>Ga0137432_1000180_pt1 | contig 45315 bp, 33 predicted proteins | sample EasRivERMZT820_2_FD_102337 | JGI IMG/M metagenome (GOLD analysis project Ga0137432, IMG submission 102337) | Soil microbial communities from meander-bound floodplain in the East River, Colorado, USA - East River MetaG ERMZT820_2 | ecosystem: Environmental > Terrestrial > Soil > Floodplain ... | reverse complement strand
CTGTAATAACGAGCACCGAGAGGACGCCCGGAGGGCCGCCGCGAGTCGAGATCCGAATCGTGTCGTTCGCAGTGACCGAATTCGGGATCGCTTGGAGGAACAGATCGTTGCCGGCGAACAGGGTCACGCGGCCGCCGATGGGACCCTGGGAATTGGGCCATGGTTCGCTGATCAGCACGTCGGGGATGCCATCGCCGTTGTAGTCCTGGCCCCCCGCGACGCGGAGTCCGAACATGACGTCGGACACGCCGGCGCCGTAGAAGTGATACAGCCGACGCAGCGTACGGCCGGAGAGGAGCGTGGCGCGGCCGCTGAACGTGTCGAGCTCGCTGTTCAGCGGCTCGCCGACCAGGATCTCGGCGTAACCGTCGCCATCCATGTCGCCGACATTGGCGATGGAGTACCCGAACTGGACGCCGGCATCCTCACCTTTGACATTGGCGAGCGTCGTGCCGTCCTTGCCGGAATAGATAAACACATCGCCATCGGTGGAGAGCCCGCCGGGAGCTCCGACGAGGACGTCTCCGTAGCCGTCGCCGTTCCAGTCCAGGTGACCTTCGAGACCGTAGCCGAAGTTGAACGTGGCGCTGTCCCCTGTCCACTTGTACAGAGCGTTTCCCGAGGCGCCGGAATAGACGTAGACCGCTCCCACCGCGCCGATCGAGAAGTTGAGGACGGCCATCACCGCGTAGTCGGGAACGCCGTCAGCGTCCACGTCTCCAAGGCCGGCGCAATTCCATCCGAACAGGTCGTACTCATGTTCGCCCTCGTGGAAACGGATTCGCGTGCCGGTTGCTCCCGAGAACACGTAGGCGCGACCGATGTTGGATGGAGTCGTGTTCGAGAAGTACGGCGCACACGCAACAAAGTCCCCGCGGCCGTCGCCGTCGACGTCCCCCAATCCAGCGACCGACCAGCCGAAGCCGTTTCCGATCTGCTCCCCCTCCACTTGATACAAGAATGCGCCACTCTTTCCCAAGTAGACACATACTCTTCCAGTTCCCGCTCCCAGGCTGGAGATGTAGCCGTATCCGCCAACGATCCAATCCGCAGTGCCGTCGCCGTCGACATCTACGACGCCGGACACGGATCTGCCGAATCCTTCGCCGACATCCTTGATCCCTGTTCCACATTCGACGAAAGATGTCGTCCCGTCCTTTCCCGAGTAGACGTACGAACCGCCGAAGTCCGTTCCTCCACAGTCGTCATTAATGACTCCGACCAGGATTTCAGGAACACCATCCGCGGTAACATCAGGAAGAGCGGAAATCGAAGACCCGAGCCCGTCCGCCGAGTGATCACCGTCCCATCTCAGCAAGACACCTTGCCCTCGGGTGGACGGCGCGTGACACGCGACGACGATGGCGACCGAGCTCGTGAAATGCCAGAAGGAGTCAGTTCTTTTCATGGCACGCATCCCTCTTGGAATCTGTTTTCTCATAACAGCGTCGGATCAACAACGAACGCCATCACGTACCCCGATGACACCAGGATCAGCTTGGTTGTCTTGTGATTCGAGTCCTTCATCACGAAAATCTGATTGTACAGTCCCGGACATGCACCGAGGTCCGTCGACCGATAGAAGCAGCCCCAACTCGAACCGGTCTTCCGGAAGAGATAGATGTGACCTATGGCGTCCGAACACCACATCTCCGGGACACCATCGTGGTTCACGTCGTCAATCTTGACGCCCGTGACTCCGGCGCCGAGGCCGTTTCCTGCACCAAGCAAGTCATCACCGTAAAGGCTGGTCACATTGAAGGCTCCAGTGCCGCCCGTCGGTAGCACGGGATCGAGGATGCGCAAGGGCGCGCGGTTCTTGGTCTTGCTCCCACTTGGTTGCTTGCTCGCGAGCCAATCAACGTAAGTGCCCTTGTCGATCCACTCTCCGACGACGATCTCGTCGTCCGGGTCGCCGTCGAGGTCGCCGACATCCATGCCGATCACGTACATTCCGAGGCAGGGAGACGCATAGCCGAGCTGCGAACTGCACAGTCCCCGGGATGAAGGTTGCGGGCCGGGACGGATCGCGTAGACCATCCCGCCATTCGTCCCGACGACCACGTGAGGTACCGCGGCCGTGGTCGGAGGAAGGAACGGACGGATCATCGCGGTTTTCATCGACGTACCGAACTGAAAGGACAGCGCAGATTGTGAGTAGTTGCTGATTTGCCCGCTGAGCCGTATGCCCGTCTTCGGATACCACCAGTCGCTACCGGAGAAGTCTTCGAATGGCGTGGAAGTATCCCGAGGCACGTTGAAACCGCCCAGGTAGTTGTAAGTCGACGTCGAAGACTGGGCATTGGGTTGGAAATACTCAAAGACGTTCCCCCCCTTCCAGTATCGCCCCGAGTACGGACTTCCAAGGGTCGCGTCGTAGTTGAAATCGGCCGCGTACGAGAATGTGCAGAATTCCCGAACGATCCCGGTTGCAGGGTCCTTGTACGCGGTCCCAGTTTCGGCGAGTACGCGGGTCTCGCGCTGACCGTCACCGTCGATGTCCCGGTACAGAAGCGTTCGATTCGCGCCGCGGAACTGATCTTCCACCGCAGGATTGATCACGTCCGAGACGTACGGTACCCAACTCGCGGGTGTCGATCCGATCGGAAGGTGCAGTCGACCAAGGCGGTATTTATTCGTGCCACTGACAACGCGAAACGGATTGCTGTAGTCGGCGAAATAGAGATCCGCATCCACACCGTCACTCGCCTGAGCCAGGTCCGTCGTCATGCAGTGCCCGAGCGACCGATTCGAGATCCACGACGTCGGATTCGACAAACCAGCTGCCTCGCGATCGGAGTTGCGCACGAATTGGAGATTGGAATCGAGAACGAAAACCCGGCCGTTGCCGAGCGCAACGACAATGAAGACGACCGTGCCGCCGATCGGTGTCGTAACGATGGAAGTAACCGCATTCGGATTACCGTATTCAGGATTGAACGACACCATCGGGCAAGAACCAGTACACGTGAAGACGCCGCTTGTCGTTACTTGGTACTTGTACAACTCCGACCCACCGCTCACGACGAATTCGGCGTAGCTTGCTCCGTTCACTGGCGGGATGGTCCACGCGAACGACATCGAGGTACTGAATGCGTCGCCGGGATCGGCCAAACCCTCTCCGACGAAGGCTGGCGTACTGCCGGCAGTATATAACATCATTACGTTCGTCGAAACCGCAGGATTGCTATCATTGAGGTCGTCGTTCCTACCAAATATCAAGATATGTGTTGGGCTATTCGTTGAACCAAAGTTCGCAGCGTCGATACGATACAGGGCGCGGGGGTTTCCCGTTCCAGTAGTGAAGGTCGAGATGTATGGTAACGGCTTAAAGTTTGGAGGAAACCCGTTCGCAGGATCAAGCAACCAAACATGACCATCGGCGGCGGGAACGAGCAACTCAAGATCCACATCGTTCGTGATGTCCAACTGCGCCGCCTGTCCTGCACCGATTGCGTGGGTATTGCGAAGCAGTCGACCCCTGCTCAAGTGACTTCCGTCGGTCGTGCTGAAAAGCGACCAATCGAGAAACCGGTTCAGTAGGAAAAGCTCTTTGTCCGGACTCGATGTATCAAAGTTCCCAACGAATAGATACGGCACTTCTCCATCGTATGTAAAAGATCCGTCTGCGGTGATGAATGGCGTCGGGTCGATTGTGATTCCGCCGTTGTAGGTCATTTTCCATACCTGACCTCGCGAGTTCGCGAAGTATCCCTTCGAACCAGTTCCCTGCCCAGCGCCAGCGCTTGAGAAGACTCCGCGCCCGAGGTAGTTGCTTTTGAATTGGTCGGTCAATCGGAACATGTCGTTGGCATCGTTGTTGAACTCAAGATCGTGCACGAAGCCGTCTAGATTTCCGAAGACGATTTCTGGCCTGCTATCGCCGTCGACATCAGCGACGCGCATCGAGTCGCGATATCCAGGCCAGACGCCTTGACCGAGAGTCTTGATGCTCGACGCCTGATTGGGATGTCCGGCAGGACCAAGGTCGAGCGGTGTCAGGAAGGCGACATTGGACGACAGGTGCGAATCGTGACGCAACGTATGTGAATAGGGGTCGGGGTAGACGGGCGTCGAACCGGTAGGTGCCAGGGCGGCAGGAATCAGACTGACGTTGTTCGTCGCCGTTGAGGCATTACTTGTGATGTTGGACCATTCGTTGCCGCCGTAAAAGGCGTATTCGTTCTTCCCGGGCACAACGCCCCATGCCGCACCGTGCTCCATGAACTTTCGCAGATGACCCTCGAACTTTGGATTGATGGACGAATCATCGAGTGACCAAAAACCGTTGTACAGCGGATCCTCATTGTGTGCGAGTCCGTAGACCTTGACTCCAAGATCGCCTCGGCGATTGGACGACAAGGCGGCCACGTCCCACTGACCAGCGGGCGTTCCATCGAATCGAATCCCGAGCATGTCAACCAGAGCATTGATCTCCGCCGACCGTACGTCCAACGCCGTGCTCGAAGGTGGGAGCATTCCGAGTGCGCCGAATTGAAAGTTGACCAGTTCCGGCCTGTCACCGATGGCGTAGCCCATGTCGCTGACTGTCCAACTGGTGGACGCGGCATAGATTTTCGGTTGGAGCAAGGCGAAGATCGCCGACACGACTCCTCCCCAGGATCCACCGTACAAGAACGAATAACCGACGCCTACTCCGAGCGTCGTCGGGATGAACTGGTTTCGGACGAACTCCTCAGCTTCCTGGGTTCGTTGAAGCGCAAACCAGATGCTCTCTGAGTAGGCTTCCTGACAGGAAACTACGACGTCACCTGCGGCGAGCGCCTGCTCCTCGATTCCAAGCACTGGCGTACTGCCGCCGGACCAACCTGCCTCAGGATCGGGTTCATGGAATTCCTGGAAGAACTCTGCAGTTGTCACGAAGCGATTCTTGTTCGAACCAAAGGAGGAGGAGTGCTCCGCGTAGTTCCTGAACAGGATCTTCGCCGGATTCGCTGGCTGCGGCGTGCCGCCCAGCGAGTTCAACTTCACGCAAATCAGCATTGGAGCGCCGTTGATCCGATAGCGCCACATCCGGAACGGCTGATTCCACCAGGTCATCGCATCGACGGGATTGGTGCCTGACTCGAGGAAGGCGACATTCGACGGGAACGGCAAGATGCGCTGCACCGTCGACGGGGTCGCCGCTTTGATGTCTGCGTCGAGTTGGCGGAGGTCCGTCATGTTGAGGAACATTTCGTCCAGGAACGTGCGACCTGGGAATGCGTTGTTAAAGTTCCAGACGCCATTCATTGCGTAGTAGTGGGACGTCTCTGAGTACCGACTAAATGGAAGGTATCCGCCCAGGTCTGGCGCGAATTCTCCATTCGACTGGTCAAACGTCCCGTTGTTTCCATCATTAACCATGTAGGTGTTCACCGCCGTCTGACAGGCTGCATCAACGTGCCAAATGACGAGCGCGATGATGGTGAACGCGAAGACGCGATCCCGAATAGCGCACAGGCACTGCGACAACTTGAGTGCTTCATCGAATCGCATTCCGCAGGTCGAGGCCTTCATCGGCTCCCCCTTCCATCAGATCAGAAGAGGCCGCGCTCTCGACCGAGAGGGGCCGCCTCTCCGAAGCGAAGTCGGGAGTCAGGCTATGCCGCCGAGGTGAGGCGTCAATGGGTTCGTGGAAACGCGTCTGCGCGCCGGGGCGGTGGCCGAGCGCGAGACTGTGAATGTCCAGTCAGGACAACCGACCCATTCAGCGCTGCGCACGGCGCACCGACCGGGGCGGTTACTCGAACGCGACGCGCTCGAGCGCGAAGACGACGTGCTGGCGGAAATCCTTCGCCGAGTAGGCGAATTCGTCCGCGATCAGGCGCACCGTCGCGTACTTGCGCCCAGTCACCTCGGGCGGGAGCGCCGCCTCGAAGCGGATCGGCGCGTCGCCCTGGATCCGGAACGAGCCGACCTTCGCCTCCTCGACCCAGACCTCGACCGTCGTGCCGTCGAGCTCGAGGCGCCCGAGCCCGCGGCCTGCGACCGTGACCTTCGTCGCGTCGCCCTCGGCGAGGATCAGCGAGACGTAGGGGCCCGCGTGCAGGTCGGCGTTCACGCCGCCGGTGATCTGCGCGGCGGTGTAGCCGTCGAGCTTGCCGAACTCGATCGCCGGGGCGATTCTGCGGCGGCGCAGCATCCACACCGGCTCGTCCTCGTCGAGCGCCTCCTCGTCGCCGCGCGGCAGCCACTCGTTGGCGACCGCGGTCGCCTCGGGCCACTCCTTCAGCTCGAGCTGCGGGAGGAAGTTGCGTGAGCGGATCACCTCGTAGACCGCCTTGGCGACCAGCTCGTTGCCGGCGCGATTCCAGTGGATCTTGTCGACCTTGTACTTCTTGTCGTCGGCGCGCGAGAGGTCGGACGTGATGTAGCAGACCTGCTCGGGCCGCAGCTTCGACGTGATGAAGCGTCGCGAGGCGAAGAGGTTGTCGACGTAGTAGTCGACCAGGAGGAAGCGGCCGCCGCCGCGCTCGACGAGGTCGGACAGCTTCTTCACGCGCTCCCCCGCGTCCTCGAAGCGCGTCCGGCTCTCCCAGTCGAGGCCCGAGCCGATGTAGGACCAGATCTCCGGCTTCTTCTGGAAGACGTCGGCCGGCGTGTGCTGCTGGAAGACCGGTTCGCCGCGCTCGCCGTGGAGCGCGTCGTGGCGCCCGATCGCCCCGAAGCCGCGCGAGCTCGGGTTGTCCTCGAGGTCGTTGCGGATCAGCAGCAGGATCACGAGGTCGGGCTGGACCAGCGAGAAGCAGCGCTTCAGGTAGGAGGTCTCCGCGAGCGTGTTCCAGCAGGTCTCCCCGAAGTGGAGGCACTCGACCGGACGCTTGACGCCCTGGTTCGCCGTGAAGTACTCGGCGAGGAACGCGCCGAGGCGGTCCTTCGCCTCGACGCTCTGGCCCAGGATGAAGGAGTCGCCGAGGAGCACGACGCGCGTCATCGCCGTCTTCTTCGGCCGGTCGAAGCGCTTCTCCCGCAGCCCGAGCTCGTTGGTGACGACCGAGACGTTGCCGGCGTCCTTGCGGTTGATGTTGGGCTGCAGGACGCGGCCGACCTCCGGGTCGGGGAAGGTGTCCCACAGGCTCGTCCCGCTCTCGACGAAGCGCGCGATCGCCTGCTCGCGGAGCGCGGGGTCGGCGAGCGGGTTCGCGCCCATCTGCTCCTCCGCCGACGCCTGCGAGCCGCCGTGCCAGCGCACGAAGACGCCCGCGGTGGTCGCGAGCCAGAGCGAGGTCGTGACGAGGAGCGCGCGCCGCGTCTGGCGCAGTCGGAGGTCGGCGTCCATGGGGGGTCTCGGCGGGGGACGGCTCAGGAGTCGGACAGGGCGATCCGATCGAGGCGGAACACGACGAACTGGCGGAGATTCTCGTCGGAATAGGCGTAGTCGTCGGAACGAAACCGGACGGCGACGAAGGGCCGCGCGCCCACCTCCGCCGGCACGTCGAAGCGCAGCGCGAGCGGGGCGCCCGCCCGGATCGGGAAAGTCCCGACCTGCGCCTCCTCGACCCAGACGGTGACGGTGGCGCCGTCGATCTCGGGGCGCGCCAGGGCGGCCCCTTCGACCACGAGGCGGCGCGCGGCGCCCCCCTTCAGCACGAGGGCGGCGTAGGGTCCGACCCTGCCGCCGCGCGCGATCCCGCCGGTGACCTGCGCCGCCGCGTCGTCGTCGAGGCTCCGGAAGTCGAGACTGCTCGCGACCGAGCGGCGGCGGTCGTAGCGCGGCTCGCCGGCCGCCTCCACCTCGCCCTGCTCGAGCCACTCCTTCGCGAGCGCGTCGGCCTGCGGCCAATCGGCGAGCGGCAGCGCCGGCAGCAGGCGGCGCGCTCGGATCACCGAGTAGAGCAGGCTCGCGACGAGCTCGTGGCCGGCGCGGTTCCAGTGGGCGTTGTCCTTGGCGACGCGCCAGCGCTCCTCGCGCTGCGGGGCGCTCGGCAGGTAGCAGACCTGCGCGGGGGCGAGCTTCGACGCGATGAAGCGGCGCGACGCCGGCAGCAGGCCCGAGTAGTTGTCGACCAGCAGGTAGCGCCCCCCCGCCGCCTCGACGCGGCGCGCGAGGTCGGCCACGCGCCGGCCCGCGTCCTCGAAGCGCGAGCGGCTCTCGAAGTCGAGGCCGTGCGCGATCCAGTTGGTCTCGCGCGTCTGGAACGCCGCCATCGGGAAGCGCGCCTGGAAGAGCGGCTCGCCGCGCTCCCCGTGGAGCGGATCGAAGCTGCTCATCCCGCCGAAGCCGCGCGCGCCCGAGTTGTCCTCGAGGTCGTTGCGGATGATCACGTGGACCACGAGGTCGGGCTGCACCAGCGAGAGCTGGCGGCGCAGGAAGGCCGTCTCCGCGACGATGTTCCAGTTGTCGAGCCCGAAGTGGAGGCACTCGATCGGCCCGGACGCGGCGCCGGCGCGCTCGCGCAGGAAGCGGGCGAGGAAGACCCCGAGGCGGTCGTTCGCCTCGACGCCCTCCCCCATCACGTAGGAGTCGCCGAGCAGGACGACGCGCGTCGTGCCGGCTGGCTTGGGCCGCGCGACCGGACCCTCGCGCAGGCCGAGCTCGTTCGAGGAGATCGCGACGCCCGAGATGCTGCGGTCGCCCACGTCGGGCTGCAGCACGCGCCCGACCTCGGGATCGGGGAAGGAGTCCCAGCCCCCCGCGCCCGCCGCGACCAGCCGCGCGATCGCCGCCTCGCGCACCTGCGGGTCGTCGAGGTCGCTCGCCGGCGGCGCCTCCGCGGCGCGCCGCCAGAGCACGACGCTCGTGACGGCGAGCCCGACGCAGGCGACGGAGAGCACGAGCAGGGCGCGCATTGCGGCCCGGAGCCTCGACGCCGGATCCATGCGATTCCCCGACGGAGAGGGGCGCGCCCCTCGTTTCAGTGGCGGAAGTGGCGGACGCCCGTGACGACCATCGCGACGCCGTGCTCGTCGGCCGCCTGGATCACCTCGGGATCGCGCCGGCTGCCGCCCGGCTGGACGACCGCCGTCACGCCCGCTTTCGCGGCCGCGTCGAGCCCGTCACGGAACGGGAAGAAGGCGTCCGAGCCGAGCGCCGCGCCGCGCGCCCGCGCGCCCGCCTTCTTCACCGCGATCTCGACCGAGTCGACCCGGCTCATCTGGCCCGCGCCGGTGCCGACCAGGACGCCGTCCTTCACCAGCACGATCGCGTTGCTGCGCACGTGCTTCACGATCTTCCAGGCGAGGTCGAGGTCGCGCTGCTCCTCGGGCGTCGGCGCGCGGCGCGTCACGCAGGTGCGTTCCGCCTTCGGCTCGAGGTCGCGCTCCTGCACCAGGACGCCGCCCACGAGCGAGCGCACCGCGAGGCGCGGCGCGTCGGCGGCGCGCGCGCCGGTCGGACCGCAGGCGAGCACGCGCAGGTTCTTGCCCCACGCGGCGCCGTCGCGCAGCGCGGCCAGCGCGTCGGGCGCGACGTCGGGGGCGATCAGCACCTCGAGGAAGCGCTCCGGCACCGCGATCTTCCGCGCGAGCGCGACGTCGACCGGGCGGTTGAGCGCGAGGATGCCGCCGAACGCCGACTGCGGGTCGCCCGACCAGGCGCGCTCGAACGCCTCGACGATCGTCGCCGCCACCGCTCCGCCACACGGGTTGTTGTGCTTGATGATGACCGCGGCGCACGAGGCGCCGCTAGGCGCCGCGGCACTTGTCGCGCCGCGCGGCACCGCCGCGGGCCCCTCGTCGAACTCCTTCACCAGCTCGAGCGCCGAGTCGGCGTCGAGCAGGTTGTTGTAGGAGAGCTGCTTGCCCATCAGGACGCGGGCGTGCAGCACGCTCGCCTCGCCGGGCGCGCGGCCGCGCAGGAAGAAGCCCTTCTGGTGCGGATTCTCGCCGTAGCGCAGCCCCTCGCCGGGAAGGCCGGGCGCCGCGCCCTCGACGAGCAGCGGGGCGAAGGAGGGCGGCAGGTCGCCCTGCAGCAGGAGCGCCGCCTCGGCCGGGAGCGCGCCCGCCGGCGCGCCCGCGGGCGCAGCGGAGGCGGGAGGAGAAACGTGCTTGTCGAAGAACTCGGAGATCTCGCGGTCGTAGCGCGCGATCACGCGGAACGCCTTCGCGGTGAGCTCCGCGCGCAGCGCCTCGGGAGCCGCTTCGCCGTTCGCCGTCGCAGTGATGACCCGCGGGTAATCGGCCGGATCGACGACCACGGTCACGCGCGCCGCGTTCTTGCACGCCGCGCGGATCACCGTCGGGCCGCCGATGTCGATCTCCTCGATGACATGCGCCATGGCCGGCTGCGTGAGGCCGAGCACTGCGCCGCCGTGCGCCTGCTCGAACTTCGCGGCGGCGTCGGCGAAGCGGTAGAGGTTCACGACCACGACGTCGATCGGCGGGATCGCGTGCGCCGCGAGGTCGGCGCGGTCGCTCGCCACGTCGGTGCGCGCCAGAACGCCGCCGAGCAGCTTCGCCTGCAGCGTCTTCACCCGCCCGCCCAGGATCTCCGGGAAGCCGGTGAAGTCGCCCACCTCGGTGACGGCGAGCCCCGCCTCGCGCAGCGCCTTCGCCGTGCCGCCGGTCGAGAGCAGCTCGAAGCCGTTCTTCGCGAGCCCGCGACCGAGCTCGACGATCCCGCTCTTGTCGGTGACGCTCAGCAGGGCCAGTCGTTGGGCGTGGGGCATCTCGGTTCCTCGCGCGCGGCGGCGGGACGCTACGTCGGCCGGTCGTCCTCGGGCCGGTTGCCTCCCTTCAGGTCCTTGCCTTCCTTCGAGCGCAGGTAGGCCTCGAGGAATTCGGCCAGGTCGCCCTCCATTACCGCGTCGACGTTGCCCTTCTTGAAGCCGGTGCGTTCGTCCTTCACCAGCTGGTAGGGCGTGAAGGTGTAGGTCCGGATCTGGTGGCCGAAGCCGATGTCGGTCTTCGGGCCGGAGAGCCCCTTGATCTCGGCGTCGCGCTTCGCCTCCTCGATCACGAGCAGCTTCGCCTTGAGCTGCTTCATCGCCGACGCCATGTTCATCGTCTGCGAGCGCTCGTTCTGGCACTTCACGACGATGCCGGTCGGGATGTGGGTGATGCGGACCGCCGACTCGGTCTTGTTCACGTGCTGGCCGCCGGCGCCGCCGGCGCGCATCTTCTCGATGTTCAGCTCCTTCTCGTCGATCACGAGGTCGAGATCCTCGTCGACGACCGGCGTCACGTCGACCGAGCAGAAGGAGGTCTGGCGCCGCTTGTTGGAGTCGAACGGCGAGATGCGGATCAGGCGGTGCACGCCGATCTCCGCGCGCAGCCAGCCGTAGGCGTACGGCCCGTCGATCTGCAGCGTCGCGGAGCGGATGCCCCCGGAGGCGTCGTCGGCGACGCGGTCGATCTCTTCGACCTTGAAGCCGTTCTGCTCGCCCCAGCGCGAGTACATGCGGACCAGCATGCGCGCCCAGTCGCACGACTCGGTGCCGCCGGTCCCGGCCTGCACGCTCACGTAGGCGTTCGAGTAGTCGAACCGGCCGCTGAACGTGACCTCGAGGTCGAAGCGGTCGAGGTCGCCGATCAGCTTGGCGGCGGCGCGCGAGGCGTCGGGCAGGAACTCCGCGCCGCCCGGCTCCTTCGCGAGCTGGAGCATCGCCTCGAGGTCGGCCATCCCCTTGTCGAGCGCGGCGAGCGGCTCGAGCTTGCTGCGGATGACCTTGAGCCGCTCGATGTCGGGCTTCGCCTTGGCCTGGTGGTTCCAGAAGCCCGGCTCGGCCATGCGCGCGTCGATCTGCGCGCGCTCCTTCGTCAGATCGTCGACGTCAAAGGCAGTCCCGGACGGACTGGAGCTTCGGACGCAGCCCGTCGAGGGCGGCGGCGATGCCATCAGGGGTCGGCGGCACGTTGATGGGAGAGGTCATAGGGGCGGGGATGATACCCGCCGTGCGCGGCGCGCCGCGGCGCTTTCAGGCGGAGGTCGTGCCCTTGCGCTTCGGCAGCAGCGCGCGCAGCGCGGTCGCGATCGCGGCCGGCTCGGGCAGTCCGCCCGGCCCCACCTCGCCGCACGCGAGCTCCTTCGCGACCGGCTCGAGGAGCGACAGCCGGCCCGCCATGGCGACCTTCAATTCGCGCAGGTTGCGCTGCGTGACGGGGTGGGTCCACATCTCGACGTTCATGGCGGGGGCGACCAGGATCGGCACCTGCTTCGGCAGCGCGAGCAGCGTCGCGCTCGCGAGGTCGTCGCACAGGCCGGCGTGCAGCTTCGCGATGAAGTTCGCCGTCGCCGGCACGACTCCGACGACGTCGGCGGAGCGGCCGAGCCGGATGTGGTCGATCTCCCCGTCGGTGACGCCGGGGAGGAGCTCGCTGTGGACGCGGCGCCCGGAGAGGGCCTCGAAGGTCGTGGCCGTGACGAACGCTCCGGCCTCGCGCGTCAGGATCACGTCGACCTCGAGGCCGGCGTGCTTGAGCTCCCGGACCACGTCGCACGCCTTGTAGGCGGCGATGCCGCCGGTGACGACGAGCAGGATCCGACCCGTGTCCGTCCGTGCCGCATTCATGCGCCGCTCCTCGTCGCTCCGTCCGCTCCGCGCTCGCACCAGCGCACCAGCAGGCGCGCCGCGCCCGTGCGCGTCGTCGCCTCGTCCGTCCGTCCGGTCGCCACGTCGAGGAGGAAGCCGCGGTGCTCGGCCCCCACGTCCTCGAGGCGGTTGGCGAAGACCGCCTGCGCGCCGGCCCGGCGCGCCGCCGCGCGCGCGCGCCGCATCAGCTCCGCCACGCCGATCCCCGATTCGAGCTTGAACAGCGCGAGCCGAGCCCGGGAATAGCGACGGCGCAGCCGCGCGACGACCTTCGGCAGCGGCCGCAGCGCGACCGTCCAGCGCGCCTTCCCGCTGCCGACCTTGCCGCGCACCGGGCGTGGCGCGTAGTCGGAGACGGCGGCGGCGTGGAGGATCGCGTCGGGCGCGGTGCGGGCGTCGGCGCAGAGGCGCCGCTCGAGGTCGGCGGTCGAGACGAAGCGCTCGACGCGGATCCGCTTCGAACGCGGCGCGGGGACCCCTTCGGCGAGGAAGGCGGTCACGCGGTGGCCGCGGCGCGCGGCGCGGCGCGCCAGCTCGAGCGCGAGCCGTCCCGTGGAGAGGTTGCCGATCCAGCGCACGTCGTCGATCGGCTCGCGCGTCCCCCCGCCGGTGACCCAGATGGAGAGCACGGCACGCCGGTCCCGGCGACGCGTCAGCGCTGGTATCCCAGCAGCACGATCGAGTCGATCGAGATCGAGCCCGTCTTGCCGGCGAACTTGCGCAGCGACGCCGCGTGCACCGGCCGGTAGCCGCCGTCGATCGCGCCGCAGACCCACTCCTGCTCGCCGGAGTCGACGTTCGTCAGGCAGAAGGTCCAGATGTCGCCGTAGGTCGTGCTCGTGAAGAGCGTGATGTCGACGTGGTAGTTGGTGCCGACCTTGAGCTTCGTCTTGAGCGTCTGGTCGTTGACCGTGACGACGCCCGAGTTGACGCTGAAGCACAGCATGTCGATGGTGGCGCCGTCGCTGACGTCGCCGCCGAAGGCCGCGCAGTCGGTCTCTTGCCGCAGATCGAACGAGAACCAGGCGCCCTGCTTGGCGTCGCCGCTCGGCGCGATGTCGACGCCGAATTCGCCGTCGCCCGGGCCGCCGAGGTCGCTCAGGACGAGCCGCTCGGAGTAGATGCCGGTCTTGGGGGCGACGTCGGCGACGGCCTTCCCCGACGGCAGGACGAGCGTGAGCTTGCCCACCTCGGCCGGGACGGTCGTGCCGCTGATGGCACCGTCGGCGACGCCCTGGAAGGTCGCCAGGAAGAGTTGCGACCAGCCTTCGGGCGCGCCCGCCTTCGAGCCCGAGCCCACGAGGGCCAGCACGACCGCGACCCCCGCGAGGAAGCGCGCAACGGAGATCGGGCGGCGAATCGCGCGAGGACGGGTCACGGACGGCTCCGGCGGAGCACGGCGGGAGTGAGAGCGCGCATCATCGGGAGTCGGGGATCCCCGAGCCAGGGAGCAGTCGCAGGTGACTGCTCGGGCACGGGAGCGAACGCGCGGAAACATAGCCCGCCTGCGGTCGCTGTAAAGCTCGGGTCGCTGTGACTTTCCCTTCATGTCCCCGGGGGGGACCCTCCCCCGGAGGCGACCTCGCGCGATCCCGAGAGCCCGAGCTTCTGCAATTTGAGGTAGAGGCCGCGCTCGGAGATCCCGAGCTCCTGCGCGGCGCGCAGCCGGTTGCCCCCCTGGCGGCGCAGCGCCTCGACGATGGCGTTGCGCTCGGCCGTCTCGACGGCGCTGCGCAGGTCGAATGCACGCGGCTCGGCCTCCGCGGCGGTCGCGGCCAGGACGTGGTCGGGCAGGTCGGACTCCTCGACCACTTCGCCGACGCGGTGGAGCACGAGCATCTGCTGCACGCAGTTCTCGAGCTCGCGCACGTTGCCCGGCCAGGTGTAGGCGAGCAGGCGGCGCTGCGCGCCAGGCGAGAGCTGGAGCGGCCGCACGCCCATCCGCTTCACGTGGCGGTCGACGAGGTGGCGCAGGAGCAGCAGCAGGTCGTCGCCGCGCTCGCGCAGCGGCGGCAGGTGGACCTTGAGGACCAGCAGGCGGTACATCAGGTCCTCGCGGAAGCGGCCGGCCGCGACCTCCTTCATGACGTCGCGGTTCGAGGCGGCGACCAGGCGCACGTCGACGCGCCGCACGGCGCCGCCGCCGACGCGCTGCACCTCGCCGAACTGGACGGCGCGCAGCAGTTTCGCCTGCAGCTCCGGCGAGGCGTCGCAGATCTCGTCGAGGAAGAGCGTGCCGCCGTCAGTGCGCTCGAAGACGCCGGGGCGGTCGGCGTCGGCGCCCGTGAACGCCCCCTTGGCGTGGCCGAAGAGCTCGCTCTCGATCAGCGGCTCCGGCATCGAGGCGCAGTTCAGGCTCTCGAACGGCCGCTGCTTGCGCGGGCCGTTCTGGTGCAGGAGCCGGGCGACCAGCTCCTTGCCGGTGCCGCTCTCCCCCGACACGAAGACCGGCAGGTCGGAGTCGGTGAACTGGTCGATCTTGCGCTTCACGTCGTGCATCACGGCGCTCTGCGAGACGATCAGCCCGTAGTCGTAGCGCAGCGCCAGCTCGCGCCGCGTCGTCTCGAGCGACTGCTTCACCTCGACCAGCTCGAGCGCCTGCTGCTCGACGGTGTGGCGCAGGCGGTCGTTCAGCCGCTCGACCTCGCGGCGCATCTCGTCGAGGTCCTTGTTGGAGCGCTCGAGCTCCCGCTGCCGCTCGCGGTTCGCCGCGAGGAGGCCCGCCTTCTCGAGCGCAATCGCGGCGAAGTCGGAGAGGTCCTCGACGAAGCGCAGGTCGCTCTCGTCGAAGGCGTCGACACGCGTCGGGTCGTCGAGGTAGATCGACCCGACCACCTTGCCGCCGTGGCGCAACGGAACGCACATGACCGAGACGAGCTTGAGCTGCGAGATCGAGGAGGCGTGGCGGAAGCGTTCGTCCGCGGTGACGTCGGAGAGCAGCACGGCGCGCCCGTCCGCCGCGACCGAGCGCGCCACCGACGAGCTGACCGACGACTCGGGGTGGGCGATGTCGCGCTCGTCGATGTTGCGGGCGGCCCGGACCGTCATCACGCCGTCGCGGTCGAGGATCAGGAAGCCGCGCCGCGCGCGCGTGTGCTCGATGGCGTGGTCGAGGACGAGGCGCAGCAGCTCCTCGCCATCGGTCTGCGCGCTGATCGTCTTCGCGACCTCCTTCAGGCGCAGCATCCGGTCGAGGAGGGGCGACGGTTCGCCCGCGCCGGCCGGCAGCAGCGTGCGCCGGATGCGGCGCGCGCGCCGCAGCAGCGGCACGTGGCGCAGCCGGGCGGCGAGGTCGCAAGCCTGGTCGAGCAGCTCGCGGTCGCGCAGGACCGTCCCGAGCCAGAGCGCCGCCTCGGCGCGGCGCGCGGTCCGGCCGGGCGCCGCGGCGGCGCGGATGGCGGCGCGCGCCGCGTCGGCGAACTCGCGCGTGTCGCGCTGCGAGGGGGGCGCGCAGGCGCAGCGCGCGGCGAGGGCCTGCGCGCGCAACGCGATCAGGTCGGTCGGCTCGAGCAGCGCGACTTGCTCGTCGGCGACGGCGCGCGCCTGCGCGAGGTCGTTCAGGCGCATCCACGCCTGCAGCACCACCTCGTTGCGCTGCGCGCGCCGCTTCACCGCCGACGCCGGGGGCGGCATCGCGGCGAGCGCGGCGCGGATGCGGGCGCGCCCCCCGGCCAGCGCGGCGTGGCCGAGCCGGAACTCCGCCGCGTAGGCGGCGAGGTCGGCGTCGCCTTCCGGCACCGCCGCGAGCGTCCGCTCGAGCAGCATGCGCGCGCGCCGCGGCCGGCCGCAGCGCAGCCACCACTCGACGTCGAGGAAGCGCGCGAGCACGCCCCCGCGCCGATCGTCGGCCGTGTCGGCCAGCGCGATCGCCTCGTCGATCGCGGTGCGCGCCAGCTCCATCTCGCCGTCGCCGAGCGCCACCTGCCCCTGCTGCAGCGCCACGCGCCGCCGGTCGACGGCCGGCCGGTGCAGCGCGTGCAGGATCTCGCTCGCGCGCTGCAGCTCGCGGCGCGCGTCGTCGCTGCGGCCGAGGTAGTAGAGGACCTGCGCGACGAACGTGGCGGTGCTCGCCTCCTGCCAGCGGTCGCCGAAGGTCGCCGCGGTCGCGTGCGCGCGCTCGTAGCAGCGCAGCGCGGCGTCGAGCCGGCCGCAGTCGTCCTCGAGCCGGGCGAGGTTGTTGTCGGCGGCGGAGCGTGCGAGCGGGTTGCCGATCGCGGCGGCGATCTCGATCGCGCGCGTGAGGTCGGCGCGCGCCTCGTCGAAGCGGCCGAGCTGGTGGAGGATCGAGCCGCGCAGGTTGTGCCAGCGCGCGTTGGCGAAGTCGGAGGCCGCCGGCAGCAGCTCGCGCGCGCGCGCGAGTGCCGCCTCCGCCTCGCCGTTCCGGCCGAGCGTGTGGAGGATGAAAACGCGCTGCAGCTGCGCCTGGACGTCCGCGCCGAGCCACTCGGCGCCGCCGTCGAGGCGGGCGAGCGCGTCGGCGAGGCGGCCGCGCCGCTCGAGCGCGCGGGCGTGCTCGGCGAGGGCGCGCGCGCGCAGCGGACCCGGCGGGAGCTGCTCGGCGAGCGGCGCGAGCGTCCGCTCCGCCGCCTCGACCGAGTCGCGGCGCAGCGCGACGCATCCGACGATCAGCGCGGCGACCGCGTCGGCGCTCCCGGCGAGGCGCGCGAGGCGGATCTCCTCGGCCGCCTCGGCGGCCTCGGCGAGGCGCGACGTCTCGAGCAGCTTGAGCGCCGCCATGGCAAGGGCGAGCCCGGTCGCCGCGTCGGGGTGGGCGCGGAACGCGTGGCGCGCGCCGCGCGTCCCGGCGTCACGCACGTCGCCGACCTCCCGGATCGCGCGCGCGACGCGGCCGTGCAGCTCGCGCAGCTCCTCCTCGCCCAGCGTCTCGAGCGCGGCGGCGCGCACGGATCCGTCGGAGAGCTCGATCCCCTCGCCGCGCCGCTCGACGAGGCCCTGGTCGATCAGCAGCGCGAGCGCGCCGTCGATCCGGCCGAGCGCGGCGTCATGGGCGACGCCGAGGAAGCCGAGCAGGTGCGGCTCGACCTCGGCGTCGAGCACCGCGAGGAGCGCGAGCACCCGGCGCGACTCCGCCGGCAGCAGCGCGACGCGGCGGCGCACGACGTCGAGGAGGTCGGAGGTGGCGAGCGCGAGGTCGGCCTTCGCGAGATCGAGGCGGCAGCGGCCGGCGTCGACGTCGAGCGCGCCGCATTCGACGAGGTAGGTGAGCGTCTCGACGAGGCGCGCCGGGTCGGCGCCGCGCTCGAGGCCGAGGTACTTCGCGAGCTCGTCGGGGAGCGGCGCGCCGAGCCATTCCGGGAAGCGGTCCGCCACCTCCGCCGCGCCGAGCGGGCGCGGCTCGACGCGGCGCAGCGACCCGGGTGCGCCGAGGGTCGCGCGCACGACCGCGTCGGCCGCCGGATCGCCGGCGGCGGAGACGGCCACGTCGCCGGGAACGCGCAGCAGGAGGCGCAACAGCGCCTCCTCGCCCGGCGCTCTACGGTCGATCTCCTCGACGAAGAGCGCGGTGCGGCGCGCCAGCGCGCCCGAGCGCAGGTCGGCGAGGAGATCGTCGTCGTCGCGCCCCGGCATCAGCGGCCGCAGCTGCGCGAGCAGCGCCGCCTGCGGCTCGACCGCCTCCTCGGCGCGCGGGCCGAAGCGGACGGTGACGGGGTGCTGGCCGGCGGCGACCGCGGCGGCCTTGAGCTCGCGCACGATCTCCTCGCGGCCGGCGAGCGTCGGCGCCGCGACCAGCGTCGGCCCGCCGCCGCCCGACTCGCGCCAGCGCGCCCCGAAGTCGGGCATCGAACGGATCCGGCCGCCGAGCGTGCGGCGCGTCTCGCGCGGGAGCGGCTGCGGGCTCGCACGCGAGAGGTCGACGAGGACGTCGCGGGCGCGCGCGTAGCGGTCCTTCCTCTCCTTCGCGAGGAGGCGCTGGACGATGCGCGGCAGCGCCGCCGGCAGGCCGAGCGCCTCGCGACGCCCCTCGTCGAACTCGGCGGCGCGCGCGCGGTGGCTGCGCGCCCACTCGACCGGCGTATCGGCGGGATAGGGGTGGCGCCCGTTCCAGAGCTCGAAGAGGACGATCCCGAGCGCGTAGAGGTCGCTTTCGTGGCTGGCCGGCTCGCCGGCGAAGAGCTCGGGGGCGAGCCACGGCAGCGAGCCGCCGAGCTCGCGCGTCGCGCCGACCACCGCGAGCCCGAAGTCGATCAGCACGACGCGCGGCGCGGCGCCGCCCGCCTCGACGACGAGGTTCGCGGGCTTGAGGTCGCGGTGGACGACGCCGCGCTCGGCGAGCAGGTCGAGCGTGCGAAGGAGGTCGGCGATCGCGGCGATCTGGCGCTCGAGCGGCGCGCGCTCGAGCGCGCTCAGGAAGTCGACGCCGCGCACCGCCTCCGACGTGAAGAAGAGCGATCCGTCGGCCGGGTCGAGGCCGAGCTCGAGCGCGCGCGGGATGCCGGCGTGGTGGAACGCGCGCAGGCGGCGGAACTCGTCGCGCGCAAGGTCGCCGCGGCCGGCGGGGACGCGCTTGAGCGCGACGGGCGTCCCGCCCAGGACCCGGTCGCGCACCAGCAGGACCGCCGAGGTCACGCCCTCACCGAGGACGGAACACGGCTCGTACCGTCCGGCAATCCACTGAACCATCCCGCGGGCCACCTGACAGGGTCGGGAACGTCGCGCTCGGGCGGAAGATTCTAGCCCGGGTTATTCACGAGCCCCGTAGCGAGGCGCCGGGATGTTCGACCAGGACGAGGAGGGAATGCGCGGCTCCGACGATGCGGGTCTGAAGACCCGCTGAGGAAGGAACGCGCGTTTCCGACGATGTGTTGGGCGAACAGACCCAGCCGCAGTAGGGGCTCGTGAATGATCCGGGCTTGCCCGGTTCGGCGGGCCGGCTCACTGCAGCGGGACGAGCGACTTCATGAGCGAGTGGAAGCGGTCCGAGGCGACGCGCGACTCGACGACGACCTGCGTCCCGTCGTGGACGAGCGTCGCGATCGAGAGCGTGCCGAACGTCTGCAGCATCACGAGGTCGTTCGCGCCCGCCTTCTTGTAGGTGTCGGGGATCGCGTCGACCGGCAGGTGCTCGACGATGTCGATGCGCTCGACGCCGTCGCTGTAGACGAAGCGGAACATCTCGATCCGCTCGAGCTGGCGGCGCGAGTTGGCGGTCGACGTGAAGGTGATCTGCTCGACCTTCGCGAGCTGGAAGCCGTAGGGCAGCGTGCCCTGCTTGGGGAGCAGCAGCGTGACGCCGGCCAGCTGCGCGCGGTCGCGCGCCTGGAAGAGGGAGTCGAGCACGACGCGCGAAACGATCGGCTGCTGCGGCGGCTCGACCGGCCCGCCGCTCTCGCCCCACTTGATCGCGCTCACGATCCGCATGTCGCTCACCAGCACGGGGCCGGTGGGCGAGTAGGCGTACTCCTGGCACTCGAGCGGGAAGCCCTCGTGGTCGACGGTCGTGCTGACGGTGAGGACGTAGAACGGCCGGTCCTGCACGCGCGGCTCGATCTTGAACGTGAGCGACGGCTCGCCGCCCGGACGGATCGGCTCGCGGCCCGCCTCGAGCAGCGTGATGAAGTAGTTCGCCGCCATGCGGTCGAGCGAGTCGATGAAGGGGTCGCGCTGGAACAGGGCGCGCGCGCCGCCACCCGCGGCGAGCGTGTCGGCGAAGTCGAGGAAGGCCTGCTTCTCGACCGGGTCGGTGATCTGCGCGAGCTTCTTGCCGTTCATCGAGACGAGCTCGACGACGATGTTCTTGCCGTCGCCGGCCGAGCGCACCCGCTCGACGTACTCGACGTGCACGCCGTCGAGGTCGCTCTTGAACTCGCGCAGGCAGGTGAACTGGCGCGTCGACAGGTCGAAGACGACGCACTGCGCGTGGCGGCGCAGGTCCTTCTCGTCGCAGCCGGTGGCGGCGAGCAGGCCGGCGAGGGCGAGCACGAGCGCGGCACGCATGCGACGCATCACGGCCCCCCTCGGGTCTTGGGGGGACGCGCGACGGGAATCGGCTCGAGGCGCGGCGCGCCGCCGCGCCCGAGCGAGCGCACGCCGGCCGCCGCCGCGGCGCCCGGCTCGGCCGCGACGATCTCGACGCCGAGCGGCTCGCCGCGGGTGAGCAGCGCCGCCTCGGCCTCGAAACCTCCGCGGGCAGTCGCATCTTCAGCTCCGCCCGGCGCGCCCGTGCGGGCGAGCAGCGCCGCGGCGACGACGCCGGCGGCGGCCGCGAGCGCGGCGGCGTGGCGGACGAGCGGAAGGACGCGCGCACGCCGCAGGAGGCGCGGTGCCGAGGTGAGCGCGGCGAGGGTCGCCGCCGCGGCCGCGGCGGGCATCGGCGAGCGCGGAAGCGGGGCGACGAGCGGCCGCCAGCGCGCCTCGGCGCGCGCAAGCTCCGCATCGAGCCGGTCGTCGACCGCCGCCATCACGAGTCCGAAGTCGAGCGCGGCGCGCGGCGCCGCGACGCGGGCGCGCGTCAAGTCGCGCAGCTCGCGAGCGATCGACGCGCGCGCGCGCAAGAGGGAGGCGCAGATCGCGCAGCCGGCGACGTGAGCGGCGAGATCCCCCTCCGGTCCCGAGTTCCCGGGTCCGGGGAGGAGCTCATCCAGGGAAGGGCAGCCGTTGCGGCCGCCGCTTCGATCGTCGCTCTCGTTTCCCACGATTTCCTTCACGCCGTCGTCGGCCGGGTGCCTTCCGCCAGCCCTCCGAGCTCTCCCGCCACTTCCCCCTCGACTCCCGAGCGCTCCGGAATCGATCCTCGAATCAGGGAATGCCGCTCAACCCATCTCCCTATCCGCGATCGGCTTGAGGACGTCCTGGAGGAAGTGGTGAGCCCGCGACAGCCGCGACTTCACCGTTCCCACCGAGCAGCCCAGGACGTCGGCGATCTCCCCGTACTGCAGGTCCTCCATGTACCGGAGGACGATCGCGACGCGCAGGGGCTCGCTGAGCCGCCGCAGCGCGTTCTCGACGGCTCGCGTCCGACTCTCGCCTTCCGACACCTGCTCGGAAGGGGTCGGCGCCGGGTCCGCGATCCGGGCAAGGAGCGAGTCTGCGCTCTCGTTCGTCGACGCCGGCAGCGGACCGCCCGGAGCTCTCCTCCGCTGGTCCATGCACAAGTTGTAGACGACCCGATAGAGCCACGTGTAGAAGCGCGAGGAGAACCGGAACTCGTGGATCTTCTTGAAGACCGTGATGAAAGCCTCCTGGCTCACATCCGCGGCGTCGGCCTGGTTCCCGAGCAGGCGAACCGCCAAGTTGAAGACCCGATCCTGATAGTTCTCGAAGAGCTTTCGAAACGCGTCGTCTCGAGCCGCCCCTGATTCGGTCTGGCACCTCCTGACGAATTCGAAGTCCGGATCCGTCTGCATGCTCTCAGTCAGGCCGCGCGTTGGACGGGGAGGTCGTCCAAGGAAGTTCCCATGAAACTCCCCGGGAGACCGACGACGGAAGGCTTCGCCATGCGCCTTCGCGGATTCCGCAAGACATTGCGAAACAAGGAGATGGAGAGGAACTCCATTCCAGGTGCAGTCCCCCCTCCGGCTCGCGACCGCGACGCCGGCCCCCCCTCGACGGACGTCCCGCTACTCGCCCGCCTTGGACTGCAGGAAGCCGTAGTCGATCATCATCATCTTCTGTCCCTGCAGCGCCGTGCAGTCGACGCCGACGCAGAAGAGCAGCCCGTCGGGCTGGCATGACGCCGAAGTGACCGAGTATTCGACCGAGCCGACCCCGACCGGCGTCCCCCCGTCGAAGCCGAGCGAACAGTATTCGGGGTCGTCACCCCCGCCGCCGCCGCCCGACGGATCGAGCGGCTGGATGGCGTAGCTCGGCTGCCCCGCCACGGTGGCGGGACCGTTCGAGAGGACGAGGCTCGTCGAGCCCTGCACCATGAGCGTGATCTCGTCGGCGCAGTCGACGTCGGCGATGCGCGACGCGAAGCCGATGCTCACCGGGACGTTCTGCAGCAGCAGCTCCCGGTCGAAGTCGAACGAGAAGCCGACCAGGTCGAGCCCGAGGTTCTGCGCCAGCGTGTAGGAGTGGGCGGCCGCGGAGAGGAACGGTGTGATCTCGAAGATCCCCACGCCGTTGCCCGGGTCGCCCTCGGGAGCGTACGTGAAGTCCTGGCTGCCGATGACGCAGTGGAACGTGCTCACCATGTCGAGATTCGCCGGATAGACCGCGCAGAACACGCGAATCCGGCCCGCCGTCTCGAAGGCGCAGGTGCGCGTCGACGGCTTCGGCTTGGGCGTCGAAGTCGGGTCGTCGACCTTCGAGCCGCACACGAATTCGAGTGCGTCGCTCGAACCGTCGCCGTCGGTGTCGGAGAGCATCGGCGAGCCGCCGACCAGCAGCTCGACCTCGTCAGGGAGCCCGTCGAGGTCGCTGTCGAACCCCCAGTCGACGTCGGCGCGCGCCGTCGGCGGGCCGAACGACGAAGACCCGACGCGCTCCCCGGAGGCGGCGTCGCGTTCCGTGCTCGCGACTCCGATGAAGAGGAGGGCAAACGGCGCGACTCGACGGACGCGCCGCCAAAGGAGGATCAAGTTGCCGCGCCGTTCATCGGACATGGCGCAACCTCATCGCGGCGGGGGGTCGCACGGTCGAGCCGTGCCTCTCGCGGGGGACAACGGGGAATCGTAGGCCGCCAATCGATAGCCGCAAGGCTTCCCCGTGCATGAACGGTTTTTTTGCGGTCTCCGGCGAGAGCGCCCCCCGATGGCGGAGACGCGCCGATCGGATCAGACGGCGGCGACGCGAGCCCCGAGCGAGCCGAGAGCCTTCCTCAATACAGCGCGCGTCGCCTCCTCCGCGGCTACCAGCGGAAGACGAACCTCCCCGCTGCAGCGGCCGAGGAGCTCGAGGCACGCCTTCACCGGCACCGGGTTGCTCTCGACGAAGAGCGCCTTGAAGAGCGGCAGGAGCTGGTAGTGGCGGCGGCGCGCCGCCTCGAAGTCGCCCTTCGCGGCATCGCGCACCAGCGCCACCATCTCCTCCGGGACGACGTTGGCTGCGACCGAGACGATCCCCTTCGCCCCCATCGCCATCCACGGCAGGGTGAGCGCGTCGTCGCCCGCGAGCACCGTGAGCTGCGGAGCGAGCTCGATCACGTCCATGCAGTCGGCCGGCGTCCCGGTCGCGTCCTTCAGCGCCGCGATCCGCGGGTGGAGCGCGAGCTCGCCGAGCAGCGCCGGCGGGATGCGCGTCCCGGTGCGTCCCGGGATGTTGTAGACGATCAGCGGGATCGGCGACGCGTCGGCGACCGCCAGGAAGTGGGCCTTCAGGCCGCGCGGCGTCGGACGGTTGTAGTAGGGCGTGACGACCATCGCCCCGGCGCAGCCGGCGGCGGCGCACTCCTTCGTGCGGCGGATCGTCTCGGCGGTGTCGTAGGTGCCGGTGCCCGCGACGACCGGCAGGCGGCCCTTGGCGCGCTCCACCGTGAACTTCACGACCTCGGAGAACTCCTCCTCCGAGAGCGTCGGCGCCTCACCCGTCGTCCCGCACGCGACGAGTGCGCGCGTGCCGGCGCGCGCGTGCCACTCGATCAGGTCCGCAAACGCGTCGCGGTCGAAGCGGCCGTTGCGGAACGGCGTCACGAGCGCGACGATCGATCCTTCGAACACCACCGAAGCCATGCGGAGCACTCCCATCCTTCGTCGAATCGGGGCTGACGTTTTAGGTCGCGCCGCCCAACTCTCAAGGGCGCCGGGCCGCCCGCGCGCTCCCGCGCGCTGAGCCGGACGGCGCCATGGGCCGCCCCGATCGGGACCGCGCGCCGCGCGTCCTCGCCGGCCGATTCCGCGGCCGCGCGCTGCTCGTGCCCGAGGGCCGCGTCACGCGGCCGGTGCGCGCGCTCGTGCGCCGGTCGCTGTTCGACTCGCTGCAGGGCGAGATCGCCGGATCGAACTGGCTCGACCTCTTCGCCGGCTCCGGCTCGTTCGGCATCGAGGCGCTCTCCCGCGACGCGGCGCACGCGACCTTCGTCGAGTCGGGCCGCGAGGGGATCCGCTGCCTGCGCGAGAACCTCGCGCGCCTCGGCCTCGAGCCGCCGCGCGCGCTCCTCCTGCCCGAGCGACTTCCCGACCGGCTGCACGGTCCGCGGCCGGAGGGCGCCGGCCCCTACGACTTCGTCGCGCTCGACCCGCCGTTCCCGCTGATGCGCGACGGCGAGCAGCGCGCGCGCCTCGTCGCCGGCCTGGAGGCCGCCGGCCGCCTCGGCTGGTTCCGGGCCGGCTGCGAATTGCTGTGGGAGGAGCCGGCCGATTCGGCCGATCCGATCCCGGCCGGCTTTTCCCTCGAGAGTCGGCGGGAGCACGGCGTCTCACGCGTGCGGCGCATGCGTTTCTCGGGCTGACGCGCCCGCTCCCTGCGCACTCCGACTCTTTTTCCCGATCGCCGCCTTTTTGCCCTCAAGCCCCCCGTCCGGGGCGCCCGATGGTGAGGCCAAGGCCGGAGGAGAGCGCCGTGATTTTCACACCTCGGATTAGCACCCGCGGAGCCCTCCACCGTGCCGGACAGCAGCATCGACGAGTTCTTGTTCGACCTGCCGCGTCAGAAGCTCGTGCGCGAAGAGCGACTGCGACTGATCAAGCAGGCGATTGAAGACGGGGACGGAGTGACTCAGGAGCACCTCGACCGCGTGATGAGCCGCATGCTCGAAGAGCTGCAACGCAAGGACTGATCGCGCGATCCGGGGAAGAGGGAAGGAGAGGGCCGTAGCGATGACGAACCGTACGCGGTTCCTGGCGGTCGCTTTCGCGGTGCTGTGCACCGCGCAGGCGCGCGCGGGCGACGACGAGCCGACCGACCAGGTCAAGCTCTCCGCCACCCTCGCGGAGGTGACGAGCTTCCCGGAGGCGTATCGACGGGTGCCGTTCGAGCTCGAGCTGCTCTATCACGGGCCGCGCGAGCTCTACAACCCGTACTACACGCTCTTCGAGCCGGCGACGTACATGAACTTCGCCGCCTGGTCGGCCGACAAGGCGATCTGGACGCGCGACGGCTACGTCGACGACTACCCGCTCTTCTACGTCGATCGCAAGACCGGCGTGCTCGAGCACCAGGTGGTCGCGCTCAAGCCGTTCACGTGGTTCACGGCGAAGTGCATCGTGAAGAGCACGGCGCAGGGCCGCGCGTGGATCGAGGTCCTCTCGATCTCCACGACGAACACGACGCTCGACCGCAACGACCTGCGCCACCTGGTGAAGGCGAGCGTGCTGGCGAGCGGCGGCGAGTTCGATCGCGCGCTGCTCGAGTTCAGCATGGCCAAGATGACCGACGCGCCGGCGCGCTTCGTCGCGCGCTACCACGTCGATCAGGGCCGCGTCGCGCTGGCCGCGAACCAGCCCGGCCGCGCCATGGCGGAGCTGCAGGCGGCGCTGCCTGCGCTGCCCGACGACAAGGAGCTGATCGCTCTGCTCGACCGTGCCACCGGCAACACGTCGGCGCCGATCGCGCAGTCGCAGGTCGCGAGCGCTCCGACCAGCGTCCCGCCGCCGCTCAATCTGAACGGCGGCGCCCGTCCGGCGCAGAAGCCGAACGAGCCGAAGCGCAACGACGCGCCGAAGTCCGACGCCGGCGCCCCGGTGATCGACCCGATGCCGGCGGACGCGCCGAAGGGCGAAGCCGCCCCCGCCGCGAAGCCGCAGCCCGCTCCGAAGAGCGACGCGACCGACGCTCCGAAGACGGAGCCGAAGCCCGCCGCGAAGACGGAGACGCCGAAGGTCGAGGCGAAGCCCGAGGCTCCGAAGGCGGAGCCGAAGACCGACGCGGCGAAGCCGGACGCGAAGCCCCAAGAGCCGAGCGGCGAGAAGCCCGCTGAGTCCGGCGACGGCGCGAAGCCGGAGGAGACGCCCGCGCCGAAGGGCGAGGCGCCCGCCCCCGCCGAGAAGCCGGCCGACGCGCCCGAGGCGAAGAAGGACGAAGCGCCCGCGCCGAGCGAGCCCAAGCCGGCCGAGACGCCGGAAGGCAAGCCGGGCGACGCGCCGGCCGAGAAGCCGGAGAACGCGCCGGAAGAGAAGCCGGCCGAGCCGCCGGCCGACAAGCCCAAGCCCGACGACGGCGGTTGATCCGCGCTCCGTCCAAGCTCCGATCCCTAGTTCGCTCCTCGTCGCGCGGCCGGAACCTGCGGGTTTCGGCCGCGCGCGTTTCCGCCGGCGCGCGTCCGCTTCTGGCATGATCTCCCGCTTATGTCCGGACGACCGACGCCTCCGCTCGTCTGCCGTCCCCTCCCGGTCGCGCGCCCGTGGGGTGGCTCGGCGGCGGCGGCGCACGCCGACCTCCCGGCGGAGCCCGGCGCTCGCATCGGCGAGTGGTGGCTCCTATCGACGCGCGCCGACCAGGCGACGCTCGTCGCCAACGCGCCGTTCGCCGGGCGGCCGCTCGCCGAGGTGGTCGCGAGCGACCCCGAGCGCATCCTGGGCGCCCGCTTCGCCCGCGCCGACCGCTTCCCCCTCCTCCTCAAGATCCTCGACACCGCCGAGCCGCTCTCCGTACAGGTCCACCCGTCGGCGCCGGCGCGCGCGGACGGAGGCGCGCGCACCGAGTGCAAGTCCGAGTCGTGGTACCTGCTCGACGCCGCGCCCGGCGCGTCCTACTGGGTCGGCCTCGCCGACGGGGTGACGGTCGAGAGCTTCTTCGCCGCGGTGCGCCGCGGCGACGATCCGCTCCCGCTGCTCGCGATGCGGGCGGCGCAGCGCGGCGCCGTCGTCCACCTCCACCCCGGCGTGATCCACGCGCTCGGCGGCGGCATCGTCGCGCTCGAGGTGCAGACCAACGCCGACACGACCTACCGCATCTTCGACTTCGGCCGCAAGCCCGAGCGCGCGCTGCAGCTCGACCTCGCGCAGGCCGCGGCCGCCGCCGACCAGCGCGCCGAGCTGCCCGACCCGCAGCCCCTCTCCCCCGCCTCGCCCGCGCGCGAACTGCTGGTCCGCTGCAGCGACTACCGCATCGAGCGGCTGCGCCTCACCGCGCCGTCGCACTTCGCGGTCCACCGCGAGCGCTTCGAGGTCCTCGTCCCGCTCGGCGCGGCGATGCGCGTCGCCGGCGAGCACGGCTCCGCCGACGTCCCGCGCGGCCACGCCGTCCTCGTCCCGGCCCACACCGCCGAGTTCATGATCTCGCCGGCGGCGCCGCTCGAGCTCCTGCGCGTCATTCCGTCGGGAGAGGGGAATCCGTGAGCGAAATGCGGCTGCAGAAGTACCTGGCGATGCAGGGCGTCGCGTCGCGCCGCCGCTGCGAGGAGCTGATCGTCGGCGGCCGCATCGACGTGAACGGCAAGCCGGTCCTCGTGCTCGGGACGAAGATCGATCCGGAGCGCGACACGGTCGCCGTCGACGGCGAGCGGCTGCGGGCGACGCGCCGCTTCTACGTCGCGCTCCACAAGCCCAAGGGCGTGGTCTGCACCGCGCAGGATCCGGCCGGGAGGCCGCGCGCGATCGACCTGGTCGCCGAAGTACCAGCGCGCCTCTTCCCGATCGGCCGCCTCGACGCCGACATCGAGGGGCTGCTGCTGCTCACCAACGACGGCGACTTCGCGCAACGCGTCGCCCATCCGCGCTTCGCGGTCGAGAAGACCTACCGCATCACCGTGAAGGGCGAGCCCGACGGCGACGCGCTCGAGAAACTGCGCCAGGGCGTCTGGCTCGCGGAGGGGAAGACGACGGCGGCCCGCATCCACGTCCTGCGCAAGACGCGCGAGGCGACGACCTTCACGCTCACGATCCCGGAGGGGAAGAACCGCGAGGTGCACCGCATGCTCGCGCGCGTCGGGCTGCCGGTGACGCGCCTGCTGCGCGACCAGATCGGCGCGGTGCGCCTCGGCACGCTCAAGCGCGGCGAGTGGCGGTTGCTCTCGCCTGCCGAGATCGACGCGCTGCGGCGCGGCCCTCCGGCGGCGCCCCCCCACCGCGCCGAGCCGCCGCGCGAAGGCGAACGCGGCCCCCCGCGCGACCGCGGCCGACCTCGCGGCCCCGACCGTGGCCACCCGCGCGGCCCTGACCGCAACCGCGGCCGCGCCCAGGACCGCCGCGCACCGCGCCACGCCGGCCGCGCGCGCGGCCGTCCGTAGCCTCCGCGAGGCTCATTTCGGCGGGAAGACCTTCGGCGGCGGGATCTTCGTCGGCGGCGGGCCGAGCCCTTGGAGGCCCTCGATCAGCGCGCCGAGCACCTTGCGGCGCGCACCGAGCGGCCGCGCCGGATCGTCGCGCCCGATCGCGTCGGCGTAGCCGTCGACGCGGCGGATCGCGAGGCGGTGCGCCTCGTCGCGCTCGAGCAGCCAGAAGAGCATGTCGGCGCCCGCGTCGGACTCGTTCTCGTCGGCAGAGGGCGGCACGCCGAAGAGCGCGAGCACGAGCGGCGCGATGAACGACGGCCGCGCCGCGTCCTTGCCGAGCGGCGGCAGCCGCTGCGCCAGCGCCTCGCCGTGCGCGCCGGGGAAGGCCGCCATCAGGACGCCGATCTCGGCGTGCTTCGCCGACGCGCGGCGCGGCGGGAAGAGGGCGTTGAGCACCACGTCGCCGCCCGGCAGCTTGACCTTCGTGTCGGGCGAGAAACCGGGATAGACGGTGAAGGCGACGTCCCACGGCAGCACGCGGTCCTCGATGAAGAGCGTGTCGCGTTCGACGTTCGAGCGGGGCACCTTCCAGCGGCGGTCGACCTTGATCGCGAGCAGCTGGTCGCGGATCTCCCGCCACGCGGCCGCACGCTCGCCCACCGTGTCGCCCTTCACCCAGCCCTGCGGCCAGTCCTGTTCGAAGTTGATCGAGAGAGTGCGCTCCCAGTTGGGCGGCCACCCCGGCCGGTCGAAGCAGCGCGTCTTCGTCCAGTCGATCGCGCCGCTCGCGTCGCGCACGAGGAGGCCGAGCCGCTCGAGGAGCGGGTCGAGGTCGTAGTCGCGGTTGCTCCGGCCGGCGTCGGCCTGCACCGAGTGGTCGTTCACGATCAGGACGACGGCGTCCTTGCCGAGCGCGTCGATCAGCTCGCCGGTCATCGCGTCGACCGCCTTCGCGACCTCCGGGATCACGTTGGCGTAGCGCGCGAAGTCGACCGGCAGCTTCGCGCGCGTCGCCGCGTCGGGGCTCTTCTGCCACGGCTCGGGGTCGCTGTGCATCCAGAACAAGTGGCAGGCGACGTCGAGCGAGTCGAAGTAGGAGGCGCAGAAGCGGACCGCCGGATCGCGCTTGAGCAGCGTCACCGCCGCCTCCTTCGCGAGCCAGTCGGTGAGCAGCGCCTGGCGCAGCATTCTCAGGTCGGCGTGCGTGCCGGCGTCCTCCGTCTCCGCCATCCACTGGCGCAGCTTCGCGAAGATCGGCAGGCTCGGCCGGTCGAACTGCGGCTTGATCTGCGTCGCGAGGTCGTCAGCGAGGGAGTCGGGCCACGTGAGGTGCTGCGCGCCGTGGCGCCAGGCCGGGTCGACCGGCGGGATGTCGACGCGCCCCTCGGGGCCGAAGGGACCGAGCTCGAAGCGGTCGAGCAGGTAGCGGTCGCTCACGAGGTAGCCGTTCACCCACTCGGCCGGCCACGTCGTCCACCAGTTCACGACCGCGCACTTGACGCCGACCGCGCCGAGCACGTCCCACAGCGCGGGCAGCTTGCGGTGCTGGCTCGTGACCGGGAGCTCGTCGTAGCGGCCCCGCACGCGCGTGGTGAGCGAGACGATGCCGTGCGACTTCCCCTTCTGCCCTTCGACGCGCGCCGCGGGGGCGCCGGTGGCGACGGTGGTCCAGCAGCGCGCCGGGTCGATGCCGGTGCTCGTGCCGTCGACGGTGATGCGCTCGCCGAAGAGCGGCAACTCGATCGCGTGGCGCCTGAGCTCGGCGAAGCGCGGCAGGTGGCCCTGCAGGAGCATCGGCTCGAGCGCCTTCAAGTCGAGCCCGTCGACGCCGAGCAGCAGCACCTTGCGATCGGTCGTCCGGACGTCCCGCAGGTCGCGCGAGCACGCGGAGGCGCAGAGAAGGAGAGGCGTCGCGAACAGCAGCACGAGCGAGCGACGCGGCCGCGTCCGCGGGACCCGGAGTCTTGCCATGCGTGGAGGATACACTGCCCCGGAATGTCGACCGCGCCGGCTCGCACGACCCGCCGCACTCTGCCGCTCGTCGTCGTCGGCGGGGTCGCCGGCGCCGGATGGCTGCTCGCGACGCTCGCGCGCGGCGACGTCGGCAAGGTCCTCGAGGAGTCGTCGAACGGCGCGATGGGCGACTGGCTGCTCGGCGCCACGCAGCCGGGCCGCTGGCTGATCGGCGCCGCGCTGCTCCTCGCGGCGCTGCTCGTGGCGAGGTGGACGGCCAGGTCGCAATGGTCGCGCATCGGGACGCCGCTCGCGATCGCGGGAGCGGCCGTGCTCGCGCTGCTCTCGCTGCACGGGCTCGCCGGCGCGACCAAGCACGCGACGCTCGCGGGCGCCGGCGACGTCTGGTGGCTCGACGACGACATGATGATCACGCTCCGCTACGCGCGGAACCTGGTCGAGGGCCACGGCCTGGTCTGGAACGCGGGCGAGCGCGTCGAGGGGATCACCAACTTCCTCTGGGCGCTGCTGCTGGCGCTGCCGCAGCTCCTGCTCGGGCCGCTGCGCGCGGCGCTCGGCGCGATCGTGCTCAACGGCGCGCTGCTGGTCGCCGCGCTCGCACTCGCCTTCGCGCTGGTGCGGCGCCTCGGCGGGTCGCGTGTCGCCGCGGCGCTCGCGTGCTTCGCGCTGGCGACCCACCAGGGGACGCTCCACTGGGCGGCCGGGGGGAGCGAGGCGATCCTGCTCGCCGTGCTCCTGCTGGCGCAGGCGTGGTGCGCTTGCGGCGAGGGGGTCGCGGCCCCGCGCGAGGCGACGCTCGGCGCGCTCGCCGGCGGCCTCGCGCTGCTCACGCGGCCCGACGCGCTGCCGGTCGCCGGCGTGCTGATGGTCGCGCTCGCGCTGCGCTGCGGCGGGCGCGCACCGGCGCTGCGTTCCGTCGCGCTCTTCGTCGCGCTGCCGCTGCTGCAGATCGTCTTCCGGCTCGCCTACTACCACGAGCTCCTGCCCAACACCTACTACCTCAAGATGACCGGCTGGAGCACGCGGCCGCTCGCCGGCCTCGACTACCTCGTGCGTCTCCTGTCGCAGCACGCGCTGCACCTGGGCTTCGCGCTCGCGGCGCTGCTCGCGGCTCGCCGCCGCGCGAACGCCTTCCTGCTCGGCGCGCTGCTGCTCTTCCTCGCCTACGTCGCTTGGGCGGGCGGCGACGAGCTCCCCAAGCAACGCTTCTTCGTGCCAGTCGCGCCGTTGCTCTTCGCTCTGTCGCTGATCGGCGCCGAGCAGCTCGCCCTTCGGATCGGCGGCGCGCGCGACGCAGCCACGGACGACGACGCGCCGTGCCGGCCGCTCTGGCTGCCGTGGTCCGTCGTCGTGGTCGCGGGGCTCGGCGGCGGCGTCCTGCCGGGCCAGGCCGACCCCGGCTCGAAGCGGCGCGCCGACGCGGAGCTCGCGTGCGTGCAGCAGGGGCTCCTGGTGCGCGAGAACACGCAGCCCGACGCATCGATCGCCGTCTTCTGGGCCGGCGCGACGCCCTACTTCAGCGAACGGCGCGGGATCGACCTGCTCGGCAAGTGCGACCCGGAGATCGCGCGCCAGGACGCGAAGCCCGGCCTCATGAAGCCGGGCCACAACAAGTACGACCTCCCCCATTCGCTCGCGCTCGCGCCCGACGTGGTCGTGAGCGGCGCGGCCGGCGTCGCCACGATCCGCCAGCTCGAGTCGATATGGGGGACGAGCCCGTACCGCTGCTTCTACGAGCTCTACCTCGTCCCCGCGTTCCTGTCCGAGTACGTCGGGGCCGCGCGCGTCGAGGAGCTCGGGAGCAAGGACCGGATGCCGCAGATCGTCGGCGGCGTCGGGACGAAGCTCCCGCCCGACCTCGCCGCCACGAGCAGCGGCTTCCACGCGATCTTCGTCCGCCGCGGAACGACGCGCGCCCGCCCCCCTGCGGACTGGGTCGCGCCGCGATGATGCCCCCCCACCTCCCGCGCCCTGCCGCGCGCGCTCCGGAGTCCGTCTGCCGATGACCCTCCTCGCGCTGCTCGCCGACCACTGGCGCCACCAACCGCATCCGGTGTGGTTCCACATCCCGTTCCCGAAGGTCGGGGCGCTCACCGACGGCATCCCGATCCGCTTCTATTCGCTCGCCTACCTCTTCGGGCTCGCGTTCGCCTGGTGGTTCATGAAGCGGCTGGCGAGGAAGCGCCGGATCGCGCTCGACGAGAACATGGTCGCCGACCTCGTGATCCCGTACGCGCTGCTCGGCGTGATGATCGGCGGCCGGCTCGGCTACGAGCTCTTCTACGACGTCGACTCGATCGACCACCGCTACGTCTGGCTCCACGATCCGATGAAGATCGTCCGGATCTGGGAAGGCGGGATGGCGAGCCACGGCGGGATCCTGGGCGTGCTGGTCGCCTTCTGGATCTTCGCGCGCAGCCGCAAAGTCCCGCTCTCGCACGTGCTCGACCTCGCCTGCATCACCGCGCCGATGGGCCTCTTCCTCGGCCGCATCGCCAACTTCATCAACGGCGAGCTGTGGGGTCGGCCGTCGCTCGTGCCGTGGGCGGTGATCTTCAAGGACTCGCCGGTGATGCCGCCGAGTTGGTTCACGGCGCACCCCGACTATGCGGCGTTCGCCGGGGACGGTCTCGTGCCGCGCCATCCCTCGCAGCTCTACGAAGCGTTCGGCGAGGGGCTCTTCCTCCTCCTGCTGCTCCTCGCGTTGCACCGCAGGCTGCTGCCGAAGAGCGGCGCCCTGACGGCGCTCTTCCTCCTCGGCTACGGCGCCGCGCGCGTCGTCTGCGAGCACTTCCGCGAGCCCGACCAGCAGATCGGCCTCGAGTGGCTCGGACTCACACGCGGGCAGCTCCTCACCTCGGTGATGCTGGTCGCGGGCGTCTGGCTGATCGTGCGCGTCAAGCGCGGAGAATCGCCGCGCTGGTCGCCGCCTCCGCTTCCCGCCGCGCCGGCGGCGTGACGGGCGCGGCCGCGCGGTTCGACGGCGGAGCGCCTGCGCGCGGCGCGGCGGCGCGCTACTGTCCGCGGCCTCGGGTGGGATCGGGAAGCGGAGGAACGCGCATGCGACGGCGAAGCTTCGGAGCGATGGCCTTCGCCGGGATGGCGCTGGTGGCCGCGGGCGCTCCCGACGCGACGAGCGAGGCGATCGAGAAGCTCCTGGCCGCGGGCGCGCTGGTCCGGCCGGTCGCGCAGGGGAGCGCCGAGCTCGCCGTCGACTTCGCGATCCAGGGGCAGAAGGCGGGCGACGGCGAGCTCGCGCCGCTGAAGGCGCTCCCGAAGGTCGTCGAGCTCAACCTCGGCGGCACGCAGGTCGGCGACGCCGGCATGAAGGTCGTCGCCGCGCTTCCGGAGCTGCGCCGCCTCGACCTGCACAAGACCGCCGTCGGCGACGCCGGCGTCGCGGAGCTGAAGGGCCTCGCGAAGCTCGAGTACCTGAACCTCTACGGGACGAAGGTCGGCGACGCGGCGCTGAAGAGCGTCGGCGAGCTGCCGGCGCTCGCGAAGCTCTACCTCTGGCAGACGGCGGTGAGCGAAGCCGCCGTCGCGGAATTCAAGAAGGCGCACCCGAAGGTCGCCGTGAACGTCGGCGCCCCGCCGCCTCCCGAGCCGCCGAAGACCTGCTGCGAGAAGGCCGCCGCCGAGAAGAAGGCGTGCGAGCATCCCTGCTGCAAGGCCGCCGCCGAGAAGGGGCGCACCTGCTTCAAGTGCAACCCCGCGAAGGCGGCGACCTGCTGCGAGAAGGCCGAGGCGGCCGGCAAGGAGTGCGAGCACCCCTGCTGCGTCGAGGCGCGCAAGGCCGGCGGTCTCTGCGAGAAGTGCAACCCGCCGAAGAAGGGCAACTAGTCCGGATCCGGCGATCAAGCGAGGAGACGTCGTGCACGGCGCGAGGACTTCGCAACGGTCCAAAGGCTGGGCCTGGGCCGCAATGTTCCTCGTCGCGTGTACGTCGACGCGAGGCTCGGGAGAGAGTCCGCGCGACGCGAATCCGACGTGCGCGAGCAAGCCGACGCGCGATCTCGCCGGGACGTATTCTTCGGCGATCAAGCTGGTGTCTTGGTCGTCGCTCGAATTGTTCGAGGGCGGCACCTACGAGGAAATTACGGGGAACTGCACCGCCCGACCCGACCGCACGTACGGGACCTGGGAGGTCGGTGACGGCGAGGTCCTCCTCCACCCCGCGACACGCGATCTCGCGCTCGGCGGATTCGACCGCAACTACGTCGTCGTCGCCGACCCCGATCGCCCGCTCGCGCTCGTCGATCCCGAAGCGTTCGGTCCGCTCGGGTCGGTCGGACTCACGACAACGGGTTGGATGAAGCGCGACGACCCCACGAAGTACTGGGCGGAGGTGCTGGCGACGCTGCGCGACAAGTGATCGCGCTCACTTCGGCGGCAGTTCCTGCCGGATCCGCTCGAGGGTTTCGCAGCCCGCCTTCTCGCGACACCACCGCTCGAGCCGCGCGCGCGCCTCTTCGATCTTCCCCGTCTTGATCAGGTAGCGCGCCGCGCTCTCGCGGATCGCCTCCTCGTCGAGGAGGAGGTCGGCGGCGTCGACGAGGTGCTTGCCGCCGAGGTCGGGATCGATCGCCTGTAGCCGCTTCGCCTCGGCGTAGTGCGTGAGGCCGATCGCGCGGCGCGTGAGGTCGATCGCCCGGTAGACGTCGACGACCGACTCGTCGCGCGGGTCGCCGGTGCGGAGCGCGGCGTCGATCAGTTTCTTCGCGAGCTCGAGGTCGCGCAGCTCGTCGGCCGCGGCGCCGCCCTCCTTCGCGCGCCGCTCGGCGGTCGCGAGCAGCGTCGCTGCGCCCTGCATGTTCCCCCACGGACGCGGCGGCGCGAGGCGCTCGACCCTCTCGAGCTTCTGGTGCATCGTTGCGAAGTCGCCACGCACGGCCGCGGCGTCGGCGAGGTCGGCCAGGATGCGGGCGATGACGGAGCGCGCGAACGGGTCGGCCTCGTCGTCCTTCTCGAGCCCTCGGATCGCGGGCACCGTGAACGGCGGCGGCGGACGCGCAGGCTCGTCGGGCAGCCGCAGCCGATAGACGAGGCCGCAGCGGTCGCGCGCGAGCCCCTCGAAGTCGCTGGTCGGATCGGGCGAATAGGCCGGGCGCACCGTCTCGGGCGGCGCGCCGCCGCGCCGCTTCGCGCGCAGCGCCTTCAGCAGATCAGCGTCGCCGTCGAGCTGGATCGGATTGACGAGCGCGACGTCGGGCCGCACCCCCTCCGTGAAGCGGAGCGTGCAGAGCGGATAGATCGCGAGGTCATCGCCCGACAGGACCTGCGCGTCCGGCGGCAGCTCGGCCAGCAACGCCCGCGCGTAGTCGGCCGCGAGCCACCCGTCGCGCCGGTCGCACGCGCGCCAGTTCACGATGCCGAGCAGCAGCGGCAGCCCGCACGCGAGCGCCCACGCCGGAGCCGGTCGCGCGAGCGACGGCACGCGCGCCCCGAGCTCGCGCAGCGTCGCGTCGAGCCCGACGCCGACCAGCAGCGCGACCCCGACGAAGCCGCTCGTCATGTACCGCGGGTAGAGGAAGACGTCCCACCACGCGCCGTGCAGCGCGAGCGGCGCGAGGTTGCCGAGCCAGAGCAGCGCGACGCCCAGCACGAGCGAGCGCCGCCGCGTGCGCCACAGCGCCGCGGCGCCGATCAGCGCGAGCACGCTGCCGGTCCACCGCCACGCGCGCACGAGCTCGCCGCCGTGGTGCGCGACGATCGTCGCCTGGTCTCCGAGCCCCTGCGCCCAGTGGTGCGTCTGGTGGAATTCGCGCGCGAGGTAGCTCTTGAAGCCGGACCACGACGCGAGGTCGCCCGGCATCCAGCGCGTCACCGTCTTCCCTTCGACGACCTCGCTCACCTCGACCGGCGGGTGGTAGTCGAGCGGCGGATGGGCGCTCGCCCGCCACGGCAGCCAGCCGTAGAGCGCGAGCCCCGGCAGCAGCGCGAGCAGCGTCGCCGCGAGCAGCTTCGGCCGCGCGAACGCCCGCCGTTCCTTCGCGAGCACCACGACCGGGAGCAGCAGCAGGTGCGCCGCCACCATCGGATGGTTCGCGAGCCCGAAGCCGAGCAGGAGCTGGTGGCCGACCAGGAGGCGGTCGCGCGTCCGCTCCGAGCGCCCCGCCTCCGTCTCCTCGATCCATTTCGCGGTGAGCAGGAGCAGGCCCGCGCTCACCAGCGCCGCCAGCGGATAGGTGCGCGCGACCGTCGCCTCGCCCCAGATCGGGACGAGCAGCGCGAGCGCCATCGATCCGCCGAAGGCCGCGGCGCGCGACGCGCCGAGCCGCACGAGCGCGCGGCTCGTCAGCCCCGCCGCCCCCGCCGCGCAGAGCGCGCAGAAGAGGTTGATCCGCCAGGCGACGGTGCCGAACGGGACGACCGTCGCGAACGCCTTCGCAAGCAGCAGCCAGAGCGGGTAGCCGGTCGGATGCGGCGTCCCGAGCGTCCAGGCCGCCGCGGTGAGCTCACCGGAATCGCCGACCCACACGGTCGGGCAGAGCGTCCAGAGATAGACCGCGAACGCGGCGACGAAGGCCATCCCCCCACCATATCGGCCCTCCGGCGCGGCGCGCGCGTCACAGGAGCGGCGAGAGCAGACGCGCGACGCCGTGGGCCGCGCGCGTGCGCCAGCCCTGGCGCTCGACCTGCTCGAGCGTCACCTCGCGCGAGTCGGCGAGGTCGCGCACGAAGCGCTCCTCGAGGTGGCGCGTGAAGCGCGGGTCGGCGACCAGCGCGCCGAGCTCGAAGTTGAGCCGCCAGCTGCGGATGTCGGCGTTGGCCGAGCCCACCAGCGCGACGGCGCCGTCGACCACGAGCGTCTTCGCGTGCAGCATCGCCGGCTCGTACTCGAAGATGCGCACGCCGCCGCGCAGCATCTTCCCGTAGTACCAGCGCGCCGCCATCGTCGCGATCCGTTCGTCGGAGCGGTACGGCACCAGCACGCGCACGTCGACGCGCCGCAGCGCCGAGCTCACCAGCGCCGCGATCGCCGCCTCGTCGGGGATGAAGTAGGGCGTCGTGAGCCAGACGCGCCGGCGCGCCGAGGCGATCGCCGCGAAGTGGGCGAGCGCGCTCGCGTTGAACTCCTGGTCGGGACCGCTCGGGATCACGGCGACGATCGAGCCGTTCGACGCCGGCGGAGGCGCCGACGCGGGCGCGACGCAGGCGGAAGGCGGCAGCACCTCCTTCGCGGCGAAGTGCCAATCCTCGCTGAAGGTGCGCGCAAGCGCCTCGATGCACGGCCCGCGCAGCCGCAGGTGGCTGTCGTGGAAGGGCTGGCGGGCGGCGGCGCTGCGCGGCCGGTGCCGCCGGAAGTACTCGTTGCCGATGTTCATGCCGCCGACGAAGCCGGTCTCCCCGTCGACGACGATCAGCTTGCGATGGTTGCGCAGGTGGATCGCGAAGCGGCGGCGCAGGACGTTCATCGGCAGGAAGGCGTGCGCGCGCCCCCCCGCCGCGATCAGCTCGCGCACCAGCTTCGCGTTGATCCGCGCCGAGCCCATCGCGTCGTAGAGCAGGCGCACCTCGATGCCGGCGCGCGCCCGCTCGATCAGGAGCTGCAGGAAGCGCCGCCCCGAGAGGTCGTTGCGAATGATGTAGTACTCGGCCCACACCTGGCGGCGCGCCGCGGCGATCGCCTCCTCGAAGATCCGGAACGTGGGCGCGTCGTCGGGGAGCAGCTCGACCTCGTTGCCGGCAGTGGGCGGCAGGTCCGTGAGCGAGGCCGCGAGGTCGATCAGCGCGTCGCCCTCGACCGCCTTCGGCTCGCGGTCGGGCGCGCCGGCGCGCGCCGCCGAGTCGCGCCGCAGCTTCGCCGCCGCGCGCCGCCGCTTGAGCGCGACGCGCCGGACGCTCGGGCTCACCAGCAGGAAGAAGGCGAGCGCGCCCGCGACCGGCACCAGCAGGATCAACACGACCCACATGATCGTGCCCTGCACGCCGTATCCGCGCGTGAGCGTGCGGACCAGCGCCGAGACCTCGAGCGCGATGGCGAGCGTGAGGAAGAGGAAGGCCCAGGGCGTCTGCGCGTCCGTCAGCGAGGCGATCCAGGCGCCCAGATTCTCGACCATGCGCGCGCGGCTCCCCGTCCGCGCCGCACCATGTTACGACCGCCCATTCCGATCCGGCCCGGGACGTGCGATGATCTCCCCGTCCGCGCCCTCCGGTCGCGGCGCACGAGCGCGACCGGTTCCGATGGAGAGCCGAGTGAAGACGCTGTGCAAGCTGCTGCTCCTCGCCGTGCTGGCGCTCGCCGTCGTCGGCGCCATGAAGGACTGGTACACGGTCAGCACGGGCAAATCCGAGAGCGGCCGGCGCCAGTTCACGCTCGAGCTGAACGACGCCAAGTTGAAGAGCGACCTCGCCGTCGTGAAGGCGAGCTCGAAGCAGGCGATCGACGGAGCGCTCGAGGACGACCCTGCGAAGTCGAACGGCGCCACCGGCGCGAAGTCGACGGGTGCCGCCGGCGCGAAGAAGTCGAATCCGAAAGTGCAGGAGCTCGAGGCGAAGCGGCGCGAGCTCGCGAGCCAGCTCGAGCACTTGAAGAAAGTTCCAGGCGCGAAGTTCGACGCCGCGCTCGATGTGATCCAGCAGCGGATCGACGAGTACGACCGCGCGATCGAGAAGGAGCTCTCGGGCCACTGAGCCGGGCTCCGGCGCGGCGAGCGCGGGCCGCGGGCCGCAAGGCGGCGTCGCTGCCGCCCCGTCCCGAGGAACCGCGATCCGTTTCGCGAGTAAGCTCCGTCTCCGTTTCCGAATCGCTGGTCCGGAGGTTCCGCGCCTGCCGGCGGTCCTCCGGGATCCCATCTCACTGAAGGGGAGTTGCTCATGCACCGGAACTGGATCGCTGCCATCCTGCTGGCGCTGACCCCCGTGGTCGCGCTGGCGCAGTCCAAACCGGCCGACCCGGCGCCGGCGAAGCCGCCGCAAGGCGAGCCGGCGCCGAAGCCCCAGGCCGATCCGGCGGCTCCGAAGCCGCAGGCGAAGCCCGACGAGGCCCGCAAGCCCTACGTCGTCGGCAACATGGTCGACCCGTCGCTGTCCTTCGTCGACCTCGAAGGCAAGACGCGCACGCTGAAGGAGTTCGCCGGCAAGACGATCCTCCTCGACTTCTGGTCGATCGAGTGCCCGGTCTCCAAGGGCTACGAAGCGCGCCTCACCCAGCTCGCGAACGACTATTCGAGCAAGGGCGTGGTCTTCCTCGCCGTCAACGCGAACTCCGGCGAGATCGCCGACGACACCTACGCGAAGATCAAGGACTACGTGAAGAAGGAGAAGGTCCCCTACACGATCCTGATCGACAAGAAGAACGTGGTCGCCGACCGCTTCGACGCGCAGACGACCCCGCACATCTTCGTCATCGACGACAAGGGCAAGCTGCGCTACGCCGGCGGCGTCGACGACGACGAGACGTTCAAGAAGGACGCGAAGGCGGTGAAGAGCTTCGTCCGCGACGCTCTCGACGCCGTCCTGGCGGGCAAGGAGCCGCCCCAGGCGACGACGAAGCCGCACGGCTGCAGCATCAAGCGCGTCGGCGCGAAGAGCTGACGTCGGTGCCGGCACGGCGGCCGGGAGCGCTCGTCCGCTCCCACGCCTTTCGGGCCGCGGCCGCGATCGCCTGCGCGATCGCGGCCGTTTTTTCTTCCGCGTGCAGGCCGAAGGCCCCGGCCGTCGTCGCCGTCGACTTCGACGGGCTGCAGCAGCTGCTCGCCTCGGGAGGGGCGCGCGCCACGGTGGTGAACTGCTGGGCCACGTGGTGCGCGCCCTGCGTCGCCGAGCTGCCCGACCTGCTCGCCGCCGCCGCCCCGTGGAAAGAGTCGGTCCAGGTCGTCCTCCTCTCCTACGACCTGATGGTCCCCAACAGCGGCCTCGACCGCGTTTCGGGCGTCGCGCACGTGAAGCGCTTCCTCGAGGAGCGCAAGCTCGCGCTCGGCGACCACGTCCGCGTGGTGCTCTACGACGACGCCGTCTCGAAGCTCGACGACCGCTTCGACCTCCCCGGCCCGATCCCGACTACGGTCGTGCTCGATCGCGCGGGCAAGGTGGTCGGACGGGAGAAGAGCGCAGCGACGCGCGTCCGATTCGACGAGCTCTTCTCCGCTGCCGCGAAGTGAGCCGCGCCGCGCGTGGCGGCGGGCACGCGAAGGGTCGCGTCCGCGGCTGCTACACTCCCGCGCCATCGTTCGCCGAGGGTCCTGCCCGCGGCGATCACCCCATTGCAAGGAGAGGGAACGATGGGATGCAATCGACTCGTGTTCGTCGGTGCTTCGCTGCTGCTCGGCGGGTGCGCTGCAGCGCCGACGCGGACGCCGGCGCCGCCGCTCGCGCCGGAAGCCGCCGCTCCCGAGACGGCCGCGACGGAACCGCCGCCGGTCGAGATGGCGGAGCCTCCGGAGCTCGTGGCGGCGAGGCCGGAGCAGGCCACGAACGGCGGCGGCGACAGCGAGTACGGGGCGGGCGCCGGCGACAAGATCGTGATGGGCGCGATACAGATGAGCTCGGCCAACACGGACGGCGGTTCGACGGAGAACTTCTCCGGCATGCTCGGCGGCGGTTACTTCCTCACCGATCAGCACGAGGTCGGCGGCCAGCTCCTCGTCACGTATTTCGCGCCTCCGGGCCCCAACTCGGTCGCCTTCTTCCTGGCCCCCTACTACAACTTCAACTACCAGTTGAATCCGCGCCTGTCGATCTACGGCGGCCCTCACCTGGGCTACGCGCGCTTCGAAGCGGGAAACGCCAGCGACGACTCGGTCCAGTTCGGAGTGCAGGCCGGCGGCCGCTACTGGCTCGAGCGGAACACCGCCGCCTTCGCCGAGTGGCGTTACACGAATTACGAGGCCTTCGGCAGCAGCACCAACGAGTTCGCGATCCTGCTGGGACTCGCCTACTCGTTCTGAGCGCGGGACCGAACGGAGAACCGTGACCCTCGACGCCCCGCCCGCGGCGAGCGCCGCGACGCGCTTGGTCGCGCTCGCGCCGGCGGAGGCGCGCGCGACGCTGCAGCGCTTCGCGGAGGCGGTGCGCCGCCAAGGCGGACCGGAGCTCGAATGGGTCGCCGGCGACGAGGCGGAGATCCGCGCGCGCGCCGGCGCGCTGCTCGGCGAGTGGGACGCGCTGCGCCGCCGGCTCGGGATCGCGTCGCGCTTCAACGACCCCGCCGGCTTCCTGCGCGGCGTCGCCGGCCGCCACGGCGTGCCGTGCGTCCTCGCGGCGCGCGCCGGCGACGTGCTCGCCGTCGTGGTCGCGACGCTCGAGCACGCGCCGCTCGTCCACAAGATCGGCTACCTGAAGGTCCCGACGCCGAAGCTCAAGACGATGCGCGTGGCGGAGACCGGGCTCCTGTGCGACGCGACGCCGGCCGCGCTCGACGCGGTCGTCGCGACGCTGCGCGCGCTCGTCGCGTCGCGCGCCGTCGACCACCTCGCGATCCACAACCTCCCGCTCGACCATCCCCTGGCGAAGCGCTTCGGCGAGGTCGCGGCCGCCGGCAGCGGCGCCGTGCCCGTCCAGCGCGGGCGCTGGCGCACGCGCCTCCTCGATCCGGTGACGGGCGCGAAGCTCGTGCACCATTCGGGGAAGACGCGCCACAAGCTGCGCAAGCGGTCGAGCACCTTCGACGAGGCGTTCGGCGGCGAAGTGCGCCTGGTGCGGATCGAGAAGGAAGACCAGATCGACGGCTTCGTGCGCGCCGCCACCGGGATCATCCGGCAGACCTACCAGGCGGCGCTCGGCATCGGCGTGAAGGACACGCCCCCCTACCGCCAGCTCCTCGCCGACCTCGCCGCGGCCGGTCAGCTCTGCGGCTACCTGCTCGAGGCGCGCGGCGAGGCGGTCGCCTACCTGGTGGGCGACGTGCAGGACGGTACGTTCCGCCTCTGGGCCACCTCGTTCCTGCCGCAGCACTGGGAGCTCGGGCCCGGCGTCGTCCTGCTCTGGCGCGTCCTCGAGGAGCTGGCGGGGCGCGGCGTCGCGCTCTTCGACTTCGGCTTCGGCGAGGCCGAGTACAAGGCGATGCTCGGCAGCGAGCGGATCGAGGAGGGCGACTGGCGGATCTATGCGAAGGGGCTGCGCGGCCGCGCGGCGTGCCTCTCCGACCGCGCGACCGGGGCGGCCGACGCCTTCGCGCGCCGCCTGCTGCGCTCGCGCAACCTCGTGCAGCGCGTGAAGAAGGCGTGGCGGCAACGCATGGAGAAGGGCGCGGGCAAGGATCCCGGCAAGGGCGCCGCGCCGTGACGCCGCGCGCGCGGCTCGACCGGGAGCAGGCGCGCGCCGTCGACCGCTTCGCGACCGAGGTGCTCGCGATCCCGAGCCTGCTCCTGATGGAGAACGCCGGGCGCAACGCGGCGGAGGTCGTGCTCGGGCTCTGCCGAGGGCGGCGCCATGCGCGCGTGGTCGTCCTCGCCGGCGCCGGCAACAACGGCGGCGACGGCCTCGTGGTGGCGCGCCACGTCGCGCGCGCGGGCGTGCCGGTGCGCGTCGAGCTCTGCGGCGAGCGCGCCCGCCTCGCGGCCGACGCGGCGGCGCAGCTCGCGATCGTCGAGCGGATGGGGATCGCGATCGCCGCCATCCGAAGCGACGCGGCCGCGCGGCGCGCGGCGGCGCGCCTCGCGCGGAGCGACGTCGTCGTCGACGCGCTGCTCGGCACCGGCTTCACCGGGGACGTGCGCGCGCCGATGGCGACGTTGATCCGCGCGCTCGTCGACGCGCGCGAGCGCGGGGCGACCGGGCCGATCGTCGCGCTCGACCTGCCCTCGGGACTCGACGCCGATTCGGGCCGGCCGTCGAACGCGACGGTCCGCGCCGACGTCACCGTGACCTTCGTCGCCGAGAAGAAGGGCTTCGCCCGGCGCGCGGCCGCGCCGTGGCTCGGCGACGTGGTCGTCCGCGACATCGGGATCGGCCCGCGCGAGGTGGCGCGCGCGCTCGCGGCGGCGCGGCGGGCGCGGCGGGCACAGGGCTGAGCTTGTCGGGCGCGGCGGCGCGCCGCTGCCGGCGCGTCACTTGCCCCCTTCGACGCTCCCCGACGCTTTCGCCGAGCGCTGGATCTCGCCGAGCGGGAGGGGCAGCTTCTGCCCCTTCTTCAGCGTCTCGATGTAGCCGCGCACCTTGGGGTCCCCCGCCCCGCCGATCAGCGCCTGCGCCCGCTCGAAGTGGCGCAGCGCCTCCGGGTCCTTGCCGCGGTTCGCCGCGATGCAGCCGGCGATCGCGTGCGCGCGCGCGTCGTCGGGCGTCGTGCGCAGCGCCTTGTCGATCCAGACCTGCGCCGACTCGTACTGGCCGCCGACGTTGAGCACGCCGGCGAGATGGACCATCTGCACCGGGTTGTCGGGCATGAGCTGGATCGCCGCGACCGCGCTTTCGAGGTCGGGCAGCACCGGCACCGCCTTCTGGAAGCGCTCCATCATCTCGGCGCCCTGCGCGCGCTCCTCGGCCGAGTCGGAGCGCCCGAGCAGCAGCGCGAGCTTGTAGAGGACCGAGAAGCGCAGCGGGTCGAGCTCGAGGCAGCGGCGCAGGTCGGCCTTCGCGCGCGGCACGTCGCCCGCCTGCTCGCGGACGAGGCCGCACGTCTCGAGCACCGCGGCCGACGGCGGGTCGACCGCCTCGATCTCCTGGACGAAGGCGAGCGCCTGGTCGAGCTCGCCGGCCTTGAGCGCGAGCTCGGCGAGGTAGCGCGTGGCGTCGAGCTTGTAGGCCGGCAGGGCGCGCAGCCGCTCGAACTCGGTCGCCGACTCCTCGATCATCCCGGAGGTCCGGTAGAGCTCCGCGAGCCGCATGCGGCACTCGTCGTGGCCGGGGTCGAGCGCGAGCGCCTCCTTGAGGGTCGCGACGGCCTCGCCCGTGCGATTCGCCATCGCCTCGCTCATGCCGAGCTGGAAGCGGGCCGACGCGCTGCGCGGCGCGCGCTTGACCAGCTCGCGCTGCCAGCGGAGCGCCGCCTCGTACCGGCCGCCGCGGAAGGAGACGCGCCCGGCGCCCTCGATCGCGTCGCGCAGGTCGTGCGCGTCGAGCGCCGCGACGCGCCACGGCGTGCCGGCGACCATCTCGTAGAGGCGGTAGGAGTCGGGCAGCTGGTGGCGCCGCTCGGCGACCCGCGCCGAGAACAGGAGCAGCTCGCTGCGGTCGCGCTCGGAGCGGCGCAGGTCGAGGATCGCGTCGTTCGCGCCGCGCAGGTCGTCCAGAGCGATCATCGCGCGGATCCGTTCGAGGCGCGCGTCGACGCACAGCGGCTGCCCGACCAGGAGCTCGTCGAGGAGGACGAGCGCGCGCTTCCCCTCGCCCTTGGCCGCGAGCGCGCGCGCGCGCACGATGCGCGTGGAGGAGGAGGGCTTCGCGACGCGGTCGAGCGCGGCGAGCGCCTCGTCGGGCCGGCCGAGCTCGATCTGGCAGCGGGCGGCGAGCTCGAGCGCGGCCGCGCCTGCCGCCGGCGCGCCCAGCAGCGGCTTCAAGAGCTCGAGCGCGGCCGCCTCGTCGAGCGCGTCGAAGCGCTCCTTTGCCGCGGCGACCACGGCGCCGGCGTCGGCCGGAGCGGTCGGAGTGGCAGGTGCCGCCTCCTGCGCCGCCGCGGGCGCGCCGACCAGCACGAGGACGAGGAGGGCGCGGCGGCTCATTTCTCGACGCGCCCCTTCCCCTGCTCGACCACGATCGTGCGGTCGACCGGCGGCGCCTCGACCACCTCGACGGAGCCGTCGGGCCAGCGCACCTCGATCCGGTCGGCCTTCGTCGCGTCGCCGAGCCCGAAGTGCGCGCGCAGGTCCTCGTGCGAGAGGAAGCTGCCGCTCGAGCGGATCTCCCGGAAGCGGCGCCGATCTGCGGCGACCAGCG
>Ga0137432_1000179_pt1 | contig 45519 bp, 43 predicted proteins | sample EasRivERMZT820_2_FD_102337 | JGI IMG/M metagenome (GOLD analysis project Ga0137432, IMG submission 102337) | Soil microbial communities from meander-bound floodplain in the East River, Colorado, USA - East River MetaG ERMZT820_2 | ecosystem: Environmental > Terrestrial > Soil > Floodplain ... | reverse complement strand
GCCTTCCCGCCCCCCGCGCCGCTGCGTCGCGGGCTCATTGTCGGGTCTCCCGAACTTTACAGAACATGTTGAGGAATCTATACTTCCCGCGCCCCGATTATATTCGGGCCACGCATGACGATCAATCAGGATCGCCCCTCTTGAGGCTCCCCAGGCTCCCCAAACTCCCACGCGTCCCCCGCTGGGTCCTCGTGTCGTTCCCCCTGCTCGGCCTCGCCGCGGCGGGGGCCGGCGCCTTCGTAGGGTACTTCCTCAACGCCGACCTCCCCGACGTGCGCTCGCTCGAGGACTACCAGCCCCCGACGATCACGCAGATCCTCGATCAGCAGGGGCGCACGGTGCATCAGTTCGCGGAGCAGAAGCGCATCGTCGTCCCGCTGCACCGTCTCAGCCAGCATCTCCAGAAGGCGGTCATCGCCGTGGAGGATTCCAACTTCTACGGACACGTGGGCGTGGATCCGTGGGCCGTGGCGCGCGCGGTCCTGCGGGACATCAAGGAAGCACGATTTGCAGAGGGTGGGAGCACCCTCACGCAGCAGCTCGCGAAGATCCTCTTCCTGAGGCCGGAAAAAACGATCCGGCGCAAGCTCCAGGAGGCAATTCTCGCGATGCAAATCGAGAAGACCTACACCAAGCAGGAGATCCTCGCCTTCTATCTCAACCAGATCTACATGGGCCACGGACGCTACGGCATGGAAGCGGCCTCGCGCTTCTACTTCGGGATCTCCGCGGCCGATCTCAGCATCGACCAGGCGGCGCTCCTCGCGGGGCTCATCCAGCGTCCCGAGGGATACTCCCCCGTGCGGCAGCCCGATCAGGCCCTGAGACGCCGCAACAAGGTCCTCGCACGCATGCTCGCCGAGGAGCTGATTACGCCGGAGGCCGCCGCCGCCGCGACCGAGGCGCCCGTGGTCGTGGCGCGGCAGACAGCCGATGAATCCCCCGCCCCGTATTTCGCCGAGGAGATCCGTAAAGTCCTCTCGGCGCGCTACGGCGACGACGCCCTGCTGCGCGAAGGAATGACGGTGCGCACGAGCTTCGATCTCGAGCTTCAGCAGGCCGCGTCGCGCGCCCTGGCGCGCGGCCTGCGCTCTCTGGACAAGCGGCAGGGGTTCCGCAGGCCCGAGCGCAACATCCTGAGCGACAAGACGGCGACCCTGGAGAATTACAAGCATCCCGGGTGGGAGCACCCCCCCGCGCCAGGGGACTTCGTGACCGGTCTGGTGATGAAGGTCGCGCGCGACGCGGCCACCATCCGCGTGGGGGCGCTGACCGCGCGCATCGGGCCCGCGGATGCCAAGTGGACGGGCTCCAAAGACCTGACCGCGCTGCTCAAGCCCGGGGACCTGACCTCGTTCGAGGTGAAGAGCGCCGGTGAGACACTGACGCTCGCTCTCGATCAGGAGCCGGCCGTGGAGGGGGCGGTCCTGGCGATGAGTCCCCAGGGCGGCGACATCCTCGCCATGGTGGGGGGATTCGACTTCAACCGCAGCCAGTTCAACCGGGCGACGCAGGCGATGCGCCAGTCGGGCTCGGCCTTCAAGCCGTTCATCATGGCCGCGGCCATCGACGGCGGGTTCCGTCCCTCCGACATCCTGATGGACGAGCCCACCATCTTCGTGGATCAGCGCACGGGGGTGCCCTATCAGCCGGAGAACTACTCGCGCCGGTACGCCGGCGTAGTCACGCTGCGCCGCGCGCTGGAGGATTCCATCAACATCCCCACCGTCACCGTGCTCAACGCGCTCGGCTACGGCCGCACGGTGGCCTACGCGCGCAACTTCGGATTCGCCTCGAAGCTCTACCCCTACCCGTCGCTGGCGCTGGGCACGTCGGAGGTCACGCTCATGGAGCTGACGGCCGCCTACGGCGCCTTCCCCTCGGGGGGGATCCTCGCCACGCCGCGCTACTACAACGAGATCCGCGATCGCGACGGCAACGTGCTCGAGGAGGTCAAGCGCGAGCGTCGCGAGGTGATGCGCGACGACGTCGCCGCCGTGATGGTGTCGCAGATGCAGGGGGTCGTGCAGCGCGGGACCGCCGCGTCGGCGGCTTCTCTCGGCACGGCCCTCGGCGGAAAGACCGGCACCACCGACGACTACACCGATGCCTGGTTCATCGGATTCACTCCCGATCTCGTCGTGGGGGTCTGGGTGGGGTACGACAAGAAGATCACCCTCGGCACGCAGGAGACGGGCGCCAAGGCCGCGCTGCCGATCTGGACCGAGACCGTCGCCTCATGGCTGAAGAGTCATCCGCCGCAGGAGTTCCCCGTGAGCGCCGGAGTCGTGACCCTCCCCGTGGACGCCGATACCGGCCTTCGCGTGGCGCCGGAGCTGGGATGCAAGCAGGTCATCATGGAAACCTTCATCAAGGGGACGGAGATCGAGCGCCCCTGCACGCCGCAGGCGCACTTCCGGGTGAGCCTCCCCTACTACCTCCAGCGCTACCGGATCGTCGATGGCGCCGCCGCGATCGACGATGCCGAGATGGATCGGCTCATGCGCGAGAACCCCTACGACCTCGAGATCTTCGGCCGCAGTCTCAACATCCTGACGGCCCAGGGGCGCAGGGTGCTGCGCGTCTCGGGGGGCGAGGATGCGGGGAGCGACGTGACGTGGGGCGTCTTCAGGTTCGGGTCGAAGGAAAGCGACGACCCCGCGGAGGACATGCACTTCGCGCAGCTCCTGCCGGATCAGGTTCCCCCGATCGATGCGCGCCCCTACCCGCACGTGGGCCTCGACGGCCGCAGCGCGGCCGTGATCCCGATCAATCCGGAGTGAAGAACGCCCGGGAGGTCATTGCCGCCTCCCCGGCGGGCGTGACGAGCGCGCCGGACCCTCTTCACACCATCACGAGATCGAGCACCGGACGGGACACGGCATGACACGCGGCCGTATGGAGGCGTTCAGCGACGCCGTCATCGCCATCGTCATGACCATCATGGTGCTGGAGCTGAAGGTCCCGCATGGCGCGGACTGGGCGTCGGTGCGGCCGCTGGCGCCGGTCTTCCTCAGTTACGTACTGAGCTTCGTCTACCTGGGGATCTACTGGAGCAACCATCATCACATGCTGCAGGCGACCGATCGGGTCAACGGCGCCGTCCTCTGGGCGAACCTGCACCTGCTCTTCTGGCTGTCGCTGATCCCGTTCGTCACCGGCTGGATGGGCGAGAATCACGCCGCTCCCCTCCCCACGGCCTCCTACGGTGCAGTGCTCCTGCTGGCGGCGATCGCCTACACGATCCTCCAGAACACGATCATCGCGCTGCACGGCGAGGGCTCGCGGCTGCATCAGGCGGTCGGCCGCGACAGGAAGGGCAAGCTCTCCATCATCCTGTACGTCGCCTCGATCCCGCTCGCGTTCGTCAGCTCCTGGATCGCCATCGCCTTGTTCGCAATCGTGGCTGTGATGTGGCTGATCCCCGACCGCCGCATCGAGTCGAAGATCGGAAGCTGACGCCCCCCCTCCGAGAGCAGGGCGGTTTCAGATACGGTGGGCGACCCAGGTCGCTCCCAGGAAGAACAGGAACATGAGTGCGAGCATCGTACCCATGATGATCCAGCGCGCCGCGCGCGAGTAGGACTTCAGCCAGGTGCACCGGCCTGAGAGGATCAGGGCCAGCGGATAGGAGGAGTAGAGCAGGGTCTGCGACAGGAGTGTCTGACCGAACCAGAGCTGGAGCACGAGGGCGATCGCGACGAACCCGAGGGAGCCGCCGATCATCCAGCCGGCGCTCTGAGCCATCTCCTCCCTGGTGAAGCCTGACCTGGAGCACATCCGAAACATCGAGCTCATGTTCTGCTGACCTCCTGATGAAGATGCGGCCGGAGATGGCGAGGTGGCCGGAGTCCACTGCGGCTTCAACCACGCGTCGATGGCTCCCGCGATCAAGTCGAGGAAGAGACGGAAGGAGCGCGGCTCGGCAGCCACCAGCGCGGCGACCTCCTCGCCGTAGCGCTGCCTCCATGCCCGCGGATAGAGCCTGAGCAGGGATGTCATGCGCGCGCCAGCCTCCTCTGGCCGGCCTTCGTGACCGCCTCCAGGGCGGCGAGCCGCGCGGTCAGCGCCTTGTGTCCGCGCGCGGTGAGCTTGTAGGGATTGCGGTTTCCGGCGCTCTTGACCGGCTCGATCAGCCCCAGCGACTCCAGCCGCGCGATCGCTCCGTAGAGAGTCCCCGGTCCGGGGCGCTGGCCCGTCACCTGCTCGATGTCCATGGTGATGGCGTAGCCGTGCTTCGGGCCCTCGGCCAGGCTGATGAGGATCATCAGGGCGGGCTCGGTGAAGCGCCCGAAGGAGTCGAGGTCCTCAGTTCTTCTGGTCCCACGGCCTGCCATGTGATCCCTCGCGCGCCACTATTACGTTTCGCGTAGTATTACGCACGACGTAGTACGTGTCAAGGGAGCGGGGGGTTTCAGGAAAGGCGCGAGGCGCGACAGGCGTCGCGCCTCGCGGTTCGTTGGGCTATCTGCCGGCTCTAGCCTTCGAGTGACTGATGGACGCTCCCTCCCTTGGATCGCCCATCGCTCCTCCCCCCTCGCCGGTCGTCGTCTGGGCGCCCGCCCGGTAGGCCCGCGTCTCCGCCTGGAAGGTGAAGAGCTGGCCGTCCGGGTCGGCGAAACGCAGAGTGCGGGGCGCTGAAGCCTCGCCCGGCGCGAACGCGTCGTCACCCATCTGCGCCGCATAGCCGAAGCGCGCGGGGTCCGCGGGGCTCGTTCCCGAGCCGCCGTTGTCCGCGTTGATGACCCGGATCCCTTCGGAGCCTCCAGTGATCCCCACCACGTCCACCGTCACCGGATTGAGGAAGGTCTCGGTGGAGTTGTTGATCAGCACGAGGTCCACGCTGAACACCCCGCCGACGTAACTGGCCGAGACGATCCTCCAGCTCACCTCCGACGTGATCGCGACTTCATGCCGGAGCGCGACCGTCACGGATTGCACGTTGCTCGCCGGCATGACGAAGGAACAGATGGCCCCGGCGTACTCGGCCAGGATCCGGTACTCGTAGTCACCGTCCTCCATGCCGGACAGTGAAAGGGTCGTCGTGCCGGCATCGAGAGCGGCAACTGGCTCCCACGAGCCGCCGTCGCGACGCTGCTCGACTGCGAATCCGATCTCGGCCCCCGTCCCCGACCAGATCAGCGCATACGCTCCGTCGAAATCGATCGCCGCGCCTTCCGGGTTGACGTACTCGGTGGCGATGGGATCGAGGACCGCCTGCTCCGGCTGCGTGACGCGCGTCTGGATCACCGTGAGGTCGAAGCTCACCGGCGCGCCAGTGTCTCCGCGCACCTGCACGACATAGGCGCCGGGCGCCGGGTTCGGGTAGTCGATGACCTCGAAGTTACCGTCGTTGCTCGACACCGCCACGACGGCGCCCGCTTCGTCGATCAGATGCAGCTCCACCTCCGTCAACGCCCCGTTCACCAGCTCGTCTCCTTCGAGCGTCGCCAGGATGCGCAGGGTGCCGAGCGGTACGGTGATGTCATGGTTGTTGAGGAAGACCACGACCGGGTTCCCGCCGAGATTCGTCCCGGTGAAGGACTCCGTCACCTGGTGCAGACCACCGATCCCCTCGCCCGGCACGGAAGGCGTGCCTCTCAGGTAGAACGGCATGCTCAGTGTCTCGGTGCCATCGATCCGCTCGGCAACGACGAACCACTGGAACTCGACGAACGACGCATCGGGGTCGAGGGTCGTGCTGTCGATGCTCACCCCCGTCGCAAAGGAGACCGATCCTCCAGGCGGGACGACGACATCGCCCTGCGGCACGATGAACGTGACGCCGGGATTTCCCGTCGCGTGGTTGGCATGGGCCGAGATGCGGTACGTGCCACCTGTGCCGCGCTGGTCGGCGATGGTCACCGTGACTTCGCGCGACGTCTCGCACAGGTTGCCGAGGATGGGGATCTGTCCGAAGGAGTGGCTGCCGAGGATGAAGGGCTGGCTCACGCCGTCGCCGACCACCCCCATCAGGGCCTTGGCGCGCGCGGCCGCGTTCACGTCGATCAATCCCCCTCCCTGGGCGTTGACCGGCGGGTTCCCCGCGCCATAGGCAGCAGGGATTCCGTCGCGGTCGCGGAACGGCGTCGCCGTGTTGATGAGCGCCGTGCGCACCTTGTCGGGATGCCAGCCGGGGTTGGCCTGTTTCACCAGAGCCGCGGCTCCCGCGACATGCGGGGTCGCCATGCTCGTCCCCGAGGCGCTCCCGTAGAAGGGACCCTGCTCCGCGGCCGCGAGCGCACCCATCAGGCTGGCGGGCGGGACCGCCGCGAGCACGGCGGAACCAGGCGCCGACAGATCCGGCTTGACCTGTCCAAACCCCTGCACGGGACCCCGCGAGCTGAACCCCATGATCCCTCCCTCGAACAGCTCGGGATTGGGGCCGTTGAGCCGGATGGGATGGACCGAGACGCCGTTCTCGTCGAAGCCCAGGGTGTCTCTCAGGTAGAGGCCATCCGTGCCGCTCAACGTGAACACCACGTTGGGAGAGGGCGCCAGAATGTCACTCAGCATCCCCGGCTCGTTGTTGAAGATGACCGTGCCGATGGCACCCTTCGCCGTGCACTGCGCCGCCTTGTTGGAGAACAAGCCTGACCCCTGGTCAGCCGCGGTCACCGTGGAGCCCCGCACCACGAGACAAATCCTCCCCGAGACGCTGTCGGGCACCTGGTCGGGGGTATCCGCGAAGCCGGCGTAGACGTAGTGTCCGGCGACGCCTCCGTAATACTCCTGAGTGAGGTTCGAGTCGGGGGCCTTCTGGGCGATGATCGCGGGCGAGCCGGGAACCACCTCGCCCGATGCGTCGACGACGTCGATGGAATGGGGAAGGACTCCCGGATCGTTCGACGCGGCGACCGAGATGACGCGGCGCCCGGTGGACGGAGAGCTGACGATCTGCGGCACGTCGCCTGAATTGCCCGCCGCGGCGACGACGACGGCACCCATGAGCGCCGCGTTGGTGGCGGCAACGGCCGTCGGATCGTCGGAGGTCCCGTAGTCCCCGCCGAGGCTCATGTTGATCACGTGGGCGACCGGCTTCGGGAAGCCGTTGACCGTGCGCGGGGAGACCGCATCCTCGAGGGCGAGGATCGTGTTGGAGTTCAGGCAGCCGCCGATCGCGCCGGTGAGCGAGCCGACGATGGAGAGGACGTTCATGCAGACTCCGTAGGCCATGATCTTCGCCTGCGGAGCGACACCATGAATCGGCACGTCGTCCGACGTCAGCGGGACCCCGTCCTGACCATAGCCGTATCCCCGGTAGCCGGCCGCGGTGGAGGAGACATGTGTCCCATGGCCCACGCCATCCTCCACGGCGAGATCCCCCGTCGGCAGGTAGTAGATCACCTTCTGGTTCGTCGGAATCAGCGCGCTGACCGGGTTGACGCCGAGCCGCGGCGGGGTCGGATCGCCGCCGAACATCTCGTGCTGCCACTCGATGCCGGTGTCGATGACCGCGATGTTGATCCCCCATCCCTCGTATCCTTCGCGCAGATTGTCGAACTGGGTCAGCTCCTCGACGGCCCCGTAGAGCTGTGGCGCCCGGATGTAGTCGACGCTCTTGTCCATGTGCGCGGGCAGCACGCGGTCGTGGTGCACCTTCCTCGCGCCGGCGACGTTGCCGACGAGGGCGACCTGCTCCACGGGAACCGTCAGGGCGATCCCGTTGTAGACGAGGGTGTAACGGCGCTCGATCGTCGCGGCGACGTTGCCCAGGTGGTTGTAGACCTTCGACGTCGCCACGGTGGCGCTGATCCCCGATGCAACGGCGCGCTGCAGAAAGTCGTTCTGGGCCGCCGTCAGAGTCTGCCTGTAGTTGGCGAGCTGCGTCGGCGTGACCGTGAGACCCTGCTGCTCCTGCTTTGCCTTGTACACGGCGGCCGGGTCCCCTTGCAGCTCCACGATGATGGATGTGGTTGCCGCATGGCAGACCCCGATCGCGAACCAGGCGGCTACGACCGCCGACAGTCGTCTGAACATTTTCTGCTCCTCCTGCCTCGTTAGAGGTTGTGACGGCCTTTCGCGGAGTGGCCGTCTTTCAGGCAGCAATCTCCGACAGGAGGGTTGAAGAAACCTTGAAGTTACTTATTGGACTGGCCAGACATGGCCTCGTATCTCGCTGATATTGCGAGACATCGCTTGCCCGGCGCTAGGGCTTTGCCGGCGGCGATTCTTTTGAGATCACCAGCCCCTCGGAGCGCAGGCGCGCGGCGATGAGGCGGGCCGCGGCGGCATGGCCCGCCGGGGTCCAGTGCTGGTCGCGGGACCAGTAGAGAGGCTCGGGGGAGTTTCGCGCCTCCTGGCGCAGACCGGGGAGGAGGTCGAACGATTCGATCTTCGCGGCGAGCAGGAGATCCTCCACGATCCGCTGCGGGCGGTTCCGATCCAGCGCGCGCACCGCCGACGCGCCGGCGAGACTCTCGTACTGGGTGGTCAGCCTCTTCCAGAAGGCATCATCCACCTGGTGCCTCATCGGCACCAGCACGACGCGGATGGCGAGCCCCGACTGCTGCATGTGGGTCAGCATCGTGAAGGCCGCGCGCGTCGCCTCCCATGCCGCCTCGACCGACTCCGGCGGCGGGGACCGCAGCACGTCGATCTCGAAGGGATAGACCAGGCGCCGCAGCCCCGTGCGCACCAGCAGCTCGTCGCCGCGCGATGCGATCAGGTTGTACAGATGCAGGCGCGCACTGAGCCAGCGCTTCAGCCGCTCGACGCGATCGGCTCCCGCGTCCCCCGCCGGGGTGTCCCCCTCCGCGAACACCGGCACCGGGGGATACCAGCGTCTGTTGTCCTGAGGATCGTTGCCGACGTAGAAAGCGACCAGGGCGAGAGCCGGCGCGAGCCGCGCGCGCTGCTCCTCGAGATAGCGCGTCTCTTCCCAGGTGCCGTACCCTCCCACGCCGAGATTGACGACCTCCGCGCGGCCGCCGGCTCCGCCTTCTCCGAGGATGGCCTCGAGTCTGCGCGGCCAGGCCTGCTCTTCCTCGACGCCGTAGCCGAAGGTGAACGAGTCTCCCAGCGCGACGATGCGCGTGACGGTGGCGTCCTTCGGGCCCACCCGTGGCCCGCGGTGTCCGTCCTCGTTGATCGACCAGGTCGAAGCGAACTCCGAGGTGACGACGCGATCGTCGAAGCCCGGCTTGAGCCGCGCGCCCAGCGTCGGGTCGGGAATGAAGGCATCGGGATCGTGCAGGAGCACCTGGGGGACGAAGATCCGCACGACGATCTCGGCCAGGACCAGCGCGAGGATGGTCCCGCAGACCGCGAGCAGCGCCGCGCAGCCGAGTTTCCCGAGCCGCGAGCGCCCCGCCATCAGGACGTCCGGCTCCCGAGGCAGGTCTGCCGTTGCGCAGCAGAGAGCCGCATCAAATCTTCAGCGCCCGCCGCGCCGACGGATTTCCACCAACCCCGCGTCCACCAGCTCGTGCACGAGACGCTCTGTATCTTGAGGATTGAGACCCGCCAGGAGGCGGACCTCCTCGAGGTTGGCCTTGCCGTCGATACGGGAGAAGAGCTTCCACTGCAGCACCGTCAGCGTCAGCGCGTTGAAGTCGACCCCCTCGGCGGGGGACGGCACATCCACCATGAAGTTGAGACGCGGGCGATCCGGTGCATCCGATACCGCGCCTGCTCCCGGGATCTCGGCGGCCTCGAAGCGCTGCTGCGTGATGAGATTCACCAGGAAGACCGCGCCCCCCTCCTCCCGGCGCCAGTACTTGTGCATGCCCGGGCATTCGTACACCCGGTCGTTGTTGGCCTTCATCGGAACGACGGTCTCGCCGTGGATCGGGTCGGGGCAGCGGTAGGCGCTCATCGCCGTTTCCCGCCCAGGGCTTTCAGCGCCGCCTGCGCGGCGGCCAGCCTCGCGATCGGCACGCGGTAGGCGGAGCACGAGACATAGTCCAGACCCGCGCGGTCGAAGAACTCCACCGATGCCGGGTCGCCGCCATGTTCGCCGCACACGCCGATCTTGAGCTTCGGGTTCACCCGCCTCCCTTCCTCGACGGCCATGGTCACGAGGCGCCCGACACCCGGCTGGTCGATCGACGCGAAGGGGTCGGATGGGAGAATCCTCTCTGCGATGTAGACCGGCAGGAAGTTCCGCGTGTCGTCGCGGCTGTAGCCGTAGGTCATCTGCGTCAGATCGTTGGTCCCGAACGAGAAGAACTGCGCGTCCGCGGCGATTTCCGCCGCCGCGATGCAGGCCCGCGGCACCTCGATCATCGTCCCGACGAGCCAGGGGATCGCCGGTTTCTGATCCGAGAGGATGCGCTCGGCCATCGCGACGGTCATCGCGCGCAGACGGCGGATCTCCTCGCCCGTGCCCACGAGCGGATGCATCACTTCCGGGTAAACCTGCACGCCTTCACGCGCCGCGGCGAGCGCCGCTTCGAACACGGCCTGGAGCTGGACCTCGTAGATCTCAGGATGCGTCAGCCCGAGGCGGCACCCGCGGTGCCCAAGCATGGGATTCGACTCGGCGAGGCGCTCGACGCGCTCGCGCACCGTGCGCGCGGTGACCCCCATCTGGGCTGCGACCTCGTCGATGGCCGCCGACTCCCTCGGGAGAAACTCGTGCAGCGGCGGGTCGAGCAGCCGGATCGTGACCGGCAGGCCGTCCATAGCCCTGAAGATGCCGAGGAAATCCTCGCGCTGCATCGGCAGGATCTTCGCAAGGGCCTTCTGCCTCTGCGGCTTCGCGTCGGCGAGGATCATCTCCCGCACCGCGACGATCCGATCCGCGCCGAAGAACATGTGTTCCGTGCGGCACAGCCCGATCCCTTCCGCGCCGAGCCGGCGCGCCGTCGCCGCGTCGGATGGCGTGTCGCTGTTGGAGCGCACCTTCATCCGGCGCGCACCATCGGCCCACGACATCAGGGTCTCGTAGTCGCGGTAGAGGGCGCTCGCCTCGGGTTTGAGGCTCCGGTCCACGAGCACCTTGACGATCTCCGAGGAGGTCGTGGCGATCTCCCCCAGCATGACGTCGCCCGTGGTGCCGTCGATCGACAGGAACTCGCCTTCCAGAATCGTGCGCTCTCCCACGCGGCACGAGCGCCCGTCCTCCCCCACGACCAGCGCGCCGAACCCCACCACGCACGGCTTCCCCATCCCCCGCGCCACCACGGCCGCATGGGAGGTCATGCCCCCCCGCGCGGTGAGAATCCCGCGGGCCGCTTCCATCCCCTTGATGTCCTCGGGCGAGGTCTCCCCCCGCACCAGGATCACGGGCACGTTGTCGTGCCCACCCCGCGCCATCGCGTACGCGGCATCGGCCGTGAAGGCCGCCTTCCCCGAGGCGGCGCCAGGCCCGGCATTCAGCCCGTTGCCGAGCAGCCGGCCATCTCTTTGCGCTGTGACCCGGGTTCCCTCGGGGAACGAATCGGCGAGCAGGTCCGCCAGCCGTGCGGCCTCCACGCGCAGGAGCGCTTCGTCGCTGACGATGAGCCCCTCGCGCGTCATCGCGACCGCGATCCGCACCGCCGCCTGTCCCGTGCGCGCGCCACGCCGCGTCTGGAGCGTGAAGAGACGCCCCTTCTGGATGGTGAACTCGATGTCCTGCATCTCCCGGTAGTGCTTCTCGAGGGTCTCGGCGAAGCCGCTCAGCTCCTTGTAGATGGCGGGCATGGTCTCTTCGAGCGACAGCCCCGGGGCTGATGCATTGCGCCGGATCGGCTGCGGCGTCCTGATGCCGGCCACGACGTCCTCTCCCTGCGCGTTGGGGAGGAACTCGCCGTAGAGACCCGTCTCCCCCGTGGCCGGACTGCGCGTGAAAGCCACCCCGGTGCCGCAGTCGTCGCCCAGATTCCCGAAGACCATCGCCTGCACGTTCACCGCGGTCCCCCAATCGTCGGGAAGAGAGTGGATGCGGCGGTACTCGCGCGCGCGGGCGCCGTTCCACGAGCGGAACACCGCCTCGATGGCCCCCCAGATCTGCTCCTTGGGGTCTTCGGGGAATGCCCGGCCGGCGCTCGCCTTGGCGATCTCCTTGTAGCGCACGATCAGCGCCTGCAGCGCCTGGACAGGAACGTGTCTGTCCTCTTCCACGCCAGCCTCGTGCTTGGCCTTCTCCAGCGCGCGGTGGTATTCCTCGCGCCCCGTGCGCATCACCACGTCGCCGTACATCTCGATGAGCCTGCGGTAGCAGTCCAGAGCGAAACGCTCGTCACCCGACGCCGCGGCGAGCCCCTTTACCGTCTCGTCGTTCAGGCCGATGTTCAGGACGGTGTCCATCATCCCCGGCATCGAGGCGCGCGCGCCCGAGCGGCAGGAGACGAGCAGGGGGCGTCGCGCGTCGCCGAAGCGCTGCTCCATGCGCTTCTCGATCGAGGCCATCGCGGATGCGACCTCCTCGCGAAGGCCCTCGGGGTGGCCCCCCTTGCGCAGGTACTCGAGACAGACCTCGGTCGTGATGGTGAAGCCCGGCGGGACCGGAAGCCCCAGGCCGCTCATCTCCGCGAGGTTGGCCCCCTTCCCCCCGAGGAGATCCTTCATGTCCTTGTTGCCGTCGGCCTCGCCGCCGCCGAAGTGGTAGATCATCCGCGTCGCGCCTGTCATACGCGCTCCTCCGTGGTCTCGCCCGCCACGACGATCTCGGAGAAATCCGCAGAGCGGCTAAGCAGATCCGCGAGAGCCGCCAGCAAGGCCAATCTGTTCCTTCTCAATGATTGATCCTCGGCCATGACGAGGACCTTATCGAAGAAGCGATCCACTTGCGGACGTAGTGCAGCAATTCCCTTCCAAACCGAGGGCCAGTCTCCCTTCGCCTCCATGGCTCTGACATGGGCGGCGGTACGCATAACGGCTACGTGCAAGTCCTTCTCTTCTGTGTCGCGAAGAAGCTGCTCGTCGAGTGCACCTGAATCCACAGCGATCCCCTTTTCCCTTGCCTGGGCGAGGATGTTTCGGATGCGCTTGGCAGCGGCGGCCAGCGACTCGAAGTCGGCTTTCCCCTCGTTCGTCGAAGCAGATCTCATCTGGCCGAGGGTCACCGCACGATCCCAGGCACTGCGAACATCCTGGAAGGCAGCCGCTGTCACCGCAAGAGCTGTGTCGTGTGTCACTCCACTGACTTGCATGACAAGGGTTCGGAACCTCTGTTCAATCAATTCTCGCCCGCGGGTAATCACTTCGTCGGCTTGCAGCTCCGTCAGTTTTTGAGCCTCATAGCGGGCGTGTCCTTCTCGCAGCAGATCATCGAGTTTGATCCGATCGGATGGCAACTCCCTCAGAAGCTTGGAAATCCCCTGTGCAGCACGGCGGAGTCCATAAGGGTCCGCCGATCCCTTCGGCATGACGCCGATGCTCAGTAATCCGGTCAGCAGATCAACCTTCTCCGCGATCGCAAGCAGTCTCCCGACGTCACTCCTGGGGAGTGGTCCATCCTGCGACGAGGGAAGATAGTGCTCCTCGATCGCCCGCGCGACCGGCTCGGCCAGCCCCTCGGCGCGCGCGTAGATCCCGCCCATGACCCCCTGAAGCTCGGGGAACTCCCCCACCATCCCGGTGGTGAGGTCGGCCTTGCACAGACGCGCGGCGGTCACGAGATGATCGAGCGTTCCCTTTTCCAGCGCCGCGCGCGCTCCCAGCCAGCGCACCAGCGCCTCGAGCCTCCCGGCGCGCTGCGCGTTGCTCCCCAGCTTCTCCATGAACGTGACCGATTCGAGATCGGGGAGCCGCTGCTCGAGGGTCCGCTTGCGATCCTCGCTCCAGAAAAAGCCCGCGTCGGCCAGCCGCGCCCGCAGCACCCACTCGTTGCCGCGCGCGATCAGTCCACTCTTGTCGTCGGGCTGATTGATCGCCGCGACGAAGCCGGGGGCGAGCCCGCCACCAGCCGCGCGCACCGTGAAGTATTTCTGGTGGTGCCGCATCGCCGTCACGAGAACGGGCTCGGGGAGATCGAGGAAACGCGCGGGAAACTCCCCCGCGATCGTGCCAGGGCGCTCGGTCAGATGCGTCAGCTCGTCGAGGAGATCGGCATCCTCCTGGACCGTCCACCCTCTGGCCGCCGCCGTGGCCCGGCTCCCCTCCCAGATCGTCTCCCTGCGCCGCTGGACGGAGACAATGACACTACCGCGCTCCTCGAGGATCTTCTCGTAGTCTGAAGCCCGCGGGATCTCGTGCGGCCCGGGTGCCAGGAAGCGGTGCCCCCACGACTTGCGCCCCGCGCGCACTCCCATGAACTCGAAGTCCACCACGTCCTCCTCGAGCAGCGCGACGATCCAGTGGACCGGGCGCACGAAGACGTACCCACGGTCTCCCCACTTCATCATCTTCGGGAAGCGCATCCCGGCCAGGACCGATGGCGCGGCCGCCTTCAGCACGTCGGCCGCCGTGCGTCCCGTGACCCGCTTGCGCGCGGCGACCACCTCTCCCTTGTCCCCTTTCACGCGTTCGAGCTCCGAAACCGGCACCCCCTGCGCGCGCGCGAAGCCGGAAGCCGCTCCCGTGGGGCGCCCCTGCGCGTCGAAGGCGGCACCGATCTTCGGACCGGTCACCAGCTCCACGCGATCCTCCTCGCGCGCGCGGATCCCTGCAATGAACGCGGTGAGTCTCCTCGGGCCGCCGAAGAGGGGCGGCGATGCCGCCTCGCCCCCCAGCCCTGACGTGCCTCCCAGCGCGTCCAGCAACCCGCGCGTCAGATCGGCCAGGGCGTTCGGCAGCATCGGGGCGGGAATCTCCTCGCAGCCGACCTCGAGCAGGAATGTGAGCGACTTCATGGCGCCCCCGCGCCCGGCGCGAGCAGCGGGAACCCCGCGCGCTCCCGCATGGCGAGCCACCCTTTCGCGCAGCCACCGGCCAGGCGCCGCACGCGCCGGATGTATCCGGTGCGCTCCGCGACCCCCAGCGCCCCGCGCGCATCGAGGATGTTGAAGGTGTGCGAGCACTTCAGGCAGGCGTCGTAGGCCGGGGCGATCGCCTCGTTCTTCAGCAGCGACAGCGCCTCGGCTTCCTCCATGTCGAAACGCTGGCGCAGCATGGTGACGTCCGCCAGCTCGAAGCAGTAGCGCGAGTGCTCCGTCTCCTCGTCCTTGCGCACCTCGCCGTAGGTGATGAACGCGCCCTCCTGGCCCGATGGACGCGGCGCCCAGGGGAGATCGAACACGTTGTCCACGTTGTTGAGGAACATCGCGATGCGCTCGATGCCGTAGGTGATCTCGGCCGAGACGCTGGGAAGCTCGATCCCTCCCGACTGCTGGAAGTAGGTGAACTGCGTGATCTCCATCCCGTCGCAGAGCACCTGCCACCCCACGCCGGCGGCTCCCAGCGTCGGCGATTCCCAGTTGTCCTCCTCGAAGCGCACGTCGTGCTGGCGTGGGTCGATGCCGAACGCGCGCAGCGAGTCGAGATAGAGATCCTGCACGTCGTCGGGGGAAGGCTTCAGGATGACCTGGTACTGGAAGTACCTTCCGAGGCGGAAGGGATTCTCGCCATAGCGCCCGTCGGTCGGGCGCCGCGTGGGCTGCACGTAGGCGACCCTCCACGGCTCGGGCCCCAGCACCCGGAAGAAAGTGTCGGGGCTCATGGTCCCCGCCCCCACCTCCATGTCGTAGGGCTGGGCGATGAGACACCCCTTCTTCGACCAGTAGGTCTGAAGCGCCAGGATCAGCTCCTGAAACGTCACGCTCCCTCCACCTCGCGCAGGAAACGCCGCGAGCGGAACGGATGCCCCACGAACCCGGTCATCATTTTCTCCATCGCGCCGCCCACCGTGGCGAGCGCGCCATGGCCGGACAGATCGGCGGAGAGCGCGCCCGGAGATGTGGTCCTGAACGTCGCCAGGAGACTCATGGCCTCGGGCCCGAGCCGGATGACGCCGCCCCACCCGGCGTCCTCGTGCGTCGTCTCCGCCCGGCACGCGCGGCAGAAGATGCCCGGCGTGTCGCCCAGCATCAGCGAACCTCCCGAGGCGGAGAGATCCCGCTGGCAGGAAACGCACCGATCCAGCTCAGGGAGCAGGCCATGCAGTCTCAGCGTCCAGACCTCGAAGTAACGCGCCAGCGTCCGCGGGTCGCCCCCCGCCCGGAGCGCGGCGATGACGGACCTCAGGAGGCGATAGTACCGCGCATCGGCCTCGCGCTCGCGGCCGAAGGTGTTCACCATCTCCGCGATGTAGGGGAGGAGCGCCGCGCGCCGCAGATCCTGATGGAGCGAGAACGACTCCTCCAGGAGATCGCAGGAATCGACCCGGCAGAGCTCGCGCCCCTCCTTGTCGAACCAGGTGGCGCGCACGCGGCTCAGGCGCTCGAGCTTTCCGCCGAAGCGGCGTCTGCTGCGCGCCGCCGACTTGGCCACGCCGCTGATCTTCCCCTCGTCCTCGGTGAAGAAGACGACGAGCCGATCGGCCTCCTGGAGCTTCCTCACGTCGATGATGAAGGCTTCGGACGTCCTGATCGGCACGGCCCCCCTCATCATCCGTCGCGGAAAGCGGGAAAGTCTATCACACGGTTCCGGCCCGCTCCGCGAGTCTCATGTCAGGGTGATAGGATCCGCGTTGTCTGTGTGCCATTCGAACGAGGCTACTAGCATGGAAATTATCGGGCACGGCGTCGACCTGATCGAGCTCGGTCGGGTTGATGGTCTCCTGCGCCGAAACGAGGACTTCCTCTTTGGGTGGTTCACGGAGAGGGAGATCGATGATCTAGGGGCACGCGCCGGATGCGCCGACGTCGTGGGCGGACGAGTGGCCGCCAAGGAGGCGACCGTCAAGGCCCTTGGCGTTGGGTTCGCGGGAGACGTGACTTGGCTGGATGTCGAAATCCTCGTGAACGCCAAGGGTGCCCCGGTCGTTGCACTCTCGGGCGGGGCCCTCGATGTCGCCACATCCCTCGGGGTCGTCAAAATCTTCGTGAGTATCAGTCACACCCAATCCGCCGCGGTGGCGAGCGCGATCGCTGTTGGGTCTCCGCCTACATCTCAATGTACCTGATTGTGCACCCGTCGAGGTCGAGCTCGACCTTTCCCCCCTGGTTCTTTTCCACTTGTTTCCATACCTCATAACCCATGAGGATGGCGCGCTCCCATTCGCCAGTCGTGCATACGGCAACCTCAAACCTCGCTGTCATGATTCGGATCGCCTTGAGGAGGTCGTAGTCAACCGAGCGTACGCCATCCAATGAATTATGCTCGCAAGCATATGCAAAAACCAGCGCGGAGATGCCTTCCTCGGTGGCAATTGCTCGCCCGCCGTCCTCGACTTGGTCCACTTCTCGGTCACTCCGACGCTTCAGGCCAAGGTTGCGTCGAGAAACAGGCGACCAACCGAGGACCGCGGCACAGGCAAGGTGAAAGACATCGTGGAACCTGTAACCGTCGGCGTGGTACGCGTTGTCCGTGAGGTCTTGCCCATACTGTTTGCCGTCCACAAAAACGCGGATCTTCACTGTTCCGTCTTTCGTTGATTGACGGAAGTTCGCCACAATGCGGCGAGCGAAACGCTCGTGCTCCGGGAATCCAGCGTCAAACATCCGAGCCCTGGGGTTGAAGGAGGGGCCGCTGTCCTCCGGGACACCCCATCGAGCGCGAGTCTTCTCCAGGTTGCGCTCGGCAATGTTCTCGAGATCGAGTCCGAATTTTGTGGCGGTCTCCGCCACGTACCAGAGAATGTCTCCCAGCTCCTCGGCCACGCGTTCTGGAAAACGCATGTGGGCCTCACCGTCACGGAGCCGCTTCTTATACTCATTCAAGAGTTCACCCACCTCACCGGCTAATCCTAATATGGGCACCACGATGTCTGAGTTTGTCACGTGGACATGTTTTTCGGTGAGGTGCGCTTGCTGTTGGTACTCGCGAAGGTCCATATCTAGAAACTCCAGGTGTTGACGGTGACAAGACATTCGGGACGACCGCAGCTTTTTCCCCCCTGCTCACCCACGACCGGCGAGCGGGAACCCGGCTGAGTTGCGCATGCTTCCTCGCAACGCTAGCCGCAGGCGGTCGTCATGAATGCTGCTACCAAGAGCACGATCCCGACCATGAAGCCGCCAACGCAAAAAGGAGCGAACACTGCGTTGAAGCAGTGTGAGTACCGCAGTTGAGCTTTGAGCAACGAATTGCCTCCGAACGGGGGAAGACGATTGCTTGTGTATTCCTCAGCCAGGAAGATCTGGACGGGATGGGGAGCGTCACCACTTGAGGGCAACTGCCACTGACTTTCGATGAACATGAGAGCCGCTTCGGCATGCTTCACCAGCTGTCTGTTTCTACCGTCTAACTTCCAGAAAACGAAAGAGAAGAATGGCAAGAGCATGCTAAGCAGCGCACCGACGCAGAGGTGTCGCCCATCCTTCAATACGGTGAAGAGGCCACCGATTACCAATGTGCTGAGCAGGACAAAGAAGTTGAAGCTCTTCATTCTCTGGTCTGCATGGATCGAGAAGGATTTCCATGCGTGTTCCTGAATCACAGCTTTCAGTTCTCCGTCGATCTCCATACCCTTCATCCCTCCACCCGCTCGACTCGATGGGCGATGAGGGCATCGTTGATGCCCCACTTGGGCGGATACCAGGTAGGCGGGAGTGATTGCTTGGGATCGAATCGCTGCTTGATGCGTGAACGGCCCGAGAGTCCTTCGATCTCCGGGTGGCGCACGCGGGCGTACTTGTCAACTTCGCAGAAGACGTTCTGGCAGTCGATGAGCTGAAGAGGTCTGCCCCACAGCGACCGAAAGGCAAGTCCCAACCGTTCGAACTCTCGCTCCTGCCGATCGGCCATGAACTTGATGATCTCAGGTTCGTTCAACCCGCCCCTGTCGATGAAACATTTCCGTATGCCGTCTAATGCGCCGGGACCAGGCACCACAAACTCGGACTCGGGAAAGTCAGTGAGCTCACTGTAGTTGATATCAGTGACATACTGGTACGCGAGGAAGTCCCCGATGCCTGGGTAGGCCTTCAGGAGCTCGAACGCCTGCTGCATCCCTCGGCAGGCGGTAAGACGTTGGGGGACCGAATCCGCGAGCATGCGCTCCAGGAGGACTAGGTGGTTCCGATGCTTCCGATCGTGGCCGAGATCGCGGCCGCCTGACGGCATGATGTACGCTGCGGAGTAGATGGCAACGCCCGCGGTCATGAGACGGGTCAACACACGGTCGTAGCGGTCAAAGGAGTACTCTTCAAGAGTAATTCGGCCGAACGCAGCCTCCAGCGACTCCCAGGTTTCGATCTTGTTGAAGATCTTGAAGAGAATGATGCGAAAGAAGACCTCGTCAGCGCACACCGGAAGGTCTGCGCGGTAGATGACGTTCCGGATTAGGTACTGGCTTACCCGGTCTGAAGCGCGGTAGGCATTGGTGAACTTGTACTGGGCGAGGATTGGATCAGTCGTCCACGGGGCCGGCCTGCCTTCAAGCCGCCGGAAGAAGATCTCCTGCCGCTCAGCGACGAACTGCCAATAGGTGTCGTACACGACAGACGGTTTGAGAGGAACGATGTGGCTCGCGATCCCTGGGCCTGTGTTGGTCTTATGCAGATCTTCGAAGCCGATCCCAAGCCGGCGTCTGACTGTTGGCGCTGCCTTGGCACCAAGCTCATCAAGGATCGCGGCGACCGTGGCTTCCGGCCGTTCGGTGTTTTCGATGATCGCCACCGGATACATGCTGCGCTCGTGCTCCGCAAGTCGGTCATACTCGTGCGCAAGTCTGCGCCAGTACGGCAGAGCATCATCGCGATTGATCGGATTGGGCCTCCGGAGTAGCACAGCCAGGGCAGGCTGCACCTGGCCCCAGGCTGTACGCTCCGCTTTCAGGAGCGCGCGGAGCTTGCGGCGATCGCACCCATTGACCAGACCATAGACCCACGCCGACCACCAAAAGCGGTCGAGGAGCACTGTCTTGCCCTGCTCCAGCGCAGGTAGGATCTGGCGGTCGATCGCGTCGATGTGGGCCGCGACATGGAGGGCCTGTTTGGCAAGCCCTGAGATGGCAAGGATGCGCATGGGTCCTTCATCGTGATGGATGCGGTACACCATCTCTCCGACCGTGCCCGGCAGTTTGCCTGGGAATGACACTTGGACCAGATCATGACCGCACGCAATCAAGCGCTCAGCGAAGACACGGCACACGGTGGTTTTCCCGACGCCATCGGGGCCCTCCAGCACGAGGAGGCGCCCTGGCACACTGCTGCGCTCCATCAAGCTCGTGCTCTGGCAGTGCTGGTGGGGCCGAGTGCTCTCTCGCACGCTGCGACGACAGCGTTAAGAAAGCGACCTTCGTGCGGCTTCGAGTCCATCTTCTCGACGCCGACAAAGCACGTAACCCGCATGAGCGTGAGACCAACCTGACTCGCAACGAAGCGCCCCAGGCGCGCAAGTCCAATGTAATTTCCGTAACCCTTCTCGAAGAGCTGCTGTGTTGCGTAGAAGGCGTTCAGAATGAGCGTGCCGTCAGTGAAGCAAGGAACGAAGGTCACGTGCTGGAGGCACGGGAACCCGAGTTGAGCTGCCGTCGTGTGGTCGCGCGTGGGATCGAACACCGAAGCCTGGAACTCGGAGACCCGAACGCCTTTCTTGCATCGTTGAATGATGAATTCAAGTTGGTTACCATCTTCGGGGACAGCATTCAGAGGGATGTGCGGCAGCCGCTCCCCGGTCTTGTGGTTGAGGTGATAAGCGATCAGCCGGCCGAAGTAAAGGCCCTTACGGTTCTTATGCGGCTCCATGGCAACGTACTCTGGCAGGTTTTCGCGGTAGGCTTCATAAAACGCGTTCCTGTCGCCTTTGGCCCGCCGCCACAGCGCTTCCGGGAAGATTGTGTTCGCGACGGTTTGGATTCTCTGCATGCCGGCGTCGTCCATCGCGGCTTCGAGGGCGGCCCTGATGCTGGGCTCCTCCGCTATCTCACCGTGGTCGAGACCACTGAAACTAAGCGTGAGCGAGTTTTGGCGATGGCCAGGAGTTGCTCGAACCGCGATGAAGGCTTCCGCCCAGGCAAGAGTGAGGTTGGTCCTGTCGATGAGGATGGGCTTATTCACCGTTGATCTCCTCCAAGTGGCGATACTGGGCGAGGCCGGCGTACTTGAGCCTCGAAACGCGAACAACCACGCCCCAATTCTCGCCCGGAAGGGAGGCGCGCGCGAGGCCGGGACGGAGCGCGCGAAAGACTCGGCCGTTCCGCGTGTCCTTGAGTTGCTCGATCTGGTCGGATTCCGTAGTAGCGCCTGCCGGCAGGAGGACCAGCGACCCTACTTCGGCATCGAGCGTACCCAGTGCGTGCTGGCGGTCGGCGATAACAAGCGGGTCCTTAGCGGCGAAGCCGAGGATCCTCTCACGAATCTGCGGGAGCTTCGATTTTCGGAGGACATCAGCACGTGCAGTCGTGATGTGTCGGAGCGAGTGCGCGAGGTGTCCGATGAGGGTCTCGTAGCCGACGCCGAAGGATGAGGCGATCGTATAGATCTGCTCCGGCGTTGCCGTTGCCACGCTGATGCCGCGAGTGGAAAACGCCCGCTTGACCCCCTGGGCAGGCATGAGGAGAAAGCCGGCGAAGCTATCGGCGATAAACTCGTTCGGAAGAAACTTTCCGGCCTCGGCCTCGTCCCTTAGCTCGTCGATAGTCGATCCGTGGCCGAAGAAGTGGTGCCCGAGCTCGTGGGCGCAGGTGAAAGCACGGCGAGAGAGCGGACGAAGCGCCGAGATGATGATCGTGGGTCTAGACAGTGTAGCGTACACACCCTCCATGCTCACATCGTCCACGAACTGGATCTTGACGCGGGAGCGTTCGGCGAGTTCGTACACGCATAGGGGTGATCTGAAGTCATACCCATATTCCTCGCGCACTTCGATCGACTTCTCCAGGGCCTGCCTGGCAAGATCGACGCGAGTCGTTGTGGTCAAGGCTTCTTCTCCTGGTCCCGCATCGAGGCCAAGATGGTCAAAAGTCGATCGAGATCCTTGGGCTTGAGTTTTTGCAGTTCCCGGGCTGCGAGCTGGAGTCGGTCGTCGTGGGCGTCGAGCCTTGCAGCGCCCTCTCCGAGGAGCCAGGAGACACTCACTTCGAAGGTCTCGGCAAGCTTCGCCAACTCCTCCGCTGCAACGGCTCGGTTGCCGGCTTCCATCTCGCTGACTGAGGGACGCTTGAGGCCGAGCATCTCGGCGACCTGGCCCTGGGAGAGCCCAGCCATGCGTCGCGCCTCGCGGATGCGCGACGCGATGATCTGCCGCTTTCCTTCGTGTGTCATCAATTCGACTTGTCCTCCTTGCCGTAAATGTCGCAGAACTGCTTGGCGACGGCGTGGAGCGTGAGTTTGTGTTTCCCATCGGGTCCGACGTAGAGGTTCCGCAGCCGCGACCCTTTGGCGAGTGTGATGCCCATAGCCCTTGCGAGCCCGCGTATGACATTCGGGATGAGCGTGCTGTCGAAGCCGCCAAGTCCATTGAGCGGCTGCACATCATCCGTTACAAGGTCGGGATTCTTGCCTGAGTCCCTCTCGATCTCTCGGTGTAGGTCTTTCAGGTACCTCAGTACGACGACCTCGTCCATAGTAAGAACTCCATACGTTATGTGTGATAAGCCTACGCTACGTAGGATAATCTGTCAAGCGTGGACCCCGAGGACGTTTTTGGCCCGTAGGGACCCCGCTTCCCGAGAGCCAGCTGGCAGCCAGTCAAATAGCTGCGGTCGCCGCTAGCGCTCGTGGCCGGGCTCGAGCCCCATCGCGCGCAGTACGGTGCGATCGTCGCGCCATCCGGGACGCACCTTGACCCAGAGCTTGAGCATCACCTTGCGCCCGATCAGCTCTTCGATCTCGGGGCGCGCCTCGGAGCCGACGGTCTTCATCATCGACCCCTCGCGGCCGATGACGATCCCGCGCTGCGACTCGCGCTCCACGAGGATCGTGGCGTCGATGCTGACGAGACTCTCCTTCTCCACGAACAGGTCGATCAGAACGCACGTCTCGTGCGGGATCTCCTGGCGCGTGTGGTGCAGCAGCTTCTCTCTCACGATCTCGGCGGCCATGCGGCGAACGGTCTGATCGGTCAGGTCGTCCGCGGGGAACAGCAGCTCCCCCGGCGGAAGACAGGCGATGATCCGCTCCGGAAGGTCCTCCGTGCCGTCGCCCGTCAGCGCGCTCACCAGCAGGATCTCGCGGAACGGGAAGAGATCCTTCACGCGGGCGATCAACGGGAGGAGCGCCCCCTTCGCCACGCGATCGACCTTGTTGATCACCAGAACGACCGGTGGCCCGTCCTTCGGGAGCTGCTCCACGATGGAGCGATCCTCGACTCCGAACCCCTTCCCTTGCGCCTCGATCACCAGGAGCACGACGTCCGCGCGCTGGACGGCCCCCGTGGCCTCGGCCACCATGCGCCGGCTCATCTCGTGGCGCGGCCTCTGGATCCCCGGTGTGTCCAGGACGACGATCTGGCCGATCGGGCGCGTCAGGACCCCGCGGATCGTCCAGCGCGTTGTCTGCGGGACGTCCGAGACGATGGCGATCTTCTCGCCGACGAGGCGGTTGGTGAGGGTGGACTTGCCGACGTTGGGGCGCCCCACGATCGCCGCAAAGCCCGACCTGAACCCCGCGGGCGCGCCTTCGGTCACGGCGGTGCGGACTGCGTGATGCGGCTCACGCGGACGCGCTCGATGCGCCGGGTGTCGGCCTTGACGACCTCCAGACGCAGCCCGCTCACGTCCACGGTCTCCCCGATGTCGGGGATCCGACCCAGCGCGCTGTAGACGAGCCCCGCGATCGTGTCGAAGCCGACGGCGTGGACATCGACGCCGAGCGCCGACTCGAGGTCTTCAACGCTCGCGCTCCCCCGCGCCATGAAGGTGCCGTCGTTCTGGGCCACGACGCTGCGCTCCTCGTGCTCGTGCTCTTCCCGGATCTCCCCCACGAGCTGCTCGAGGAGGTCCTCGATGGTGACCACCCCCGCCGTGCCGCCGTACTCGTCCACGACGACGGCGAGCTGGAGACGTCGCGACTGGAGTTCTTTCAGGAGCTCCGAGACCGGCTTGGTCTCCGGAACGAAGTAGGCCGGACGCATGATTCTCTGGATCGGAGCATCCTCGGGAAGCTCGCCCCACCGGGCCACCAGCTCCTTGAGCGCGATGATTCCCTCGATATTGTCGAGCTGTTCGCGGTAGACCGGCAGCCGCGAATGCTTCTCGCGGGCGAAGAGCTCCCGCGCCTGCGACAAGGTCGAGTCTGCCGGGATCGCGATGAGCTCGGTCCTGGGGGTCATGGCCTCGCGCACCACGGCGTCGTGGAACTCCACGACCTGCCGGATCAGGCGTCCTTCGTCCGCCTGGAGAATCCCCTCCTGGCGCCCCGAGTCGATGAAGGCCTCGATCTCCTCCTCCACCTCCTCATCGCTGACGGTGGCCGCCCTGCGCGCGCGCCCCACCGCGCGGAACCGCATGATGGTCCAGGTGACGGGCCGCACCAGGGGGGTCATGGCGTAGTAGAGCAGCGTGATGAACGGAAGCGTCGCCCTCAGCGACCGCTCCGGATCGCTCAGCGCCAGCATGCGCGCCCCCGCCTGCACCAGGATCACCGCCGCCCCGATGACCAGGACTCCAGTGATGAACGGGTGCCACGTCTGCGACGTGAGGCCCAGGACGAACACGATGGCCGCGGTTCCGATCAGCACGAGATGATGCAGGAGATCGAAGCTCATCCGCAGCGCCGCCGGCAGCTCATGATGCGGCTCCCCTTCGCGCGGCCCCAGCCCCTTCGCCATCAGGATGCGGGTCACGCTGCGGGGGTTCAGCTCGGCGACGGCGGAGCGGAAGATCGCGATCGTCAGATAGAGAAACCCCAGGACCAGCAGCGCCGCGTACCACACGACGACGATCGGCCCCGGGTCGCCCGTCATGAGCGCCCCCCCAATTCGCGCCGCAGGCAGCGCTCGAGGGTCTCCATCTCGCCGTCGTCGGTCTCGTGGTCGTAGTCGAGCAGGTGAAGGAAGCCGTGGATCAGGAGGTGCCGCGCCTCGAGCGCCGCGGTCAGCCCGCCGGCGCGCGCGTTGCGGCGGGCCGTCTCCGAAGAGATCGCGATGTCCCCCAGATGCCCCCCCTCTCCCGCCGGGAAGGAGAGGACATCCGTCGGCACATCCTTCCCACGGTAGCGGTGGTTGAGATCCCGCAACCGCTCGTCGCTCCCGAAGACGGCGGCGACCGAGGTCTCCGTCACGGCAAGGCGGCGCATGAGCGCGCGCAGGAGCTTGCGCGCGGCAGCCGCCGGAAGCGGTGGAGCGACATCATCCAGGATCGACACCGTCGCCTCGCGGGCCCCGCGCGCGGTCATTCCGACTCCACGGCGCGCGGGCCGGTCCGGTCGAAGTCGAACCCGGGGTACGAGATCCGGTGATGGTGGACGGCCGTGAGCGTCTTGAGGAATGCCGCGCGCACCTTTCCCAGGTCGCTGAAGGTCAGGTCGCACTCGTCGAGCTGATGATCGAGGATGATGGCGTTGGTCATCCTGTTGATCACCTCCTCGAACTTCGCGGGTGTGGGCTGCTCGACGGTGCGCGCCGCCGCCTCGATGGAGTCGGCCATCATGACGATCGCCGCTTCCTTGGTCTGCGGCCGCGGGCCCGGGTAGCGGTAGTCCGACTCGTGGATCTCCGGGACATCCGGGTCCTCGCGACGCTTGGCCTTGCGGTAGAAGAAGGTGATCAGCCGCGTGCCGTGGTGCTGCGGGATGATGTCCCGGATCTGCCGCGGCAGATTGTGCTCGTCGGCCAGCCGCAGCCCCTCTTTCACGTGGCTGGCGATGATGAGGCTCGACATCCGCGGCGAGAGCTTGTCGTGCCGGTTCTCCTCGCCGCGCATGTTCTCCACGAAATAGTCCGGCTTGGTCATCTTGCCGATGTCATGGTAGTTCGCGGCCACGCGGCACAGCAGGGCGTGCGCGCCGACCTCGTCGGCGGCGTGCTCCGCCAGCGTCCCCACGATGATGCTGTGACTGTACGTGCCGGGGGCCTGCAGCGAGAGCTGGCGCAGCAGCTGGTTGTCGAGGCTCGACAGCTCCAGCAGGCGGATCTCCGTCAGGACGTTGAACAGCCATTCCAGGATCGGCAGCCCGAAGGAGACCACCGGAGCGATGAGCATGCCCCCGACGGCGGCCGCGGCCATCTCGAACACGACGGTGGCGTCGGCGTCCATGCCGCGCTCCAGCCATCCGATGGCGAGCGCGAGCCCCGCGTTGACCGTCGCGACCCACGCGCTGGCCTTCAGGATCGCCGTGCGCTTCTGGTACCTGCTGATCCCGTAGATGCCGGCGAACGACGAGAGAAGGGCGAACACCATCGCCCGCGCATCCCACCCCAGCAGCACGCCGAACAGCAGGGCGTTCACGCTCGAGGAGACCATCGCCACGCGCGCGTTCGCCAGCAACGTGACCAGCATCCCCCCCGCCGCGACGGGGAGCACGAAATCGTAGGTGGAAGGGTCGTCGAACGGAGCCATCAGGAAGCGCTCCGAGACGGCCTCGGCGATGAACGCGCCCACCCAGGTGCCGATCACCGTCATGCACGCCACCAGCACGACCATCGTGTAGAGGTTCTTGACCCTCCGGAACAGACGCTGGTGGGCGATCACGTAGCGGTAGAGGAACAGGAGCATGAGGGACACGAGGATGACGCCGCCGGCCAGACCCTTCCAGTTGACCAGGCCGTCCCTCCCCTCCCGGATCCGCTGGAGAAGCTCGGCGACGTCCGCGCTGACGATCTCCCCCTCGCGCACGATCACGCGGCCGCGCGGGATGCGCGTGACGATCTCGGGGACCGATGCCATCGCCGCCTCCCGGCGTGTCTGCGTCTCCTGGGCGTTGTAGGAGAGCGTCGGGATCATCAGCGCCTCGACCAGCGCGAGGAGGGTCCGTCTCTCCTGGCGCGGCCGGTCCGCCGCGCGCGTCTCGATCCGCTCGCGCGCGCCGCGGCGCGCCTGCTCCAGATCGCTGATGCCCACCAGGTCGGCGACCACGCGCTCCGCCGACGAATCGGCTCCGCCGATCTCGCGCACGGCGATGGGGCCTGCCGCGGGGAGCGCGTCGCGCCGGCTCACGATCGGCCGGCGCATGGTCTCGGTGAGGATCGCCGCGGCCTGCGCCTCGAGCTGCGGGGCGAACCGGCGCGCGGCGAGGTGCGACACCGCGTCGCGCGGCAGCGGATACGGCAGCGCCTCGCCGAGCCTTTCGAGCCCGGCCGCCGGGGCGGCCGCAGCGCCCGACTTCTTGCCGGCATCGAGCAGCGCCCGGCCCGACGCGAACAGGTCGCTCAAGCGCGCCGCCTGGACCTGCGGAAGCCCGACGAGATGGTCGTACACGGGGGGGATGCGCGTTCCTTCGGCGGCGCGGCGCGCGCGCGTCGAGGCTTCGTCGGCCAGCTCGATATCGGATGTGGCCCGCACCGTCGCGTGCGCCACCTCCCCCGCGACCAGCACCGACATCGGGAGACCGCACTGCTGCTGCGAGAGCAAGGGGGTGAGAACGACGATGGCGACGACCGACCAGAGGACGTTGCGTCCCAGGAGCGTTTCGAACTTCTCCTGGAGCCCCGCGACGTAGCGCGACGGGCTCTGGCGGTTGCCGCCGTTCACCCGCGTGATTTTGCGGGGTTCGTCTGGATTCTGCATCGCGTCAGCGGCCGCCCGCCGGACGCCTGGCCTTGTCGCGCGTCACGGCGTCCTGCGCGGAGCCACCGTTCTCCCAGGCCTCGTAGGCGACGATGAGCCGCTGCACGAGGGGATGGCGCACGACATCGCTCTCGTCGAAGCGGATCACGGCGATCCCGGGGACCCCTGCGACCACCTGCTCGGCCTCAACGAGCCCCGAGCGACGCTCGGCCGGCAGGTCGATCTGTGTGATGTCCCCGGTGATGACCGCCTTGGAATTGAAGCCGATGCGGGTCACGAACATCTTCATCTGCTCGGTCGTCGTGTTCTGCGCCTCGTCCAGGATGATGAAGGAATCGTTCAGCGTGCGCCCCCTCATGAAGGCCAGCGGCGCGATCTCGATGATCCCGCGCGCCATGAGCCGCTCCGCCTCATCCTTCATGTGGCAGTCGAAGATGGCGTCGTAGAGAGGGCGCAGGTAGGGATCGATCTTCTGCGCCATGTCGCCGGGGAGAAAGCCGAGCTTCTCTCCCGCCTCCACGGCGGGACGCGTCAGGATGATCCGCTCGACACGCCTGTCCTTGAGATGCGAGAGGGCCATCGCCACTGCGAGATAGGTTTTTCCCGTGCCGGCCGGCCCGATGCCGAACACCATGTCCATCTCGCCGATGGCCTGGATGTAATGATGCTGGTTGGGGCTGCGCGGAGAGACGGATTTCTTCGCCGAGGGGCGGACCAGGGCGCCCGCGAGCTGGTTGAGCTGCGGGTCCCCCTGCTCGTCCATCATCCGCGCGGCGTAGGCGAGATCCGCCTGGCTGATCTCATGCCCCTGCCCGAGGAACTCGGCCACGCGCTGGATGAGGCTCGCGACGGTCGCCTCGCGCTCCGGATCACCGGTGATGGTGATCTCACCTCCGCGGGCGCCGATGACAACCTGGTAGTGGTTCTCCAGGAACTTGAGGTGGCTGTCGGCCGTCCCGGCGAGTCCGGGCAGGACCCTCTCCGCGATCGAGATCTTCCTCATCGGCCGCAGTGTTCGGAAGCTGTCATGGGTGACCGAAGTTACCACCCCGCGGGGCGGAGTGTCAAGGGAGTATAGTTATAACTTATGTGTTTTCAGTCACTTGGAGACATCGCCGCCGGGCACGGGAGGGAGATTCAGCTTCAGGTGCAGCTCTTCGAGCTGCTCGGGCTCGAAGCGGGATGGCGAGGAGGTCATCAGGCAGGTCGCGCTGGTGGTCTTGGGAAACGCGATGACCTCGCGCAGCGAAGCGGCTCCGGTGAGCATGGCCACGATCCGGTCCAGGCCCAGCGCGATCCCCCCGTGCGGCGGGGCTCCGAACCGCAGCGCGCTCAGGAAGAACCCGAATTTCTCCCGCGCCCGCTCGGGGCTCAGCCCCAGGATGGAGAAGACCTTCTGCTGAACGTCTTCGCGATGGATCCTGATGCTCCCTCCCCCCAGCTCCCACCCGTTGAGCACGAGGTCGTAGGCCCTGGCCCGGACGCGCAGAGGATCGGTGTCGAGCAGAGGAAGGTCCTCGGGCTTCGGCGAGGTGAAGGGGTGATGGCACGCGGTGATCGTCCCATCCTCGGGCCGTTTCTCGAAGAGAGGGAAATCGTCGACCCACGTCATCGCCCATGCAGAGCCCGTGCGCAGGTTCTCGCGCCGTGCGACCTCGAGCCTCAGCGCCCCCAGACTGCGCGACGCCGTCTCGAAGCTGTCCGCCACGATCACCGCCAGGTCTCCCGCGCGGGCGCCCAGCGCATCCATCAGGGACGCGGCGCGCTCCTCTCCCAGGTGCTTGAGGGCCGCGGACGCGATCCCCTCGTCGGTCTTCCTGATGAAGACCACGCCCCCCGCGCCGTAGCGCTTGGCGTGCTCGACCAGCTCGTCCTGCTCGCGCCGCGAGTAGCGCGCGCAATTCTGCGCGACGAATCCGCGCACGACCCCCTTGGCGTCGATCGCCCGGTCGAACACCGCGAACCCCGAGCCACGGACGCGATCGCTCACGTCGGCGATCTCCATCCCGAAGCGCATGTCCGGGGCGTCGGTGCCGAAACGATCCATCGCCTCGCGCCAGGTGATCCTCCCGACGCGCTCGGGGACGGGCTTCCCCGCGATGGCGAAGAGCCGGAGCATCATCCCTCCCACCAGCTCGTAGATGTCCTCCGGCTCGACGAACGAGGCCTCGATGTCGATCTGCGTGAACTCCGGCTGGCGATCGGCCCGCAGGTCTTCGTCGCGGAAGCAGCGCACGATCTGGAAGTATTTCTCGAAGCCCGCCACCATGAAGAGCTGCTTGAAGAGCTGGGGCGACTGCGGGAGCGCGTAGATCGCGCCGGGGTGAACGCGCGACGGGACGACGTAGTCTCTCGCTCCCTCGGGCGTGGAGCGGGTCAGCATCGGCGTCTCCAGCTCCAGGAACCCTTTCCCGTCGAGGTAGTTCCTCACGTCCAGCGCCAGCCGGTGCCGCAGCGTCAGCGCGTCGAGCAGCGGACGCCGCCTCAGATCGAGGTAGCGGTACTTGAGCCGCAGATCCTCGGCGGCGGTGATCTCCGGATCGTCGAGCGGAAACGGCGGCACGTCGGAGCGGTTGAGGATCGAGAGCGCCGAGGCGACCACCTCGATCACCCCCGTCGGGATCCCCGGGTTCACGTTCTCGTCCCCGCGGAGCGCCACGCGGCCGCGCACCGCCAGCACGAATTCGCTGCGCACCTCGCCGGCCGTCTCGTGCGCGGCGGCGCTTTCCTCCGGGCGCAGCACGATCTGGCAGATCCCGCTGCGGTCGCGCAGATCGATGAAGATGAGGTTCCCGTGGTCGCGGCGGCGATGGACCCAGCCGGCAAGCACGACCTCCTTCCCCGCGTCGCCTGCCCGCAGGTCACCGCACCCGTTCGTGCGCCTCCAGCCCACCGATGCCGCGTCAGCCATTCCCGACTTCCCGCGCAATGGCGTCCCAGCCGCCTCCGGGGACTTCCTGCTGCCGTCCATCCACCAGGTTCTTGAGGGCGTAGATGCCGCGCTCCAGCTCCCGGTCGCCGATGATCAGAGCGAACCGCGCGCCGATCGACGAGGCGCGTGCCATCTGCTTCTTCATGTCACGGTCGGCCGGGTCGAACCGCACGGCCAGCCCCTTCTTCCTCAGGGAGTCCGCGGCGACGAGCGCTTCCTTCAGCGCCTTCTCTCCGACGTGGACGAGGTAGAGATCGACGCGCAGGCCCATGGCCTCGCTCGACGCCGCCTCCGCCTCCATCACGAGCCGGTCTTCGCCGATCGCCCACCCCACCGCCGGAGTGTCGGGCCCTCCCATGGACGCGACCAGCGTGTCGTACCTCCCACCCCCGCAAAGCGCGTTCTGCGCTCCGAGCCCGGCGCCGGTGATCTCGAAGATCGTCCTGGTGTAGTAGTCGAGCCCCCGTACCAGCCTCGGCTCGATCGCGTAGGGAACGCCCAGCGTGTCGAGATACGCGCGCACCTCGACGAAGTGCGCCGAGCACGCGTCGCAGAGATGATCCAGGATGCTCGGGGCCTTCTCCTTGATCGGCTGGCACCCGGGGACCTTGCAATCCAGGATCCGCAGCGCGTTGGTGTCGAGCCTTCTGACGCAATCCTCGCAGAGCGAGGCAACGTAGGGACGCAGGGCGTTGGCGAGGGCGGTCCGGTACCCGGCGCGGCACTCAGCGTGCCCCACGGAGTTCACCGCCAGTCGCGCCCCGCCAATCCCCAGCTCGGCCATCAGGAGCATCCCCATCTGGATCAGCTCGGCATCGAGGGCCGGGTGGGGCGAGCCGAACGCCTCGGCGCCGATCTGGGCGAACTGCCGGTAGCGCCCCTTCTGCGGTCTCTCGTAGCGGAACATCGGTCCGATGTAGTAGAGCCGCTCGATGTCGCCCGACCGCAGCATCCCCGCCTCCAGCGCGGCACGCACAACCCCCGGCGTTCCTTCGGGACGCATCGTGATCGAGCGCTCCGCGCGATCCTGGAAGGTGTACATCTCCTTGGTCACGATGTCCGTGTCCGCGCCCGTCGTCTTCTGGAACAGCTCCGTGGACTCCAGGATCGGCGTGCGGATCTCGCGGTACGCATGGCGTGCGAAGACGCTGCGGCTCGCGCACTCGACCCTCTGCCAGGCCTCCACCGCGCCGGGCAGAATGTCTCTCGTGCCCTTGATCGCTCTGATCGGATTCATGGGGGATCGCCCGGAACGGCTCAACGCGCGACACGATGCAGTACGCAGCCGTGACGCGGGTGCGCGAGAGTACCACAGCCAAAAAGCACCGGCAAGAACTGGCCAGCTATAATGCACCCGCGATGTTCGTCTCGTCACCGGCGATGCGCGCCGCCATGATCGTCGCGCTGATGTCCGCTCCTGCGGCGCACTCTGACACCGCGGCGCAAGCGACGCTCGAGGTCGTCTGGGAAACGGACGTCCCGGACACACCCGCCCCCTGGCTCGCGCAATGCGCCGGGAGCGTCATGGTCGCAGCGCCGTCGGGAAAGCTGCGCGCGCTGGAGCCTCAGCGCGGCGCGCAGCTCTGGGAGCGCACCCTGGCGGGACCCATCGCGGGAGCCGTGGTGCCCGTCGGCGACGTGCTGGCAGTTCCTCTCGGGGACGGGGCGCTCGTCATCCTCGACGGACGCACCGGCGACATCATCGGCGAGCACCATACGCCTCCTTCGCCGCGGCTGATCGCGACGTCGAGGGGCCTTCTGGCGGCGGGCGCCGACTCTTCGATCGCGATGATCCCGGTGCGCGGCGGCGACCTCACGTGGTCCTCCACGGGTCCGGCGTCCCTCACCGCCGCGGGTCCCTGTGGCGGGGTAATCCTCGCGGGCTTCTCGAACGGGTCACTCGGAGCCATCGCGCTCGAGGATGGGAGGCTCCTCTGGACGCGCCCGCTGGGAGCGGCGATGACGACGACGCCGACCTGCAACCACGACCGCGCCTGGATCGGCGCCGACGACAACAAGCTGCACGCGCTGAACCTGAAGCGCAACGGCTTCGGGAAGCGATGGGCCTTCCTCACCGGCGGCGATCTGGCCGGCGCACAGGTTCTGTTCGGCGGCCGGCTGATCTTCTTCTCGTACGACACGTACGTCTACTCCGTGGACGAGGACAACGGCCACCTGGACTGGAAGGCGCGTCTCGGCCGCCGCCCCGGCAACGCCACCGTGGTGCTTGATGATCTGCTCGTGGTGGCGCCGCTGAACTCGGAGCGCCTCGATCTCTTCCGACTGCCGGGGGGCCATCAGGAGGCGCCCTTCACGCTGGACACGGGACGCGAGCGCTTCGTGACGCGGCCGGTTCTGGTCACCGACCATATCGTGATCGCGGCCGCCCTCTACGGCCAGGACACTTCGCGCATCATCGGGCTGCGCCCGGCGGCGCAGCCCCCGGCGGGGCCCCCGCAGCCTACCGCGCCGCGGCCCTGATCGCGTCGCAGACGGCGTCCCCCGTCTGCGCGGTCCCCAGCGTCCCCTCCAGATCGGCGGTGCAGCGCCGGGTCGCGAGGCATGACACCACGGCGGCCTCGATGAGCCGCCCTGCCTGAGCGAGGCCGAGGTGCTCGACCATCATCTGGCAGGTCAGGATCGCGCCCATCGGGTTGGCGCGGTTGGTGCCGGCGTACTTGGGGGCGGAGCCGTGCACCGGCTCGAACATCGCCGGGCCCCCCGGGTGGATGTTTCCCGAGGCCGCCATGCCGAGCCCCCCCTGAAGCTGCGCTCCGATGTCGGTGACGATGTCGCCGAACATGTTGCAGGTGACGATCACCTCGAACTGCGACGGGTCCTTGATCATCTGCATCGACAGGGCATCGACGTACATGTGCGACGCCTCGATCGCCGGGTAGTCCCGCGACACGCTCGCGAAGACCCGCTGCCAGAGATCGTGGCCGAAGGTGAGCACGTTGGACTTGTCGCTCATGAGGACCTTGCCGCGCCCGGTCGCGCGCGCCTGCTCGAAGGCGCAGCGGATGATCCGCTCGACCCCCTTGCGCGTGTTGACGTCCTCCTGGATGGCGATTTCGTCGGCGGTGTCCTTCTTGAACCGCCCGCCCATCCCCACGTAGAGCCCCTCGGTGTTCTCGCGGAACACGACGAAGTCCACGTCGGCGCGCGAACGTCCCTTGAGCGGACAGAGGCGGTCGTCGAGCAGACGCACCGGCCTGATGTTGGCGTAGAGGTCGAGACCGAAGCGCGTCCCCAGCAGGATGTCGGCGGCGTGCTTCATGTCGGGGACGCGCGGGTCGCCGAACGCCCCCATGAAGATGGCGTCGTGCTGGCGGAACTCCTCGAGGGCCCCGGGCGGGAGCGTCACTCCGGTCGCAAGGTAGCGCTCGGCGCCGTAGTCGTATTCGGTGAAGCGGAACCCCGCGCCAACGACCTCGTCCACGGCGCGCAGGACCTTGAGCGCTTCACGCGTCACGTCAACGCCGATGCCGTCTCCCGGGATCACGGCGATCGTCCGGCCACTCATGCGACTCCCTCCTTGCGCCACGGCTCGAGCCTGCGCCGCAGGCGGGCCGGGTCGATGCGATGCTTGAAGGCTTTCCTTCCGTTGATCAGCACCACGGGGATCTGATCCGCGTAGGCGGAAAGCCGTGGGTCCTCCTGCACGTCGGCCTTCGTGAGGCTGCTGCGGAATCCCGGCAGCACGTCACGCAGGACGGCCTCGGCCTCGTCGCAGAGATGGCAGCCGGCTCTCCCCACCAGCACGACATCGGCCATCTCCGTCCGACGATCGCGCGCGCCGAAGCGCCGGCGGATGAGCATGTCCGCGCTCCCGGCGACGGCCGCTCCCGCCGCGTCCGCCAGGCCATCCTTCAGGCTCATGTCGCGCCCCGGAACGAACCCCTGGTGCAGCTCGTCGAGCGCCCCGAAGAGGGCGCACGCGCCGATGATCAGCGCCGCGGTGGCGGGCGTCACCCGGTGGCCCGCGTGCCACACGGCGCGGCTCAGAAGCAGCGCCAGCACGCCGAACTCCGCGCCGTGCATGACCCAGTCGGGGAGTGGAAGCGGAACGGCCGGGCGCGACTGGTGCGACAAGACGGTGACCAGCCCGACCCACGCTACCGCGGGGCCCCAGATCCAGAGCTTCCACACGATCCGGCCGGCCGGTGTCTCACGCCAGGGCGGCACTTCCGACTCAGGAGCCGAGCGGGAGGAAGAACATCACGTACGCGATGATCAGCGACACCCCCACCATCAGGAGCGCGATCAGCGCGCCGACCTTGAAGGCCTCCCTGAAGGTGCTCCGCGTGAGCACTCCGAAGAACGAGCCCACCAGCGCGGAGAACCAGCAGAGGATGAGGAAGTGACTCACGCCGCCCATCATCGTTTCCGCCCGATGCCGATGTCGAAGACATCCAGGATCAGAAGGATGTTCATCAATCCGGCGGCCAGCACGAACGTGGTGCCGTACTCATGCGTCACGGCGAGGATCTTCGAACGGTTGAGCTGCATGACCTCCTGGTAGAGCATCGGATCCGACTCGGAGGGAAAGACGTAGATGATCCGCTCGTAGAACACGCGCCGGCCGATCAGGTCCAGCGGCCCCAGCGCGACGTTCGCGAACGTGGCCAGATACGTGAGCGGCTGCTCGCGGTTGGCCACGTAGACTCTCCCCTTCATGATCACGCCGGTCGTGAAGGTCAGGACCACCAGGACCAGGAACACGACCGCCTTGACGCGGCGGCCGAGGAACCAGTGACCGGCCCCCGGCACGACCCACGCGAGGAGGCATGCCGCGGCCACCCGGCCCCCTTCCTTCGACGAGCTCACCGGAGTCTCCTGCTCCATTTACTCTTTCACCACCCAGACCTTCACCTCGCAGGGCACGTCGGGATGGATGCGAAGCTGGACCGCGTAGATCCCCAGGGTCTTGATCGGATCCTCGAGCAGGATCTTGCGCTTGTCGATCGAGAAACCCTCTTTCAGGAGGGCCTCCGAGATGTCTCCGTTCGTCACCGAGCCGTAGAGCGTCTCGCTCTCGCCGACCTTCCTCACGATGGTGCAGGAGATCGCGCCGATCCGCTGCGCCAGCTCCTGGGCCTCGCCGCGCTCCTTGATCTTCTGCGCCTCGAGGACCTTCTTCTCCTTGTCAACGCGCTTGAGGTTCGCATCGCTGTACTCGTAGGCGAGCCCCTTGGGGAGCAGGAAGTTGCGTCCATACCCCGGCTTGACCTTCACGACCTCGCCGCGGCGGCCGAGCTGCTCGACGTCGTTCCTGAGGATCAGTCTCATCATGCCCATGGCTTCTCCCCCTCAGTCCGTCGTGTAGGGCAGCATCGCCATGTGCCGCGCCCGCTTGATCGCGCGCATGAGCCGCCTCTGGTGCATCGCGCAGGTCCCGGAGATGCGCCGGGGAAGGATCTTGCCGCGCTCCGGCGTGAAGCTCTGCAGCAGCCGGATGTCCTTGTAGTCGATGACCTCGACCTTCTCGTCGCAGAACTTGCAGAACTTGCGGCGGCGGAACAGGGTCTTCTTCTTGAACTTCCCACCCGCTGCGGGCTTGGGCCTCATGATTCGTCCTTCCCTTCGTCACCGCGGCCGCGGCCACGGTGCCCGCGGCCCCCGCCTCCCCGGTCACGATCGTCATCGTCCCTGCCGTCCCTGCCGTCGCGGTCGTCGCGGCCGAAGTCCCGCTCCCCGCGTCCCTCGGCGCGCTTCTCACGCTCCGCGCGGCGGGCGATCTCGGCGTCCATCCTCGGATCGACCCGGGTCGTCAGGTAGCGCAGGACGTCGTCGTTGATCTTCATCCGGCGCTCCAGCTCACGCTGCGTGGCGCCTTCGGCTTCGTACTCGTAGAGCGCGTAGTACCCCTCGTCGTGACGGCCGACGCGGAACGCCAGCTTGCGGCGACCCCACTTGTCCGTCTTGAGGACCTTGCCCTTGGTCTCGGGGATGATCGCCTCGAACGTCGCGATCAGCTCGTCGATGCGTTCGTCGGCCAGGGCGGGTTGGAGCAGGAACAGTGTCTCGTAGCGGTGCATTCAATCTCCTCGTGGACTCGAACATGGGCTCTCCGGTGAGCGGTCCATCGCTCCGCGGAGAGCAAGGAGTCAACCTTCAGGTGTCTCCCTGCGGTTGAATTGGTTCATCGCGGCCGCAATTCCCGCAGTGGCAATCACCGCCACGGCGTCGGCCGCCTCTTCGACCATCGTCACGACTGCCGGCATTTCCTCCTTCGTGAACGGATTCAGGACCCTGTCGGCGAGGTCGTCATCCGATTTGCCGATCCCCAACCGGATCCGCATGATCTGGTCGGTGCCCAGCCGATGGATGATCGACGTGACTCCGCGATGACCCGCGGCGCCGCCGCCGGACCTGATCCTGATGCGTCCCATGGGGAGGTCCGCGTCATCATAGATCAGAAGCACTTCGGACGCCTCGACCCCATGTCTCCTGGTTGCGGCTTCGACCGCGTCGCCGGAGCGGTTCATGTAGGTCTGCGGCTGGACCACCAGCACCGTGTCCCCCTCGATGCGGGCCGCGGTGACGGACGCTGCGTCCTCCAGCCGGTCGGGGCCGCTGCGCCACCGGCGCAGCACCTCCTGGGCGACCATGAACCCGACGTTGTGCCGCGTATCGCGGTACTGGCGGCCCGGATTGCCCAGGGCCGCCACGAGACGCAGGGACACGGCCTACTTGTCCCGGCCGCCCTTCTCCGGCTTGCCCCCCTTCTCGGGCTTGCCAGCCTTCTCGGGGCCGGCCTTCTCGGGCTCTCCCGGCTTGGCGGCCTCCGCACCCTCGGCAGCCTCCTTGCCCTTCTTGCCGATGAGCTCGGGCTCGGTGGGGACCTCCGCCGCCACGGCACCCGGCTCGGCGACCTTCTCGATGGTGGGCGCGACCACGGAGAACACCGGCTTTCCAGGGTCGGTGATCAGCTTGACCCCGTCCGGCAGCTTCAGCTCTCCGACGCGGATGATGTGCCCGAGCTCCAGCTCCGTGATGTCCACGTCGATCCGCTCCGGGATGTCCTGCGGCAGACACTCCAGCTCGATCTCGCGCAACGGATGATCGACGATGCCGCCCTGGAGCCGCACCCCCTTCGCGACGCCGGTCGAATGGATGGTCACCATCACGCGCAGCATCTTGTCCATGGCGATGCGCATGAAGTCGCTGTGGATGATCCGCTGGGTCACCGGGTCGAGCTGATGCTCCTTGATGATGACCTTGCCGGGGATCGCCTTTCCCGAAACCTTGATGCCAAACAGAGTGTTGGCGCCCGTGTGGGAGTAGAGGATCTCCTCCACGCTCTTCGGGTCGACCATCAGCGTCATGGCCTTGGTCCCGCCGCCGTAGAGCACGGCCGGGATGAACCCGCTGTAACGCTGGCGCCGGGACGCGTTCTTGCCGAAGTCCGAGCGCTCCTGAGTCTCAATCACGATGTCGTGTGTCGCGTCAGTCATGGAAACGTCTTCCCCTATCGTCGTAAACGTCCGTCAGATGAACAGGCTGCTGACTGATGAGTTGTTGTGAATCCTGAAGATTGCCTCTCCCAGCAGCTCGGAGACGGAGAGGACCTCGATGCGCGCCTTGGCCGCAGCTTCCTTCGGGATCGGGATGGTATCGGTGACCAGGGTGCGCGCGAGCTTCGACGCGGCGAGCTTCTCCACCGCGCTCCCCGAGAGCACTCCGTGCGTGAAGCACGCGTAGACCTCCCGCGCGCCCGCCTTGGAGAGGGCGGCGGCGGTCTCGGTGAGGGTGGTGGCAGTGTCCACGATGTCGTCGACGATCAGGGCGTTGCGCCCCTTCACGTCGCCCACGAGGTGCATCAGCTCCGCGACCCCCACCTCGTTGCGCCTCTTGTCCACGATGGCCAGGTTCCCCCCGAGGCGCTTGGCGTAGGCCCGCGCTCGCTCGACCCCGCCCGCGTCCGGCGAGACGATGACGAGGTCGGGGATTTCGAGCTTCTGGATGTAGCGCACGAACACGGGGGCGGCGAAGAGGTGATCCACGGGGATGTCGAAGAACCCCTGGATCGCCGGCGCGTGGAGATCGACGGTCACGATACGGGCCGCCCCGGCGGCGGAGATGAGATCGGCGATCAGCTTGGCGGAGATCGGGACCCTGGGCTTGTCCTTGCGATCCTGCCGCGCGTAGCCGTAGTAGGGAATGACGGCCGTGATGCGCGACGCCGACGAGCGCTTGAAAGCGTCCATCATGAGGAGCAGCTGCATCAGGTGCTCGTTGACCGGCGGGCAGGTCGGCTGGATCACGAACACGTCCATGCCGCGGATGTTCTCGGTCACCTGGCAGTAGAGCTCGCCGTCGGAGAAGGTCTTGAGATTGATCTGCCCCTCCGGAAGGTCGAGGTAGGTGCAGATCGCCTTCGCCAGGGGTTTGTTGGCGTTGCCGGAGAAGATCTTGATGTCGCGATCGAGGGGCTTCATACCATCTCTGCTCTTGCGCCCTGCTCTCCAAGGGAGGTGGCTGGGGCGGGAGGATTCGAACCTCCGGATGCTGGAACCAAAATCCAGTGTCTTACCGCTTGACGACGCCCCATCAAACCGCGCGGCCGGCGCCCCGCCCCCGGAGCCACACTCCCGCGGCGAGTCGGCGCACCGCACCGGCTCTGCCGAACCCCCGCCGCCGCCGTACTGCGCGCGCGGGGGTCAGATGGAGAAGATATCAGAGGTCGATTCCGATCCCGCAAGGTGCTCGTCCCTGCCATCGACGGGTCCGATCGCGGCACGGGGCTCGGTCAGGACCTGATTGTACCGTTCGAGGATCTTCTCCTCGATCATCCGGCGCGTCTCGTTGTTCAAGGGATGCGCGATATCCCGGAACGTTCCGTTCTTGCGCTTCTTGCTCGGCATCGAGATGAACAACCCGTTGGTGCCGTTGATGATTTTTATGTCGCTGACCACGAAACAGTCATCGAAGATGATGGAGACGAAAGCCTTGAGCTTCTCCTCGTCCACCGGAAACACTCTGACGTCGGTGACTTCCACGGTCGGCGCTCCTCCATGTTGAGTCGATGTGTATCCGCCTCATGGCAGAACGAGCAATCACGAGAAGTCCAAACAGCTTTCGAACAGCCTGGTGCCATAGGCCTCTCTCGAGAGCGTGCGGCAGACGAAGACTCTGGTCGCCTCGCGCTCCATCGCCATCCTGATCGGTTCCAGTTCCTCATCGCGCGGGAAGAGGCCGTAGACGGCGGACCCGCTTCCGCTCATGGCGGCGGCGACCGCGCCGGCCGCCAGGAGCTGCTCCTTGATCGACCTCAGTTGTGGGACCCTGGCAAAGGACGTCTCTTCCAGGTCGTTGTCGACCTGCGGAGCCTCCTCCTGGGACCCCGCGTCCGCGGGCGAGAATCCCGGAATCGCACCCTCATCCCCCGGCGCGCGAGCCGCTGGCACCGAGTTGAAGCCCCTCATGCTACTGAGGTTCCGGTCGCGTGTCAACGATGCGGGGAGCTGAGCGTAGACCTCCCTGGTGGACAACGAAACCCCCGGCCAGACCACCAGAACCTGCCATCCCGGAAGGTCAGGAAGCGGAAAGAGGTCGTCCCCCCGGCCCAGGGCCAGGCAGGCCCCGCCGTAGAGGAAGAAGGGGACGTCGCTCCCGAGCGTGCGGGCGACCCCGAAGAGCTTTTCGGGTCCGGCGCGAACCCCCCAGAGCCGATCGAGCCCCATCAGGGTGGCGGCGGCGTCGCTGCTCCCCCCGCCCAGCCCGGACCCGGGAGGGATGCGCTTCGTCAGGACGATCCGCGCGCCGCGCCCACCGCACGCGGCATGAAACGCTTCGGCGGCCTTCAGCACCAGGTTCGAGGCATCGGCCGCGAGCCGCCAGTCCCCCTCGACGCGCAGCGTGAGCCCGTCGGCTTCCTCGAGACGCAGGCTGTCGTGCAGATCGATCGACTGGAGCGTCGAGCGGATCTCGTGATAGCCATCCTCCCTGCGCCCCTGGACCTTCAGCCCCAGGTTGATCTTCGCGTGAGCGCGGACCGCAATCATGGCAGCAGCAGCGGCCCCGCCGCGTCCAGGTCCAGCGGGATCCTCACGAAGGAGTCGGGGACCGTCACGTCGAAGAGGCTGTCGTCGATGGGAGATTCCGGGGGGCGATCGATCTCCTGGAACCTCAGCTCGAGCCCCTCGAATCCACCCGCGGCTGCGCCCTCCGGGTCAACGCGCAGGCGATCCCCTTCCACGCGCACCGCGAGGCGCGACGCGTCACCGTCGATCGTGAAGCCGCGTTTCATCCCTGCCGATCCCAGAATCGACACGACCGCCGGAGCGTCCAGGCGCAGGCCGAAGAGAGCCTCGAACGTCTCGGCCGTGGCCTCCTCCCGCAGGAAGCGCCGCTCGCCGGGGATCAGGACCAGGATGTGCCCCCCCGTGACGGCGAGGATCGCCTGTGTCCCGCCGATCCGTCCCGCGAACTCCGCGTAGAGGCTGTCGGGGGGCCGCACCGCGTAGGCGGCCTCGAAGCGGTGCTTCCGGCCGTCCCACCGGAGCCACCCTTTGCACGCCGCGCGCATCTCCTGCACCCCCTCTTCGGGAGCCACGGGATGGGCGGCGGGATCGTGGCGCGACGCGCATCCCGTGCAGGCGAGCAGCACCGCGAGCATCGCGGCGAGCCGAAGAGCTGGAAGGGGTTTCATGGCGCATCACGATAACCCAAAGTCGTGCGCCCGGCGTGGCACTAGGGACGCGGGACGATTGCCTTGCGCGCCGCCGACATCTTCCTCACGATCGCGTCGGCGTCCTCCGCGCCGAGATCGATCGCCGTCTGCCAGGAGCGCAGCGCGTCCTCGGGCCGCCCCGTCGCGTAGTAGAGCTCCGCCAGGTGCTCGTGGATCTCCGGCTCGTCGTGCATCGCGGCGACAGCCTGGTCGAGCAGCTTCTCGGCCTGGGCGTAGTCCTTCTTCTTGAAGAAGGCCCACCCAAGGCTGTCGAGATAGGCGCCGTTGTCCGGCTCTTTCTCGAGGGCCCGCCGGATGTACGCGATCGCCTCGTCCATCCGTACCCCCTGCTCGATGAGCATGAAGCCGAGGTAGTTGAGCGCGACGTCGTTGTGAGGGTCAAGCTCGATGGCGCGCATCATGTGCTTCTCCGCCGCGGCAAGGTCGCCTTTCCGTTCCTCGCGCGCGCCCGCGGAGACATACGCCTCGGAGATGCGCCCCTTCTGCTCGGCGTCGTTCGCATCCACGGCCCCCTTCTCGCGCATCACCTCGCGGGCTTCCTTCGCCTTCCCCTCCATGAGGAGCGCTTCACCTTTGCGCAGCCTGAAGCGGTCGTCATTCGGGAACCTGCCCAATCCGAGGTCCGCGGCGGCGATCGCCTCCGATACGCGATCCGCCTGAAGCAGGAGAAGGATCAGCCTGAGATCCACCTCGGCGCGCTCGGCTGCCGGATAACGTGCCTCCTGCTCGTCCATCGCCTTGCCGATCTCGCGGAAGTGCTCCGCCGCCTCGTCAGGTTTCCCCATCATCTCGCTCAGGCGCGCCAGCGTCAGCCGCACGCGCACCGGGTCCACGCGCATCGCCAGCAGATCGAGAGCCTCGCGGTACGCTCCGGGCAGGTCGCCCGCCGCCTCGTAGACCTCCACGAGCGCCATGCGCAGCCTCGGGTCGCTCGGCTGGTTGGCGATGGCGCGCTTGAGGAACGGCTCCGCCTCGGCAAAGCGTCCCAGCTTCGTCAGCACCTGGGCCGCCATGAACACCCCTTCCTCCGAGCCGGGGTCCTTCTCGAGGTGCTGCTCCAAGGCTTCCATCGCCTGGTCCAGGCGGCCGCGTCCGATCTGGAGACGCGCCAGCGAGAGATAGGCGGTGCCGTTGTTGGGATCCAGACGCAGCAGCTCCATCACCGCGCCGAGCGCTTCATCCTGATCGGCCTGCGTCGCATCATTCGCCTCGGCGACCGTCAGCAGCGCGCGTGCCAGGACATCGTGCGCCGCCGGAAGCCCCGGCGACTGACCTACGGCTCGCCTGGCCACGGTGACGGCCTCGCGCGGCTGCCTGAGATCGAGGTGAAGCTCGGCGAGATCGAGCGTGAGCTGCGTCGACCTCGGATCCGCCTCCGATGCGCGCTTCATGTGGTCGAGCGCCGCGTCGTAATCGCGATCGAACCATGCCTGCCGCGACAGGCAGTACTGGAAATACGACTCGCTCCGTACGGGGGCGTCGGGCAGACCCGCGGGATCCTGCGTGAGATCCTCCTGCGCCGGGAGCTCTTCACGCGCCGCGAGATCTTCCTGCGCCGCGAGATCTTCACGCGCGTAGGCCGGTGCGGCCAACGCAACGACGAGGAGAACGACGCGCAGGGAGCTTCCCATCATCACGACCCCGACTCTGCGGGGGTCTCCGGCAGCGCGGAGGCGGACTCGGTGGCGCGATCGGCCGACAGACCTTTCAGGTGCTCGATGGCCTGCTCGAGCTGCTTCTTGTGGCGGTCGGCCCAGGTCATGTTCTCCTGCGCGACGACCATCGGCGTCCCGGGAGCGAGCCCTTTCCCATGCCACGCTGTCCCGCGCGGCGAGACGTACTTCTTCACCGAGAGGACCAGGTAGCCGCCATCCTTCAGCGGGAGCGCTTCCTGCTCGGCCCCCACCCCGAATGTGGTCTCCCCGACGAGGCTTGCGCCGGCGTCACCCAGCGCCGCGGCGAACAGCTCGGCCGCGTCGGCGGTGGATCCGTCGATGAGCACGGCGATCTTCCCGACGTATCCGGCGCTCTGGCGCTCGCTCTTGAGCTCCTCTCCTTCTCCGTGCCGCCCCTTCAGGCGCGCGATGACTCCGTCCGAGGTGAAGAGGGCCGAGGCGTCGACCGCCTCGCGGATGCTCCCCCAGGCGTTGCCCCGCAGGTCGATCAGCAGGCGGCCGACCTTGGCGCGCTGCGCCTTCGCGAGGGCGCGCGCGACCTGGTCCGCGACGCCTGGCTGGAAGTGAGGGATCGTGAGGACCCCGATCCCTCCCGTCTTGTCGACCGTATTGAACGAAACCTCAGGAAGGGATGTCTGTCCGAAGGTCAGCTCCTCGTCGAGCTTGCGCGGCTCGTCGCGGCGCAGGACGGAAATCGTGACCGTCCCCCCCTCCTTCCCCGCGAGTTGCGACTGCGCCTTGAAGACGCTCATATCGAGCGAGCTTCCATCGCCGATCTTCCGGATCCGGTCGCCCGGCGTGATTCCTTTCGCGGCCGCCGCGGACCCGGGCTTCACGGAGACAACCTGCAGGATGCCTTCCTTGCGCGCCACGCGCAGCCCCGCGTCGGGGCCGGGGGCATTCGCCCCACCCTGCTGACGGAACGCAACCCACGCCTCGTGTTCCTCCTCGGTCAGGTATTCGCTGAAGGGATCCAGCTCCGACAACAGCCCGTCGTACGCGCCGCGCATGAGCGGCACCGTGCCGACCTCGTCGACGTACGCGTTCCGGACCAGCGAGAGGACCTCGTTGAAGAGCTTCAGGTACGTGTAGGTCCCTTCGAGGGCGAGGTTCCTGTTGACCACCATGCCCACGAGCATCGTGCAGAGGAATCCGGCCACAATGCCGAACATGAGTCCCTTGAGCTTCTGTCTCATCGACCGCCTCGTCTCCTGTCAGCCATCTCTCGTTTTTTCAGCCAGCCGGCCGGATCCACTGCCTTGCCGTCCACGCGCAGCTCGAAGTAGATCATCGGGGATCCACCCGTCGGCTCGCCAGCCGCCAGACCCAGAGTCTGCCGCGGCAGGACCTCGTCCCCCTCGGCCACTGCCGGCGTCCCGAGGTGGGCATAGATCGAAAGATAGCCTCCTCCATGGTCAACTAGCACGGTATTCCCGTACCCGCTGAACCATCGGCTGAAAACTACCGCCCCGCCTGCAATCGCGGCAACCTGGGCTTCAGGCGCCACGGCGATGTCGATCCCCGGGTGGGGGGTGAGGGTGCCGAAGGTCTTGTGCCGGATGTCCCCGTAGGGGACCGAAACCCTACCCGGGACGGGCCATTCCAACGTGCCCCGCATCGCCTTCAGGTCGATCGCCACGGGCCGGGGCTGAGTGCCGCCACGCAGCCCCTCCACGATGGCGACCTCCATCTCCTCGGCGGCGCGGGTCAGCTCGTCGATCGCCGCGCGGTGAACGTCAGCCTCCTCGCGGATGGACCGGAGCAGCACGGCCGCATCCCGGCGCACCGCCTCGAGTCCGATCGCCGCCTCGCGCTCGCGCCCCACCAGCTCCTCGATGGAGGCCTTCTGATCCTGAAGCGAGCGCTCGACGCGCGTGAGCGTGCCGCGGCTGTCTCGAAGCCGGGTCAGGGCCTCCCCCTGGCGTCGTGCGAGGGCGTCGAGGTAGGTGACACCCCTCAGCAGCTCGCCCGGATCGTCCGACCAGATCAGCAATTTCATCTCCCGTCCGCGACCGGACATGTAGGTCTCTTTGAGATGCCGGGCCAATGCCGTCTCACTGGCGCGCACGGTTTCCTCCACCGAGCCGAGACGCGTCTCGAGCGCCCCCCGCTCCAGGTCCGCCTCCTCCCTCATCATGGAGAGTCGGTCCATCTCGCGGGCGCCGAGCGACGCCTTCACGTCGAGCTTCTCGAGCTGATCCAGCACGCCGCGCTCGCGCCCTTCGATCGTTTCGAGCGTGGAGCGCAATCGATCGATCTCGGCCACGAGCGCATCGAACCGCGCCGATGACGTGGGGCGGTGACCGGAGGCGACCGGCTCGGCCGTCGCCTCCTGGGCGACGGGGGTCGCCTGGAGGGCGACCGTCACCAGCGCCAGCGTCGCGGCTCGTGGGAGCGTGGCCCTGATCACAGGAACGGCTTCCCGTCGACGTCCGCCGGCACGGGGATCTCCATCGCCTGGAGGATCGTCGGCATGATGTCCACGATGGCGATCTCCTCGCGCGTCAGCGGGCGGTTCACGAAAAGGATCCCCTTCACGAGCTCCGGATCGACCGAGCAATGATCGCCGCTCCAGGCCTTGAGGTTGTCTTCGTACAGGTCGCGCGGCACCTGACCGAGGGCCGTCTGCCAGCCG
>Ga0137432_1000176_pt1 | contig 46127 bp, 42 predicted proteins | sample EasRivERMZT820_2_FD_102337 | JGI IMG/M metagenome (GOLD analysis project Ga0137432, IMG submission 102337) | Soil microbial communities from meander-bound floodplain in the East River, Colorado, USA - East River MetaG ERMZT820_2 | ecosystem: Environmental > Terrestrial > Soil > Floodplain ... | reverse complement strand
CTCCCGGGACGCGCCATCGCGCCTCCGATCGCCGCGCGCGTCCCTCCTCGCATCCCCCTAGGAACGCACCATGGGCCTCTTCGGCGGCATGTTCGGCAAGAAGGAAGAACCGAAGAAGCTGCCGCCGAAGCAGTTGCCGCCCAAGCTCGGCCAGCTGGTCCGCCCGCCGCCGAAGGGCCGCAACAACTACGTCATCATCATCCTCGACTCGTGCCGGTTCGACTCGTTCGTGGCGGCGCAGCCGAAGACGATGCTGAAGCTCGGCGCCGTCGAGAAGCGCTGGAGCTACGCGAGCTGGACCGCGCCGTCGCACTACAACCTGCTGATGGGCCTGGTGCCGCACAAGTCGCCGCCGCACGTGTTCGCCTCCGAGTACTACAAGGAGGACTTCCTCAACTACAACAAGCGCTTCGGCACCGACGGCATGGAGTTCGGGAAGCTGGTGCCGTCGCTCTTCATGCCGACCTACCTGCGCCGCGAGCTCGGCTACTTCACCCATGCGCGCGTCTCGCTGCCGGTGCTCAACCCCGCGACCTGCATCAACCGCGACTTCGACTCGTTCCAGCTCATGGACAAGCACAACGACATGGCGGCGATGCTGCCGACCATGAAGTTCAGCGAGGAGCGGCCGAGCTTCTACATGCTGAACGTCGGCGAGACGCACTACCCCTTCGCGCTGCCGACCGAGGACCCGAAGAACTGGCCGCGCATCAGCGGCCTGAACGGCGTGCTGAAGAACCTCGACAAGGAGATCGTCGAGGGGAAGCTCATCCACAAGGACGAGACGTTCTTCGAGCAGAAGCAGATGGACGAGCTGCGCCAGCGCCAGATCGACACGGTCAAGTACCTCGACGGCGTCGTCGAGAAACTGTTCGACCTCTGCCCCAAGAACACCTTCGTCACGATCACCGCCGACCACGGCGAGCTCTTCGGCGAGGAGGGCTTCTTCGGGCACGGGCCGATCATGCATCCGAAGGTGCACGAGGTACCTTTTGTCGAGGGTCAGCTCCGCTGACCCTCGAGCCCGTTCGCGCAGCCGGAGGGGTGGCGCTCGCTTGCGGTTCCGACGGGTCGCGCTCGCGCTGATCGCGCTGCTCTTCGTCGCGCACCTCGCGCGCTCGGTCCGCTTTTTCGATCGCTGGGACGAGATCGAGTTCATCCAGGGCGCGCAGAAGCTCGCGACCGGCCACATGGTCGACTCCGACAAGCGCCTCCCGCTCTTCTCCTTCGCGATCGCGGCAGTGCGCGCGGTCGTGCGACCGGTCCTGCCCGACTGGAGCGTCGCGGCGCGCCTCGCGACGCAGCTCCTCGGCGCCGGGACGTTGCTCGCGCTCGCCGGCCTCGCGTCCGAGGCGTTCGGCGCGGCGGCGGGGCTCGTGGCCGCGCTGCTGCTCGCCACCTGCCCGCTCGCGCTCGCGTCGGCGGCGATCGTCCACCCGGTCGTCCCGCTCGCGCTGCTCGTGACGCTCGCGGCGTGGTGCCTCGCGCGCCATCTGCGGACGGGGTCGATCGGGGCGCTCGCCCTCGCCAACGTTTTCGTCGCGCTGGCCGGGTTCACCCGGCCGGAGGGGTTCGCCTTCGCGCCGCTCGCGTTCTGGTTGGACGCAAGGGCGTACATGCGCCGCGGCGACGCGCGGCCGCGGCCGGGCGCGGCGGCAGGGCTCGCGGCGGCGGCGGCGACGATCCTCCTCTCGGCCTGGTGGTTCGCGACGCACGCCTGGTACGCGCGCGCCGTCGTGACCACGCTCGCGCGCGAGGGGCCGCTCGCGCATGCGGCGAGCTACCTCACGGCCTACCTGCGCGCGCTCCCGTCGCTGCTCTCGTATCCCGCCGCGCTGCTGGCGGCGGCCGGACTCGTCCGCTTGGTGGCCGCCGCACGGGCGCGCCGGCTCGACGCGCGGGCGCGCGCGTTCGCGCTCGTCGGCGGCTGGCTCGTGGTCGCGCTGCTCGCAGGTCTCGCGAGCTACCCCTACTTCACGACGATCTACCTGCTGACGCTCCTCCCGGTCGCGCTCGCGCTCGCGGCGCACGGACTCGACGGGCTGGCGCGGCTCGGCAGGCCATACGACGCGCCGCCGCGCCGCGCGGTCGTCGCGGCGGGGCTCGCCGTCGCCGTCGCCGTCAACCTGCCGCTCGGCGAGTACGAGATCACGCAGTACGGGCGCGTCCTCGCCGACTACCACGACTGCTGCCTCTGGGTGCGCGACCGGCGGCAGGCCGAGGCGCCCGCGCCGTCCGGATTCGTCGTCGCGATGGACCCCGTCCATCTCCGCTGGTGGACCGCGGTCCCGTCCCTGTCCTACCGCCGCGAGTTCGCCGTGGGCGCCCGCCACGTCGTGCTGTGCGACCTCTTCGCGCAGAACTTCGGTTTCGACTACGACGAAGAGCTGCGCTGGCTCGCCGCACGCGGCGGCAACGTCGTCTATTCGTCGGAGCGGTCGCTGCGGCCGACGCTCGGCATGACGCTCTGCCAGCCCTATCGCGACGTCTTCACGCCGCGCATCCTCGACGTCCGCTGGACGCCGCAGCGCTTCCGCTCCGCCGTCGTCGAGCTCCCGACGCGCTAGCGCCGAGGCGCCGCGGCGCGCGCGGCGCGGCGGCGGCTCACTTCGCGCCGACCGGCGTCTTCGCGAACATTCCCGGCAGCCACGCCGTGATGCGCCCCTCGAAGGCCGACGCCGCCACCGTGAGCGGCGAGGCGAGGTAGAGCTTCCCCGGCCCGCTGCGCCCCTTGAAGTTGCGGTTGATCGCGCTGACCGTCACCTGGCCGGGTCCGGTCGAGACGCCCGGCCCGCAGCCGATGCACGCGCCGCAGCCGGGGTGGATGACCTTCACTCCGACGCGCCGGAAGAGGTCGAGCCAGCCCTTGCGCTTCGCCTGCTCCTCGACGTCGACCGAGCCGAACTGCAGGAAGAACTCGACGCCGGCGGCGACCTTGCGGCCGGCGGCCTCGGCGTCGCGGCAGACCGCGGCGTAGAAGTCGATGTCGTCGTCCTTGCCGGCCGTGCAGCTCCCGCCGTACGCGATCTGGATCGGGACGGGGGAGAGGTCGGCGACGAAGGCGCCGTTGGTCGGGTCGGACGGGATGCCGCGGTCGGGCTCGCCGGGGTGGGCGACCATCGGCCGGATCGCGGCGAGGTCGACGAGGTGGACGCCGCCGTCGTAGCGCGCGTCGGGGTCGGGCGCGACCGCCGTCGCGCGCAGCTTCGCAGGATCGGTGCCGGGTTGGCGCGCGGCGATCCAGCCGACCGTCTTCTCGTCGCACTCGGCGATGCCGGAGAACGCCGAGCACTCGGTCGCCATGTTGGTCAGCGTCGCGCGCTCGTCCATCGAGAGCGAGGAGAGCCCCGGCCCGCCGAACTCGATCACGCGGTCGAGCGTCTTCTGCTCGCGCGCGAACTTCCAGAGGATCCAGAGGATCAGGTCCTTGGCGGTCGTCCCGGCCGGCAGCTTCCCGTGCAGCTCGAACCGGATCGACTCGGGCACGCGCACGAACGTGAAGCCCGAGTGGACGAGGCCGGCGTACTCGGTCGCGCCGCAGCCGTACGCGAGCGCGTTGCTCGCGCCGCCCATGCAGGTGTGGCTGTCGGTGGCGTTGATGATCTCGCCGGGGCGGATGAACTTCTCGCGCGCGACCTGGTGGCAGATGCCGGGGGAGATGCCGTCCTTCGCCGAGTAGTCGAGCACGCCGGTGTGGCGCTGGAACTCGCGCTGCAGCTGCCGCAGCGTCTCGATCTTCGCCGCGTGCGGCGCCATGGCCGCGACGCCGTCGGCATAGATCAGGTGGTCCTCGAAGACGGCGAAGCGCGTCGGATTCGCGATCTTGTACTGGGCGCCGAACTCCTCGGTGAGGAAGTCGTGCACCTGCGCCGTCGTGAACTCATGCGAGTAGCCGGCGTCGACGCGCACGAGCAGCGCGTCGCCGGGCTGCACGAAGACCGACCGGGCCGCGCCGGCGCCGAGCGCGTGGCTCGCGATGACCTTCTCCGCCATCGTCATCGGGCGGCGCGTCGTCTCCGGCGGCGGCACGCGGATCTCGCCGCGCGCCAGCTTGGCGGAGAACTTGAAGAGGCCGCCGTGCTCGATCAGGAGGCGGGTGATGGCGTCCTTGCCCTGCGTGAACTCGGCGATCGGGATCTTCTCGCCCTGCTGCAGGCGGCGCAGCATGGCGTGGTCGCCCATCAGGACGCCCTGGTTGATGTTGTTGCGCGCGTGGATCGGCGCGAAGGAGGCCGCGACGGCGAGCCGGATCCCCGACCACTTCTCCGCCTGCACCGCCGTCTCGCGCGACGAGCCGGTGCCCTTGCGGTAGCCGCTGACGATGACCTCGAAGTCACCCTTCTTCAGCGCGTCGACGGGGAAGAGGCGCTCGCCGCCGACGATCAGCCCCGCGTAGGCGTTGCGCGCGATCTCCTCGGGGTCGTGGTCGAAGCAGACCCACGCCGGCGTCATCGCGTCGGTGTTGATGTCGTCGAGCAGGTCCTCGACCTTCACGTCGTCCATCCGCAGGTCGAGCTGGCCCGCGAGCTGGCGGCGGATCAGCGCGGGATCCTTGGTGAGGAAGAGGACGCGCTTGCCGGGAGTGAGGGAGAAGGTGGGGCTCGGGCTCATCGTTGGGTCGGGTGCGCCGGGTCGGAAAACGTGCGCCCCGGCCGCGGATCGCGGGATCACCGCTCCGGCCGGGGCGTGCGGGGACGGATGTTAGCGAAGCGCGCCGCGCGGGCCGCCCGCCGCGGGAGAGGCCACCCGCGGCGTCAGGGGCGGGACAGGTACGTGTAGGACTCCATCCCCTCCTCGTACCGCTTGAGCAGCCGGCCCGACTCCTCGAACGAGATGCGGCCGTTCTTCAGCGCGTTCTCGGCGGCGCGACGGACGCGCTCCATCAGGTCGCGCTTGCTGTACTCGACGTAGCTCAGTACCTCGCTCACGCGGTCGCCCTCGACGAGGTGGCGGATGTCGTAGGTGCCGTCCTCCGCGACGTCGACGTGGACCGCGCTCGTGTCGCCGAACAGGTTGTGCGGGTCGCCCAGGATCTCCTGGTAGGCGCCGACCAGGAAGAAGCCGAGCTCGTAGGGGCCGTTGCTCGCCTCGACCGGGTGCAGCAGCAGCGTCTCCTTCACGTCCTTCAGGTCGATGAAGCGGTCGACCTTGCCGTCCGAATCGCACGTGATGTCGGCGAGCACCGCGTGGCGCGACGGCTTGTTCTTGTGGCCGCTGATCGGGAGCGCCGGGAAGAGGTGCTTGATCGCCCACGTGTCGGGCAGCGACTGGAAGATCGAGAAGTTGCAGAAGTAGGTGTCCGCGAGGTCGCGCTCGAGGTGCTCGAGCTCCTCCGGCATCTCGTCGAGCTTGCGCACCAGTCGCAGCACCTTGCTGCGCGTCGCGATGTCGAGCTCCTCGGCGTAGGCGCGCTCCTTCAGGCCGAGGATGCCGTGCATGAAGAAGGTGTGGATCTCGTCCTTGTTCGACGCGATGTCGTGGAAGACCTCGCGGAAGTTGCGGACCGACACCGATTGGTAGGCGTCCCAGAGGTTCTTCAGGATCAGGTGGGCGTCGGCGGCCGGCGGCTGCGGCGGCGGCCGGTCCTGCAGCACGTTCGCGCCCATCACGTCGACGACCAGCACCGAGTGGTGCGCGACGAGGGCGCGGCCTGACTCGGAGATGATGTCGGGGTGGGGGACGCCGGCGCCGTCGCACGTCTCCTGCACGATCCAGACGACGTCGTTGGCGTACTCCTGGTCGGTGTAGTCCTTGGAGACGACGAAGTTCGTGCGCGAGCCGTCGTAGTCGACGCCGAGCCCGCCGCCGACGTCGAGGAACTTCATCTGCGCGCCCATCTTGCACAGCTCGACGTAGAGGCGTGCGCCCTCGCGCAGGGCCGTCTTGATGTTCGCGATCGCGGTGATCTGGCTGCCGAGGTGGAAGTGGAGCAGCTGCAGGCAGTCGAGCATCTCCTCGCGCCGCATCAGCTCGACCGCCTCGACCACCTCGTTGGCGGTGAGGCCGAACTTGCTGCGTTCGCCGCCCGAGCTCTCCCACTTGCCCGAGCCCTTCGACGCGAGCTTCGCGCGCAGACCGACGACGGGGCGGATGTTGAGGTCGCGCGAGACCTGGATCAGCTCGATCAGCTCGCTGAAGCGCTCGATCACGATCACCGGCTGGTGGCCGAGGCGCGTGGCGAGCAGCGCGGTCTCGAGGAAGACGCGGTCCTTGTAGCCGTTGCAGATCAGCAGCGCGTCGGGGTTGTCGAGCAGCGCGAGCACGGCGAGCAACTCGGGCTTGCTGCCGACCTCGAGCCCGAGCCCGAACTGGCGGCCTGCGCGCAGCAGCACGTCCACGACCTGGCGGTGCTGGTTGACCTTGATCGGGTAGACGCCGCGGTAGCGGCCCTTGAAGCCGTACTCGGCGGTCGAGCGCGTGAAGCAGCCGAACAGGTGCTCGACGCGATCCTCGAGGATGCCGTCGAAGTGGACGGTGACGGGGAGGGGGATGCCGCGGCGGCGCAGGTCGTCGACCAGCTGCTTCAGGTCGATCGTCGCCTTGCTCTTCTCGGGGCGGGGCCGGACCTCGACGTTGCCGCCCTCGTTGATGCGGAAGTAGCCGCGGCCCCAGGCTGACAGCGCGTAGAGCTGATCGCTCTGCTCGGAGCTCCACGTGCGTCCTTCTTGAGTCGTGAACAACTCCGGGGGCCTCCTTTCAAGGTAGAGCTGTCGATCGCGCCGCGACCGGTGGGGCCGGCCGAGGCCGCGCGCCGCGCGGCACTCGTCGCGACGGTTGCCGCAAAGCAAACAGCAAGCGAGGCGCGTCGTCCAGCGTCGCGCGGCGCGACGTCACGGCGGCGGCGCGTCGCGGCGGCCGCCGCGAGCGCTCGATCAGTGGAAATCGGACGCCACGGACCGTAGTTTCCCGCCGCTTCTCGTGGCGCCTCGACACGTCGCCTTCCACGGCACGCGCGCGTCGCCACCCCGGGAACCGCGCGAGCCGGGCGATCGCCCGGCGGAGCCTCGCGATGCCGAGGCGGCGGTTCCCGTCCCATCCCCAACGAAACGGAGCCATTCCATGGAGAACGTCATCGGCAGGACGCTGCCCGCCTTCAAGGCGCAGGTCTGCCAGGGCTCGGACTTCAAGAGCATCGACTCGGCCGCCGCCTTCAAGGGCAAGTGGACCGTCCTGCTCTTCTATCCGCTCGACTTCACGTTCGTCTGCCCGACCGAGATCATCGCGTACGACGGCGCGGCCGACCGCTTCGCCGAGATCGGCGCGCAGGTCTACGGCGTGAGCGTCGACAGCCACTTCACCCACCGCGTCTACCTGAAGACGTCGCGCGCGGAAGGCGGCATCGAGGGCGTGAAGATGCCGCTCATCGCCGACCTGGGCGGGAAGATCGCGAGCTCGCTCGGGATCCTCAACGAAGGCGGCGTCGCCCTGCGCGGGCTCTTCATCATCGACCCCGACCTGGTCGTCCAGCACGCGACGATCAACAACCTCTCGGTCGGGCGCGCCGTCGACGAGACGCTGCGCACCATCGAGGCGTTCCAGTTCACCAAGGCGCACGACGGCGAGGTGTGCCCCGCCAACTGGAAGCCGGGCGCCAAGACGATGAAGACCACGTCCGAGGGGCTGAAGGACTACCTGAAGACGGCGAAGTGACCGCCCGACTGCCAACTCGAATCACGATTCGCGGGGCGCCGCTCCCTCGGAGCGGCGCCCCGATTCGCGTTCCTCCGGCGCGCGTGGCGCGGCTCGGGCGCACCCGCGGCTCCGGAAAACGAAACGGGCCGCGCGCCTCGCGGCGCGCGGCCCGGAAGGATCTCTTCGAGTTCGAGAGCGGCTTACTTGATGTGCTTGTTGACCAGGGAGGTCATCTCGAACATGTTCACCTGCGGCTTGCCGCCGAAGACCGCCTTCAGCGCTTCGTCGGCGTTGATCATGCGCTTGTTCTTGGCGTCCTGGAGACCGCGCGTCTTGATGTAGTCCCAGAGCTTCTTGGTGACTTCGCTTCGCGAGAGCGGAGCCGCTCCCACGATCTTCGCCAGGATGTCGTCCGGGGTCACCGGCACCATCAGCACCGCCGGCGTCGTCTTCTTCGTTGCACCCGACTTCGGATCAGCCATTGGAATTCCTTTGGTCTGGCGCCCGTCGGGAGCGTCCCCGGGGGCGCGGCCCGCCAACTCGTCCCCTCGCCACTCAGTCTGGACCAGGTCGCCGAATGCCTTCGGCTCTCGTCCGGCCTGCTTGACCACCACACCCGTTCCCCGCGGGCGGCGACCCGATTCCTCGGGCAGGGGATGAACCGGGGGGCGATCCTAGCCAAGTTTCCCCGGGACGAGGCGCCCTTCTCGGAGATTCCCCCGGGGAGAGGAGCTTCTCCCCGGGACGTAGGTGCGGAATGACGACCATTTCGAAGCGCTTCCCCCGGGAGATCGAGGCAGCGATGCGGGCCTTGCGCGCCGCCTCCGAGCTCTGCCAGCGCGTCCAGCACGGGCGGATCGCCGGGGGCACGCTGACGAAAGGCGACAAGAGTCCCGTCACGATCGCCGACTTCGGCTCCCAGGCGATCGTCTGCCGGGAGCTCGCCCGCGCGCTCCCCGGCGACGCGGTGATGGGTGAGGAAGACGCCGCCGAGCTGCGCGAGCCCGGCCACGCCGCGATCGCCGATGCCGTCGTCGACGAGGTCCGCCAGTCGACCGGCGTCTCGGCGCGCGACGAGATCCTCTCTTGGATCGATCGAGCGCGCAGCGACGGCGGCCGCGGCCGCTTCTGGACGCTCGATCCGATCGACGGCACCAAGGGCTTCCTGCGGGGCGAGCAGTACGCCGTCGCGCTCGCGCTCCTCGACGGCGGCGTCGTCGAGATCGGCGCGCTCGCCTGCCCGAACCTCTCCGGGCCGCACGGCAAGGGCGTCGTCCTGATCGCCGCGCGCGGCGAAGGAGCCTGGCGCTTCCCACTCGCCTCAGGCTCCGCCTCGGAGAGCGCAGGCGAGCGCGTGCGCGTCTCCTCGGGGAAGGACCCGGCGCTCGCGCGCCTTCTCGAGAGCGTCGAGGCGGCGCACGGCGACCACGGCTCCCACGACCGCATCGGCAAGGAGCTGCGCGTCTCCGCGACTCCGGTGCGCCTCGACAGCCAGGCGAAGTACGCCGTCCTCGCCCAGGGCGATGCCGAGGTCTATCTGCGCATGCCGACGTCGGCCGACTACCGCGAGAACGTCTGGGACCACGTCGCCGGCGCGCGCATCGTCGAGGAGGCGGGGGGCCGCGTGAGCGACGTGCGCGGGCGGCCGCTCGACGCGACGAAGGGGCGCAAGCTCACCGGCAACCAGGGCGTCGTCGCGACCAACGGGGCGCTGCACGACGCCTTCCTCGCCGCCATCGCGAAGGTCGGCGGGCTGCCTGCGTGAAGCGGTCGACCCGTAGAGCGCTGCTGCTCGGCGCCGTGGGGGCGCTCGTGGCGGCGGCCGGGATCGAGCGGCTCTGGAAGACCGACGAGGAGCGCGTCGTCGAGGCGCTCGACGCGCTGCAGGAGGGGCTCGAAGCGCGCGACGTCGCGCGGATCGAGCCGTGGCTCGCTCCCGATGCGGTTCTCGCCGTCCGCGTCCCCGGCATGCCGAGCGGTCGGCCGCTGCTCGAGGGGCTGGGGAAGGCGCTGAGCTCGTTCGAACGGATCCGCATCCACCGCAACGACCCGGAGATCGTGCTCCGCAGCGGCGCCGGCGCCGAGTCGGAAGGGACCGGCGACGAAGCGTCGATCGAGGCGACCGTCGTCGCGACCGGCACCGCCGTCGTCGAAGTGCGCGGCGGCGGCGGCGTTCCGTTCGGCTTCTCCGTCACGGCGCTGTTCCGCAAGCAGTCCGACGCTCGCTTCCTCCTCGCGCGCGTCGAGGCGTTCCGCGCTGATCCCGGCATCCGCTGAGCGCGGCGCGCCGCGGCGCGCGACGTTGCGCTAGTCTGCGCGGTCCTTCCGCGGTCGCGGCGCGCCGCGCGGCGGTCCCCTCCGATCCCGGAGCCTGACGAGGAAACCATGTTCGGCAACAAGACGTCGTCCCCGGTGACGGAGCAGGCGGTGCTCGAGGTTCTCCGCACCGTCCAGGATCCCGACCTGCACCGCAGCATCGTCGAGCTCGGCTTCGTGAAGAACCTCGCCATCGCCGGCGGCGACGTGCGCTTCGACGTCGAGCTCACGACGCCCGCTTGCCCGGTGAAGGAGATGCTCCAGCAGGAGTGTCGCGACAAGGTCGCGAAGCTGCCGGGCGTCTCCTCCGTCGAGGTCAAGATGACCGCGAACACGACCGCGCGCGCGTTCGAGGGCAAGGTCGCGATGCCGGGCGTGAAGAACGCGATCGCAGTCGCGTCGGGCAAGGGCGGCGTCGGCAAGTCGACGGCGGCGGTCAACCTCGCGCTCGCGCTCGCCGAGCGCGGCGCGCGCGTCGGCATCATGGACGCCGACGTCTACGGCCCGAGCATCCCGATGATGCTCGGCGTCCAGAAGCGCCCGAAGATGACCCCCGAGAAGAAGATCCTCCCGATCGAGGCGCACGGCCTCACCTCGATGTCGATGGGCTACCTCTCCGACGACAAGACGCCGGTCATCTGGCGCGGCCCGATGGTCTCGGGGCTGATCCAGCAGTTCCTCGGCGTCGTCGAGTGGGGCGAGCTCGACTACCTCGTGATCGACCTGCCGCCCGGCACCGGCGACATCCAGCTCACGCTCTGCCAGCAGGCGCCGCTCGCCGGCGCGGTGATCGTCACGACGCCCCAGGACGTGAGCCTGCTCGACGCGCGCAAGGGGCTCAAGATGTTCGAGCAGGTGAACGTCCCGGTGCTCGGCATCGTCGAGAACATGTCCTACTTCGTCTGCGGCCACTGCCACGAGCGCACCGACATCTTCCGCCACGGCGGCGGGCAGGCGGAGGCGGTCCGCCTCGGCGTGCCGTTCCTCGGCGAGATCCCGCTCGACCCCGAGGTCGTGATCGGCGGCGACGAGGGGCAGCCGATCCTGCTGCGCAACCCGAAGTCGCCGGTCGCCGACGCCTACCGCAAGGTCGCCGGCGCGATGGCGGCGCAGCTCTCGATCGCCAACGCGAGCGCGCCGGCGCAGTCGAACGTGAAGTTCCTCTGGGACCCGAACAAGACGGGCGGCAAGCCGAACTCCGCGCCATGAAGCGCCCGATCCCGGTGCCGACCTCGATCGAGCAGATCGACGCGCGCACGCTCGGCATCGGCTGGAGCGACGGCCATGCGAGCGCCTACGAAGTGCGCGGGCTGCGGCTCGCCTGCGCGTGCGCGCACTGCGTCCAGGAGTGGACCGGCGAAGTGACGGTCCGCCCGGAGACGATCCCGGCCGACATCCACCCGGTCGGCATCGAGCCGATCGGCAACTACGGCCTGCGCATCGACTGGAGTGACGGCCACGCGACCGGGATCTACACGTTCGAGCGGCTGCGCGCGCTCTGCCCCTGCGCCGCCTGCAAGGCGACGCGCGCGGACGCGCCGAAATGAGGAGCGCGGCACTCACCGTCGCGCTGCTCGGCACCCTCGGCGCGGCCTGCCGCGAGGAGCTTCCGCCCGCCGAGTCGCGCGCCGTCCCGCTGCTGCGGCTCGGCGACCTCGATCCCGCATCTCGAAGAATGCTCGTTGATTCGCACGAGTTCGGCGCCGAGCTGCGCCCCGGCGGCGCCGCCGCCGAGAAGTCCTTCCGCAGCCGCCTCGCGCAATTCCGCGCCGCCGACGACAAGCGCGTCGCGGGCGCCTTCGACTACGACCTGCCGGCGCTCGTGCGCTACGTCCTCGCGCCGCCGCTGCCGCTCACGCTCGACGTCGAGTGGCTGATGAAGCCCGGCGAGCCCGACTTCGAGCGCGCCGCCGCCTTCGCACGCGCAGGCGTCGCGGCGCCCGCCGACGAGGGCCCGGTGCGCGCGGCGGCGTGGCGCGGCGATCCGCTCGGAATGAGGTCCTTCCTCCTCCGCAGCTGGCTCGAGCGCCACGGCTGCAACCCGGCGCGCACCACCGCCGCCGACGTCGCGCGCGCCTTCGCCGACGTCAACCTCTTCCTCGATGAGGAGCAGGCGGCGCTCGAGTCGCACAAGGAGCCGGAAGGGACTCACTTCCTCGACTGGTTCCTCAAGACGACGACGCTCACCGGGCTCGCGCCGAAGATCGGCATGGTGACCGAAGAGCTGCTCGCGGAGCTCCCCGACGTCGCGCCCGCCTCGATCCATCGCGTCCTGGTCGTCGGCCCGGGCGTCGACCTCGCGAGCCCGCACCTCGGCGCGCTCGCGCCGGTCGCGATCTACCAGCCCTTCGAGCTCCTGGATGCATTGCGGCGCCACAAGTTGGCCGCGCCCGACTGCGAAGTCGACGCGCTCGACGTGAACCCGAACGTGCTGCGCGTGCTCGACGCCGCGCGCGCAGGGGCGACGGCCGGGAAGCCGATGGAGCTCGCGCTGTTCCGCGGCGCGGGCGCGGGCCGCCTCGTCCTCGACGGCGTCGAGGACTACCTCGCGCGCCTCTTCTCGTCGTACGCCGATGCGCCCGGCTTCGCGCGCGGGCCGGAGCAGCCGGCGCTCTCGCCTGACGTCGCGCTGCGCGCTGCGGCCGAGGTGCGGCGCAACTATTCCGTGGCCTTCGCAAGGGCAGGCGGCCCCGACGCCGCCGAGCGCGCGCAGCTCGAGAAGATGGTCCGGCGCATCGAGCTCGAGGCGCGCGTCGCGTGGCGCGCCATCGCGCTCCCGCCGGCGGCCGTGCTCGCCGTCCATCCCCTCTTGGGCGACGTCGTGACCGACCGCTTCGCGGAGGACGACCGCTACGACCTCGTGCTCTGCACGAACGTCCTGGTCTACTTCCCGCCCGCGCTCCAGCAGCTCGCCCTGCTCAATCTCCGGCGCGTGACGAAGCGCGGCGGCGTCCTGATCGGCACCGACACGTTCGGCGAGCGGGACGGCGAGACCTACTGCGGCTGGAAGCTCGAGAAGACGCGGCGCCGCGACGGCTTCGACCCGCAGTACGCGCGGCGCTGCCTCAAGCCGCGCTGACCGACGCGCCGCGGCTCGCCGTCACGACCCGGGAGCGCGCGCCGAGCCCGCGCGCGGCCGCGACCACGGCCGCCTCGCGGCCGGGCGCGTAGGCGAAGAGGCTGCCCCCTCCGCCCGAGCCGTTCACCTTGGCGCCGAGCGCGCCGGCGGCGAGCGCCGCCGTACGCAGCGCCTCGATCCGCGGCGTCGAGAGCGCGAGCGCGTCGCGCAGCCGCGCGTGGTGCTCGTCGAGCAGCTCGCCGACGCGCGCCCGGTCGAGCTCCGGCTCGGCGAGGACGCGCAGCGCCGCGTGCAGCAGGTCGCGCGAGTAGAGGGTCGCGAAGACGAGCTCCTCCGTCCTCGCCGCCCGCTTCGGCGCGACCGCCTTCGCCTCCTGCAGCAGCGTCCACGCCCGGTCGAACGAGACCGCCGCGAGGTCGAGGCTTTCGTCGATGGCGCTCAGCTCCGCGAAGGCGGCCTCGACGTCGCGCCGCGTCGCGGCGAGCACGCCGGTCGTGTCCTTGGGCTCGCCGCCCTCGATCAGGACGAAGCCGTCGAGCCGCACCGGCAGCTCCTGGACGAAGGGGGTCGGGCCGAAGCTCAGGTGGACCAGCCCGCCGAGCGCGCTCGTGAGCGGGTCCATCTTCCCGCCCGGCCCGCCCGGCCGGACCACCTCGGCGCGCCACGCGAGGTCGGCGAGGCGGCGCGGCTCGGCGAGCGCGGCCGCGCCCGGCCCCGCGAACGCGAGCAGCGCCCGCAGGAAGGCGACCGTCAGCGCCGAGCTCGACGCGCAGCCGGCGTTGATCGGCAGGTCGCCGCGCACCGTCACGCGCGCGCCGCCGGGCGGCCGCACGCCCGCCGCGGCCGCCTCGGCGAAGGCGAGGCGCAGCCAGTCGCGTGCGTGGCGCGGCGGCGAGCTCCCGTCGAGCGCGATCCGGTCGCGCGCCTCCTCGCGCGTGCCCGCGAGATCGTCCAGCTCGATCGAGAGCGCGTCGGAACCGTCGGGCTCGAGCCGGACGCGGATCCCCGCATCGATCGCCAGCGCGATCACCGCGAGGCCGAGATAGTCCTGGTGCTCGCCGAAGAGGCAGAGGCGGCCCGGCGCGAACGCCTCGAGCGGCTTCACGGGGAGGCCGGCCGCGCGATCAACGCGCGCACGACCGCCGCGTTCGCCGGCGGGAAGTCGAGCTCGGCGAGGCGCGCCCGCTCGATCCAGCGCGCGCCGTGGCTCGCCTGCGCGGCGGCGGAGATCTCGCGCGCGCCGGCGCAGGCGCACTCGAAGAAGTGGATCTCGAGGCGGCGCCGCTCGTCGACGTGCCCGGCCGTCGCGACGCGCCCGACGACACGGACGACGAGGCCGGTCTCCTCGCGCGCCTCCCGGACGCAGCACTGCTCGAGCGACTCGCCCGGCTCGCGATGGCCGCCGGGGAACTCGTCGTGGCCGCCGAGGTGCATTACGGCTTCGCGCCGCGCGACGACGATGCGGTCGGCGTCGAGGATGAGGGCGACCGCGATTTCGCGGACCGGGAGGCTCGCCGGCTCTGCGCCTCCGATCGCGGCGGACGACACGCGCGGCCTCAGCGGTGCGCCACGGCGCATCTCATCGGTGCTGCGCACCTCATCGGTTCTCGATGCCCCACCACGTGAAGCCGATCGCCGGATCGTCGTGGCGGAAGCGGTACTCGTCCTTCGGGTTGTAGTGCTGGTCGGTGTAGTAGACCATCAGGAGGTCGCCGCCGGGCAGCACCTCGTAGCCGTGCGCCACGCCGCGCGGGATGCGGACCGCCTTGGGATAGAGCTCGCCCGCGAAGATCGAGTTCGCGATGCCGTACGTCGGCGAGGCGACGCGGCAGTCGACCAGCGCGATCCGGATCGTCCCCTTGAGCGGGACGAAGACGTCGTCCTGCTCGAGGTGGAAGTGGAACGCCTTGATGACGCCCGGCCGCGTGACCGTGACCGAGCTCTGCTTCACCTGGAAGTTCGCGACGATCTTCTCGTCGTCGCGGAAGATCTCCGCGAAGTGGCCGCGGTCGTCGGGCCACAGCGCGAGGTCCTTGATCCAGGCGCCCTCGATCTGGCCCTTGGCGACGCCGACGTCGCGGTGGATCAGGTGGTGGGCGCGGACCTTCACGGGCTTCGCCTGGAGCGGCGGCGCCGGCGGCTGGCTCTCGACTCGCGATTCCATGGGCGCGAGAGCGTAGCCTCGCCCGGCGAAGTCGCAATCGAGCCGCGTGCGACGAGAAGGCGCTTCCGGCTCAGCGCGCGAGCGCGCGCCCCGTCCTCGGGTCGACGTCGAGCTCGAGCCGTTCGTGCGCGTCGACGTAGAAGAGGAAGCCGTACATCATCTCCTGCGCCGTCTGCAGGCCGAAGCGCACGGTCGCGCCGGGATCGGGGTTGAAGGGGTTGAAGCGCGAATTGTCGAAGTGCGCCAGGCAGTCGACGCGCGTCCCCTTCGCGAAGCGCTCGGCGTCGGGGAACCAGCGGTACGACTGCTGCCAGTCGAAGTCGTAGGTCGGCACGAGCAGCAGCGTGCGCGGCGCGCCGCCCGGCTCGGTCGCGGTGAAGCGCATGTCGCGCCCGCGCAGGTGCATGTGGACGTACATCCCGATCCCGATCGCGTCGCGGTCGAGCGTGCGCGCCGCGCGGACCGGGTGGGCGTCGGCGCCCGGCGGGATCGCGAAGCGCAGGTCGGCCATCTCGACGTGGCGCATGCGCCGCTGCACGCGCGCACGCGGGAAGCGCAGCCCGACCTGGATGCGGTCGGTCTCCTCGCGGCCGGTCGTCACGTAGTGGATCTGCAGCCCGAGCAGCGCGCCCTTCGGGATGCAGACCGCCGTCCCGTCGTCGAGCACGAGCGGATCGCCGCCCGGCACCTGTCCCGTGACGAAGTTCTCGGTGCGGAACTCTTCGCCGAGCCGGACGAAGGCGAGGTTGCAGTGGTGCATCGCGCGCCGGTTGCGCGGGACGATCTGGACCGCCTGCACCCAGGTCTCTTCGGCGAAGGCCGGCAGGAGGACCATGTACTGGTAGGGGACGATGCCGTCGGCCGGGATCTGCATCTCGGTCGGCGTCTCGAGCACGAGGTCGGGCGTCCCGATCCGCCACGGCGAAACGTCGGCGGGGGGCGGCGGCGCGACGAGCGAGAGGTCGCCTGGCCTGCGCTCGCCACGCGCCCAGTCGAGGAGGACGGCGCGCTCGTCGTCGGGCAGCTCGATCCGGTTCGAGAACTTCCCGTACGCGTCGCTCGCGTGCCACGGCGGCATGCGGCCGAGCGCGACCGCCTCCGCGAGCGCCGCCGAGTGGTCGACCGCGTCGCCGTAGTCGACCAGCGGGAAGGGCGCCGCGCCGCCGTCGCGGTGGCAGGCGACGCAGCGGCGCGCGAGGACCGGCGCGACGTCGCGGCCGAACGTGAGGTCGGCGCGCGGCGGGGGGGCCGCAGCGAGCGCGCACCCCTCGGCGAGCGTGCGCGGCACGGAGACCTCGCGTCCCGCGAGCAGCTCCTCGATCGCCTCGGCGAGGTCGGCGCGGCCCGCCGGCGCCTCGCCGCCGACTCGGTACTGGCCGTCGACGCGGCCGCGGTAGCGCAGCCGCTTCTCCGCGTCGACCAGCGCGACCTCGCCGGCGCGCGTCGCCCCGAGCGCGCGCGCGACCGACCCGTCGACGTCCTTCACGATCGGGAAGGCGAGCGCGTGGTCGAGCGCGAACGAGGCGATCTCCGGCACCGTGTCACGCAGCCCCTCGTCGACCGCGGCGAACTGGACGCCGCTCGCCGCGAAGCGCGCGGAGAGCTCGTTCAACCGCGGGATGTAGCGCGGCGCGAGCGGGCAGTCGTCGGTCGTGAAGTAGAGGACGAAGGCACGGCGCGGCCCGAAGTCGTCGAGCGTGCGGCGCGCGAAGCGGACGTCGACGAACTCGAGCTTCGCCGCTTCCGGAGCCGCCTCCTGCGCGCGCACCAGCGGCGCCGGCGAAGCAGACGATCGGACGAGCAGGAACGCCGTGATGACCGCCGACGGCGACATGCGGCTCACTTTACGAGGCGCCGCCCGTCGGCGTCGCGGAAGCTGCCGACCGCGATGCGGATCACGTCGAACAGCCACCAGATGCCGAAGCCGCCGGCCGTCAAGAGCTGCAGCAGTCCCGACACGACCTGGCCGGTGTAGAAGCGATGGAAGCCCGTGAGCGGGAGGAAGAGCGCGAGCAGCAGCGTGACGAGCCAGCTCCGTCCGCCGGCGGGGAAGAGCGCTCCTTCGATCGGATCGAGCGGGCCCGCCACGCGCACGCCGCAATGGACGCAGAGGTAGGCCTCGCGCGGGATCTGCGCGGCGCAGTTGCGGCAGAACATCATCCCCGACGCCGCCTGCCGCAGCCCCTCGGCCGGACCGCCCGTGGGACCGCTGGCGCTGCGCGGTGTCGTCGCGCTGCCGCAATGGATGCAGCGCTGCGCGTCGTCGGCGATCTGCGATCCGCAGTGGTGGCAGAACATCGGCTCGCGTCCCCCGCGCGGCGCGCCGCGCTCCTCCCGCCGCGGCGACGCTACCATCGCCGCTCCGGAGCGGACTACGCGGCGGCGCGCCGCCCCGTTCACCAGGACGCCGCGGAGCCGCGCATGCGCACCACCCTCGACCTCGACCGCGATCCCGCGCTGCGCCTCGAGTTCACGCGCGCCGAGCTCCCGATCTTCCGCGCCGCGCTCGAGCGCGCGAGCTTCATCGACACGCGACCCGAGCTGCAGGCTGCGGTCTTCGACCTGATCGAGCGGCTCCTCGCGCAGATCCCCGACCTGCCGGCCGGCGACGCCAAGAAGTAATCGCGCCGCGCCGCGCCGGCGCCGGCTCAGCGCGGCGGGTGCCGGGCCGCGCCGCTCCCGAGGTTCTTGCGCGTCAGCTCGATCTGCTTCTCGAACTCGACGCGCGCGGCGGGGGAGAGCGGCGCGGTCGCGCCGAACCGCTCCAGCGTGGCCAGCGCGCGCTGCGGCTGGAGCGACTGCTGCTGCAGCACGGCGAGCGCGCGCACCGCGGGGAAGTACCACGGCGCCGCGCGCACGGCGGCGCGCGCCGCCTCCTCGCGCCGTGCCGGAGACACGTCGAGTTCGCCGCCGGCGCGGGCGAGCAGGACGGCGGCGAGCGGCCGGCGCGGCATGCCCGCCGCGACCCGCTCGAGCCAGCGCGCCTGCGCGTCGCGCCGCTCCCTCTCCTCGTCGTCGGTCGGCGCCTCGAGCGCGGCGAGCGCGGCGACGTAGTGCTCGGCGATCGGGAGCGCATCGGGCCGCGCCGCGAGGTCGGCGCGGATCCGCGGCAGTCTGGCGCGCGCCTCCTCCTCCGTGAGCGGCGGAGTGCCGCGCTCGTAGTCGAGCGCGAGCGGCCCCGCGTACGCGAACTCGTGGTCGGTGCGGCCGGCCACGGCGCCGGCGACGGCGCCGGCCAATTCGCCGGTCGCGCCAGCGGACGAGGCCGCGGGCGGCGGCGCTCCGCTCCAGCGCGCGAGCAGGCGCGGCGCGAAGTCGGCGAGCGAGGCGATCGCGCCGCCGCGCCACGCGTCGGGAGCGTCGGGATCGACGATCCAGAGCGGGACGCAGGCGACGCACGCGAGCGGCGCGCGATGGCCGAAGGTCGACTCCTCGCCGAGCGCTTCGCCGTGGTCGGCGGCGAGCACGAGCGTCGTGCGGCGGTCGCGGTCGGCGCGCGCGAGCTCCGCGCGGATCGCGGCGACGGCACGGTCGAGCGCCGCGAGCCGGAGCCCCGCCGCCTCGCGCAGCCGCTCCGCCGGCGCGCCCGTCTCGAGCGCGAGGGCGTCGAGCTCGATCCAGAGGACGAACGGGGTCGCGGCGCGGTGCAGCCAGGCGAGCGCCGCCGCGAGCGTCGCCTCGTCGTCGCGGCGCGGCGAGAGCGCGGCCGCGTCGCTCCCGAAGGTCTTCACGCCGAAGCGCTCGAGCGGCGGCAGGTCGAGCGCGGCGAAGCCGAAGTCCGACTCGCCGTCGACGTCGCCCCGGTCGACCAGCATCCGCGACAGGAAGGCGGCCGTCCGCGCGCCGCGCGCCGCGGCGACGGAGACCCACGACGAGCCGCGCGCGGGGAGGACGTCGCTCGCCGGCCCGACGATGCCGAGTTCGGCCGCGCGCGCGCCGAGGAAGAGGCTCGCGTGCGCGGCGAGGCAGTCGGACGAGGGGGTCGTCACGGGGGAGGCGAAGGCCGCGTCGGCGCGCAGCCGCGCGAGCGCCGGCGTCGCCCCGCTCCGGCACGCCTCGTCGAGCAGGTCGCAGCGCAGCCCGCAGGCCGTGACGAGGACGACGTTGGTGTCGAGGTGCGCGGGCGGGCGCGGCGGCGCCGCCGGCCGGTCGCAGCCGGAGAGCAGCGCCCCAGCCAGCGTGGCGACGAACGCGATCCCGATCGGCGTGCGCGCCACCGCGTCAGTCCGCGCCCGACGAGTGGTCGTGGAGGATCGCGAGCCCGTGCTCGCCGCGCTCGAAGACGAGCGTGAAGACGCCGTGCGGGTTGTCGGGCGGCAGCGCGAGCGCCCACGTGCCGAGGACGAGGTAGTCGTCGGGCCCGAGGCGGCGCACGTCGAGGTCGCCGAAGGTGAGCGTGCCACGCTTCCCTTCGGGGTAGCTCCGCCGGTAGCGCTCTTCGAGGGCGGCGCGCCCGCGCACGAGCGCGCCCCCCTTGCCGACGTAGGTCATCCGCTCGCTCTCGGCGTAGCCGGCCACGAAGGCGTGCAGGTCGCCGCGGTTCCACGCCTCGCCCTGTTCATGCAGGATCCGCTGGATGGCGGCGCGGTCCTCCGCCTCGGTCGCCCGCGTCGCCGCCGGGCCGGCGCACGCCGCGGACAGCGCCGCGACGGCGAGCGCGAGCAGCCGCCGGCGGCGACGACCGACTTGCGCCGCCGCGCCGTTCCGCCGATGCTCCCGCCTCCCCGTCGCCATCCCCCCCGTTTCGAAGTCCATCGAGTCCCCCATGTCGCTCGGTCGTTTCCTGATGTTGTTCGGCCTCGTGCTCGTGCCGGTCGGCCTCGTCTACGGCATGACGTCGCTCAACGGCGGCGACTCCAAGGCGGCCATGTTCACCGAACTCGGCTGCATGGCGGCGGGTGCCCTCGTATTCTTGCTCGGACGCAAGCTCGAGAGGAAAGGATCGTGAGCGGGACGATCGTCGCGACCGTCACGCCGGCCGACGTCGAGGCGGCCGCCGACCGGCTCGCGGGACGGGTCCTGCGCACGCCGCTCCTGCCCTTCGCCGACGCGGCGCGCGACGGCGAGCGGCTGCTCGTCAAGTGCGAGAACCTGCAGCGCGTCGGCGCCTTCAAGGCGCGCGGCGCCCTGAACTACCTGCTGCAGCTGCCCAGCGACGCGCGTGCGCACGGCGTCGCGACCTACTCGTCGGGGAACCACGGCGCCGCGCTGGCGTGGGCGGCGCGGCAGGCGGGGACGGCGGCGACGATCTTCGTGCCCGAGGACATCGCGGCGCCCAAGCGCGCGGCGATCGAGAGCTGGGGCGGGCGCGTCGTCGTCGCCGGCCGCACTTCGGCCGACCGCCGCATCGCGTGCGAGCGCGAGCAGCAGCGCGACGGCTTCCACATCGTCCCGCCCTTCGACGACCCGTGGATCGTGGCCGGCCAGGGCACGTGCGGGCTCGAGATCCTGGAGGACGCCGGCGAGCTCGCGCGCGTGCTCGTCCCGGTCGGCGGCGGCGGCCTGCTCTCCGGCATCGCGGTCGCGATCAAGTCGCGCCGCCCCGACGTCGAGATCGTCGGGGTCGAGCCGGTCGGCGCGGCGTCGATGAAGGCGGCGCTCGCCGCGGGCCGACCGGTCGAGATCGCGGTCGGCGAGACGATCGCGGACGGGCTGAAGCCGGTCCAGGTCGGCGAGCTCACCCACGCGATCGCGGCGCGCCTGGTGTCGCGCATCGTCACGGTCGAGGAGGCGTGGATCCGCGCGGCGCTGCGCCTCCTGTTCGAGCGCGCGAAGCTCGTCGTCGAGCCGTCGGGCGCGGCGACGCTCGCCGCCTACCTCTTCGCTCCGGAGCTGCGGCCGGAACGAGCGCCGCCGCGCCGCGGCGCGACCGTGGCGGTCCTCTCCGGCGGCAACGTCGACCTGGCGCGCCTGCCGAAGCTCTTCGAAGGAGCGGCTCCGCTCCCGTAGACGGTACCGTCGCCAGCGCGGCGCCATCGCCTGGATGGCGCCGTCGCTGGCGACGGCGACGCGAGGCGCGCCGGCTACCTCGCCGAGCCCCAGGTCGTGTTGACGATCGCTCCGCTCGGCGCGGCGGAGGTGTTGAAGTCGTCGAAGCGCGTCTTCTTCAGCAGCTCGTCGCGCTCGAGCTCGCCGTTCTTGTAGGCGCGCACGTCGTCGGCTGACAACTGGATCACGATCCGCCGCGTCGCGCTCGAGGCGGCCCCGCCGTGGAGCGCGGTGGAGAGCAAGTTCGACTGCGCGTAGCGGTTGCCCCTCCAGAGGTTGGGATCGCCGAGCGTCGTCACTTCGGTCGGAGCGTCGCCGCCCTTCGCGACCGGCGCGTTGACGAGGCCGCCCGTCGTGAGGCGCGCGACGACCACGATCTTCTCGCCGTGGCCGCAGCCGAGCCGGCCGCCGAAGCGCGCCAGCGTGTCGAAGAGCGTCTCCTTCAGAGCCTTCACCGCGGCGTCGTCGTAGCGCAGCTCGCGGCGCGGCTCGTTGCGCGCCTTGCCGCCCTTGCCCGACAGCGCGCGCATCGGCGACTCCCACGCCACCTCGTCGCCGCGCGCGAGCTTGTCCCACGCCTCGTCGTCGGAGTTCTTGGTTTCGGAGGGCTTGCGCGCGTCGTCCTTGGCGGGCTCGCTCTCCACCAGCTCGACCTTGACCGGGACGGTCAGGCTGAAGACGGCGGCGAGGCCCGGCACGTACTCGGCGTCAGTAGTGATCGAGCTGTCGAGGATCGTCAAATTGCGCGCGTCGAGATAGGCGCGCGCGACCGTCTGCTCGCCGTCCTGGTTCGTCGTCACGACGTCGGCGTGCACGGCGTCGCCGTCCTCGTCCTTCGGCGTGGGATTCGAGCTGATGCGATCGCGGCGGGCGCCGATCTGGCGGGAGAGCATGCGGCGCATCACGCCGAGGTTGTCCCACACCTTGGCGACCTCTTCCTTTTCCTTCCTGGCGACTTCCTCTTTCGTCTCCTTGGGCTCCTTGGGCTGGGCCTGCGGGGAGACGAGGAAGGCGAGCGCGAGCGAAGCGAGCAGCATGATTTCGGTCCTCCGGAAATCCGCGTCCTGCGTGGGGGCGGGGTTCAGTGGTTCTTGGGAGCGGCGGACGCGGGCGCGTCCGGCTGCTCGAGGCGGTCGACGACGTGGTCGAGCACCTCGTTCGTGAAGAGGAAGCCGTCGCGCGTCTGCTGCTCGAGCGAGTGGAAGCGGCGCTCGACGCCGCGGTCGCGCGAGCGCTGCTGGCGGTCGACGGCGTCGGCGAGCAGGAGCAGCTCGCGCTCGTGGCGCGTCTCGAGGTCGCTCAGGTGGCGGGCGAGCTCGTCGACGGCCGCCGCGAGGTACTCGGGGGTCACCGAAGCCGCGGCGTCGGGCGCCGGCGCGAGACCGTCCTGCGCGGGCGCCGGCGCGCGCCACGCGATGCGCAGCGTCGCGCCGCCGCGCTCGACGGTGAGCTCGCCGTGCAGGAAGGCGATGCCGAGCGCGGCCGCACCGACGAGGAGCGCCGCGGCCGCCTTCGCGAAACCGGAGAAGCGGCGCGGCGGCGCGGCGAGGCGCGGGGCGACCGGTGGCGCGTCGCCCTCGGCTCCAGCGCGGATCATCGCCGCATCGGTGGCCGGCGCCTCCTCGACGGTGAACGACGCCAGCGAGGCGCGGGCCGCCTCGAGCTCGCGGAGCGCCTCGGCGCAGCGCGCGCAGCCGGCGACGTGGTCGAGCACCGCGGTGCGGTCGGCCGCGTCGGCCGAATCGAGCGCGACCAGCGGCAGCAGGGGGAGCGTACGTTCGCAGCTCATGACGTCCTCGCGACGGGTGCGCGGAGCGCTTGGGGCTCCGCATGGGATCTCAGGCGGAAGCTCAGGCGGGAGAGGGCGCGCGCGAGGCAGCTCTGCACGGTCGTGCGCGGCCGGCCGACCACGTCGGCGATCTCGCTCGCGTTCAGTTCATGGAAGTGGCGCAGCACGACCGCCTCGCGCTCGTCGGCCGGCAGCGACTCGATCGCCGCGACCACGCGCGCGCGCAGCTCGGCGTGCTCGAGCGCGCCGGCCGGCCCGGCCGCCCGCTCCGACGCCGGCGGCACCAGCGCGAACGGCAGCGATCGCGTCGGCGGCGCGCGCCGCAGCGTGCGCCCGCGGTCGCGGCAGGCGTTCACCACGATGCGGTAGAGCCAGGTCGGGAAGCTGGCGCGCGCGTCCCAGCGCGGCAGCGCGCGCCACGCCTTGAGCCACGCGAGCTGCCGGACGTCCTCGGCCTCGTGGTGGTCGAGCAGCAGGCGCTCGGCCAGCTCGAGGACGACGCGGTCGCACGTGCGGACGAGCTCGTCGAACGCCGCCGCGTCGCCGCCGCGCGCGGCGAGGGCCAGGGCGGTGGATCGGGCGAGGTCGATGCGCAAGCGCGCTCCCGCGGTCGCTTCCGTGACGGCCGGTCAGACGGCCCGCGTCCCCGGCGCGACGAACGAAATTGTCAGCGCGGGGCCCGTCCGGAGGGAGTCTTCGCCGCCGCCGCGCGGGAGCGCGGGTGGGCCCGGTCGTAGACCTCGCGCAGGCGCCGGCCCGAGAGGTGGGTGTAGATCTGGGTCGTGGTCACCTGCTCGTGGCCCAGGAGCTCCTGCACGGTGCGCAGATCGGCGCCGCGTTCGAGGAGGTGGGTCGCGAAGGAGTGGCGCAGCGTGTGGGGGCTGCCGGGCGCGGCGACGCCGCTGCGACGCAGCCCGCGCGCGACGATGCGGTGGATGGCGCGCGTCGAGAGCGGCCGGCCGCCCGGATTGAGGAAGACGGCGTCGGAGGCCGGAGCGGAGAGCTTCGCGAGCCGCGCGCGCTGCGGCAGCCACGCCGTGAGCGCGCGTTCCGCCGGCCGGCCGAGCACGGCGAGGCGCTGCTTCCTCCGCTTGCCGTGCACGAGCAGCGTCCCGTCGTCGCGCAGGTCGGTGAGCCGCAGCGCACAGAGCTCGGCGACGCGCAGCCCCGCCGAATAGAGGACCTCGAGCACGGCGCGGTCGCGCAGCGCGTGGCGCGGCGCGCGGCCGCGCTCGCCGGCGGCCGGTGCCGCGCCCTGCGCGAGCAGGCGGTCGACGTCGGCCTGCGCGAAGACCTTCGGCAGCGCGGCGCGGCGCTTGGGCGCGCGCACCAGCGCGGCGGGGTTGCCCTCGAGCTCGCCCTGCCGTTCCAGGTACTTGAAGAAGGTGCGCAGCGCACTGAGGCGGCGCGCGACGCTGCGCTCGCCGTCGCGACCGCCCTCCTCGCGCCGGTGCTGCACCCAGCGGCGCACGTGGATCAGCGCGATCTGGCGCGGCGACGCGACGCCCAGCCGCCCGAGCAATTCCGCGAAGTCGCGGAGGTCGGACCGGTACGCGCGCAGCGTATGCGGCGAGCGGCCGCGCAGCTTCAATTCCTCGAGGAAGGCGTCGAGGAGCGCGTGGAAGGTCCCGCGGGACACGGACGCGACGCTAGGATCGCGCGGATCGGCGGTCAATCGCGGCGCGTCCCGTCCATGGAAGGCTCCGGCCTCTTCGAGACCATCCGCTTCGAGCAGCGCCGCGCGCTCTTCGTCGAGCTGCACGAGGCGCGGCTGCGCGACGCGTGGACCGACCTCTTCGACGAGCCGGCGCCGCGGCTCGCGCGCAGCGTCTCCTCCGCGGTCGCCGCCGCGCCCGCGCCGCGCGGGCTGCTGCGGCTCGAATACACGCGGAACGGCCGCGGCGGGGCGAAGCGGTCGGCGACCGTCCGGCCGCTCCCGCCGCTGCGGCAACGCGTGAAGGTGGCGGTCGCGAGCGCGCCGCGGAGCGAGCCGCCCGCCGAGCGGCGGCGCAAGGGGCCCGACCGCCGCTGGGTCGACGCGCTCGCCCACCGCGACGCGTTCGAGACGCTCGTGTGGGACGACGAGCACGGACTGCTCGAAGGGACGCGCACCAACCTCTTCGTCGTGGCGGACGGCGGGCTGGTGACGCCGCCGGTGCGCTGCGGGCTCGTGCCGGGGGTCGTGCGCGCCGCGGTCCTGCGCGCCGCGCCGGCGCTCGGCTGGCGCGTCGTCGAGCGGCCGGTCGCTCCCGGCGACCTCCAGGGCTCGGCGGGGCTGCTGCTCACCGGTGTCGGCGTCGGCGTCGCGTCGGTGGCCGAGTGCGACGGCCGTCCGCTCGAGCTCTCCGCGTCCGAGCCGCTCGCGCGTCGCCTCTGGCAAGCGGTCCGGGCGAGCGCCCGCGCGCCCGCGCCCCTCGATTGGACGGACCGGCCTTCACGGTGAGAGAATCGCCGGCCATGGTTTCGCGCTGCGCCGCCCTCGTCACCGCCCTCCTCGCCTTCGTTCCGGGGGACCTTCGTCTGTTGGCGGCGGCCGCGCCCGCGCCCGCGGGTCACGACTCGACCGTGGAGACGCTGAAGGAGCTCAAGTCCGCCTACAAGGCGAAGGACTCGGCGACCGCGGTGCGTCTCTTCGACCAGCTCACGAGCGCCTTCGCCGGCCTCCCGCCCAAGGAACAGGAAGAGGTGGTGAAGGTCGTCGAGTCGGCTTTCGGGACGCGCCGCGACGACGGCAAGGACGTCGACCAGCTCTTCATCGGGGCGGCGGCGAGCCTCGCGCAGATGGGGCCGGCGGGGGGCAGGGCGGTGCTGCGGGCCATCGCCCAGAAGCACGTCCAGGCGCGGCCGGCCGTGCTCGCGTCCCTCGTCGAAGGGCTCGGGGAGCAGGACGACCCTGCGATGGTGCCGGAGCTCCTCAAGTGGCTCAAGCCGGACAAGCCCCTCGGCATCCATGCGGAGGTGGTGGCCGGCGCCGCGCGCGCGCTCGTGCACTACCGCGAGGCCGACGCGAAGCTCCGAAAGCTCGCGGTCGGGGAGCTGGTCGCCGTCTACGTCGACCTCGACGGGAAGACGCGCGCCGAGCGGGCCAAGGAGCGGCCGAACCCCGACGTCGAGACCGCCTTCCAGCAGATCGAGACCCCGATCCTCCTCACGCTGCGGTCGCTCTCGGGAGAGAACCTCGAGCGCGCGGAGGATTGGGCCAAGTGGTGGAGCCAGGCGAAGGACGCCGACTGGAGCGGCAGCGCGCCGGCTCCGGCTCCGCCGAAGAAATCGGGCGACGCCCCGCCCCCGCCCCGAAAGGATCGACCACGTCCATGACGACATCGAGCTTCCGCCACGCCCTCCGAGGACTCGCGCTGGCCGCCGCCTTCTCGGCGGTCGCGCCGACGCTGCGAGCGCAGGTCACGGTCGACGACCGCGTGAACCAGCTCGCGGAGAACGTGAAGAAGAAGAAGGACGACGAGGCCGCGACGGTGATCGACGGCATCGCCAAGAACTTCGCCACGTTCAGCGAGGAAGACAAGAAGAAGGTGACGACGGCGGTCGAGAAGTGCCTCAACGCGAACCGCGGCGACGACGACAACAAGCTCTACGAGGCGGTCTTCATCGCGTTCATGAACATGGGCGAGCTCGGCGAGAAGGCGACGGTCCGCGCGCTCGGCTCGCCGTCCGTCTCCAAGCGCAAGGGCGTGCTCTCCGGCGCGCTGCGCTCGCTCGGCTCGCACAAGGACCCGGCCAACGTCAAGACGATCAGCGACATGCTGAAGAACAGCGAGCCGCTCGTCGTGGCCGGCGCGGCGGACGGACTGGCCTTCTACGGTGACCAGCCCGAGAAGGTCCGCCGCCCGATCGTCGAGGAGCTCGTGAAGGCCTACGCGACGTACGGCTCCGCGGCGACCAGCGGGCAGTCGGACAACAAGCAGAAGGGCCGCGCCAAGGACAACCTCGCGATCGTCGAAGGACCGCTGCGCGAAGCGCTGAAGAAGATGACCAACCAGGAGTTCAAGGACTACTCGGCCGCGCAGAAGTGGTACAACGACAACAAGGGCAAGAAGTGGGACGAGCCGAGCAAGAACTGACGTCGGAACCGGCGACATCACGAGTTGGAATTCGCAGCGGCGGCGCGCTCGCGCGTGCCGCCGCGCTCGTTTCCGCCGCCGCGCTGCTGCTCGCGGCGGCCTGCAAGGACGGCGCGGACCGCTTCACGACCCACGGGACGCAGCTCGAGTCGCGCGTCGAGGGCGACGTCGACGTCCACTACGCCTGGCTCGAGCCGGTGGCGGGCGAGGCGGCGACGCTGGTCACGCTCTCTCCCTTCCACGCGGCGGCCGGCCGCGCCGCCTACACGAAGGCGCGCCTCGACGATCTCCTCGGGGGCGGCCACCTCTATGCATCGCTGGCGGTGTGGCGCTTCGGCGGCGAGGGGACGCTCGCGCTCGGCCGCGACGGGATCCCGGTCGAGGCGCGCGCCGGCTCGGGAAGCATTGCCTCGCTCCCGCCGTCCAAGTGGCCTGCGAAGGCGGACAGCGCGCAGCCGCTGCTCGCCACGCTCGGCGGCGCCTCCGCGCTTCCGGCGCTCGCGGCGGGGCAGTCGCTCCAGCTCCTGGTCGTGTTCACGACGAGCGAGCCGTTCGCGGCGCTGGGCAACGTGAAGGTGACGCTGGGCGGGCGGACGCTCGAGCTCGCGCACGCGCGGGCGACCGCGGTGGCGTGGGACGAGTTCCGTTCGCTGCCGGCTCGGGAGCGCTTCGAGGTCGCGACCGGCCTGAAGCCCGGCGCGAAGTCGACCGACGGGGGCGACACCCATGCAGAGCGGGAAGGCGAGCGGTGAGAGCGAGTCCGCCGGCGACGCGCCGGCGGGGATCCCCGCGGCCGGCCGGCTCCACGAGGCCGACGCGCGCGCCCTCCTCGACTTCTTCGACCGGGAGCGGCGCCGCTCCTGGCGCGCCGCGCTGACCGCGGGCGCGGCGGGGGCGGTCTTCGGCGCGCTCGCGATCCTCGCCGTGCACGCGGCGGGCTGGCTCAAGCTCCCCGCGCCGCCGGCGGCCGACGACGCGGTCACGAAGCGGATCGCGGAGCTCGAGAACGGGAATGGAGTCCTCGCCGCGCAGCTGCGTGCGCTCACGTCGCAGCCGCGCGGCGCGCCGTCGTCGGCGCCGCCCGAGGTCGCGGCGCCGTCCTCCCGCAAGGAGAGCAGCGACGCGGCGATCGCCGGCAAGCCGTCGGGCTCGACGCTCGACGCCCGCGAGCGGGCGAGCCGCGTCGGCGACGACTCGGTGGTGCGCGCGCTCGATCGCGCGCGCCAGCTCGCCGATCCGGCGCAGGCCGCGGCGGGCCACGCGCCTGCGACCGACGCGACGCCGTTCGCGCCCGAGACGATCGTCCCCGGCGCGGTCGCGCCCGCGACCGACGGCGCCGCGGCGGCGGCGCCGCAGAAACCCGTCGTGGAGGAGGCGCAGCCGCGGCCGCCCGACGCGGTTCTCGCCGCGTTCAACACGCTGCTCCGCGACTGCGGATTCGAGCGCTGGCGCCTGCTCTCGGCCGATCCGGTCGCCGAAGACCACGCGCTGCGCCGCGTCGTGCTCGTCCATTCCAATCCGAGCGGCACCGCGACCGGCTCGCTCACCGCGGACCGGCTGACCCTCGAGCGCGACGCCGCCTCCGGCGTGGCGGGATTCGTCCTGAGCGGCGCGCGGCAGATCGATCTCGGCGTCGAGGAGGCCTTCCCGAACGGGACGACGCGCTTCGACATCCCCGGCGTCCTGCCGCTCGAGCTCGTCGCGCCCGAGCTCGCGTCGCTGTTCGGCGTGGCGGCGAGCGGGGCGATCGGCAGCGCGGCGCGCTTCGACCCGGCCGACCCGACGCAGGTGACGAAGGCCATCAACCGCGTGCTCGAGCTCGAGAAGACGGTCGCCGTGCGCGTGCGCGGCTGCGACAAGTTCACCGGCGAGAAGCTCGAGAAGGCGGTGATCGACCTGCTCTACGACGACCACGGGGCGCCCCGGCAGACCGTCTACGCCGACCTCGCCTGGTTCGAGATCGACGCCAAGCACGACTCGGCGGAGCTCGTCTGCGAGGGCGGGGAGATGGTGATCGACGGGAGCCGCCGGCCGCTCTTCCGCGGGCGACTGCGCTGGACGCTCTACTCGATCTCTCCCTCGCAATGGGTCGGGATGCCGTCGCTCAAGCGGGTGGCCGGCTCCTGAGGGCCGCTGCAAGTCGGGCCGGCGGGAAGAGAACCTTGGTCCAAGCGATTGTGGCGCCTATATTTGCGGCGCCACGGCGGCAGCTGTCCCGGGGGGCCGTGGCTGCGCCGACCTCCGCATTCGCGGACCGGTCGGCGGCGATACGCGATCCACGAGGTGCTTGATCTCACGTGCTGCGCACGCCGCACGCGAGTTCCGGTTCGGCGACTTTCCGAAGACCGTCGGGAGTTCCTGCGATCGGTCGAAGCCAGACAGGGAGCCGGTGGCGATGCCGCAGATCGCCACGCGCGGGCCGTCCGCAGCCGCGGACGCTCCGGCGGCCCCTGCTCTGATCGGAACGGACGTCTCCCTCCTCGCGCATCGCCCCCGGGATCCGACCTGGAGCGGCCGCGCCTGACCCCGCGGCCGGCTCGGAAGGGAGATTCGTGGACACGATGCAGATCGTCGCGGTCGCCGCAGGCGCGACCGCGCTCGTGGGCGCCGTCGCTTTCGTCCTCGGCCGCAAGAAGGGATCGGGAGCGCCTCCGGCCGCCGCACCGCGGCCCGGCGCTCCGGCGCCCGTACCGCAGCAGCGGCCGCCCGAGCCGTCCGCGCCGCGCGCCGCCGCCCCGCCGGAGGACGTCGAGCGCGCGCGCCTCGAGGCGCAGCGCATCCACTACGAGGCGGAGTCGGCGGCGATGCAGCTGCGCCAGCAGGCGGAGCAGCACGCCAACACCGCCCGCAACCGCGCCGAGTCGGACATCCGCGACTTGCGCAACAAGGCGGAGGCGGCGTGGAACGAGGAGGAGCGCAAACGGCAGGAGAAGATGCTCGACGTCGAGCGCCGACTTGCGCGGCGTGAAGCCGAGACGCACCAGGAGCGGCAGAAGGTCGCCGTCCTCGAGAAGACGCTCGAGGAGGAGAAGGAGAAGCTCGGGACGCAGCTCGCCGAGGCGAAGACCCGCGACGAGGAGCTCAAGGCGAAGATCGCCGAGGAGGAGCAGAAGCTCCTCTCGATCGCGCAGCTCTCCGCGCAGGAAGCGCGCGACATCGTGATGAAGAGGTTCGAGGAGGCGTGCCAGTCCGACCTCGCCAAGTACCTCGAGAAGAAGGAGGAGGAGAAGAAGGACCGCGCCGACGAGCTCGCCCAGCGCATCGTCGGCACCGCCATCCAGCGCTGCGCCGTGCGCTACGTCTCCGACACCGTCACCTCGGTGATCGACCTGCCGAGCGACGAGATGAAGGGGCGGATCATCGGCCGCGAGGGCCGCAACATCCGCGCGATCGAGAAGGCGACCGGAGTCGACGTCATCGTCGACGACACGCCCGGCGTGATCGTGATCTCCTGCTTCGACATGGTGCGCCGCGAGATCGCGCGCCGCGCGCTCGAGAAGCTGATCAACGACGGCCGGATCCACCCGACGCGCATCGAGGAGCTGATCGAGACCGAGAAGAAGGCGATCGACGAGGACATCCGCAACACCGGCAAGAAGACCTGCGCCGACCTCGGCCTGCTGAAGGTCCACCCGCAGATCCAGTACCTGATCGGGCGCCTCAAGTACCGCACGAGCTACGGCCAGAACGTGCTGGAGCACTCGATCGAGATCGCGCACATCCTGAGCTCGATCTCGAGCGAGCTCAAGCTCGACCCGCTGATCGGCAAGCGCTGCGGCCTCATGCACGACATCGGCAAGGCGCTCACGCACGAGCTCGACGGCAGCCACGCGGTGCTCGGGGCCGAGCAGGCGCGCCGCTTCGACGAGCCGCGCCTGATCTGGAACGCCATCGGCGCCCACCACGAGGACATGCCGTACGAGTCGACCTACGCGGTGCTGACGCAGGTCGGCGACGCGATCTCGGCCGGCCGGCCCGGCGCGCGCCGCGACTCCGTCGAGCAGTACATCGAGCGGCTCGAGAAGCTCGAGGCGGCCGCGACGTCGTTCTCCGGCGTCGTCTCCGCCTACGCCGTGCAGGCCGGGCGCGAGCTGCGCGTCCTGGTCGACGCCGACAAGCTCGACGACCAGCAGGCGCTGCTGACCGCGCGCGACATCGCCAAGAAGATCGAGGACGAGCTCACGTATCCCGGCGAGATCCGCGTGACGCTGATCCGCGAGCGCAAGGTCGTGGAGGTCGCACGCTGACGTGGGGTCGCCGCCGGCCGCTTCCGAGGAGCTGAAGCCGCGGCTCGCCGCGCTGCGCGATCGCGTCGACGAGGCGCTGCGCCGGTGGCTGCTGCCGCCGCACGAGGAGCTCGTGCGCGAGCTGAGCGAGGCGGCGGAGTACGCCGTCTTCTCGGGCGGCAAGCGGATGCGGCCGCTCGTCTGCCTGCTGGTCGCGGAGGCGTGCGGCGGCGCGGCCGACGCGGCGCTGCCCGCCGCCGTCGCACTCGAGCTGATCCACTGCTACTCGCTCGCCCACGACGACCTGCCCGCCATGGACGACGACGACCTGCGGCGCGGCCGGCCGACCTGCCACAAGAAGTTCGGCGAGGGGATGGCGATCCTCGCCGGCGACGCGCTGCTCACGCGGGCATTCGAGGTGGTGGCGCGCGAGCTCCCGCCCGCCGTGGCCGCGCCCTGCGCCGCCGACCTCGCGCACGCCGCCGGCATCGCCGGGATGGTGAACGGGCAGGCGGCCGACCTCCTCGGCGAGGGGCAGGCCCCGACCGAGGAGCGCGTCCGCTGGATCCACGCCAGGAAGACGGCCGCCCTCTTCCGGGCCGCCGCCGGCTGCGGGGCGCGCTGCGCCGGGGCCCCCGCGCCGCTGCTCGACGCCGCCGCCGGGTTCGGCGAGGCGATCGGGCTCGCCTTCCAGGTCGTCGACGACCTGCTGGGAAAAGGCGGAGATCCGTCCCGGACCGGTAAACCGGTGGGCAAGGACGACGAACGGCGCAAGCTGACCTATCCCGCGGCGATCGGCATCGCGGCGGCGCGCGCGCGCGCCGCGGAGCTGACCGCGCGGGCGCGGGAGGCGGCGACGAAGCTGCCGCGGCCCGCCGAGCTCGACGCGCTCGCGCTCGAACTCGAACGGCGCGTGGCGTAGGAAGGGACATGATCCTCGAGAGCATCCGTTCCCCCGCCGATCTCAAGCGGCTGCCGGCCGCCGAGCTGCCGGCGCTGTGCACCGAGATCCGCCGCACGATCCTCGACACCGTCACGAAGAACGGCGGACACCTCGGCTCGTCGATGGGGGTGGTCGAGCTCACCGTCGCGCTGCACCGCGTCTACGATTTCCCGCACGACCGGCTCTTCCTCGACACCGGCCACCAGGGCTATCCGCACAAGCTGCTGACCGGCCGCTTCGACCGCTTCCACACGCTGCGCCAGAAGGGCGGCATCAGCGGCTTCCCGAACAAGGACGAGTCGCCCTTCGACGCGATGACGAGCGGCCACGCCGGCACCGCGATCTCGATGGCGCTCGGCGCCTGCCTCGGCGACGCCCTCGCCCCCCCCTCTGAACATGGAAAGCGGCGCGTCGTCGCCATGGTCGGCGACGCGAGCATCGTGTCGGGCATGTCGCTCGAGGCGCTCAACTCGGCCGGACACCTCGACCGCGATCTGCTGATCATCCTGAACGACAACGAGCAGTCGATCGGGAAGACGGTCGGCTCGCTCTCGCGCGTGCTCTCGAAGGTCCGCTTGTCGCGGCCGTACACAGCGGCGATGCGCGCCGCCGAGAAGCTCGAGCACTTCGTCGCGAAGATCCCGCGCATCGGCGAGCGCTTCGACAAGACCGTGCACGCCATCGCCGACCACCTGAAGCACGTGATCGTGCCGGGCCAGGTGCTCGACGCGCTGGGCTTCCGGTACTTCGGGATCTTCGACGGCCACGACCTCGGCGGGATGATCAGCGTGCTCGAGGCGATGCGCGCGCAGCCCGGCATGAAGCTGCTGCACGTCCTCACCGTGAAGGGCAAGGGGGTGAAGGGCTGCGAGGAGGATCCGCTCGCGCTGCACGGCGCCAAGCCGGGCGACAGCTTCGTCCTCGAGGGCGAGTCGGCCTGCAAGGTCGACAAGGTGCCCGCGGCGGCGCCGGCCAAGAAGGGGCCGCCCAAGTACGAGTTCGCCAAGTGCTTCTCCGAGGCGATCGTGCGCGAGGCCGAGAACGATCCGCGCGTCTGCGCGATCACGGCCGGCATGCCCGACGGGACCGGGCTCAAGCCCTTCGCCGAGAAGTTCCCCGACCGCTTCTTCAACGTCGGCATCGCCGAGCAGCACGGGATCGCCTTCGCGTCGGGGCTCACGATCGGCGGGCGCCGGCCGGTCTGCGCCATCTATTCGACCTTCCTGCAGCGCGGCTACGACCAGGTGTTCCAGGAGGTCGCGCTGCAGCACAACCCCGTCGTGCTCGTGATGTCGCACGGCGGGCTCGCCGGCGACGACGGCGCGACGCACCACGGCCTGTTCGACATCGCGTTCCTGCGCGCGATCCCGGGCATCACGCTGATGTCGCCGCGCGACGGCTCCGAGCTGCAGGAGATGGTCCGCTTCGCGCTCGCGCACCCGGGCCCGATCGCGATCCGCTACCCCAAGGCGCAGACCGCGGCGCCGGGCCGCGCGGTCGCGCCGATCGAGCTCGGCCGCGCCGAGCGGCTGCGCGCGGGCGACGACGTCGCCCTGATCGGGTACGGACCGATGAGCGAGACGGCGCTCGAGGCGGCCGCCCTGCTCGACGCGCAGGGCTGCTCTTGCACGGTGGTCAACGCGCGCTTCGCGCGGCCGCTCGACCACGCGCTGCTCGACGCGCTGCTCGAGCGCCACCGCCTCGTCGTCACGATCGAGGAGGCGGCGCTCGCCGGCGGCTTCGGGTCGGCGGTGCTCGAGCACGCCGCCCGCCGCGAGTCGGGGCAGTCCGCCGGGCACGACACCGCGCGCGCGCGCGTGCTGACGCTCGGCGTGCCCGACCGGTTCATCGAGCACGGCAGCCGCGCCGAGCTCCTCGCCGAGCTCGGGCTCACCGCGTCGGGGATCCGTGACGCCGTCCTGGGACACCTGCGTGAAGCCGCTTTCCACGGTTCTGCTGCTCGCTGACCCGCGCGCCCCGCGCGTGGGCGCCGAGCGCAGCCGGCTGCAGCGCTGGCTCGAGGAGCGCGACGTCCGCGTCCTCGTCGCGCCGCTCCGGCCCGCGCTGCGCGCGGCCGACGAGGCCGACCTCGTCGTGGTGCTGGGCGGCGACGGGACGTTCCTGCGGGCGGCGCGCGCCGTCGGCGGGCGCGACGTCCCGATCGTCGGCATCCGCTTCGGGACCTTCGGCTACCTCGCCGAGCTCGAGCCGGGCAAATGGGAGCCGGGGCTGGCGCGGCTGCTCGGCGGCGGCGGGACGGTCGAGTCGTGGCTGCGGCTGCGCTGCCGGATCCACCCGCCGCGCGGACGCGTCCGCGAGCTCGGCACCGCGCTGAACGAGGTCGTGGTGACCGCCTCGCGCGTCGCCCACCTCGTCGACGTGAACCTGCGCATCGACGGCGAGCAGGTCACGCGCTACCGCGGCGACGGGATGATCGTCGCGACGCCGGTCGGCTCGACCGCCTACTCGCTCTCGGCCGGCGGGCCGATCGTCGACCGGACCGACCGCTGCCTGCTGATCACGCCGCTCGCGTCGCACGCGCTCACCTACCGGCCGCTGGTGCTGCGCGCCAACCGGAAGATCGAGCTCGAGGTCGTCAAGGCGCGCCACGGGACGGCGCTCACCATCGACGGCCAGCAGACGGTGCCGCTCCGCGAGGGGACCCTCGTCGAGGTGCGCGAGGCGGAGCAGGACCTGCGCGTCGCCTCGGTCGTCGAGCGGACGCGCTTTCGCACGATCCGCGAGCGGCTGCGCTGGGGGGCGCCCCTTACGGACGGTGCCTGACCCGGGGACGGCGGCGACCCGGCGTCGGCGCAGGCGTTGCGATCGCGGCCGCGCGCAGGTCGTCCCGACCCGGCCCCGTTCGCCGTCGCTGCCGTAGCCCCCGCGACGTTTCCGAATCGGGAAGGCTTGCTATCCTTTCGCGGCTTTTCCCCCCGGGGCGCGTCGGTTTCGTCCCAGGGACAAATGCGACCGACGAGAGGCGCGTCCACCGTCCAGGCTCCTGCGGGCCGGATGATGGTGCACGCGGGCCCGATCCCCGAACCCCCGAGCCCCCGAGCCATGGAGAGGACGTGAACGATCACATCTCGAAGTGCGGCATCCCCGGACTGCGCGCCGCTGCCGGACTCGTCGCCGCACTCGCTCTCGCCGGCACCGCCCTCGGTCAGACCACGGCCCTCACGATCAACGGGCAGACCTCGAGCAACAACACCTTGTCCGTGTCGGCGACGGTCGGGTCGACGCTCACGGTCAAGGTCGACAACGTCGCCCAGGCGAACCGGCCCTACGGCCTCTTCGTCGCCCTCGCCAACAACGGCGCGAACACCGGCTGGTACCTGGCCGTCAACGGCGGCGGCAAGAAGCCGATGCCGGTCGCGACCGGGGTCGCCACCGCGGTGGTCGAGGCGAACTACCCGCCGGTCGACATCTCGCCCGACCGTCCCTTCAACCCGAACCTCCACCTCGACTCCGGCGGCCACCTGAATCTCTCGTTCGTCATCCCGAAGAACATCGTCGGCCAGACCTACTACTTCCAGGCGGTCGTCCTCAAGACCGGCTCGACCACGGCGACCGACGTCTCGAACGCGATCGCCGTCACCTTCGGCGCGCCGACCACGGCGGCGCGCGTCGTCTGCTCGCTGGCGACGACCGGCAGCCCGAAGCAGGACCACGCGGGCTTCGGGGTCCTCGAGTTCACCAACGGGACGCCCTCGTCCGGCGTCTACACGGCCGATCCGGTGCTGCTCGACATCAAGGTCGACTCGATCGCGATGGGGGACATGAACCCCTGGGCGCTCCACTCGATCAACGGCACGGGCGCCAACCGCCGGGCGCGCGACGTCGGCTGGCAGGGCAACAAGGTGCCGGCGTTCAACGCCGACAACTACGAGTACGGCCGCGTCGAGCTGCCGCCGCTGCCGGGCAACGACGGGACCCTCGGCACCTCGGACGACATCCCCGCGCGCTCGGTGATGCGCTGCTACGACAACGTCTCGCAGGAAGGCTTCTTCCTGATCGTGAACAAGGGGCCGAACCCCAATACCCCCGGCGAGGACTTCTACGTCGTCGGGCGCAAGAAGGACTCGGTACCCGTCAACAACTCCTGGAAGATCGCGACGGCGTTCAGCCCCGACGGCTCGCGGATGTCGGCGATCTACGACGACACCGCCGTCGCCACCACCCCCCAGATGTTCCTGTTCGCGACCGACTGCTCGAAGCCGTTCACGGACGGGCTCGGCAACCCGACCGACATCGTCGACGTCACGCCGAACGGCACCAAGAACCTCTTCGTCAAGGGGCAGATCTTCACGAACAACCGCCTCTGGTTCACGCGCGACACCGGGACCGCCACTCCGCGCGAGCTGTACACCGTGAATGCCCGGGCGACGCAGCCGGCGTCACAGATCGTCGCGATCCCGACCAACCCCAACTACACCTCTCCGCAGGTCGACCAGATCCCCGACAAGGCGTTCGTGGTGAGCCCGGGCGGCGGATCGACGCTCTGCTTCGTCGCGGGCGACGAGTTCGTCCCGGGCGGCGCGACTTTCCCCGATGCCATCAAAAACGGCGACTGGTACGCGGTGACCGAGCTCAAGCCGACGCAGGCCGTCAACCTCACGCAGTTCCCGGAGTTGACTACGAAGGTGCAGACCTACACCGCGGGCGACACCTACAACGGCCAGTCGGGTTACGCCTCGCTCTCGCCCGACGGCTCCCTGCTCGCGCTCACCGCAATGCACAGCAACGACGGGACCCTCACCGAACAGGTCAACATCTACACCACCAGGGACTCGAACGGCGACAACGCCGGCGACGACGCCGGCTCGACCAAGTTCAACAACCCGATCACGAATTCGGGCAACTTCAATCACGTGGGCCAGATCAAGAAGACCGCCGACCTCTTCATGCCCGACAACGAGCACCTCTACTTCTTCTACGGCGCGTGGACGGGGGCTTTGACGAAGGACATGGACCTCTTCTCCTGGAACGACACCACGAAGGTCATCCAGAACGTCACCCAGACGAATGGCTCGTCGACCTTCCCGGTCACCGTCAAGGGCACCATCTACCCCGAGGGCTACTTCGTCTCGCCGAACGGCAAGTACATGGTCTTCTCGCGCGGCATCTCGTCGCTCAGCAAGACCAACCTCGTGGCGGTCGAACTCGCGACCGGCAAGCTGATCAACGTCACCGGCGGCGATTTCGCCGGCGCCAAGACGTCGACCACCAGCAATCCGGGCGCGTACGGCGAGAACTTCGACTGGCACCTCTCGTTCGCCGGCGGGGCGTATCCGTCGCTCTGCTACTTCGCGACGGCGATCGACGGGACGACTTCGCGCAACCCGTGGGTCTTCGACGCCAACTTCCCGACGACGGCGATCCAGCTCACGACCGACACGACGGCGAACCAGCTCGTCGAGTCGCTCACGCCGAGCCCCGTGTCGCTCGGCTGCGCGTGGTCCTGGGGCATCAGCACCCAGCTCGCGGATCTCCAGTACCAGGACCTCCTCTACTACTTCCGCGACGACCTCACGGAGACGTCGAAGCTCGGCGCCATGGCGCTCGGCCAGATCTTCTGGCTGCGCGCGGGCAATGCGGGCGACACGACCGGTGCTGCGCCGCCCGCATTGATCGCGGGCTTCGGTGACGACAACACCGCCGCCGACATCGACAATCCGCACGACGGCAAGTTCTATTACTTCTCGCTGAACGGGACGACGAACTACAAGTTCACCGGCACGACCGGCCCCGACGCGCCTGGCCACCAGATCGGCACGACGACCGGCGTCATCTGCATCTACGCCGTCCAGAAGCCGTAGCGGCGACGATTCGAGAGTGTCGAACGACGGCGGCCCCGAGGCGAAAGCCTCGGGGCCGCTCGCTTTCTGGCGCCGCCGCGCGTCGCGCGCGGCGCTCGTTCAGTGGCCGACGTAGCGCGCGTAGGTGGCGCGCGCCCGCTCGACCGACGTCGTCCCGCGCACCAGCGCCCGCCCGTCGTCGAAGACGGTGACGACGAGGTCGCCGTCGCCCTTGCCAAGCTGGAGCCGCGCGAGGAAGCGCGTGCGCTCGACGGTGCCGAGCCCCTCCCAGCGCTTCACCAGCGCGTCGAGGTCGAGCGCCTTCCCGCCGCTCTCCGGCGCCACCTGGACCGTGTCGCGCCCGCAGAGCTTCGTCGTCGCCTCGTCGTCGTCGCGCTCGAGCGCAGGGTAGGAGCGGCCCGCGCAGACGGGGCAGTCGGGGGAGGGGCCCCCCGGATCGAGCGCGACGAGCCGCCCGTCCCACGGCTCGACCTGCAGCAGGCGCGCGGGCCGGCGGTCGCCGGCGAGCCAGCGCAGCGCCTCGCCCGCCTCGAGCGCTCCGATCGCCGCCGTGAGCGGCGAGAAGACGCCCGCCGTCTCGCACGTCTCTCCGCCGAGCAGCCCGTCCGCGCCGGGGAAGAGGCAGCGCAGGCAGGGGCCGCCCTCGGCGATCAGCAGCACGCTGCCGGTGCCGGCGAGCGCGCCGCCGTAGACCCACGGCTTGCGCCGCGCGCGGCACCAGTCGTTCACCAGGAACCGCGGCGCGAACGCGTCGAGCCCGTCGACGACGAGGTCGGCTGGCCCGAGCAGCGCGTCGGCGCTGCGGCGCGTGAGCTCGCGCACGAGCGGCTCGAGCCGGGTCGGCCCGCCGATCGCCGCGAGCCGCTCCGCCGCCGCCTCCGCCTTCGGCCGCGCGCGCCGCGCGTCCTCGTCGACGTAGAGCCCCTGGCGCGGCAGATTGCTCTCCTCGACGACGTCGCGGTCGATGAGTCGCAGCGTGCCGACGCCGGCGCGCGCCAGATGCTCGGCGATCCAGCTCCCGAGCCCGCCGAGCCCCACGACCGCGACGGTCGCGCGGCCCGCGTTCTCCTGCCCGCGCGCGCCGAACGGCGCGAAGCGGGTCTGGCGGCTGAAGCGGTCGTCCGGCACGGCCGGGATCGTAGCGGCGTCGCGCTATGCTGCCGCGCCCTTCGCACCCGGCGACTCCGAGGGTCTCCATGCGCTGCGTCGTCGTCCGCGAGCACGGCTCGTTCGACCGCCTCCTGCACGAAGAGCGCCCCGATCCCGAGCCCGGCCCCGGCGAGGCGCGCATCGCGGTGCGCGCGGTCGGGCTGAACCACCTCGACCTGTGGGTGCGCGGAGGCATCCCGGGCGTGAAGTTCCCGCTCCCGATCATCCCGGGCTGCGACGCCTCCGGCGTGGTCGACCGGATCGGGCCGGGGGTCACGACACTCACCGTCGGCGACGCGGTCCTGCTCGCGCCGGGGCTGGGCTGCGGGAGCTGCGCGCGCTGCGCCGCCGGCGAGGACCAGCTCTGCCGGTCGTACGGCATGTTCGGCGAGACCCGCGACGGCGCCTGCGCCGACTTCCTCGTCGCCCCCGCGCGCAACGTGCTGCGCAAGCCGGCCGCGCTCTCCTTCGAGGAGGCGGCGAGCATCGGGCTCACGTTCCTCACCGCCTACCACATGCTGGTCGCCCGCGCGCGCCTCGCGCCGCACGAGACGGTGCTGATCCACGCGGCCGGATCGGGCGTCTCGACCGCGGCGATCCAGGTCGCGAAGCGGATCGGAGCGCGCATCGTCGCCACGGCGCGCGGCGCCGCGAAGCTCGCGCGCGCGAAGGAGCTCGGCGCGCACGAGACGATCGACTACGGGCAGAAGGAGTTCGGCGAGGAGGTCCGGCGCATCACCGCCAAGCGCGGCGTCGACGTCGTGGTCGACCACGTCGGCCAGGCGACGCTCGACAAGAGCCTGCGCTGCCTCGCCAAGGGGGGGCGCCTGGTCACCTGCGGCGGGACGTCGGGGCCGAAGCTCGAGACCGACGTGCGCCTCGTCTTCTTCAAGGGGCTCTCGATCCTGGGCTCGACCATGGGGAGCTTGGGCGAGCTCCACGTGATCCTCGAGCACTTCGAGCGCGGCGACTACCGGCCGGTGGTCGACCGCGTGCTGCCGATGAGCGACGTGGCCGAGGGGCACCGGATCCTCGACGCACGCGAGGTGAACGGGAAGGTCGTCCTGAAGAACAATTGAGGACGGAGGCGCAAGGGAAGGCATGGACGCGAAGGTCGCGGTGAACGACGCGGGCGAGCCGATCGTGCAGGTGGCGCGGGACGGCGCGCTCGTCCTCGTCACGCTCAACCGGCCGGAGCGGCGCAACGCGCTCGACCAGGCGATGGTCGACGCGCTGCACGGCGTGCTCGACGCGCTGCAGGGCGACGAGACGGTCGGGGCGATGGTGCTCGCCGGCGCCGGCGAGAAGGCGTTCGCGGCCGGCGCCGACATCGCGCAGCTGCGCGACCGCCGCCGCCGCGAGGCGCTGCTGAGCATCAACTCGCGCCTCTTCCAGCGCGTCGAGGAGGCGGCCTTCCCGGTGATCGCGGCGATCCGCGGTTTCTGCCTCGGCGGCGGCTGCGAGCTCGCGCTCGCCTGCGACCTGCGGATCGCCGGCGACACCGCGAAGTTCGGCCAGCCCGAGGTCTCGCTCGGCATCGTCCCCGGAGCGGGCGCGACCTACCGTCTGCCGCGCCTGGTCGGCGCCGGCAAGGCGCGCGAGCTCGTCTTCACCGGCCGCATCGTCGACGCCGCCGAGGCGCTGCGCATCGGCCTCGTGAACCAGGTCGTCCCCGACGCCGAGGTCCATGCCGCCGCGCGCAAGTTGGCCGACGACGTCGTCAAGCAGGACCGCCTCGCCGTCCGCCTCGCGAAGATGCTCTTCCGCCTCGACGGCAGCTTCCGCCCCGGCGCCGGCTACCTCGGCGAGGCGCTCGCGCAGGCGGTGCTCTTCGAGAGCGAGGAGAAGGTCCGCCGCATGACGGAATTCCTCGACCGCTCGAAGACGAAGAAGTGAGCGATCGCACGCAGTCGACGGGGTGAGGCGAGCGCCGGCGCGAATCGCGCCGCTCACCCGAACGTCGGCGCGAAGTGCGCGACGGCGAGCAGTCCGGCCAGCGCGACCGCCAGCGTCGCCAGCGTGATCGGCAGCCCCGCGCGCAGGTAGGTCCGCGTTCAGGCCGCCGCGACGCGGGCGTCGCCGCGCGCGAGTTGCCGCGCGCGCGCGGCCGCCCCATGATGGCGCGCCGCCGCGCGCACCCCCGGCCCGGGCGCGGCCCCCTCCCGGAGCTCGACCCGACGTTGCCACGGCGTCCCTTGAGCCTGTGCGTCATCACGCGCGACGAGGAGAAGAACCTCGCGCGCTGCCTCGACTCCGCCGCCTTCGCCGACGACGTGGTCGTGCTCGACTCGGGGTCGACCGACCGCACCGTCGAGCTAGCGCGCGCCCGCGGCGCCCGCGTCTTTGTCGAGCCGTTCCGCGGCCACGTCGCGCAGAAGAACCGTGCGATCGAGCTCGCGAAGCACTCCTGGGTGCTCTCGCTCGACGCCGACGAGGAGGTGTCGCCGCCGCTGCGCGCCGCGATCGAGCGGGCGCTCGCGGACGAGGGGAACGGCGCGCCCGCCGGCTACGCCGTGGCGCGCAAGACCGCCTACGCCGGCCGCTTCATCGAGCACGGCGGCTGGTGGCCGGAGTGGCGCGTGCGCCTCTTCGACCGCGCGCGCGCGCGCTGGGCGGGCGAGGACCCGCACGACCGGATCGAGCTCGAGGGTGAATCGGCGCGTCTCGAGGGCGCGCTCCACCACTACGCCTACCGCGACCTCGCCCACCACGTCGAGAAGGTGAACCGCTACACGACCACGATGGCGACGGGGCTGCACGCCCGCGGCGTCCGTTTCCGAGCAATCGACCTGCTCACCCATCCGCCGGCGCACTTCCTCAAGATGTACGTGCTGCGGCGCGGCTTCCTCGACGGCTGGCGCGGCTTCGTCCTCGCGTCGATCGGCGCGTTCTACGTCTTCCTCAAGTACGCGAAGCTCTGGGAGCTCGAGCGCGCGCCGCGTCCGCCGCCGCCGCCGGCCTGAGGCCGGCGCTCAGGGCTGCTTGGGCGTCATGTGGCGGCCGCGCTGACGGTGGCGGCGCAGGACCTTGCGGCCGCCCCGCGTCTTCATGCGGTACCGGAAGCCGGTCCGCTTGGAGCGCTTCGTATTCGAGTTGCGGATTTTCATGGCGGGGGAGTGTACGGGCGCGCGCCGCGGGGTCAATCGGCGTCCGCGTCGGGCTCCTCGCGCGACAGTGCCGCCCGCGCCTGCGGCTCGAGCGGTGCGAACGGGTCGTCGTCGGGAGCGCCGGGCGCCGCCGCGAGCGGCTCGGCGAGCCGCGCCTCGAGGTCGGCGACGATGCGCGTGCCCGCGCTCTTCTGCAGCTGCCGCAGCGTCGAGCGCAGGTCCTTGGGGAGCGGCGCGGTGCAGGTGACCGCGGCGCCGGTCGCCGGGCTCGCGAGCCGGATGCGATAGGCGTGCAGCGCGAGGCGCGCGAGCAGCGGGCGCTCGTCCTCGCCGCGGCTGCGCCGGTAGCCGAACTTGAGCTTCGAGAGCCGCAACTCGAGCTCGCCGTCGTACGTCGCGTCGCCCACGATGGCGTGGCCGAGGTGGCGCAGGTGGGCGCGGATCTGGTGGGTGCGCCCGCTCACCGGCCGCGCGTGCACCAGCGTGTAGCCGCGGAAATGGAGGAGCGGGCGCACCAGCGTGACCGCCGGCTTGCCGTGGTTCGGCGTGACCACCATCCGGGAGACGCGCCCGCGCCGCGGGGAGAGGTTCGCCGCGACGAACTGCGGCGCGTCGTCGACGTGGCCCGAGACGATCGCGAGGTAGTCCTTGGTGACGCGCCGCGCGGCGAACTCCTCGTGGAGCCGCCGCTTCGCGTCGCGCGAGCGGGCGAAGACGACGACGCCGCTCGCCGGCTTGTCGATGCGGTGGACCAGCTTGATCGCGTCGTCGGGGTGGGCGCGCTTCACGAGGCCGAGCAGGTGGGGCCGCTTGTCGTCGCGCTCCCCGGCGGTGGCCAGCCCGGCCGGCTTGTCGACCGCGACCAGGCTCGGGTCGGAATAGAGCTCGATGAGGCCGGTCTTCTTCGCCGACTTCACCGACATCGCAGGCCGCTCGACGTCGGCGTCGATCTCGACGACGTCGCCGAAGCGCAGCGGCCGCGAATCGGTGACCGGCGTGCCGTTCAACGTGACCGCGCCGTCGACGATCCAGCCGCGCAGCGTCCCGCGCGGCACCCGCGGGAAGCGGACGCGCAGGAATCGGTAGAGGTTCATCGAGCGGCAGTCGAGGCCGACCGTCAGGACGTTGGGCGCGCCCGACTCCGAGGTCGAGAGGGCGCGGCGGCGCGCCTCCTCCTCGCTCTCGTCGTCGGGCGGGTCGTCGCGTCGCGGGCGCGCGCGTTGGCTCATTCCGACTATTGTAGGCCGCGCTTTGACTCCGAAGTCCCGACTCTTCGGCGGAGCGGTGCTGATCGCGGCGGCCTGGCTGCTCGCGCCCGCGCTCTCGGCGGGGTTCCGCTCCGAGGACTTCCTCGACTTCGAGTACTACTCGCGGGCGAGCCTGCGCGAGGTCGTCGCCGGGTCGCACCTCGGGATGGAGCTCCTGCGCTACTGGCGTCCGCTCGCGGACGTCGCGACGTGGGGGCTGGTCCACGCGCTCGGGCCGCGGCCGTGGGCGGTCCACTTCGCCCTGGTGCTGCTGCAGGCGGCGACGGCGGCCGCGGCGGGGCGCGCGCTGCGGAAGACGTTCGGGCTGAGCGTGGGGGCGGCGTGGGCCGCGGCGCTGCTCGTCGTCGTGCATCCCCTCGCGCCGGCGGTGCTGACCTACCTCGACGGCGGCATGCCGACGCTGTTGGCGGCGCTCTTCACGCTGCTCGCGCTCGGCGAGCTCGGCGAATGGCGCGACGGAAACGCGCGCGCCGGACGGCTCCTCGCCTGCACCGCTGCCGCGGCGCTCAGTTACGACCCGGCGCTGCTGGTCGCGCCGCTCCTCTGCGCCGTCGCCTGGCTCCTGCCGCGGAGCGAGCGGCGCGTGCCGTGGCTGCTGCTGCTGGTGCCGCCTGCGGTCGTGGCCGCACGCGTGCTCCTGGGCGTCGGCTACCTCGGCTACCCGGTCCGCCCCGATCGGCAGATGGTGGTCGAGTTCGTGCCGCGCGTCGCGACCGTCGTCGCGCGCCAGTTCGCCGCGATCTTTCCCGGCGAGCTCCACTCCGCGGCGCTCGCGGCGATCGCGTACGCGACCCTCGCCGCGGTCGCGCTCGGCGCGGTCGTCGTCGCTGTGCGCACGCGCGGCGGGAGCTTCGTGGTCGCCGCGCGCCAGGCGGCGGCGCTCGCCCTGCTCGTCGTCGGGCTGGTCGGCTTCGCGCCCGACCTCTTCAACCTCGGCGGTCCGCCGGGCCAGCCGCCGACGCGGCCCCAAGAGATCGTCTTCGCCTACAAGACGTGGCCGGCGGCGGCCGCAGCGGCGCTCGCGCTGGCGTGGCTGTTCGGGCGGACTTCGGGACGGCGGTGGTGGGGGGCGCTCGCGCTGGCGCTGCCGTGGGCCGCGGTCGAGCTCGCGCTGCGCGCGCCGATCCAGGCCGTCCATGCCGAGGCGGTGGCATGGGCGCAGCGCGTCTGCGACGGCGTCGCGGCGCGCGCCGACGAGGCGAAGGCGACGCGGCTGCTCGTCCTCGAGGTCCCGGTCGCGAACGGCGCGGCGCCCGGACTCGCCGGGACACGCGTCCTGCAGTACGGGCTCGGTGCCGCGCTGCGGCCGCCGTGCCGCGAAGCTCCGCTCGACGCCTACCCGATCTTCCGGAGGAGCGACGGCATGGAACGGCTCGCGACCGCCGCCGCGCTCGACGCGCTGGCCGCCTCGCCCTGGCTCCTCCCGCTGCGCTGCGGCGCCACGCCGGACGCGGACGTCGCCGCGAGCGCGCGCCCACCCCCGCGCGCCGGCGCCGGTGCGCTGCGCCTCTTCGCCGACGCGAGCGGGCGCGAGCCCGTGCTCGCCGCCGACCTCTCCGACGCGCCGACCGTCGTGGTCGACGAGCGCGAAGAGATCGAGCTCTTCGTGACGGGCGACGCGCCCGGCGCGCTGCAGCTCGTCGTGGTCAATCGCATCGCGCCGGTCTTCGTCACCGCGCTCCCCGCGCCGCCGCTGCCGCCGGATGCGCCGCCGCGCCCGCCGCCCGCGATGGACCTGGTGCGCGAGCGCCGGGAGAGCGGGCCCGACCGGCTGGTCGCGCGCCTCGGCCATCCGGGTGCGTGGTTCCGCGAGATCGCGACGCGTTACCCCGGCGACGTCGTCTTCCTGGTGCTCGAGGCGCGTCCCGATGCGGCGCGCTCAACGGGGACGGAGCTCGCGGTCACGACCTCGAACGTGCTGCCGGTCCGGCTTCGGAGGGGCGCGGACGCGCGCCACTGACGGCGATCGACCTCTTGCGCCTGGTGCGAGGAGGGGGAGTTGAACCCCCACGGATTGCTCCACCGGATTCTAAGCCCGGCGCGTCTGCCAGTTCCGCCATCCTCGCTACTTTGCTTCCGTTCGGCGATTCGACGCTGTTTACAGCGCTTCTCGTTTTCGCGTTCTCGGCGATCGCGAGTGCACTGAGAGTAGCGTTCTCTCCCGGGACGTTGCACCGACCGCGTGCAGTTCTGTTAGCAGTGGCCGCTGTCAAGCTGTTCGTGTCCGTCGCCGCCTGCCGAATCTCGCCGCTCGCGGCTTGGCGCACGACGTTGGCCGGTGCCGCGTGCTTCGGCGTGCCGACGAGGTCGAGGCCGTCGCGCAGCGCGTCGTCGCCCAAGCGGACATAGTGCGCGCTGGTCACGGCGAAAGAGGAGTGGCGCAGGAGCCGCTGCGTCGTGATCGGCGCCGCGCCGGCCGCCGCGAGGTTGGTCGCGAGCGTCGCGCGCAGCGCGTGCAGGTCGACGCGCTCGCTGGTGGCGTTCTCGGTGGCGATCTTGGCGTGCTTGAAGACGAGGCGCTGTAGTTCGTGCCCGATAGGATGTTTGTTGAAGACGAGTGTGGCG
>Ga0137432_1000172_pt1 | contig 46633 bp, 49 predicted proteins | sample EasRivERMZT820_2_FD_102337 | JGI IMG/M metagenome (GOLD analysis project Ga0137432, IMG submission 102337) | Soil microbial communities from meander-bound floodplain in the East River, Colorado, USA - East River MetaG ERMZT820_2 | ecosystem: Environmental > Terrestrial > Soil > Floodplain ... | reverse complement strand
GCGCTCGTGCCGGTGCGTGAGTTCTCGCAGGATCAGTTCCTGCTGTTCGCCACCAAGGACGGCGTCGTCAAGAAGACGGTGCTCTCGGAATTCGGCAATCCGCGTTCGGTCGGCATTCGCGCGATCAACATCGAGAAGGGCGACGAGCTGATCGACGTCCAGGTCACCGACGGCAAGAACGACATCGTGCTCGCGACGGCGCACGGCATGAGCATCCGCTTCCACGAAAAAGACGTGCGTGACATGGGCCGGACGGCCACGGGCGTGAAGGGGATCGAGCTCGACAAGAAGGACCACGTCATCGACATGGTGGTGGTACGGCGCAAGTCCACGCTGCTCACGGTCACCGAGAGGGGCATGGGGAAGCGCTCCGAGCTCGATGAGTACCGCGTCCAGCATCGCGGCGGCCGCGGCATCATCACGCTGAAGCGCAGTGACAAGACCGGCGTCATCGTGGCGCTGAAAGAAGTGCTGCCCGACGACGAGCTGATGATGATCACCAAGAAGGGGATCATGATCCGCGTACCCGTCGAGGGCATCCGCATCTCGGGTCGCAACACGCAGGGCGTCAAGGTCATGAACCTGACGCCGGGCGATCTGGTCGTGGATGTGGCGCGCGTCGTGAAGGAGGACGAAGAGGAGGTGGAGGAGGACGACGATGAGACGCCGCCTCCGGCACCGAAATCCAAGGCTGCTACGGCCAAAGCGCGCGCCAAAGCCAAGAAATAGCATGGTCACGGCCCGGGACATCCAGGAAGCCGCGGCTGGCCTGCGCGGCGTGGCGCGTCGCACCTCGCTCGTCTACGTGGAGGAGCTGGGCGTGCATCTCAAGCTCGAGAACGAGCAGCCGATCGGAGCCTTCAAGATCCGTGGGGCCTTCAACGCGATCCGAAAACTCCCCGACGCCGCGCGGCAGCGCGGGGTGATCACGTACTCCTCAGGCAACCATGGCCAGGCAGTCGCGTATGCTGCCAAGCACTTCGGCGTGCGCGCGGTGGTCACCATGCCCGAGACGGCCCCCGCGGTGAAAGTGGCCGGCGTGAAGAAATGGGGCGGTGAGGTCGTGTTCGCCGGGCGTACGTCCGAGGATCGTCGTCTCCAAGCCGAGGCGATCGCGCAGCAGGACGGACTGGCCATCGTCCCGCCGTTCGATCACCCCGACATCGTCGCGGGTCAGGCGACCATCGCGCTCGAGATCGTCGAGCAGTTGCCCGAGGTCGAGACGGTCGTCGTCCCGGTGGGCGGCGGCGGGTTGATCTCGGGAATCGTGGCGGGGTTGGGGTCCGTCCAGAGCACAGCGCAGGTCTGGGGCGTCGAGCCGATCGGCGCGCCCAAGCTGCACCGCTCGCTCGCCGCCGGAGAAGTCGTGCGGCTCGACCAGACGGGCAGCATTGCCGACGGACTGATCACGCTCAATGTCGGCACCATCCCCTTCGCCGAGCTCACCCGGCAGCGGGATCGGATTCGCGGCGTCGCCCTGGTCGAGGATGACAGCATCCGGGCCGCCGTGCAGTTTCTCTGGCGCACCTGTCGTCTTGCAATCGAGCCGTCCGGTGCAGCCACGACGGCCGCGCTGCAGGGCGGCCTCGTCCCGCGCAGCCGGACCACGGTGCTCGTGGTCAGCGGCGGCAATGTCGATCCTTCGCTGCTCGAGAGAACGGACTGATGGCCCCATCCGCTCCAGCCCCGCGCGTCCTGGTCGCCGACGACGACGAGTCGTTGGTCCGCACGCTCACCTGGATCCTCAAGGAGAACGGCTACGAGGTCTCGGTATGCCCGGGTGGCGATTCGCTGTTCGCCATGCTCGAAGAGATCAAGCCCGCGCTGCTGCTGCTCGACATCATGATGCCGAAGGTGGACGGCCTGCAGCTGCTCGAGCGGTTGAAGCAGGACGAGCGCTACAAGGATCTGCCGGTGCTCATGGTCTCGTCGATGCCGCCCGAGGAAGCGACCGTGCGGGCCCTCGGGCTCGGGGCCGCGGACTTCATCTCGAAACCGTTTCGCGTGCGCGAGCTGCTGGCGCGCGTCGAAGCGCACATCCGCGTGGGCCGCGCGCTCGCGACGGCGCGCGAGGAAGCCCGCAGCCGTGCCGCCATGGTGGACATCCTCCACGAGGTCACCGACTCGCTCAAGCCGGACGAGATGTATCACATCCTCGCGCGGCGGGTCGCGCGCGCGCTGAACATCTCCAAGTGCTCGATGGTGCTGGCGAAGCCCGGCGATCAGCAGGGCGTGGTGGTGGCGGCGTACGAAAACCCGATGCTGCGCAATCTCCAGATCGAGCTGAGCCGCTATCCGGAGATTCGCAAGGCCGTGTCCAGCGGCCGGATGGTGCTGGTCGAGGAGGTCGCGACCGATCCGCTGTACGAAGACGAGCGGCGCCGCTGGGAGCGAGACAACATCAAAGTGCCGACCCGGTCCGCTGTCGCGCTGCCGTTCTGGATGAAGGATCAGCAGATCGGCGTGTTTTTCCTGCGCACGACGGGCGACGACCCACCGCTCACCCGCGCGGATGCGTCGTTCGCCGAGACCGTCATCAAGACGGCCGTGTCGGCGATCGAGAAGGCGTACGACTTCGAGACCGCCGTCTCCGACAAGCAGCGCCTCGAGAAGCTCGCGCTCACCGACGCGCTCACGGGCTGCATGAACCGCCGGGCGCTGGCCGAGGCGCTTGCCGCTGAGCTCGATCGCGCGCGCCGCTACAACCTGGCGCTCACCATCCTGCTCGCGGACATCGACCGGTTCAAATCGATCAACGACACGCGCGGGCACATCGCGGGCGACTCCGTGCTGCGCCAGGTGGGCGAGCTGCTGCGCCGCGAAGCGCGCTCGGTGGACATCGTGGCCCGCTACGGTGGCGAGGAGTTCGTGATCGTCATGCCGGAGACGGCGCCGCACGGCGCCCAGATCTTCGCCGAGCGGTTGCGGCGCCGCATCATGGCGCGCGACTTCGCCGATCCGGGTGAGGACCCGCTGCATCTCACGGTGAGCATCGGGCTCGCGTCGTTCCCGGACGACCGCGTCCACAGCGCCGACAGCTTCGTGTCGCTCGCCGATCAGGCCCTCTATCGCGCCAAGAACGAAGGCCGCAACTTGGTTCGGCAATGAGCGAGCGCCGCTGCCCCAAATGCGGATCCGTCTATACGGACACCGGGGCACGATTCTGTCCCAAGGACGGCAGCATGCTCGTTGAAGTTCAGGCCAGGAAACCGGGCGGGCCGCCCCCCCCGACCCCCCCGACCCCCCCCGCGAGTAGCGGCACGGGGGTGCGAACGCCGCTGCCTCCCGGCAAGGCCGGTCTCGACCGCGCGTCGACGCTCTCCAACCAGATCCTCGATGCCCGTTATCAAGTCCTGCAGAAGCTTGGCGAGGGCGGCATGTCGTACGTCTACCTCGCCAAAGAGATCTCCTCCGGAGAAACCGTCGCGATCAAGGTGTTGTCGCCGCGGCTCGCCACGGACAAAAGCTCCGTCGAGCGCCTGCGGCGTGAAGCGGGCCTCGCGATGCGGCTCGATCATCCGAACGTCTGCCGCATCCTGCGCCTCGGCGAGTCGGAGGACGGGCTGATCTATCTGGTGATGCCGTTCCTCAAGGGCGAGCTGCTGTCCGATCGCGAGGTCCGCGGCGGGCCTATGGACATCACGCTGGGCGTCACCTTGCTCACACAGATGTGCGCGGGACTCCACCACGCGCATGAGCTGCAGATCATCCATCGCGATCTGAAGCCCGAGAACGTCATGCTCGTGCCCGATGACGGGGATGGCACCGAGCGCGCGGTGATCATGGACTTCGGCCTCGCCAAGGAGCGCCGTGCCGATCCAGCGATCGCCAAGCTGACCGCGACCGGGATCATTCTCGGCACCCCCGAGTTCATGAGCCCCGAGCAGATTCGCGGCAGGGCGCTCGATGCGCGCAGCGACATCTACGCGCTCGGCATCGTGGCGTTCGAGATGTTCACCGGCAAGCTGCCGTTCCAGGGCCGGAATGCGCAGGAGATGATGATCGCGCGCCTGCGGAGCCAGCCGCAGTCGGTCCGCACGCTGCGGCCGGATGTGCCTGAGCCCGTGGAGAAAGCGCTCACAAAAGCACTGCAGACCAGCCCCGACGACCGCTTCGCCACGGCGATCGAGTTCGGTGACGCGCTCTCCGGCCGGGCACAGTCGACGTCATCCGGGGGCGGCGGCGGCGGCTTCTTCGGAAAGCTGAAGGAAAGGTTTTCGTGATCGCGTTGCTGGCTTTGTTGGTCTTGCAGCAACCCCAAGCAACCACCGCAATTCGGGCAGGAACGCTCATCGACGGCACGGGAGCGGCGCCGGTGAGAAATGCCGTGATCCTCGTGCAAGAGGGCCGCATTACGGCGGTCGGCGCGAACGTGCAGATCCCCAACGGCGCTACGGTGATCGATCTCTCCGCCGCGACTGTGCTGCCGGGGTTCATCGACGCGCACGTGCATCTCGCCGGGCACACGATCGGCGATGGCGACTGGCAGCACGCCGGGCTCACGGAAATGCCGAGCCAGCTCGCACTGCTGGGAGCGGCGCACGCGCAGCAGACGCTCGAGGCTGGCTTCACGACGGTGCGCGTCGTCGGCACCGGCAATTTCAGCGACATCGCGCTGCGCAACGCCATCAACGCCGGCTGGATTCCCGGCCCGCGCATTCTGGGCGCGGGGGTCTCCTTCGGTATTCTCGGCGGGCATTGCGACGGCACGAACGGCCTGCAGCCCTGGGCACTGGGGGGGGGACGTGAGGCCGGGGTGGAATCGGGCGTCGCGGATGGCGTCGAAGCAGTGCGCAATGCGGTGCGCTACGCCGTGAAGTACGGCGCCGACGTCATCAAGATCTGCGCGACCGGCGGCGTCCTGTCGCTGACCGACTCGGTCGGCGTGCAGCAGTACACCGAGCAAGAAATGCGAGCGATCGTCGAGACCGCGACCCAGCTCGACCGTCGCGTGGCGGCGCACGCGCATGGGACCGCGGGCCTCAAGGCCGCGGTCCGAGCGGGCGTGACGTCGATCGAGCATGGCTCGATTCTCGACGCCGAAGCCGTTGCGCTGATGAAGCAGAAGGGCACGTGGCTCGTGCCCACGTTGCTCGCCGGGTTTACGGTCGAGTCACTCGCCACCGCGGGACGCTTGCCGGCGCCGATCGCCGCCAAGGCACTCGCGATCGCGCCGCGGATGCGCAACTCGTTCAAGCTCGCCGTGGATGGCGGCGTGAAGATCGCCCTCGGCACCGATGCCGGTGTGATGCGGCACGGGACCAATGCCCGCGAATTCGCGCTGATGGTGCGCTACGGCATGACACCGATGCAGGCGATCGTGGCCGCCACGTCCGGTGGCGCGACCCTGCTGGGACTCGAGCGCGAGATCGGCACGATCGCGGTCGGCAAACGCGCCGACGTGGTCGCCGTCCAGGGAAATCCGCTCGACGGTATCCAGGTTCTCCAGAGCATCAGCTTTGTCATGAAGGACGGCCGCGTGTTCAAGCGCGACGGACAAGTCCTGGGCCGGAGCGCCGCCGGCGTGCCGTGAAGCGTTTCCCCGCATTCGATCCTCCAGAGTACGTCAATTGGAAGCCGGATCCCGCGCTGGTTAGGGGCTTTCGAGCAACGATCGAAAGCGATCCCGAGCGCGCTTCGATCGTTTCAGCCCTGACTCCTGACTCCAAGCTCCAGTTGTACCGCGGCCTGCTGCGCGCGCGCCTGCACGACATCGAGCTGAAACGCTGGGTCCGCACGGGCGTCATATCGAAAGCATGGCTCGGCACGGGGGAGGAAGCCACGACCGTGGGCCCCGTTCACGCGCTGGAGCGCGGCAAGGACATCGTCGCGCCGATGATCCGCAACGCGGCGGCATGCTGCGAGATGGGGATGCCCCTCAGCGGCATGCTGCGTGCCTATCTCGCCACGGCCGATTCACCCAGCGGCGGGCGCGACCTGCACGTGGGCTCGATGCAGTACGGGGTGCTGCAGCCGATTTCACATGTCGGCGACATGGTGCCCGTGATCGCCGGAATTGCGCTCACGTTCAAGATCAAGCGCGAGCCGCGAGTCGCCCTCACCTGGGTGGGAGACGGATCCACCAAGACCGCCGCCGCGCACGAAGGCACGAATTTCGCCGCGGTGCAGCGCGTCCCCGCCATCTTCATCATCGAAAACAATCAGGTCGCGCTCGGCACCAGGCTCGCGCAGCATCATCTGCCGGCCGATTTCAAGGATTGGCCGGCGAGCTATGGCGTGTGGGGCGCGGTGTTCGACGGCAACAACGTGGTCGACGCCTACGCGGCTACCCGAATCGCCGCCGAGCGGTGCCGGACGGGAAGCGGGCCGGCGCTGCTCATTGCTGAAACGTTCCGGATGGGCGGGCACGCGACGCACGATGAACGTGAAGCCCGCGAAACGTTTTCGCCCGAATTGTTTACCAAGTGGGGCAAGCGCGATCCCATCGGCCTGTACGAGGAGTACTTGAAGGAAGAAGGGATCTCCGCGAAGGTTCTCGGAGAAGCGGAACGAGAGATCGCGGAGCAGGTGGAGCGTGCGGCGGCCGACGCGCTGGCGAGCCGCGACAAAATGCCGGAGGGCGCGAAAGCCCTCGAGGGAGTGTATGCGAGCCGCAATTAGCCTGGTGCTGGTGTTCATCGCCTGCCGCAGTCCCCAACCCGCCGCGGGCCAATCCGGACGAGACGATCAGCTGCGCGTGCCGGACGGGTTCAAGATCTCGATCTTTGCGCAAAACCTTCAGGGCGTGCGGTATCTCGCGCTCGGGCCGGACAAGGCCATCTACGCGTCCCAGCCCGCGTCGGGACGCATCGTCAAGCTGACCGATCGCAATAACGACGGCGTCGCGGACACGACGATCGGTGTCGCGCAGGGCCTCCATGGGCCGTTCGGCATCGCGTTCCGCGGGGACACGATGTACGTCGCCGAAGAGCGGCAGGTGATCCGATTCGATCCCCCCCCCGGACGTACCGAGCCCGTGACCATCATCTCCCGGATTCCCGCGGGCGGACATTCGACGCGGACGATCCTGTTCGGCCCGGACGGAAAGCTCTACCTGAGCGTCGGCTCGTCCTGCAACCTGTGCGATGAGCGCGACTCGCTGCGCGCCGCGGTGTCGCAGTTCAATCGCGACGGCTCGGGCGGCCGCATATTCGCTAAGGGCCTGCGCAATACCGTCGGCATGGCGTTCAATCCCACCACCGGCGAGTTGTGGGGCAACAACAACGATCGGGACAATCTGGGTGACGACATTCCGCCCGAGCACGTGAACATCATCAAGGACGGCCGCAATTACGGCTGGCCGCAATGCTATCTGCCGGGCAAGCAGAATCCCGAATACGGCTCGGCCGATTGCTCGCAGGTCGAGCCGCCGGTGATCACGGTCCCGGCCCACACGGCGCCGCTCGGGCTGGCCTTCTATACCGGGACGCAGTTCCCAGCCGACTATCGCGGCGATGCGTTCATGACCCTGCACGGCTCCTGGAATCGCTCGGTGCCGGCGGGGGCGAAGGTCGTGCGCGTCCAGGTGGACAGCGGTGGCGGGCGCGCCACGGGCGTAGATGACTTCATCACCGGCTGGCAACGCCCGGACGGCTCGCGCTGGGGGCGTCCGGTCGGTGTCGTGGTGTTGCCGGATGGTTCACTGCTGGTGAGCGACGACATGGGCGGCAAGATCTGGAGGGTGAGCTATGGACGGTAAGGCGTTGGACCGTCGGACGGTCGGACGGTCGGTCGGTCTATTGAGTGGCACGTTGGCTTTAGGTGCGGTGGTCTTTCTGTCAGTCCGTCCGACAGTCCGACCGTCCGACATCCATGCCGAGTACGTCAAATTCCTCAGCGGCAAAGACACGGTGACGGCCTACCTCGCCTACCCCGAGCGCTCGGGTCCCGCGCCCGCGGTCATCGTGGTTCACGAAATCTTCGGCATGTCGGACTTCATCAAGCAGACGACCGAGCAGCTCGCCAGGGACGGCTTCGTCGCGATCGCGCCCGATCTGTTGTCGCGCCGAGGCGGCACGCCGGCCACGACCGATTCCGCCCGAAAACTGATCGCAACGCTGAATCGCGACACCGTCACCATGGATCTCGATGCGACGCGCGCCTATCTCAACAAGACGAAGGCGGTGCGCAGCGGTCAGATCGGCATCATCGGATTCTGTTGGGGCGGCGGTCAGAGCTTCCGCTATGCGACCAACGCGCCCGAGCTCAAGGCCTTCGTCGTGTGCTATGGGCCGAGTCCCGATCCCGCCGACATGGCGAAGATTCGCGCCAAGGGGCTCGGGGTGTACGGCGAGAACGACGCGCGCATCAATGCGGGGTTGAACGACGCCGCCGCGGCCATGAAAGCCGCCGGCAAGGACTACCCGTACACGGTCTACCCGGGCGTGGGACACGGTTTCTTGCGCAGTCGCGAAAAGCCTGAAGTCGCCGACAGCGCGTGGGCCAACGTGATTCGCTTTTTCCGCCAGCAGCTGAAGAGCTAACGGCGCGCCAGCTCCGTTAGATACGCGCGGGCGCGCTCGAGCACGGCATCGCGCCCCGCGAGCACGTCGTCGACCCGCACCCCGACCTGGAAGTCGGGTGCGATCCCCGTCCGGACAAACTCGCGGCCATCGGGGAAGGCGTCGCGCGTCACCGTCACGCGCAGCTGCCAGGTTGCGGGGAGTGGCACGACGGTCGTCTGGCCCGTGCTTCCCGCGGACGTCTGCCCGATGATCACGCCGCGGTGGCCGGCGCGAACTGCGACGAGAAAATCCTCGGCTGGTCCCGCCGTGCGTGCCGACACGAGCACGGCCACGGGGCCGGTGTAGGGAATGCCTTCGCGCCGGGCCAATGGCCAGATCGTATCGGACGGCGCCTGTAACCACGCCCCCGACGAGTCGGGCGAGTCGGCGCCGCGATATGCCGGCCGGTACTGCGGCGTGCGCCAGCGCGAGGTGAGAAACGGCCGGTCGATGAGCCGCGCGAGGATCGCATAGCCGTTCTCCCGCCCTCCCGCCGTCCATATCGTCTCGCGCAGGTCGAGGATCAGACCTCGGTGCCGCGGTCCTTCGCGGGCGGCCTCGCCGAGCGCGCGTGCAAACCGCTCCGGAACGTCAGCATCCGCAAACGAGCTGATCCGAATCCAGATCGCGCCGTCGGGCAGCGTGTCGGCTTCGAACGCGGGAGGTTCGAGCGGCCAGCGCGCGTTGCTGGGGACGCTCCGGGTCACGCTGGCCCCGCGCTCCTCACCGCCGGGCAGCCTCAGGAGGAGATGCAAGGCCGTGCTGCGCTCGCCCTCGAGCATGCGCGCCACGGCGCGCTCCCAGCGGCTCAGCTCGGTGCCTGCCGAGATCTCGGGCAGCACGGAGTCGCGGATCCAGTCGGCGGCGGGAATTCCCTGGACCGCCAGGATCTCGGCGAGGCGCTCGGGTCGCGCCACGCGCATCTCGTCGTTGGTCGCATAGTCCATGATGAAGGGCCGCCGCTCGATACCTTTCAGCGCGAGCGGCGGGCGCGCCACGCGGCTTGCGATGGACGCGGGCGGCAGGAGCTCGAATTGTCCGTCGTTCAGGAGCGCGCCCCAGCGGCGCAGGCGGCGCACGAACTGGACGTCGGTGGGCACCGGCCGCTCGCCGACATACGAGAGCGTTGCGGCGAACGCCGAGTCCCAATTCGCGCGAACCGCGTCCCAGTACGCATAGTTGTACCGTGCTTCGGCCCAGAAGCCGGCGGCGACGCGTTGTCGATCGACGGCGGTTGCTGCAGGGCCTGCGGGGGGGGGCCCACCTGCGCGCTGAGCGGCCAGGAGCGCGGGGAACCACAGGAGCAACCACGGCGTACGGGAAAACGGCATGGCTCTAATTTACCTGTTGCTGTTCGCATCGCCCCAATTGCTGCTGTACCTCTACCTGCGCGAGCGCCTCCCGCTCTCGAGGCGGCGCTGGCTGACGGTGGTCTTCATCGTTTTCAATATCCCCTGGCTTATCGTCGCGGGGCGGATGTTCTCGGGCAGCCTGTGGGGGATCAGCCGTATTCCCTACATCGCGCCGTTTATCGCCTGGCAGTTTTTGGGCTGGATCTTTTGCGGGTTGGTAGCGGTGTACGTGATATCAAAGGCGGCTTGGCGGTTGGGCGGTTGGGCGGTTAGCAAACTGCGACGCTCGCCAACCGCCGAACCGGCCAGCCGCCCAACCGCTATGTCGCGCCGCCAGTTCCTCGCCCGTGCGACCTATGCCTACGCAGCCGCGGGCCTCGGGCTGTCGGCCTACGGAATCTGGTCCGCGGAGCGGCTGCCGGCCGTGACGCGCCGTACCCTGTTCTTCCGTGATCTGCCGCTTCCCCTGAATGGCTTGCGCATCGCCCACCTCTCCGACGTGCACGCCGGCGTCCATATGCCGGAAGAAAGAATGCACGAGCTGGTCCGCGAGACGAATGCACTCGGCGCTGACTTGATCGTGCAGACCGGCGACATGATCGACATCTCGCCGGCCTACATCCCCCAGTACGTGCGCGCCTTTCGCGATCTGCACGCGCCGCTCGGCGTGGTGACGGTGCTCGGCAATCACGATCGCTATACCGGTCAGGACGCCGTGATTCGCGGGGTGCGCGACGCGGGGCAGGTATTCGTGCAGAATGGATCCCACATCATCGAGCGCGGCGGCGCTGGCGTCGCGCTGGTCGGCATCGATGACCCGCGCAACTGGCGCGCGGACGATCCGCAGCACGACGATCTCGAGCTCGCCCTGCGCCGCACGCCGCCAGCCGGTGAAGCATTTCGCATCCTGCTCGCGCATCGCCCTGGCGCATTCGATGGCGCGATCCCGCGCGCCATTCCCCTGACGCTCGCCGGTCACATTCACGGGGGGCAGTTCTATCTTCCGGTGATCGGATGGTCGCCAGGCCGCCTCATCACCAAATACGTGATGGGCCATTTCGAAAAAAGTGCCAGCCAGTTGTACGTGAGCCGCGGGATCGGCGTGGTCGGGATTCCACTGCGCGTCTTCGCGCCGCCGGAGATCGCGCTGTTCGAGCTCAGGCGCTTATAGATTTCCAGCCGGCGTCGATCACGAGCCGGACGCTCGTATCGCCCGGTTTCCATTCTTCGGCGACGATCCTTCGCAGCGCATGACTGATCACGGAGAGCCAGACTCCCGCCCAGACTTGGGCCGCTCCCGCGCGCACCGTCCCCTGCGCTTTGCCTTCGGCCACGATACGCTCGAGCGCGCTGCGAAACTCGCGCGCGGTCCTGCGGCTTTCGTCATCGAGCAGCGCCCCCCCCGCCACCGGTTCGAGCAAACCAAGCTTGACGATCGCCGTCTCATGCGCGGCGCCTTCCACGAGGCCGAGCGCAACGGCAGTGAGTTGGGCTCGGGCCGTCCCCCCCCCACCCTGGGGATCGCGTGCCGGCTCCTGCACCACCCTCGCCGCCCAGCGCTGCGCTGCCCGGTACAGCTCGTTCAAGAGCTGCTGTTTGCTCGCGAAGTGGCGGTAGATCGTCCCCTCGGCGACGCCCGCCTTCTTGGCGATCTGCGCGGTCGTCGTGTCGTGGTAGCCGCGCGTGGTAAACAGCTCGAGCGCCGCTCGGATCAGGCGCTGCCGCGTCAAATCCGCCGATCCGGTCCACGGTGGTGAGGAGGGGTGCGTCACAATGGCGAATCTACTAGCTTTCCGGCCGTTTCATCCCCATCAAAACAGCTGGAGGCGTCGTCGCATGCGCATGCTCGTCCTGGGCGCGGGGCTGCAGGGTTCCGCCTGTGCCTATGATCTGTTACAGCGTCCCGAGGTGGAGCGCGTCACGCTGGCCGACCTCCACCCGGATCGTCTCCCCAGGTTCCTGAAGAGGAAAAAGAGCAAGCGCCTCGCCACGACTCGGCTCGACGCGAAAAAGACCGGCGCCCTGCGCACGCTCATGCGCAATCACGACGCGGTCATGAATGCGCTGCCGTACTACTTCAATTATCCCGTCGCCAAGCTGGCCGTCACCAGCGGACTGCATTGCGCGGATCTCGGCGGGAACACGGAGATCGTCCAGAAGCAAAAGACCCTGCACAAGGCCGCACAGAAAAGCCGTGTCTCCGTCATTCCCGACTGCGGCCTTGCTCCTGGAATGGTCAACATCATCGCCGCCGAAGGGATTCGTCGCGTCGGGGACGCCGAAACCGTGAAGATCTACGTGGGCGGCCTGCCGCAGAAACCGGAGCCTCCGCTCAACTACCAGATCGTGTATTCGCTCGAGGGCGCGCTCGACTACTACACGACGCCGTCGTGGGTCCTGCGCGAGGGACGTCCTGAGCGCGTGGCTGCGCTGTCCGAGCTCGAGGATGTGCCGTTCCCAAATCCAGTCGGCACCCTCGAGGCCTTCCATACCGGCGGGGGGATTTCCACGATGCCGTGGGCCTACCGCGGCAAAGTGCGCACGATGGAGTACAAGACGCTCCGCTATCCGGGGCACGCCGCGATCATGCGCCCCATCCGTGAAATGGGACTGCTATCGCTCGATCCCGTACGCGTGCGCGGAACGGAGATCGTGCCGCGCGATGCGTTCATCGCCGCGGTATCGCCCCAGCTCAGCAAGCCCAACGGTCGCGATCTCGTGGCGCTGCGCGTGGAAGTGCGGGGGAAGAGCGGCGCGCGCGTGGCCTGGCAGCTGCTCGACTATTACGACGAACCGACCGGCATCAGCGCGATGATGCGTGCAACGGGGTTTTCGCTCGCGATCACCGGCGTCATGCAGGTGGATGGCCGGATCGGCTCAGCGGGTGTGTACACGCCCGATGAGGCCGTGCCGTTTCAAGCGTACGTCGCTGAGCTCAGACAGCGGGGTGTGCGGATCGAGGAGGTTCAGTAGCTCCAGGTGGTCCCGAAGATGACTTCCGTCCCTTCCGTCCCCCAGCCGGCATGCAGCGTGATGACCGTGTTTCGCAGCATGGCCAGCGCGACCCCACCGCCCCAGTTGGTGTGCAGGCCGTCCTTGGTCAGCTCGATCGGCTCGCCCGGACCGAAGACGCGGCCCGCGTCATAGAACGCGAACAGCTTCACCTCGAGCACGCGCGGGGCCCAGATCACACCGTAGCGTGCCTCGAGACTGGCGAGCAGTTTCCCCGGTCCGACGAACCGGGCGTCGTGATAGCCGCGCAGCGAGCGGCGGCCGCCCATCGCGACGAACGGACCCTCGCTCGATTCCATCGTCATCTGTGCGGAGACCGGCGGCGTCCCGGTCATCTTCTCGCCGCCGAGGCGCCCCGCGATAATCAGGCGCTCGAATGGGTGAACGAACGCTCGCACTCCCGCCGTCGTGCGCGTGTAGCCGCGCCCCCAGCCGACCAGGGCCTCGGCGATGATGCCGCGGTGGGGGTCGGCCTCGAGATCACGCGAATCCAGGACGAGACCAACGCGTGCCACGGCGTCGCTGAACGGATCCTCCTCGGGTCCAATCGTGCCGGACGCGACATCGCGCGCGAACACGCTTCCTCCCGGCAGCTCGCGGAAATCGCTTCGGTCCAGCGTCCCACCGACGAGCGCGCGCAGCCGCCCCACCAGCCGGCGCTGGGCTGTCGCCCGGACACCGCCCGTGGTGCGGCTGACTTGATAGAAATGGGAGCGCCCCTCGGTGCTGTCGGGGTCGTACGGCGCGTCGTTGCCCTGGCCGTAGTACCCCATGCGATTCGCCCGTATCAGGCTGAGCGTGAGACCGAGACGCCATCCATCCCAATACGCGGGCGCTTGTCCGTCGAGGATGATGGCGTAACTGCCCTGCGTACTCGCGCCGATGTCGAGCGCGGCGCGCGCGAAGTTCGGTTCGGGACGCTCGAAGGCCATCGGGCTCGACCAGTCGTAGTGTCCCGAGAACCAGAACCCGTCGCTCGAGCTGTAATAAAAGACTGGATAGAGGCGATCGACCCAGTTCTTCCGCGGGTCAACCTCCTGCGCCGCGAGCGACGTCGTGCCGAGCGCCCCCCCCAGCAGCGCGAGGATCAGGTACGCGCGAATAAGTAGGCCGTATCCCGAAGCTTGGCTTCCGTTCCGTCGTGCGCGGCATACCGGCTGGGAAACAGGGATGCCGCCCCGAACTCCCCGCGCTTGTTCACGGCGTAGAAGGTCAGGCCGAACCTGGGCCGTCCCCGCTCATCGAGCAGGCGCGGCTCCGTCGCCGCGACCACGCGCTTCAGCGTCTCGAGGCAGGCGTCGGTCGGTTTCATCCCGCGGCGCATGTGCTCGACCGTGAGGAACCCGCCGCAGACCTTGATGTTCGACTCGCCGCGGCCCGTGGAGCCGGCAGCGCCGACCTCGTTGTCGCAGTATTGGCCCGCGCCGATGATGGGTGAATCGCCCACGCGCCCCGGGATTTTCCACGACAGGCCGCTGGTCGTCGTCACGGAGGAGATATCGCCCTGCGGCGTCACCGCGTCGCAGTTGATCGTCCCCGTTTTCGGCAGCGTGAGCTTTTCCGCATCAGGCACGTCGAGGAAGTTGTCGTCAGGATTCTGGTTCGCGCGCCAGCGCAGCCAGGCTTCACGCGAATGCTCGGTCATCAAGTCTTCTTCCTTGAAGCCGTAGGAGAGCGCAAACCGCTTCGCACCTTCGCCGACGAGGAAGATGTGGTTCGTGTACTTGAGGATCAGCTTCGCGACTTCGGATGGCGTCTTGATGCCTTCGAGACAGCCCACGGCGCCGGCCCGTTTCGTAGGCCCGTGCATGCACGAGGCATCGAGCTGGACCACGCCGTCGGCGTTCGGCAGCCCGCCATAGCCCACAGAGTCGTCGTTGGGGTCGAGCTCCTGGATCTTCACGCCTTCGACGATCGCATCGAGCGTGTCCGCGCCCTGCATCAGCATGTCGAAGGCTTTCTGCACGCCGCGCAGTCCATTGGCGCTGGCGACCGTGACGGGCTTCGCGGCCCACCGGGAGGGTGGAGGCAACGGCCGCGGTGGTCGCATCGCATGGGGAATCCCGAGTGCGGCGGCGGTCCCCACGAAATCGCGGCGCGAAAGAGACACGAGAGCCTCCGAAGGTGAAGAAGTGTTAGTGGTTTTACCCACTCGTGTTACGACTGTCAACTTGCTATCGTTCCCACCCCGTGGAAATTTCGCTCGTGGTCCCGGCCTATAACGAGCGGGACAACCTCGCGCCGCTGCTCGCCGAAATCGCGGCCGCCCTCGAGGCGGGGCCCCCGCCCGAGCGGGCTGTCCAGAGCTACGAGGTGATCGTCGTGGATGACGGCTCGACCGACGGTACGTTCGAGGCGCTCGAGACCCTGCGGCCGCAATACCCTCAGCTCCGCATCATCTCGTTCGAGCGCAACGCGGGCCAGACCGCCGCGTTTGCGGCCGGATTCCGCGCCGCGCGCGCGCCCATCGTGATCACGCTCGATGCGGATCTCCAGAACGATCCCGCTGACATCCCCAGGCTCGTCGCCGAGCTGCAACGGAGCGGTGCGACCGCGGTCGCCGGCTACCGCACCGCGCGCCGCGACACCGCCTGGAAGCGGCTGCAGAGCCGGATCGCCAACGGCGTCCGCAACCGGCTCAATGGCGAAGTCATCCGCGACACCGGCTGCTCGCTCAAAGCGTTCCGGACCGAGGCGGTGCGGGACCTGCTGCTGTTCACGGGCATGCACCGCTTCCTGCCGACGCTCATCAAGATGAACGGCGGCACTGTGACCGAGATCGCAGTGGGACATCGACCGCGCAAGCATGGTGTAACCAAGTACGGCATGTGGAATCGTGTCTGGCGGTCGCTGATGGATGCGTTCGCGGTGCGCTGGATGCAGCGCCGCGCGCTGCGCTACCGCGTGCGCAAGGAGGTGTGATGGCGGGACCGGACGCTACGCACGAGCAATGGCACGTGCAGATCGACGCCGAGCTGGACGGGGAGCTCTCGCTGATGGAGCGTGCGGCGCTGGCCAAGCATCTCGCCACGTGCGCCCACTGCGCCGGCGCGCGCGCCAGCCAGCTCGAGGTGCGCGTGGCCCTCGCACGCTCCGCGGGCAACCCGCACGCGTTCGTCGTCCCGCGGCCGTCGATCCGCGCCGGCACGTTGACGCTCTGGGTCATCGTTGCGCTCGCGATGGGACTGCTCGGCGGCTGGCTGGCGAACCGCCGCTGGGGCGGCCCCGGCAGCGGAGCACCGCTCGAGGAAACGCGTGGGACTATCGTCGTTCAGTAGCGTCTTCCTCGCACTGGCGGCGCTCCAGGGCCCCGGCACGCGGCTCACCTATCGCGTGCGCGTCATCGAGCCTGCCGCGGTCGCGCCCCGCCTCCTCGCCAGCGGCACCGTCAGTGGCCCGCTCGACAACGAGATGCGGCTCACGCTTCGCAGCGACACCGCCGAAGTCGAAGCCCTGTTTTACCTCTCTCCCGTCGGGGATACGGTAAGCCTGAGCGCCGAGTTCTACACGCGCAGGCTCGTGGGCCGCTCGCGGCGCGGCCTGCCGCTCTGGGAGGATGACACCTACCGGCGCCTGATCCGGCTCGCCTGGAGCGATACGGCGCGGATCTACCCGTTCGGCGACAGCCGCCGGGGCGGGGCCTGGGTCGAGCTGATCCTCGAGCGGCAGTTCGCGGGTGGGGAGGGACGCGCGTCGGAGCAGTTCGATCTGGTCGATTCGACTCGGGATCTGCGCGTCGAAGCGGTCGTGCGCCCGCGCCGCGCACGCGTCATTCTGAACCTGGTGCGGGGCGATACGGTCAGCGGGCCACGGGGGATGGATCTCGTGCTGGACGAGCCGCCGCGCGTCGTGCAGCTCGTGCTGCGCGGGCGTGCCACGACATTCGTGGTGAGTCTCGCGCGTCCCACTCCGGCGATCTCTCCCCGCGACCGGGCGCTCGGGCTCGATGCCGAAGTGATCTGCCTGCGCGTCGCCCCGCCCGATACGCCCCCCCCCCAGCCTGTCGGGACCGTGTGCGGGAAACTGAACAATGTGGCGCGCCTGCTGCCGCTGCCGACCGGCGATACATTAGCTGCAACATTCGCCTGGCCGGGCGCGCGCTGATGCCACGAAGGAAACGCCTCGATCCCTCGATCTTCCACCTTCCCGTCGACAAGATGCGGGAGGGCTATTACTCCGACAAATACTTCGTGCGCGCGCGCGACCTGGTACGCAAAGACAAACACCGCCCGCGCGTCACGATGCAGGTCTTCGGCAAGTCGCACGCCTACCTCGGCGGCATCGACGAAGCAATCGCCATCCTGAAGCTGTGCGCGGAGCAATGGGACGAGCTGGTCGTGCACGCGCTGTACGACGGCGACGAGATCGAGCCCTGGGAAACCGTGCTGCTGATCGAAGGGCCGTACGACGCGTTTGCGGTGCTGGAAACGTTGTACCTGGGAGTCCTCGCGCGACGCACGCGTGTCGGAACCAATACGCGCGCCGTCGTCGCGGCCGCGAAACCCAAGGAAGTCATGTTCTTCCCGGCCCGGCACGATCACTGGCTCGTGCAGACGGGCGACGGGTACGCGGCCCACATCGCGGGCGCCATCGGCGTCTCGACCGACGCACAAGCGTCCTGGTGGGGCTCGGAGGGCGTGGGGACCGTGCCCCACGCGCTCATCGCCGCCTACGGCGGGGATACGGTGCTCGCCTCGCGCAAGTTCTCCGAGCTCAGCGATCCGTCCATCCGGCTGATCACGCTGGTGGATTTCGACAACGACTGCGTCGGGACTTCGCTGGCCGTCGCGCGCGAGCTGGGAGACCGCCTCTACGGGGTGCGGCTCGATACATCGGAGACGCTGGTGGACAGGTCCGTGATTCCCCAAATGGGCACGTTCAAGCCGGCCGGCGTGAATCCCCAGCTCGTCCGCAACGTGCGCGACGCGCTCGATGCGCAGGGCTTCCGCCACGTGAAGATCGTCGTGTCGGGCGGGTTTACCGTCGAGAAAATCCGGCAGTTCGAGGAGCAGGGTGTTCCGGCCGACGTGTATGGCGTCGGGTCGAGCCTGTTCCAGGGACGCTTCGATTTCACCGCCGATGTCGTCATGCTCGAAGGGAAGCCGTGCTCGAAAGTGGGCCGGGCGTATCGGGCCAACCCCAGGCTCGAGCGTGTGACGTAGTTAATCCGCACGTCCGCCACCACTTGCATCCTCCCGCCGCTGTGCATAATTTTCCAGCCAAATGAATAATCATGCATCCATCCCGGTTGGCGTGCTGGGCGCGTCCGGCTACGTGGGTCAGGAACTGCTGCGGCTGCTGCACGGCCATCCCGGCGCCACGGTAGCGTTTGCGACCGCCGAGACGGCTGCGGGGGAATGGGTCGACGGCATCGAGCTGATCAAGGCCGACGACGCACCCTGGCAGCAGGCCGAGATCATTCTGTCGGCGTTGCCGCACGGCGTGTCGGCGCGCTATGTCCATGAAGCGCGCGCCGGCGGCAAACGGGCCGTCGACCTCTCGGCCGACTTCCGCCTCTCACCCGACGCCGTGTACGGGTTGACCGAGTTCACGCGCCCGCGCCTGGCCGACGCCGATCTCGTCGCGAATCCGGGATGCTATCCCACGGCCGCGCTGCTCGCGCTGATTCCGCTCGCGCAGCTCGGCCTGATCGATCCCGCGCGCGAGATCATCATCGACGCGGCGTCCGGGGTCACCGGCGCCGGGCGCAATCCCAAACGGGAGCTGCTGTTCGGTGAAGTCGCGGAAGACTATCGCGCCTACGCGATCGGCAATACGCATCGGCACCTCGCGGAGCTGAAGCAGTCGCTCGCCCGTGAGGGAGGATTCACGGGCGATCTCGTCTTCACCCCGCACCTGCTCCCGGTCAAGCGCGGGATTCTCGAGACGATTCACGTGCCGCTGACCCGCGTCCTGGACCAGTCGACGGCCGAGGGACTCTACGCGGCCGCCTACGACGGCGAACCGTGCATTCAGATCATGCAGGGTAGCTTGCCGTCGCTGAAGGACGTCGTGTACCGCAACCGCGTGGCGATCGGCGTCGCCGAAGTCGCCGACGTGCGCCGGCCGCGGCTCACCGTCATCGCCGCGATCGACAACCTCGTGAAGGGCGCGGCGGGCCAGGCGATTCAGAACATGAACGTCATGCTCGGGCTGCCCGAGACGGCTGGGCTCGCATGCTGAACGTGAAAGTCGTCAAGATCGGCGGCAACGAGCTCGATCGGCCCGACTGGGTCGCTGCGTGTGCGCGCGCGCTCCAGGGCATCGGTCCGGCGGTCGTCGTGCACGGTGGCGGCCAGGCGGTGACCAGCTGGTCCCGGCGCCTGGGGCTTCCGGTCGAGAAGCAGGACGGCCTGCGGCGCACGACGCCTGAAATCGCCCAGGTGGTCGAGATGGTGCTGGGCGGTCCGGTGAACCGGCTGCTGGTCAGCGCGCTGCGCGCGGCGGGCCTCGATGCCATCGGGCTATGCGGCGTAGACGGCGGTCTGCTCACCGCGCAGCCGTTGCAGCAGGGGGGGGGCGAGCTGGGCGAGGTCGGTGAGATCGTCAACGTCCGGGCTTCGCTGCTCCAAAGCCTGCTGCTGGCGGGCCTGACGCCCGTCGTGGCGCCGGTCACGCCGTCGCTCACGAGTCCCGTGCGGCCACTCAATGTCAACGCTGACCAGGCGGCCGCGGCGATCGCCGCCGCGCTGGGAGCGCAGGAGCTCCTGTTCGTCTCAGACGTGCCGGGGGTGACGATCGACGGCGTCACCCAGCCCACCCTTGCGGCGGCGGAAATTGAGCAGATGATTGAAGCAGGTGTCGCAACCGGCGGCATGGCCGCCAAGCTGCGCGCCGCCGCGGACGCATTGCAGGCGGGTGTCCGGGCCGTACGGATCGGCGACCTCGATATGCTCGAGCACGCTACCGCCGGCACCCGCCTGCTCGCGGCGCCTGCGGCGGTCCAACCCGCGTGACCACTCCTCTGACATCGACGGACGCCCCCGCCTCCCCCTCGGCACTGCTGGGCGTCTACGCACGCGTCGGCCCCCTGTTCGTTGCGGGCGAGGGCTCCGAGCTGATCGCCGAGGACGGCACGCGCTATCTCGACTTTGTCGCGGGCATCGCCGTGAATGCGCTGGGTTACAACAGTCCCGTGTTTCGCGACGCCGTGCTGCGCGCGCTCGATTCCGGCCTGGTCCATGTCTCGAATCTGTACCGCACCGAACCGGGTGAGCGGCTCGCCGCCGAGCTGACCAAAGAGTTCGGTGGGCAGGCGTTCTTCTGTAATTCGGGTGCCGAGGCCAACGAGGGCGCGTTCAAGTTCGCGCGCAAATGGTCGAAGAAGACCGGCATCGTCGCGTTCAGCGGGTCCTTCCACGGCCGGCTGTTCGCGTCGCTCGCCGCGACCGATCGTCCCGACTATCGCCGGCCGTTCGAGCCGCTGCTGCCCAACGTGCAGATCATCCCCGTGGGCGACCGCGACGCTGCGACCAGCGCGATTACCGCCGAGCGCACGGCAGCCGTCATCATCGAGCCGGTGCAGGGCGAGGGCGGTGTGCGTCCGGTGCCGCCGGAGTTCCTCGCGTTTTTGCGCGAGCACTGCGACGCCTGTGGTGCGGCATTGATCTTCGACGAGGTTCAGTGCGGCCTCGGTCGCACGGGAACGTTGTTCGCCGCCGAGCAGACGGGCATCGTGCCGGACATGTACACGCTCGCCAAGCCGCTCGGCGGCGGGCTGCCGATGGGCGCGATTCTCGTGAGCGATCGCATTGCCGCGGCGCTCGCACCTGGCGATCACGCGACCACGTTCGGCGGAGGGCCATTTGTGGCCAGCGTGGCGCTCGAAGTGCTCAAGACGATCGCCGACCCAGAGTTTCTCGCTGACGTCCGCGCGAAGGGTGAGCTGCTGGGCGAGCGCCTGCGCACCCTGGCTGCTCGCTCCCAGCGTGTGCGCGAGGCGCGCGGCCGCGGCTTGATGTGGGGGCTCGAGTTGAACGAGGTGGCCGCGCCGGTGGTGGCCGCGGCCCGCGAGCGTCATCTGCTCGTGCTCACCGCCGGTCCGAACGTGATTCGCATCGTTCCGCCGTTGACGATCGCCTCGGGCGACTTGGGGCGTGGTGCCACAATCCTCGAAGAGGTGCTCGCGTGACCAGTTTGTCGGTCAAGACTGAGACTCGCCTGCGTCCGGCCATGCTGGCCGACGTCGCGGCCATGGAAGTCCTGATGGCTCCGTTCGTCGCCACCGGGGACTTGCTGCCGCGCTCCAACTACGACCTCTGCCGGCACATCAAGGAGTACGTGGTCGCCGCAGCGCCCGATGGGAGCATCGTCGGCTGCGGCAGCCTCAAGGTCTACAGCACGGGCCTCGCGGAAATCGCCGGGTTAGCGGTACGCGACGACCAGCAGGGGCGCGGTGTCGGCAAGGCGCTCGTCGAGGCGCTGGTCGTGGATGCGCGCGCGCTGGGCCTCAACGAAGTCTTCGGGTTGACCCGCAAACCGCTGTTCTTCATGCGACTGGGCTTCCGCGTGGCCGAGAAAGAGCAATTCCCGCTCAAGGTGTGGGCCGATTGCACGCGCTGTCCCCGCCAGCATGCGTGCGACGAGGTGGCCGTAGCGCTGACGCTCTAGTCGGCTTCGTTCACAGCAGCCACTCGATCGGCAGCAAGCTCAGCGCCGCGACCAGGACACGCTGCCACGTACTCGTTTGCGGCTCCGAATCGAACACGAGTGTCTTTCCTTCATGAAGCTCTTCCCACCGCATTCCGCCATCGTGCGTGGTGACCCTATAGGCACGCGCCGGAATGGTAGTCCGGAACTCATCGGCAAAGGCACGCGCCATGGCCGAACAGTCGATCACGAAGCCCAGCTCGGTGTTCAGCCGCTGCGAACGCGGGTCGAAATTGAACGAGCCCACGAACAGCCGCTCATCGTCGACGGCGAAGGTTTTCGCGTGGAGACTCGACGCCGAGCTGCCCGCCACGGTGCGCCCCCGTGCGGACGGTGCCCCAGCCGATCGCTTGAGCTCGAACAACTCGATTCCTGCCGCGAGCAGCGGTCTGCGCCGCCTGGCATAGCCGGCATGGACCGCCGCGACGTCGGTGGACTCCAGTGCGTTGGTGAGGATGCGCACGGACGTGCCCTGGCGCGCGAAGCTCGTGAGATCCTGAACGCCACGTGATCCCGGCACGAAGTAGGGCGACACCAGATGCAGCGACCGCTTCGGCATTCCGAGGACCTGCTTGAGCCGGGTCCACAGCAGCTGATCTTCGCGTGCGCGGCCCAGCCCCTTGGCTGGGTCGTCGCTGACCATGTGGACGTCCGCCCACTCGAGCCGCAGCGATCCCGTCATCAGGTCCTGAATCAGAGCGGAACCGCGCAGCGCCTCGAGATAGGACGTGGCGGCCGGGTCGCCCTCGACCCGCGCCGCTGTTTCCGTCATGAGCGCCAACGCCGCGGTGCTCGCGGCGGGAAGCACGGCCCGGGCCGGCTGCGCGGACGCGCTGGTCCAGTAGAGTTCGAAATCGCTCGACACGTCGGCGACCACGGGACCGAGGCCAGTACATCGAGATCGATGAACTCGATCCGCCCGCCCGCGCCGAAGTACTCGTCGCCAACATTGCGTCCGCCTACGATCGTGGCCTGGCCGTCGGCGGTGAACGCCTTGTTGTGCATGCGCCGATTCAGGCGCGGCGTCGCCAACTCCGGCGAGGGATTGGGCGTTGTGGGTTACCAGCCGGCGCGCCGGACCTGGCACCGGGACTTCATCGATCACAACGGATTCGTCCTGGAGCTCGACGGCCAGATAGCCGGCGCGGCCATGGTCATGATGGGAAAGGATTACACGCCTGATGGGACGCGCCTGCATCGCGTCACGTGGACGCCAAGGAGCAACGGCTCGGTCGTCGAGCGATGGCAGATATCGACCGACGGTGGGCGATCGTGGCAGGGGCGCTTCTACGGCGCGCTCGAACGGATCGCGGAGTAGGCGACCTTCTACGGGTGCGCGGCGCGATCGATCACGCGGGACCTGGCCGTCGCGGAGTGCCGCTCGATGGTCCTGGGGACGGAGGGGCGGGCAGGAGACCGTGCGGGCGCTACGTGCAGTCTCGCCGCCATCGTCACGAGGTCGGCGAGAGAGCCGGCGTGCATTTTTCTCATCACCCTGCCGCGGTGCGCTTTCACGGTTATCTCGCTGATGCCGAGCTCGCCTCCGATCTGCTTATTGAGCAGGCCGGACACCACTAATCCCATGACTTCTCGTTCGCGACGTGTGAGCCTGGCATACACGTCGCGGAGCGACCGCATGTCTGCCTCCTGCCTCAGCGCGACACCGCTGCGCTCGAGCGCGTTGCCGATGGCGCGCAACAGGACGTCGTCTCCGAACGGTTTGGTCAGGAACTCGACCGCGCCGCCCTTCATCGCCTCGACGCTCATCGACACGTTCCCGTACGCCGTGATGAAGATGATCGGCATTTCTTTTCGATCCGCCACGATGCGCTTCTGCAACTCGAGACCATTGACGTCTGGAAGCGCGAAATCGAGCACCAGACAGCTCGGGACCGACACGCGCGGGTGTGCGAGAAATTCCTGTGCCGTCCCGAAGGACCGCGGTTGCCAACCCGCGGCACGGATCAGCGGCTCGAGCGATTCGCGGATCGAAACATCGTCGTCGACGATGAACACGATTTGTCTGGAAGCCATGAGCGACCTGTCGTACGTGAAGTTCGCCCCTAAAATGGCGCTGGAATCGCGTCCGCGCGAAATCCGCTCTGTAACGATCGTGTTACCACGGACGGAGCGCGACGTTGAGCGCGCCCATCAGCGCCGCCTCGGTGAACGGCTTGAACAGGCATTCCACGGCACCCTGTTTCAGCACGCGCGGGCGAAGCGTGTCGTCGAGCTGCCCCGTAATGAACACGATCGGAATCTCCTGGCGGCGGCTCTGCAACTCCAGCAGGAGGTCCGGTCCGCTCATGCCCGGCATGGCGACATCGACCAGCACGCAGCGGGTCTGGTCGACGGAGCCGGACGCGAGAAATTCCTCCGCCGACGCAAAAGCCCGGGCGGTGAATCCCAACTCGCGCAGCAGGTCGGGCAGCGACTCGCGCACCGATATGTCGTCGTCGACGACGACGACGAGCGAACGCTCTCCCGTCAGGGCTTCCACGCTGGCGGCGGGATGCGCCGCGGGACGCCGTCCGGCGATCATAGCTTCGTACCGGCGGCAATGGAAAATGCAAACGTCGCGCCGGGACCCGTGTTCAGCGCTGCCCAGAGACGCCCCTGATGTCGCTCGACGATGGAGCGGCTCAGGGACAGACCCATCCCCATCCCACCGCTCTTGGTGGTGTAGAACGCCTCGAACAGCCGATCGACGTCCTGCGGTGCGAACCCGACGCCGCTGTCCTGCACCGTTACGCGGACGCCTCCGCCGTCCTCCAGTTCTGATCTCACGGTCAGCTCCCGCGGGCGATCATCGACCCCGGTCATGGCTTCCGCGGCGTTCATGATCAGGTTCAGGAAGACCTGCTGCAGCTGCACCCGATCGCCGAGGACCGGCGGGAGGTTGTCGGCGAGCGCCGTGTCGACGACCACCCGGGCTCTCTGGAGCTCGCCAATCGAGAGTGCGAGCACCTCTCGAATCGCGTCGTTCAGGTCGACCGGTTCGGTGACGACCTCCCGCTTGGTGAGCAGCCGGCGCAACCGGGTGATCACCTCGGAGGCGCGCTGGCTGTCGCGCAGGGTCCGCTTCGCGGTCTCACGCGCGCCGGCAACGTCGGGAGGATCGGCGTCCAGCATCCGCAGACAGGTGCTGGCGTTGGTCGTGATCCCCGACAGCGGCTGGTTCACCTCGTGCGCGATCGATGCCGTCAGGGCTCCAAGGCTCGTCACTCTCGCGACGTGCGTGAGCTGCGCTCGGGTCTTATCCAGTGCCTCCTGCGACGCGCGGCGCGCGGTCACGTCCCGAACCGCGGCGGTGTACTCGAGCTGGCCATCCTCGCCTCGGCTCGCATGAGCGACTGCGTGCAAGTACTTGATCGAGCGATCCGGCATCAGGAGACGGTACTGCCAGTCAAAGGAGCCTCCGTCGGTGACCTGGTCGATCTTCATTTTCTCGATCAAACTCGTGTCCTCGGGATGGACCCGAGTACGGATCAGCTCGACCGTCACCGGCGTACCGACTTCGATCTCGTAAATGCGATACAGCTCTTCCGACCACGTGATCTCGTCTGTCACCACACGCCAGGAAAAACTGCCCGTCGAGCTGAGCCGCTGCGCTTCGGAGAGCAGCGCCTCGCTGCGCCGCAACCGATGCTCGGCGTGCTTCCGTTCGGCGATTTCTTGTTCCAGCTCTTGGGTCCGAACTCGCACCTGGGTTTCGAGCCCATTGGCGAGCTCACGTACGGTTGACTCCGCCTGTTTGCGCGCGGTGACTTCCAACGTGAGGTTCTCGATGGACTGCACGGCCTGATAGGCCGCCGACGCGAACCGACCCAGGCTTTCGAGGAGCCTCAAGTCCTCGAGGTCGAATGTGCGCGTCTTCTCGTGGGCGATTGCCCAAATCGTACCGACCGCTCTGCCGTTGACGTGGAAGGGAACGAGGAGGCCCTCGTCAGCGAGCGGTGTCGCCGAGCCGAGATACGGATACCGCAGCTCCCAATGGGTGAAGAGCATCGGAACATTGCGGTCGAGGACGTCGCCGCACGGTCCGAACGAACGTGGAGTGCCGCCGCCGATGTGGGGACCCCATGCGCCCGCAATCGCCGCCCAGTAGAATCGTGTTTCGTCTTTCGTCAGCAGACTGAGGCCGGCCGAACCCGCCTGTAGCACCTCGAGGACTTTGTCCGCCAGCGTTTGCAGAATCGTGCGCGGAGAGTCGGCCAGCGCGCTGACGAGGGACACGAGCGCGCTGTTTTCCCTCTCGTACTCCGGCGCCCGCAGGGGACGGCGACGCAACTCATCGGTAAGAAGAATCGAGGTAAGCGGAGCAGCACCACCTGGAAATGAACTCTCGACCGGAGCTTGCGTTGCAGCTCGAGGCCCCATCGTACCGCTCATGGAAAACGCCTCCGCGTCAATGTCGCTGCTGAACGCTGAGTCCGGGTCGCGCGGCTGTCACTGATACTTTGGTATCACTTCCCGAACACCCGCCGGGCTTCGACCAATACCAACAGCTAATCGCTTCGCTCCGTCTGCGCGCCCAACGTGATCGCATCCTAGAACCCGGAGCGAGCCCCGTGACATCGTCCAAGTTCCTCATTACCGCCGCGGCGGGTGCCTGCAGCCTCGCGCTGCTGGGCGCCGCCGGCCCTGCTTTGAAGGAGACGACCATGACCAGCACCGTGACACAGTCCCCCCAGGCGCCGGCATCGGACGCCATCCGCCCATTCCGCGTCAACGTTCCCGATGCGACCCTCGCCGACCTGCGCCGGCGCCTCACGGCGATGCGCTGGCCCACCAAGGAGCTGGTAGGGGATCGGTCGCAGGGCGTGCAGCTCGCGACGCTCAAAGCGCTCGTCCGCTACTGGTCGACGGAGTACGACTGGCGGAAGGCCGAGGCCAGGCTGAATGCGTACCCGCAGTTCGTGACGAAGATCGACGGCGTGGACATCCACTTCATCCACGTGAAGTCGCCGCACCCGAACGCGATGCCGCTGATCATGACGCATGGCTGGCCCGGGTCGGTCATCGAGCTGCTCGAGACCATCGGTCCCCTGACCGACCCGACCAAGTACGGCGGCACCCCCGCCGATGCCTTCCACCTGGTGCTGCCGTCCTTGCCTGGCTACGGCTTCTCGGGTGAGCCGACCGAGCTCGGTTGGGAGTCCGGCCGCATCGCCCGCGCGTGGGCCACGTTGATGGAGCGCCTCGGCTACACGCGCTACGTCGCCCAGGGGGGCGACGTGGGCGCCAACGTCACGGACTTCATGGGGCGCCAAGGGCCCAAGGGACTGGTCGGCATTCACCTCAGTTTGCTCTCGGGGGCGTTGGCCATCGCCGATAAACTGCCGGCGAACTCCGAGGAGGAGCGCACGGCGCGCAAAGCGCTCGAGACGTTCCGGACGAGTGGCTTCGGCTATTTCCTGGAGCAGTCCACCCGGCCCCAGACGGTCGGCTACTCCCTGTTGGACTCACCGGTCGGGCTCGCGGCCTGGATGCTCGATCATGACACGGACAGCTACTACAAGATTTCCCGCGCGTTCGTCGACGGCCAGCCCGTGGGCAGGCTCACGCGGGAGAGCATCGTCGACAACATCACGCTGTACTGGGTGACGGGCACCGGTACCTCGGCCGCGCGCTGGTACTGGGAGTTCGGACAGTTTCTGGCCGCAGCTGCTGCGTCCGGCCAGGCTCCTCCGCCAGTCAAAGTTCCCGTTGGCTTCACGACGTTCCCCGGCGAGATCTGGGCTGCCCCGCGCAGCTGGGCAGAGGCGGTTTACCCGGGCCTCGCCTACTTCAACGAGGCCGCCAAGGGTGGCCACTTCGCGGCATGGGAAGAACCGGCACTCTTCACGTCGGAGCTGCGCGCGGCGTTCCGGCCGTTGCGTTCGACGGGAGGAGCGGGACGCTGATCACGAGTACAGGGTGGCGCGCACGAAACGTGCGCGCCGCCCGGAGGTCCACATGACTTGGACGCGAATCATCACCCTGGGGGCGCTGGCCGCCGTGCCGCTGATCGGCGGAAGTGGGGTGGCGCTGCAGCTGGCGCGGACTCAGGAGCCCGGAATCAGACGCACCGAGCTGCAGCGGCACGACCTGAGCGTGCGCGGGCGCGAGGTCATCCAGGTGCGCGTCGAGCTGGACCCGGGAGTGACGTTCGGCAGGCACCGCCATCCCGGTGAAGAGATCATCTATGTGCTCGAAGGTTCATGGGAGTATGAGGTCGAGGGCAAGCCGGCGCTGACGCTCGAGGCCGGCGACGTCCTGTTCATTCCGGCCGGCGTGGTCCACGCGGCGAAGAACGTCGGGAGCGGCCACGGAGCGGAGCTCGCCACGTACATCGTCGAAAAAGGGAAGCCGCTGCTCGTGATGGTCCAATGAGGAGGTGACAATGCTTCAGGCAACCGCACCAGTGCCGTTCCAGGTCGTCGGGGTAGCCGGCAGTTTGCGTCAGGGCTCCTACAACCGGGCCCTCCTTCGGGCCGCGCAGCAACTCGCGCCCGTCGCGGTCCAGATCCGAATTCACGACCTGTCCGAGATCCCGCTCTTCAGCGAGGACGTCGAACGCACCGGGATCCCGTCCGCGGTTGCGCGGCTTCGCGAGGCGGTAGCGGGGGCCGACGGATTCCTCATTGCGACGCCGGAGTACAACCACGGAGTTCCGGGCGTGATGAAGAACGCTTTCGACTGGCTCTCCCGCCCACCGGGCAGGAGCGTTCTCAATGGGAAGCCGTCGGCGATGGTTGGAGCGTCCCCCGGCATCACTGGCACCGCCCGGGCCCAGAGCCAGTTGCGGCAATCCTTCGTGTTCACGAACACACCGGTGTTGCCCCAGCCGGAAGTGCTCGTCGGGCGGGCCCACGAGAAGTTCGACTCCGAGGGTCGCCTGACGGACGAGCGCACGCGGCAGTTCCTCGCACTGTTCCTGGAGGCATTCGCAACTTGGATTGGGCGATTTGCCGAGCGCCGCGAACCAGCCTTCGCCGCAAAAGAGGCACGATGACGACCGCTACTGCCGGCGACACGCGCCAGGCAACCGTCATCGCACAACACTGGATCGACGGTCATTGGCGAGACTCTGCGGATCACAGAGACAGTATCAATCCCGCGACGGGCGAGCTGATCGGCCGCTACGCGCTCGCTGGCGAGGACGAGGCACGCGAGGCAGTGGCCGCGGCGCTCCAGGCATTCCGCGAGACGAACTGGAAGAATGACCGAGCGCTTCGGTCGCGCGTCTTGCACGAGCTGGCCGAGCGCTTCGAAGCGCATTCCGCCGATCTGATCCAGTTGGAGAGCATCGAGACCGGCATGGTCGTCGCCGAGGCCACTTTCGAGGTGAGCTTTGCTGCGTCAGGACTGCGATACTACGGCGCGCTCGTGCTCACACAGTATGGCCGCGCTGCTGAATGGGCGCCCGGACACCTCTCGCTCCTCGTGCGCGAACCAATCGGTGTCGTGGGCATCAGCGTCCCGTGGAATGCACCGGTCGCCCTGCTGATTCGTTCGCTTGCCCCGGCGCTCGCCGCGGGCTGCACGACGGTCGTGAAGATGCCGGGAAGGACCGCGCAGCTCACCACGCGCCTCAGCGAAGTGATCAGCGAAGTACCGAGCCTTCCCCGAGGGGTCGTGAACATCGTGACCGGTGAGCGAGAGGTTCTGAGCTTCCTCGTCACGTCTCCGGACGTACCGACGATCAGCTTCACGGGCAGCACGCGGGTTGGACGGGCGATCTCGCAGGCCGGTGCGGCGCGCCTGAAGCGCTTCGGCCTGGAGCTGGGCGGCAAGACGCCCATGCTGGTGTTCAACGACGCCGACCTGGACGCTGCGCTTCCGAAGCTCGAGAAAGGCGTCACCGTGTTCGCGGGACAGTTCTGCATGACCGGGAGCCGGCTGCTCGTTCAGTCCGGTGTTGCTGCCATGGTGCGACAACGGCTCGCCGAGCGCCTCACGAACGTCAAGGTAGGACCCGCCTCGGATCCGGCCAGCGAGATGGGCCCGCTGATCGATAAGGCCAGCGTCGAGCGCGTGAACAAGATGGTTGAAGACGCGCTCGCCGCCGGCGCCAAGGCCATCGTGCGGGGGGGGCCGGTGACCGATGGACCGCTCGCGCGGGGCGCCTTTTACCGTCCGACGTTGCTCGAGGTGACCGATTCGCGATTGGTGATCGTGCAAGAGGAGGTGTTCGGACCGGTCGTCACGATGCAGGTGTTCGACACCGAGGCCGAAGCGGTGGCGTTGGCCAACGACAGTGAATACGGCCTGGCGGCCAGTGTCTGGACCCGTGATGTCGATCGCCCGCTGCGCATCGGCCGCGAGCTCCAGGTGGGCACTGTCTGGGTCAACGACTGGGTCATGATGCGGGACGAATTCGAAGAGGGCGGCTACAAGCAGAGTGGGCGAGGGCGCCTGCGCGGCCTGGCCGCGCTGGATGACTTCCTCGAGTACAAGCACATCGTCCTGCAACCGGGCGTCGTCGATGGCTGACCAACCGTTCATCGCGCGCGGCTTCCGTCGCCGAAGCCCGGCAACGGGTGATGCGCCCCGCGTTCCGCCCGGACAGTACGAGACGAAGGACTTTCCTGTCCTCTCCGCCGGCCCGACACCGCGCACGCCGCTCTCGACGTGGGACTTCACCATTCGCGACACCGACGGCCGTGCGGCGCGCTGGTCGTGGGATGAATTCCAGAAACTTCCGCGCGACAACCCGACCGTCGACATCCACTGCGTGACCAAGTGGTCGAAGCTCGGGACGAGGTGGGAGGGCGTGTCGGTCGACACGCTGCTCGCCGCCGCCGCAGCGCAGGGAGCAGGAACCGGCCCGTTCGCGCTCGCGTTCTGCGACGGCGGGTATACCACCAACCTCTCACTCGCCGACGTGACAGGCGGCAAGGCGTGGGTGGCGTTCGGCTATGACGGCGCGGCACTGCCGCCCGAGCACGGCGGACCGGCGCGGCTGCTCGTGCCTCACCTGTATTTCTGGAAGAGCGCGAAGTGGGTGCGTGGGCTGCAGTTCCTTCTCAGCGACCAGCCGGGCTTTTGGGAGCAGCTCGGCTACCACGATCGCGGGGACCCGTGGCGTGAGCAGCGTTATCAAGGCGATCCCTGACGCCGTCGCGCCGCCGCGACTCGAATGGCGCGTGGCGAGCGTCGTCGATGCGCGCGACGAAACGCCGCGCGCGAAGACGCTCGTGCTCGACGTGCCGCAGTGGCCCGGTCACCGCGCGGGCCAGCATGTCGACGTGCGGCTCGTCGCCGAGGACGGCTACCAGGGGCAGCGCTCGTACTCGATCGCGTCGCCGCCCGAGGACGAAACGGTGACGCTCACGGTGGAGCGTCTCGCCGACGGCGAGGTCTCGCCCTACCTCGTCGAGCTGCGCCCCGGTGACGGGCTCGAGCTGCGCGGGCCGATCGGCGGACACTTCGTCTGGAACGTCGCCGTGGGCGGACCACTGCTGCTCGTGGGCGGCGGCTCGGGCGTGGTGCCGCTGATGGCGATGTTGCGTCACTACGCGCGGGCCGATGCAGCGGCACGTGCCGCGGTGCCGGTCCGCCTGCTCTACTCCGCGCGGACGGCGGACGACGTGTTCTACCGGGCCGAGCTCGCGCAGCTCGCGGACCAGCCGCTGGTGGACGTCGTATTTACCTTCACGCGGGGCGCGCCGCCCGCGTGGACCGGGTACCGGCGCCGCATCGACCGCGCGATGGTCGAGGCCGTGAGCTGGAGCCCTGCCGCCGCGCCGCGCGCATATGTGTGCGGCCCGACGTCGCTCGTCGAGTCGGTTGCGACGCTCCTCGTGGATCTCGGGCACGCCGCGTCGCTCGTGCGCACGGAGCGGTTCGGCCCGACGGGATGAGGGTGTGCAGCCTGGAGGCGTTATGCAGATCGAGGAGTTACGGCTGGATGGAAACGCGGTGGGCGGAATCCTGCGCGAGGTATTCACGCACGAAATGACCAACGTGCTCGCAACGTGCGTCGGGTGTGGGAGCAAGGGGCGCATTGCGGAATTGCTGCAATACGCGCACCCCATGGGCGTCGTCCTGCGCTGCCCCACGTGCGACCGCGCGGAGGTGCGCATTGTGCGCACGTCGACGTTCTACTGCGTAGACATCGCCGGTGTCCAATTGCTGATGACTCCGGAGAGTGTGTCACCCGCCACAGGAGAATGATATGACCGAACAACGCAGAGGGACCGGCTCCGCCGTCGCCGGCGCGCAGCAGACGGAAGTCGCCGTGCTCGCCGGCGGGTGTTTCTGGGGCGTCGAGGACATCCTGCGCGACGTGGCCGGCGTCATCGACACGGAAGTCGGCTACACCGGCGGGTGGTTGGAGAATCCGACGTATCACGACACGCACGACAGCAAATCTGGCCATGCCGAGGCGGTCCGCGTAACGTTCGACCCGTCGGTGCTCAGCTTCGAGGACCTGCTCGAGCGGTGGTTCTTCAAGCTGCACGACCCGACCACGCTCAACCGGCAAGGGAACGACACCGGGACGCAGTACCGCTCGGCGATCTTCCCGCAGACGCCCGAGCAGAGGGTCACGGCCGAGCGGGTGAAGGCGCGTGTGGACACGTCAGGCAAATGGAAGCGGCCGATCACGACGAGCATAGAGCCTGCGTCCACATGGTACAGCGCGGAGGCGTACCATCAGGATTATCTGCGCAAGAATCCTGGCGGCTACACCTGCCACTTCCTGCGGGACTAGAACAGACGCGTATGAGCACCACTACTTCCATACTGATCGGCGTTGCCCTCGTCGCGGGCGGCGTGCTCTGGTACCTGTTCCGACCCGACGCCCTCGTGCTCAACAAGACGGTCAACGAGCCGTTCCCCGGCGCAGGGCAGTCGTCGCTGGCAGAGTCGCAAGGCATGGGCATGGAGCTCCACAGCGGAACGTTTCACAGTAATGCGCACGAGACGAAGGGTGTCGCGACGATCTATCAACTGGCTGAGGGTCGCCGCGTGTTACGGCTGACGGAATTCAGCACCTCCAACGGGCCTGATGTGCGCGTGTATATCGTGGCGGCGACCGACGTGCAGGAGGAAGATGCTGCGAAGCGCGCCGGGATCGTCGACCTCGGCGCGTTAAGGGGCAATATCGGCGATCAGAATTACGATGTCCCGGCAGAACTCGATCTGAACAAGTATCGGGCGGTGTCAATCTGGTGCCGGCGGTTCAGCGTCAATTTCGGCGCCGCTCCGCTCGCCTCCCTGCATAGGTAGGGCGAGCAGGTCACCCGGCGTGGACGAGCAGGGGAGGAAGACCATGGAATTCGCGTACCGGCCGGAAGCCTGGCAGCCCATGTTCGAGATGGTGGCACAAGCGGTGGTGACGCTCACCGGCCTGTTGTTCATCGGCCTGTCGATCAACCTTCGTGCCATCGTGGGCCACCCGGCCCAAATGGCTCGCGCGCGAGAGGGTCTGATCGCACTCTCCGTTCTACTCATCCTCGCCGTCTTGATCCTGATTCCCGAGCAAGGGCGCGTGGCACTCGGAATCGAGCTCCTGGTGCTGAGCATTCTTGTGCTCGTGGTGGGCATGCGGTTGCAATCGAGTACGCTGCAACACTTGCCTGCGCATCGTCGGCGCGCCTGGAGGATTCGTTTGATCGGCTTGAACGGCGGCACGCTCGCAATCACGATGGCTGGAGCGGGCCTTGTGACGAGAGAACTGGGTGGCCTCCTGTGGTTGGTGCCGACGATTCTCACGTGTCTGCTTTGGTCGACGTACAACGCCTGGAGTCTCGTGATCGGTGCGATGGACATGACGCCGAGTCGCTGGTATTGGCGGAATATCGAGATGCCGAGATCCCGATGAGCGTGTGCCCATGAAGTGGTCCTGGCGCATCGGAAGCATCGCGGGCATCGACCTGAATGTACACGTGACGTTCTGGCTCCTCCTGGGCTGGGTAGCCATCAGCTACTACACGGCACGGCAAAGCGTGGCCGACGCGTTCATGGGAGTCGTCTTCATCCTCTCCCTGTTCGTCGTCGTCGTGCTCCATGAGTTGGGACACGCGCTGACCGCACGGCGCTTCGGCATTCCGACCCGCGATATCACACTACTGCCCATCGGCGGCGTCGCTCGACTCGAGCGCATGCCCGACGATCCCAAACAGGAGCTCCTGGTCGCCCTTGCGGGGCCGGCCGTCAATGTCGTCATCGCCGCCGTGCTCTTTGTCGTGCTTCAGCTGGGTGGCGGGACCGGTCCCCTCACCGACATGGCCGGCGTGGGCGGGAGTTTTTTCAGCAGGTTGCTGTGGGTGAACATCAGTCTCGTGCTGTTCAACCTGCTCCCCGCGTTTCCGATGGACGGCGGTCGTGTCTTGCGGGCGTTACTGGCGATGCGCATGGACTACGCGCGCGCCACCCGGGTCGCGGCGACCGTGGGTCAGGTCATGGCCGTCATATTCGGATTCGTCGGGCTCTTCTATAATCCGTTCCTCGTGCTGATCGCCCTCTTTGTCTGGATGGGGGCGGCGGGAGAGTCGGCGACGGTGCAGATGCGCTCGGCCGTCGGCGGCGTTCCGGTCCAGCGCGCCATGATCACCGACTTTCGCGCCCTGGCGCCTGACGATTCGCTCGCTCGAGCGGTCGAGCACGTCCTGGCCGGCTTCCAGGAAGACTTCCCTGTGGTGGATGGCGATCGCGTGGCGGGCGTATTGACCCGCGCCGAGCTGCTCAGGGCGCTGGCGCAGCGTGGCGTCGAGGCGCGCATCGGACAGGTGATGCAGCGCGACTTCGAGACGGCCGATCCCCGCGACATGCTCGAGGGCGTGTTGGAGCGGCTACAGCGGCGCCGTATGCTCCCGGTGCTCCGCAACGGACAGCTCGTGGGACTGCTCACGGCGGCCAACCTGGGAGAGCTGCTGATGATCGAAAACGCGTTGCGAGCAGGAAGTCAGCGACGGGACCCCGTCACTCCAGCTTGATGCGGCTGAGATCGATCGTCGCCTTGGGGAATTGCATCTCCAGCGCCTCGAGCGTGTCCACCAGGATCTGCGACACCGCGAGGTTCCGAAACCATTTCCGGTCCGCGGGAACGACGTACCAGGGTGCGTCCCCGGTGTTGCAGTGCGCGATCGCATCCTCGTAGGCGCGCATGTAGTCCTTCCACCGCGTGCGGTCCTCGAAGTCGCTCACGGCGACTTTCCACTGCTTCGTTTTGTCCTCGAGCCGGCGCTCGAGCCGCTGTTTCTGCTCGTCCTTACTGATGTGCAGCAACAGCTTGACGATCACGACGCCGCTCTCCGCGAGCATGCGCTCGAACTGGTTGATCTCGTCGAACCGCCGCTTCCACACGCGGGGCGGCACCAGCTCGCGTACCCGCACCGTGACGACGTCTTCATAATGCGAGCGGTTGAAAATTGCCACGTCGCCCTTTCCGGGGACGCCGGCATGCACGCGCCACAGAAAGTCGTGCGCCAGCTCCTCGGCCGTCGGCGCCTTGAACGGAATCACGCGGCACCCCTGCGGGTTGAAGCCCGTGATGACGTGGCGAATGGCGCCGTCCTTGCCTGCCGCATCCATCCCCTGGAGAACCACCAGCAGCGCGTGGCGACGCTCGGCGTACATTACGTACTGCAGCTCGTCGAGCCGGGCGATGTTGCGGGCGAGCGCGGCGTCGAGCTCGGGACCCCTGCTGAAGCCATAGGTATTGTCGGTATCGACGTCGGCCAGCTTGAGTGTGGTTCCGGGTTTGATCCGGAGGCGCCGCGACAGAGTCATGCGTGAACTTACCTCGTGAACCTGAACGTTGATTTGACCACGGCGGCCGCACTGGCGGTCGCCGCGCTCGCGGGACTGGCCGTCGGGGTCGAGCGCGAGTGGTCCGGTCACGCATCAGGCCCCAACGCGCGTTTTGCCGGCGCGCGCAGCTTCCTCCTGCTGGGACTGCTCGGCGGGATCGCCGGCTGGCTCCTGGCCGGCGGCCTCACCGCCGTTAGTGTGCTGCTGCTCGCGGCAGGAAGTGCGCTGAGCGTCGCCGCCTACGTCATGGCAGCACGCCGCGGCGGAAGCAGCACCTCGCCGGACGAAACGCCGATTGGCGGCACGACCGAAGTTGCTGCGCTCGTCGTGCTTGCGATCGGCGCCGTCTCCGGCCTCGGTTACCCATTGCTGACGAGCGGCGTCGCGGCGGTCATGGTGCTCGCGCTCGCGGAGAAAACCCGCATTCACAGCGCCATTGGGCGCATCGGCCAGCCCGAGCTCAAGGCTGCGCTGCAGTTCGCCGTCCTCGCGCTGGTCATCCTGCCGCTCCTGCCCGCTGGCCCCTACGGCCCGTTCGGGAGCGTTCGCCCGCGCAGCCTCTGGGTGCTGGTGCTGGTCTTTTCCGGGTTGAACTTCGCGGGCTATCTCGCGGGGCGGGCCATCGGCGCGCGGCGCGGCTACAACCTCACCGGTGTGATCGGCGGCCTCGTCTCCTCGACCGCGGTAACGCTCCGATTCTCACTCAAGAGCCGCGAGGAACCGGCGGCGAGTCAGGGACTCGCGCTTGGAGTCGTCGGCGCGTGCACCGTCGTGATCGTGCGCGTGCTGGCGGTGACCACGATCCTCCGGCCCACGGTCACCGTTGCACTCCTCCCCTACTTCGTCCCCGCGCTCGTGATGGGCGCCGTCGCGTACGCGATCATATGGCGCCGCGGGGATAACGCGGGTGAATCGCTCGCGCCAAGCAAGAACCCACTCGGCCTGTGGGAGGCCATCAAGATGGCGGTCGCGTTTCAGCTTGTGCTGCTGCTCGTACCGCTGGCGCAACAAGTGTGGGGCTCGTCGGCCGTCGTGGTATCGGCGGCGCTGCTCGGCCTGACCGACATGGACGCCCTGACGCTTTCGATGACTCGGCTCGATGGCCCCGATGCCGTCGCACTCGGCGCGCTGGGGATCGCTGTCGGACTGCTCGCCAATACGATCCTGAAGCTCAGCCTCAGCCTCGTGCTGGGCGCGGTGCCGTTCCGGCGAGTCGCCGCAACCGGACTCGCGCTCATCGCCATGGCGTCGGCGTTTGGAATATGGATCGGCCGCAGCGTCTGACGGCGGCGGGTGCGCCGCCGGCCACAGACGTTCATGGTTCGGCGAGCGAGACCATGTGCCGCTCCGCCCACGAGAGCGCGTAGTCGGCGACCTCCTGCCAGCCCTGTTGCGCGGGCATCAGGTGCGAGCGCCCGTCGTACACCTTCACCTCGGTGAGCGTCTCTCCCTTGTAGTGCGCCGCGTTCGAGTGTTGTACGACCGGCGGCATCAAGTGGTCCTCAGCGCCGGAGATGAACAGGAGCGGGGGCCGCGCCGCATTGCGGTAGTTGACCGCGGTTTCCTGCGGCCCGGGCTTGAAGTTCGCGAGCACGCTGTCCCAGAAAATGCCCCCCGACGCGGGCACGTGATATCGCTTGTACGTGGAACGCGCCTCATCCTCCGGGAACGTGTTGGTGAACGTGTAGCGCCACTGATCGTAGTTGAGGCCGACCGCCTTGTGCCGGTTCGCCGGGCTCTTGAGCACCGGGAACGACGCCCGGAGCTGCGACCACGGGGCGACCAGGACGCCCTCAGTCGGCGCGGAGTTGAACGTCACTCCCACCGCGCCAAAGCCGCGGTCGAGCAGCATCTGCACGAAGCAGCCGCCCGCCGAGTGGCCCATGAGGATCGGAGGCGCGTCGAGCGCCCCGATGATCGACTCCAGGTTCGCGATGATCGCGGGGACCGTGAGCTTCTCGATCGGCGTCGGGTCGGCGTTGAGCGCCTCGACCTCGGCCTCGAAGCCGGGGTAGGCGGGGGCGATGACTCGGTAGCCCTTCGCCTCGTAATAAGGAATCCAGTGCTCCCAGCTGCGCGGCGTCACCCAGAAGCCGTGCACCAAGACGATCGTATTCTTTGGCGCTGACATGTGTCGATCTCCGTGTGAAGTGTGGTCAGCTCAGCCGCTTTTTGAGTGCCGCGCCCACCTGCTGCAGCGAGGCGCGGACGCCGGGCAGCTGGCTGATCGGATTGAGCAAGCCCCAGTCGTGGATCAGGCCGTCGTAGCGGACATGCGTGACCTCTACCCCGGCCGCGTCGAGCTTCCGCGCGTACGCTTCGCCTTCATCGCGGAGCACATCACTCTCGGCGACCTGGATCAGGGCTGGGGGCAGGCCCTTGAGCTGCTCGAGCGTGGCCCGCAGCGGTGAGGCATAGATCTCCTGCCGCTGGCGGTTATCCGGCGCGTAGTTATCCCAGAACCATTTCATCATGTTCCGGCTCAGGAAGTGCCCCTCGGCAAACTCATTGTAGGAGTCGGTCTCGAAGTTTGCCTCCGTCACCGGCCACATCAGGACCTGAAACCGGATGGCCGGCCCGCCCTTGTTCTTGGCCATCAGCGCGATCACGCCGGCCGCGTTGCCACCGACGCTGTTGCCCACCACGGCGAGGCGCTCGCCATCCACCTGGATGTCGGCAGCGTTCTCGGCGACCCACTTGGTCGCGCCATACATCTGGTTGATGGCGGTGGGGTACCGCGCTTCGGGCGAGCGCGTGTACTCGGGAAAGACCGCGACCGCCCCCGACGCAGCCACCAGGTCGCGGACGAGGCGTTCGTGAGTTGGGAAGTCGCCCAATACCCAGCCGCCTCCGTGGAAGAACATGAAGACCGGAAGGACGCCCTTTGCACCTGCCGGCCGGACGATCGTGAGCGTGAGCGGCTGACCGTCGACGCTGATCGTTTTTTCCGAGATCTCGGCCGGCGCCAGTGGAACGGTGACGCTCTTTTGCAGCCCCTCGAGCACGGCACGCGCCTCTGCCGGGCTCAGCTGTTCCATCGGCTTGCCGCCGCTGGAATTCAATCCGTCGAGGAATTCGGCGATGCGCCGGTCGACGTTGGGACTGACGATGCTCATTGCGGTTGCGGTCATGGATTGCTCCTGGGTGCTGAGATGTTGATGTCGGAGTTGTGCTGAATCAGACTGTCATGAGTCGCCGATGCGATCCATTAGACGATGGTATTGATGGTCGCGTGACCCGGGTCATCGTTACCCGCGGGAGACGGAGCCGTAACGCCATCGTGACGAGCTCGGCCAGCGAACCCGCGCACATTTTGCGCATCACTTTGCCGCGGTGCGCTTTTACGGTGATCTCGCTGATGCCGAGGTCCGCGCCGACCTGCTTGTTCAAGAAGCCGGACACGACCCGCACCATGACGTCCCGCTCGCGGCCGCTCAGCGAGTCGTGACGTTTGCGGAGCTCCACCCACTCGGCGTCCTGCCGCAGGACGGCCTGGCTTTGATCGAGGGCCTGCCCGACAGCTGCCCGGAGGACTTCGTCGGTGAACGGCTTCATCAGAAACTCGATGGCTCCTGCCTGAATCGCCCGAACCGCCAGCGAGATGTTCGGCTCGGCCGACATCGCGACGACCGGGATCTCCTTGCGCTCGGTCGCGACACGGCGTAGCAGCTCGAAACCATTGAGGTCAGGCAGGAACGCTCCCACGTCCAACAGGAGGCAGCTCGGAGTCTGGAGCGGCGCCCGGGCCAGGAACGCTCGACCGGACAACGCGATCTCGGGTCTCCAGCCCGCCTGACGTATCGCACTGACCAGGCAACGCCCGACCGATGGGTCCGGGTCGACGACGAACACCGTGGGAGTCTGGACCATACAAACGCTCCTTGAGAGTTGACCAGCGATGACGAAGATCAGCCCGGCGTACAATGGTCGCGTCCGTTGAAGTCCCTAGTTTGGGTCTCCTTCGGGTGGCATTGACGCCCGTGTGCCGGATTGCATAATCCGCAGCCCTATGCTCAGCGCACCTCAGCGACCTACACAGTTCCTTGACCGCTCGGCCGAGCGTGGCCGGCTGGGCCAGCTCGTGACGGCTGTGCGCTCTGGCCAGAGTCAGGTGCTGGTGCTGCGGGGTGAAGCAGGTTGCGGGAAGACGGCGCTCTTGAATCAGTTGTCGTCAGCGGCCGGGGGATGTCGGATCGCCTGGGCGACGGGCGTCGAGTCCGAGATGGAGTTGGCCTTCGCCGGTCTGCATTCGTTGTGCGCGCCTCTGCTGAGCCGTGTGGAGCGGCTGCCCGAGCCGCAGCGCGAGGCGCTAAGCACGGCCTTCGGCATGAGCGCCGGACCGCCGCCAGAGCGGTTTCTCGTTGGGTTGGCAGTCCTGAGCCTTCTGGCCGACGCGTCCGAGAACCAGCCGCTCGTCTGCATCGTGGACGACGCGCAATGGCTCGACCGTGTGTCCTCCCAGACGCTCGCGTTCGTGGCGCGCCGCCTCTTGGCGGAACGCGTGGCGCTTGTGTTCGCGGTGCGCGAGCACGGCGGCGAGAACGTCCTGGCCGGCTTGCCGGAGCTGGCGATCGGCGGACTGACGGCGGAGCATGCCCGAAAGCTCCTGGATGCGATGATCCCCGGTCCGCTCGATGAGCAGGTCAAGGCCCGCATCCTCGACGAGACCCGCGGCAATCCGCTTGCCCTGATCGAGCTGCCGCGCGGCAAGACGCCTGCGGAGCTTGCGGGGGGATTCGCATTTCCCGACCCAGGCCATCTGAAAACCCGCATCGAGCACACCTTCCTGGAGCGCGCGCAGAAGCTTCCACGCGATTCTCAGCTGCTGCTGCTGACGGCTGCGGCCGATCCGGTGGGTGATACGGCCATGCTCTGGCGCGCCGCCAAGCGTCTGGGCATCGGCACTGACGCCGCATGGCCGGCGCAGACCGCTGGGTTGATCGACTTCGGCGTGCTGGTTCGGTTTCCGCATCCACTCGTGCGCTCAGCGATCTACCTCGCGTCGAGCCCCAGCGACCGTCGCGACGTACACCGAGCCCTCGCGGACTCGACCGACGCTGCGCTCGATCCCGACCGGTGCGCCTGGCATCGCGCACAGGCGACGGCGCAGCCGGACGAGGAGGTGGCCGCCGAAATGCTTCGCTCGGCCGGTCGGGCGCAGGGCCGTGGTGGCCTGGCCGCGGCGGCGGCGTTCCTGGAACGAGCGGCCGAGTTGACGCCGGATGCGCGCGTGCGTGTCGATCGGGCGCTCACTGCAGCGCAGGCGAAGCTCGACGTCGCCGACTTCAAATCGGCGTCTTCACTCGTCGACATGGCCGGGCTCCAGCCGCTCGACGCGCTCCAGCGAGGACGTCTGGAGCGGTTGCGAGCCGAGATCGTGTTCGCCACCCAGCGCGGACGCGACGCGCCGGCGGTGCTGCTCGAGGCGGCCAGGCGGCTCGAGCCGCTGGACGACGCGCTGGCCCGCGACACGTACCTCGACGCGATCTCATCGGCGATGTTTGCCGGGAGGACTGGTACCGGTCCGGAGGCGCGCGAGATCGCCGAACGCGCGCGCGCGTTCGCCCGGTCGGCCCCCGTGAGCATAGGCGACACGCTGCTGGACGGCCTGGTGAAGCGGTTCACCGAGGGCTATGCAGCGTCGGTCGCGCCGCTAACCCGCGCGCTCCACGCCCTCGCTGGAGGCGAGGTTGTAGAGGATCCGCGCTGGCTCTGGCTGGGGTGCCGGCTCGCTCAGGAGCTGTGGGACGAAGAGCTCTGGCAGGCAATTGCGACGCGCGGCACCCGGATCGGACGCGACACCGGCAGGCTGAGCCTGCTGGCGTACTCGATGAACCACCTCGCCGCCTTCCACGTGCATGCGGGTGCGCTCGCCACCGCCGAGGTGCAAATCGACGAAGTCGACGCGATCGAGCAGGCGACGGGGATCCCACCGATCAAGTATTCGGCGGTCATGCTGATCGCGGCGCGCGGGGATCGAGTCCGGATGCAGGTGTTCTGGAAGACCGTGCTGGAGGGCGCAGCGGCACGCGGCGAAGGTCAGGCTTTAGGCATGTCCTTGTGTCTCGCAGCACGAATCCACAACGGCCACGGTCAGTACGACAAGGCGCTCGTCGAGGCGCGGCGGTCGTCCGAGTACGAGGAACTCATCTCATACGGGTGGGCTCTGGCCGAGCTGGTCGAAGCCGGGGTCCGAACCGATGGCCGGGATGAGGCGGCCAACGCATTCGATCGTCTGCGCGAACGCACTGGGGCCAGCGGCACCGAATGGGCGCTCGGGGTCGAGGCACGCTGTCGCGGGCTGCTCAACAACGACGAGGCTTCCTACCGCGAGTCGATCGAGCGACTCGCGCGCAGCCGTGCGGCACTCGAGCTCGCGCGCAGCCAGCTCTGCTATGGCGAATGGCTCCGCCGAGTGAACCGCCGTGCGGACGCACGCGAGCCGCTGCGCGCCGCGCACGCAAGTTTCGGCCGCATGAGTGCCACCGCGTTTTCCGAGCGTGCCCGCCGCGAGCTGCTCGCGACCGGCGAAACGGTCCGCAAGCGCACAGGGAAAATCGTGGAAGCCCTGACTCCCCAGGAAGTCCACGTCGCGCTGATGGCCCGCGACGGGCACAGCAACCCCGAGATCGGCGCCCGGTTGTTCATCAGCCCGCGCACCGTCGAGTACCACCTGCACAAGATTTTCCGAAAGCTCGGGATCTCGGGCCGGCGGGCGCTTCGTGACGCACTCGCAGAAAGGGGGACTCATGGTGGCCTCGGCCTCAACTAACCTCCGGAACCACTGCGACCGCTTGCGGTCACTGCACCAACCCGGCAAGCCCCTCCTGCTTCCAAATGTCTGGGACGTGGCCACGGCGCGAGCCGTCGTCCAAGCCGGATTCCCCGTCGTCGCGACGACGAGCTGGGGCGTCGCCGAAGCGCTGGGCTACCCGGATCACGAAGGAGCTCCCGCTGCTGAGATGCTCGCGGCCGCCGCGCGGATCTCGAGGTGCGTCGACGTCCCAGTCACCGTCGACGCCGAGGCCGGCTATGGGATGGAGCCCGCAGCGCTGGTGGCTGCGCTTCGAGACGCTGGAGCCGCGGGATGCAACCTCGAGGACACCGAATACACGCCCGGCATCCCGTTCGATCACGCGGCCGGCACGCTGCGCGATCCAACTCGGCACGCGAAGTGGCTCCGGTCCGTCCGCAAGGCCGCCGACGAGCTCGACTATCCGCTCGTGATCAACGCCCGGGTCGACAACTTCCTCAGTCCGTTCATCGCGGGTGCCGAGCCCGAGACGCAACGGAAACTCGTCCCCGACGCGCTGGAACGCGCGCGCGGCTACCTCGACGCCGGCGCCGACTGCGTCTACCCGATCGCGCTGTGGGAGCCGGACGCCCTGGGTCGCTTCATGTCCGAGGTGCGGGGCCCGGTGAACATCAGCCGCGTGCCGCAGGTCTCCTCGGTCGCCGATCTTGCGGCGCTCGGCGTGGCGCGGGTGAGCTGGGCCCTCTACCTGTACTTCGCGTCGATGGCCCACTTCCAGGAGCAGCTCCGCTCACTGCACTAGTGGCGACCGAGCCAGTCGTCGAGCCGGATGGCGCCGCGTTTTGCCTTGTCGCCAGGTACCAATGAGGACTCGTCGAGCAACGTACCGAAGAACCGTGCGTGCGGATCGGCAATCACCTCACGTGGATCGCGTGCGCCAAGGACCCGCTGCATGAGGGGAGCAAAGTAGAAGCTTTCGGGTCCGCCGATTTCAACCGTGCCGTTCAAGGGAGTGTCCGTCGCAAGCTCAGCGACGGCACGCGCGACATCGTCGGCAGCGATCGGTTGCATCCGCGCGGCTGGTACGCGAACGGTGCTCCCCTGCGTAGCGACATCAGCGATGGTTCTCAGGAACTCGAAGAACTGGGTGGCCCGAACGATCGAATACGGAATCGACGAACCCGTGATCAGTTGTTCCTGCGCCACCTTCGCGCGGTAGTAGCCGCAATCCGGCAAACGGTCGATGCCCACGATTGACACCGTCACGTGATGGCCGACGCCCGCGGCAGCCTCGCCGGCGAGCAGGTTCCCCGTTCCCGTCTTGAAGAAGTCCATCCACTCGGCGTCTCCAAACGCGGGGGAGTCCGAGACATCGACAACCACCGAGGCCCCTCGCAACGCTTCCGCCAGACCCGCGCCGGTGACGATATCGACCCCGGAGCGACGCGACGCAGCCACCACGTCATGGCCGCCGCGGGTGAGCGTCGTGACCACCCGAGCCCCGATCCGCCCCAAGCCGCCAACCACGACGATTCTCATGATTCCTCCCGCTCTCGACCGATACCATCGTCCAATTGGTGCGGCCGGTCTTCCTCTAAGATTGCGTCATCTCACGAGAGGAGACGAGTACCATGGAAACGTTGATCAAGCGGGGCGCGAACTCGCGGGTCTTGGCCGGCATCACCGTTGTCGACTCGCCGCTCATCACTCGCGCGCTGGACTATGCGAGGGAGTATTCCGAGCCGGCACTCTACAATCATGCCGTCCGATCATGGCTGTTCGCCGCACGGCTGGGCCAGCTGCAGGGCATCGCGCATGACCCTGAAGTGGTCGCGGTCGGCACGCTGCTCCACGACATCGGGCTCACGGACCATTTCGAGGGGCAGAGGCGGTTCGAGGTGGAGGGAGCAGACGTCGCGCGGATGTTCGCGCGCGAGCAAGGTCTCGACGACCGCCGGGCGCAACTCGTCTGGGATACCGTCGCGCTGAACTCCACGCTCTCGATCGCGTTGTACAAGGAGCCGGAAGTCGCGCTGAGCACGGGCGGGATCGCACTCGACTGGGCCGGCCTGCAGTACGATCAGATTTCGAAGGACGAAATGAAGAGCGTCCTCGCCGCATTTCCTCGCCTTGGCATGAAGCAGTCCTTCATCGATTCGGTCCGCCGTATCTGCAAGGCGCGGCCGGAGACCACCTACGACAACTTCGCGCGCGACTTCGGGGAGCGGTTCGTGCCGGGCTACACGCGGCCATCGAGCGTGGACTACCTGATGAACGCACCATTTGAGGAGTAGCCCATGGCCAACGAGCTTGCGGCCGCGAATGTCACCCGCACCTATGCGCTCGGTGGAACGAGCATCGCGATCTTCACGTTCACGCTGTTCTTCCTGTATCCGCGGTACGCACAGAATGAGCTCATCGCCCTGCTGTTCCAGGCAACATTGCTCGTACTGGGTACCGCGACATTCTCCTTCGCATTCGCGTCCTTCTACTATTACGCCGCTTCAGTGGGTGGCCGGATCGAGGACTCCAGGCGAGCCGATCGCTTCTGGCTGGTCGGATACACCATGCTGTTCCTCGCTCCAAGCCTGGTGCTCTTCTCGATCCGGCTCTTCCCCGTCGGTTCTGTTTGGCTCGCCTTCTGGCTTGCCTATGTACTCTTCGTCGCTCGCAACTTCCGACGTGTCGCTACTTAGACGCCTCGGCGGCGAGGGCCTCGAGCGCTTCGAGAATTCCTTCCGCGCCGGGATTGACCTCGATCGGTGAGACGTAGTGCCACCGGATCACGCCGTCGGCGTCGATCACCACGAGCGCGCGCTCCGTCGTTCCGTCCGACTCGCGATAGACGCCGTAGCGCCGGGCGACCTCACCCTTCGGCTCGAAATCAGCGAGCAGCGGGAACCGGAGGTTGCGGCTCTCGGCGAACGCCTGATGGCACCACCGGCCGTCCACGGAAATGCCGAAGATCCGGGCGCCCAGGCGCTCGAAGTCTTCGAGCACCTCGTTGTAGAGCGCCATCTGATCGGTGCACACGGGACTCCAGTCGGCCGGATAGAACGCGAGCACCACGGGCGCCCCGCGTAAATCGCGGAGCGCCGTGAGGCTGCCGTCGGGGGCGACGAGCTGAAAGTCCGGTGCCTGCTCGCCCTGCATGGTCGCGTCCATGGTCAGATCCCTCCGGCCGCTTCGCGAATCAACTTCGCGACCGCCTGCGGGTGCGACAGCAACACCGCATGGCTGGATTTGATTTCGGTTGTTCGGGCGTTCATCCGCTGCGCGAAGAACCGCTCGAGATCCGGGTTGATCACTTGATCCTCCTGCGCCACCATGAACCAGCTCGGAATGGTCCTCCATGCCGCGGCCTCGAGCGTCTGACCGAACGCCGCGCCGTGGATGGGCTTCTGGGCGACCGCGAGCGCTTCCGCCTGCCGCCGCGGGATGTCCGGGGCGAAGACGTCGGGATACGCGGCGGGGTCGATGTAGACAAAACCGGCGGCGTCCGGGACGAACGTCTTCAAGGCATTCGACGGGTATTGCGCGAACAGCGGAGCGGCTGCTTCTCCCGCGTCGAGGCCGAAGGCGGCGATATAGACCAGCGCCTTTACGTTCGGATTCCCCGCCGCGGCGCCGGTCATCACCGCGCCACCGTAGGAATGCGCGACGACGACGACGGGCCCGACCTGAGCGTCGATCAGCCGCTTCGTCGTCTCCACGTCGGCTGCGATCGACGACAGCGGGTTCTGCACCGCGGCGACTTTGTACCCGTCCTGTTGCAGTATCGCGATCACGGATTGCCAGCCCGAGGCGTCGGCGAACGCACCGTGCACGAGCACGATCGTCGGTTTGGACTGGCTCGAGCGCGCGGCGTTCATCGGCTCGAGGGCTTCGGCCACGGTGCAGCCGGCGAGCGCGGCGAGCAGCATGGCCTTCACAACGGTTGGCGTGCGCATCTGTGCTCCACGAAAGTGTGAAATGCGATGATGCGCACGGCATGGGACCGGGTCGATTATGCCTTCGTATCGATTCGCGGCGATCGATACGTTCGTCTAATGGTTTGAGCGCGCGTTTGACGACAGTCTGGTACCATGAAAATCGTCGTCATTGGAGGTACCGGAATGGTCGGCTCGAAGCTCGTCGCGCGGCTGCGCGAGCTGGGCCGCGACGCCGTGGCGGCATCACCGGCCTCTGGGGTCAACACGCTCACGGGCGAGGGGCTGGCCGAAGTGCTGGAGGGGGCGTCCGTGGTCGTGGACGTGTCGAACTCTCCATCGTTCGAGGACGCGGCCGCTTTGAATTTCTTCCAGACCTCGACCACCAACATGCTCGCGGCTGAAGCGGCTGCCGGCGTGGGGCATCACGTGGCTTTGTCGGTGGTTGGCACCGATCGTCTCACCGAGAGCGGCTATTTCCAGGCGAAGATCGTTCAAGAGCGGTTGATCCAGCGGTCGCCGATCCCGTACTCGATCGTCCATGCCACGCAGTTCTTCGAGTTCCTCGAAGCCATGGCGGATGCGGCGACGGACGGCGACACGGTACGACTCGCCCCCGTCCTCATCCAGCCGATGGCGGCGAGCGATGTCGCGCGGGCTGTCGCCAGCGTCTCGGCGGCACCCCCGGTG
>Ga0137432_1000169_pt1 | contig 46991 bp, 31 predicted proteins | sample EasRivERMZT820_2_FD_102337 | JGI IMG/M metagenome (GOLD analysis project Ga0137432, IMG submission 102337) | Soil microbial communities from meander-bound floodplain in the East River, Colorado, USA - East River MetaG ERMZT820_2 | ecosystem: Environmental > Terrestrial > Soil > Floodplain ... | reverse complement strand
GATCCCGCGCACGACCACCACGACGACCTGGAGGGTCCGCGCCAAGGCCTTCCTGGGCCCTGAGGTGAGCGACACGCTGGCGGAGACGTATCTGGTCGATGTCTCTCTCTTCGCCGACAGCGACGGGGACGGCCTTCCCGACATCTGGGAGGTCGCCAACGGGTTCGATCCCCTTGTCGCCGACGCGGGGCGCGACACGGACGGGGACGGCTGGTCCGACGTGGATGAGATGAGGCTCGGGTCCGATCCGGACGACCCCGCCTCGCAAGGGATGGAGACGCGACGCGTCCGCTTCACGGGGAGCGTGGCGCTTCCCGGTGGCGCGCCGGCTCCGGGCTCCCGCATCCTGACCATCTCTCCGACGGGTGGGGACCTGATCTCCGACCCGAACCACGGCATGCCGGTCGATCCGAACGACGCGTCGCAGGGGATCATCGACGCCCACGCGACGACGGATGCCGCAGGGATCTTCACCGACGCCCGGACGCTCGGCGAGTCGCACGTGTTCCTCGCCGTGTCCGATGCTGCCGTGCCCCGCGTCGTGTTGCACAGGTTCGTTCCTGACACCTCCTGGGCGCTGCCTCCCCGCCTCTTCTCGGATCCCGGCTTCTTCACCGATCCGAACGTGCTGCTCGACCTCGACCGGCTGCGTGACCCGAACACCTGGTTCGACCAGTACCGGGAGAACCTGCGCTACGACATCGCCGTTTCCGGGCTCCTCGTCGACGCGGGATCGTCCTTCGTCGCCCAGCTCTTCGAGAAGGAGATCGAGACGGTGCTCCCTGGTGTCGTCCTCGACCATGTCGGCATCCCCGTCGCGGTCGATCGGGACGAGCTGCCGATCGGCAATTTTCCGGAGCCCGACGACGGCGACGCGGATCTCGACCAGGATCGGGAGCTCGACGCCGACGAGAATCGCTCCCCCCTCGCTCTCTTCCCGGACGCCGGGGATGTCGACCGCGACGGCGACGCGAGGTTCGACGGCTTCATGCTGACGCTGGGACATCCCGGCGCGGGACTGACCGCCCGGCACCTCGACCTTCTCGAGCAGGAAGAGATCGCTCTGTCGGTTTTCGGTCGGACCCTGCAGGAGACGATCGAGGATCCGAACGACCCGACCTATGCCGCCGACGTGGGGTTCGCGGAGGATCTCTTCACCGTCGTGGGAGATCCGAACTGCCCCGCTGTCTACGAGACGACCGACCAGATCCTGAGCGATCTGCTGGACGGCCAGCCGCTCGTCCCCGCCGCAGCGGCCTGCATCGATCTGTTGCCATCGTCGCTGCGCGCGCCGGGCGGTGGAGGGTTCGACGCCGCCTCGCGGATCGGCATGGAGGGTGCCGGTGTTCTGCCTTCCGACCTGCCGGGGATGATGGCCGCCGCCCGCGCCGCCGCGCACGCGACGGGCGCTTTCCTCTCCGTGACGCACGCGCGCGGGGAGACGTCGCTCTATGAGTCGGGGGATGCCTTCGCTGAAGGCGGCCACTACCGGGGCTTCGTGAGAGATCTCGTGGCCTGCCGCGCGGGAGATCCGAGCGCACTCAGCGACGTCGCCGAGGGGGCGGCGCCGGCGGCCCGCTCCGTGAAGGAGGCGCGTGGACTGGCCGCCGCCGGCAGGGCGGGGGCGGTTCTCCGTCTCAGGACCGGAGCCTGCGTCGTGTCGGCCGCTCTCGACGCCGCCGATTCCGACCCGAACGCCCTGGCCAACCTCGACGCGCGGATGGGAGGGCTCGTCTACCGGATCGACCGGGCGGCCCCCGACCCGAACCGGCTCGCTGCGCTGGAGGCGACTGCGGCCGAATTCCTTTTTCCCGACATGGATCCGCCGATCGTGACCGCGACGCCTTCAGGGTCGATCTTCACCGGAAGTCTCGCCGTTTCGCTCCTCTCCAACGAGCCGGCGACGATCCACTACACGCTGGATGGATCGGATCCCGTGCCTGGCGGTGGGACGACTCTTTCGGGAGCCAACGAGATTGCGGGCATCCTTCTCACCGGCGACACCACCGTGTCGTGGATCGCCGTGGACGTGCCGTGGGGAAACGCGAGCGCGATCGGCCATAAGACCTGGCTGCATGATGGCGACGCCGATGCGATCGCCGACGTCGAAGACAACTGCCCGGCGCACGCGAACCCGGGCCAGCAGGACTTCGACGGCGATGCGCTGGGGGACGCCTGCGATTCCGACGACGACGGCGACCTTGTCGCCCATGGGGCCGACTGCCGGTCTCTCGACCCGACCCTCTGGGATGCTCCTGGCGAGCATCCGATCGCGGTCATGCTCTCCGATGCTGTGACGATCCAGTGGACCTCGCTCGCGGCGGCCGCCGGACCCGCCACGACGTACGACATGTTCCGTGTGCTCGCCTCCGCAGCGCGATCGGCCGACCCGCAGATGCGCTTCGATGCCGGCGTCTGCCTGCTCGACAACATGGGGGCACTCCTCCACACCGATCTGCAGACGCCTCCTCCCGGCGACGCGTTCTACTACGCCGTGAGGGGAGAGAACGCCTGCGGGACAGGGATCTACGGCCGCGGCACCGACGGCACTGAGGAGGTCTCCCTGCTCTGTCCCTGAGGGCTGGCGCCTACGATGAGGATCACGAATGAGCGCCACATGCGGCTTGATCCTAGGCGACCGATGTGCGAGTTCCTATCCTAATCAATGTCCGCCACCACCGTCAACGTGGCGACGCCAAACCCCTCGCGCCGGTCCCGCACGTAGCGCAGGTCCATGATCCTCACGATCCAGCGGTCGGCGCTCGCCGGATCGGGCTCGACCTCGACGTAGGGGAAGCGCATCCACCCCATCGTCCCGCGCACCGACGGATCCGCGAGCGCGTCGCGGACGATCGGTGTGTCGGGGGGCTTCGCGATGCGCCCGGCGATCAGCTCGAGATGGGGCTGCCGAAGCCAATGCCAGCTCGCGCGGCGATATCCCTCGCGCGTCTGAGCCACGACGTCCCAGCGCATCGGGTTGCAGGCGACGGGGCCGACCATGAGCGCCTCGAGGGAAGCAGGCTCCTCACGCGCGAGCCGTTCCGGGATCATCGCCGAGGCGGTCCATGACGCCGCCACCATCGCGGCCGCGTAGAAGCCGGCGAGGAGCAACCCTGCGCGCGCAACGCGCGGGGTGCGCACCCGGCGCATGAACCGCGCCAGCGCGATGAGGAGCGAGCCGGCGATCCAGACACCCTTCGCGCCGGCCGGAGCCATCCCCGTCATCAGCATCAGCGCGCTGGTGAGCAGCGTCAGCGCAGCCCAGCCGAGCCCTTCCAGGACGCCGATGGCGTCGCGCGACAGGAATACCGCGCCGCCGAGCAGCAGCCAGATCCACGGATCGATGATGAAGAGCGCGTCGCCGTAGAACCATCGATCGGAGAACGGCATCAGGAAGCGGACACCGTAAGTGTTCAGCCAGTCGAGGAGCGGGTGGCTGGCAGTCGCGATCGCCGCGAGCCGCAGCAGGACCACGAAGGGAGGGCCTGTGGCACCGCTTCCCCAGCGCACCCTGACGAACCGATCGATCGCGAGGAGCGCTCCGGCCAGAAGCAGCGCCCCCGCGACGACGCCGGCCGGACCGTGCGTCCAGCCTCGCCGGAATCCGAATGCCAGGTCCTGCGAGACGAAATAGGTGAAAGCGTCCAGGTCGGGGAGGTTGGCGCCGATCAGCAGCGCGGACGCCTCTGCCAGACCGAGTCGCCGGCGGCTCGACTGCGCGAGCGCGGCCCCCACCAGGCTATGAGTGAGCGGGTCCATGCTCGATCATGGGCTCACGCTGCGAGGGGCCTCAGGCCGTCCGAGCGCGGGGGCACGAAGGGGCGCTACCGCTTCGCGGCGGGGAGAGTCTGATGGTCGCGGCGCACCAGATGCCCGGCGCAGAACTTCGCCAGCTCGTACATGGCGGTGAGGATCACCAGCGGGTTGCCTCCGATCGGCGTGCCGCGGGTCCGGGGGTAGTGCGTCACCTCGACCTCGCCGATCTTCAGCCCGAGCTTGGTGGCCTGGATCAGGATGTCCCCGCAGATGAAGATGCCGTTCGTCTGCGGATGGATCTTCTCGAACATCGACTTGCGATAGATCTTGAACGCGCAATCGAGGTCGGTGACCTTCACGCCGAACAGGATCCGCACCACCATGTTGTACATCCCGGCGTTCATCTTGCGGTACCAGGGGTCGCGGCGGTTTCCCCTGTAGCCGGTCGCGATGTCCGATGTCGCGAGCAGCGGGACCAGGCGGTCGAACTCCTTCAGGTCGAACTGGAGGTCGCCATCGGTGTAGAAGATCAGCTCGTGACGCGCCGCGGTGAACCCGGACATGATCGCGGCTCCGTAGCCGAGGTTCTTGGGATGATGGACGACGCGCACGCGCGGGTCGTTGCGCGCCAGCTCGTCGGCGAGGGCGCCCGTCTTGTCGTGGCTGCCGTCGTTGACGAGGATCACCTCGTAGCGCTCCACGCGGGAGTCGAAGACCGCGCGGATCTCGCGGACCGTGGCCTCGATGTTCTCCTCTTCGTTCCAGAAGGGCACCACGATGGACAGGGTCTCGAGCTTCTTCATGTCAGCCCTCCTCGTTCGAACGTCTCACGACGACGTGGAAGTCTCCCTTCCACAGCTTCCGCTCCGCCAGGGCTTCCCACTGCTGGCCCGACCGCGAACGGAGATCGTCGAGGCACTCCTCGTCCAGGAGCATGTAGATCGTGCCCGGTGTCTCGAGCCATCGGCGCATCAGCTTGCCGGGCCTCAGCTCCGCGGCCGGTATCCGCACCGCGTAGAACGCCAGCTCCTCGGCATGAGTGACGATCCCGAGCGGCGCATCCGCCGGGACTTGCCGGGCAATCTCCGCGGCGAACTCCGTCAGCTCCTCGCGCTGGGTGCTGGCCGCCACGCCGTGCGCAATCCCGGCGGAAGCGAGCGCAATGGCAAGCGCCGTCAGTGCGATGGTCCGCTTCGCCGGCTGCAGGATGATTGCGATCCCAGCCGTCGAAGTCAACAGCGCCCAGAGCGTCACCCCCACTCTCCCAGCCCCATCGAGCCCTTCGATCAGGCGCGGGGCCATCCATGCCATGGACGCTCCCAGGACGGCGAAGGTGCCCCCCATCCCCCATCGCCCCGCGCGCAACCACCCGTTCGCCCCAGGCCATGAGGCGCGCGCGGCGCGATCCCAGAACCACCCCACCAGGATGGCGGCCGGCGGATGCAGGGGAAGGATGTAGACGCCGCGCTTGCCCCTGGACGCCGAGTAGAAAAGAAACACGACGGCGAACCAGATCCAGAGGAAGCGCCTCTCCTTCGCTTCCAGGGTGCGGCTGTACCAGACGGCGGCCGGGAGGACCAGCGTCCAGGGGAGGAAATCCACCGGGAAGCGCCAGAGGTAGTAATGCCACGGATGCTCGTTGTTCCATGCGTGGAGGTAGCGGTGGATGTTCTCCGTGACCAGCAGCGTCCAGGTGTCGTCTCCTCCAGCCCGGCGCGCGTAGAGCATCAGCCAGGGGCCGACGAGGGCAAGGGTGATCAGGATCGCTTCGACCAGCCGCAGTCGCAGGATTTCATGCAGGTCGCGCTGCGCGATCAGGAACACCAGCACGATGAGACCCGGGAGCACGAACCCCACCGGCCCCTTGGTCAGCGTCCCCAGCGCGCAGAAAAGATGGGTGAGGAGATACCACCGCCCCTGACGCGTCCGGTAGCCGGCGTGGAAGCAGACCAGCGCCGCGGTCATGAAGAAACAGAGCAGGATGTCCGTGGAGGCCCATCCGGCCTGCGTGAGGTAGCGCACATCGGTGGCCAGAACGAGCGCCGCGAAAAGCCCCGCGCGCGCCCCGAACATCGCCGTGCCCAGCGCATACGTCGCGAGAACGCAAAGAAGCGCGGTGAGGAACGAGGGAATCCGCATCGAGATCTCGTCGACCCCCCCGAGAGCCGCGGAGACCGCGGCGGTCGCCCACAGATGCAGCAGCGGCTTGGAGGAGTAGACCTCCCCCATCTTCAGCGGCGCGACGTACTCCCCCGTCTGCAGCATGCCGAGCGTGAGCAGCGCGAAGCGTGGCTCGTCGGGATGCCAGAGGACGCGCCCCGCGAGCAGGGGGAGCCAGAGCAGGCAGCAGGCGACGACGATGATCAGGCGATCACGCCAAGGCCGATCGTTGCTGGTTGGCTCCAAGTCCATACATCACTCCCATAGACGGACCGGTAGGCTAACACGACCGAAAGACCAGACACCGATCGTGGAGCCGGAACCCCCGCACGCGAAGGATTGCGCGGCCGCCATGCCTCTCACCTTCGGATCGCGGTTGCTCGCCGCCACCTCCGGTGTCCGGCGACATCCGGCATCGCAACGGGAAGGAGGATGCCTGATTGTCCCGGAAAGCGGCAATCTTCTGCGTGGTGCTCCTGGCTTCGTTGGAGGCACGCGGCGAGACCTTCCGTGAGGCCCTCGTCTCCAGTCTGCGCGACCCGGCGACATGGATGCCCGCCGCCGGGGCGGTCCTGTTCGCCGCGAGCGGGCAGGATGCCGTCGTCGCGGAGTGGGCCGCGCGTGAGACTCCCCTGTTCGGCTCAACCGAGAGAGCGCTGCAGGCGAGCAACGACCTGAGGACCGTGACGCACGTCGCGATGCTCTCGACGACACTGCTCAGGAACGACGCGCGGGAGTGGAGAACATGGGGAGGTCAGTTCGTTGCAACGACGACCGCCGCGAACATCGCCGGGCCCATCAAGAATCTCACCGGGCGTACGCGGCCGGATGCGTCGGACGACGAGAGCTTCCCCTCGGCCCACGCGACCGCGGCCTTCGCCTATGCCGCCATCGGGTCGCGCAACCTCGATGCTTCGGACCTCTCGCCTCCCGTCAGACGGAGCATGAAGATCGGATTGACGACGCTGGCCGCCGCGACGTCATGGGCGCGCGTCGAAGGAGGGGTTCACTATCCTTCCGACATTCTGGCCGGCGCCGCGCTGGGAAACTTCGTCTCGACGATCATCAATGACACGCTCCTCTCCTCCCATCCGAACGTGAGGCTCGGCATGAGCCTGGGCGCCGACGGCGGCGAAGCCAGCATCACCTGGCGGTTCTGACACCACGGTTTTCACAACTTGATTACACCGCCCCCGGGGACCCCCGCGGCTCGCGTGCTATTCTCCGCATGGGTTCGCAGGGAACGCAATGGCGTGCCGGCCTCCGGCCGGAGGGATTCGGGCAGTGTCGCTACAGCCGGGACAGATGCTGTCGCAGTACCGGCTCGTCGAACGGGCCGGCGAAGGGGGGATGGGCGTCGTCTGGCGCGCCGTGGATACCCGGCTCGACCGCGACGTCGCGCTCAAGATCCTGGCCCCCGAGGTCGCGGGGAACCCCGAGCTTCTGGAGCGTTTCCGGCGCGAGGCGAAGGCGATCGCCGCCCTGAACCACCCGAACATCGTCACCATCCACGAGGTGGATGAGCACGATGGCATCCCCTTCATCGCCATGGAGCTGCTCTCGGGGCTGCCGCTGTCCCAGTCGATCCCCGAGCAGGGGCTTCCTCTGGAGTTGTTCTTCGATCTGGCGGTTCCCATCGCCGACGCCCTGCAGACGGCCCACGCGCGCGGCATCACCCACCGCGATCTCAAGCCCGCGAACATCATGGTCAGCCCCGAAGGGCGCCCGAAGATCCTGGACTTCGGTCTCGCGAAGCTGAAGCACCCCGAGGGCGAGGGGCGCCCCGTCGTCTCCATGGCCGACACGATCACGAGGCAGGGGCGGATCCTCGGGACGATGCCCTACATGTCCCCCGAGCAGGCGCGCGGGGACGAAATCGATCATCGCTCGGACATCTTCTCGCTCGGCATCATCTATTACGAGATGGCCACGGGAAGGCGCCCGTTCCGTGGCGAGACCGCCGCCGATCTGGTCTCCTCGATCCTGAGAGACAGCCCCGAGCCTGCCACCGGCGTCAGCTCCCGGCTCCCCCGAAGGCTGGACGGCATCCTGACGCGCTGCCTCGAGAAGGACCCCGCGCGGCGCTTCCAGACGGCGAGCGACCTCCGCTCCGAGCTTGCAGGGGCGCACATCGAAGTGTCTTCCGGCACGGCGCGCCTGGGCCCGCCGCACGGGCCCGTGCGGTCGTGGCGCGCGGCGGCGCTGCTCGGGATCCTGGCCGGAGCGCTCGTGGTGCTCTATTTCGTCCGCCCGCGCTCCGCGCCGGAGCGTGCCATGCCGGGGCGCCCCGTCACGGCCGACTCGGTGGCCGTGATGCCGTTCGTGAACCTCAGCGCCGGCGAGAACGAGTACTTCGCCGACGGGATGACCGAAGAGCTGATCAATGCCCTGGCGCGCGTCGAGGGGCTGAGGGTCCCGGGACGCACCAGCGTCTACGCCCTCAAGGACGCCGGCCTCACGGTGAGCCAGATTGGTGAGCGTCTCGGCGTCTCCACGATCCTGGAAGGGAGCGTGCGGATCGCCGACGACCGCATGCGCGTGACCGCGCAGCTCATCAATGTCGCCGACGAGTTCCAGATCTGGTCCGAGACCTACGACCGGACGACGGAGGACATCTTCGCGATCCAGGAGGGGATCTCGCGCGCCATCGTCGAGAACCTCAGGGTCAGGCTCGTGAGGCATCCGAGCGAGCCGCTCGTGCGTCCCACCACGGGGAACCTGGAGGCCTACAACCTCTATCTTCAAGGGCGGCACTTCTGGAACAGGCGCACGGCGGACGCGCTGGAGAAGTCCATCGATCTCTTCGCCCGCTCCGCGCAGTCCGATCCCAACTTCGCCCTGGCGTTCGCGGGACTCGCCGATGCGTACGTCCTCCTGCCCGAGCGCAGCGACATCCCGGCCAACGAGGCTTTCCCGCGGGCGAAGGAGGCAGCGCTCAAGGCGCTCGAGCTGGACGACGAGCTGGCGGAGGCGCACACGTCCCTGGGTCAGGTGATGCGGCTCTACGACAAGAACTTCGACGCCGCGGAGAAGGAGTTCCGCCGTGCCATCACGCTGGACCCCGGATACGCGACCGGTCACCACTGGCTGGGCATGAACCTCTTCTTCGAGCAGGAGCGGCGCGACGAAGGGCTCGAGCATCTCGAGCGCGCCGAGCAGCTCGACCCGCTCTCGGGGGTCATCAAGTTCAGCCTCGGCGGCGTCCTGCGCGCCCAGGGGCATCTCGACCGGGCGATCCAGAAGCTGACCGAGCTGCGCGATCTCGATCCGACCTACCCCGTCTACAACGCTCTGTCGAGCGCCTACTTCCAGAAGCGTCTCTTCCCGCAGTCGGTCGAGGCGCTGAGGCAGAAGCGCGAGCGCGCCGGCCTGGGAATGGACGACTGGATCTCGCTCACGGGGACTCTCCATCTCGCGGGTGAGCACGCGGCGGAGCTGAAGGAGGCGCGCCAGGCGCGCGCGGAGAATCCCGGAAGCTGGCACGCGCTCTACATGGAGGCGCGCTCCGCCGTCGCCATGGGGCGCACGGGCGACGTGTGGCGGCTCGTGCGCGAAGGGGCGGATCTGCCGACCAGCTTCTCGGCCGGGCCGCAGCTCCTGGTGCTGGCGGAGGAGCTGCGCGTTCACGGACACAGAAAAGAAGCCGCCGAGATGGCGCGCCGCGCCATCGACTTCTACAGCACGCTGGGCGACCTCGGCATCCCCGTGGAGCCCGCCTACCGTTTCGCGGTGGCGTCCGCGCTCGGATTGACCGGACAGGCCAACGAGGCGCGCACGCTGTTCGACCGCGCCGCGGACGACGACAGGCTCGGCGCGCAGATCCTCCCGCTGGAGGAGTACCTCGGCTACTCGGGAAGCTTCGCGGCCCTGGCCGGAGACGCAGCCGCGGCCCGGGCGCGCGCGAAGAAGCTGGTCCATGCGGAGGAGATCGATGCCGGCAGCAGGCTCTTCTGGCAATCGGCGATCGCGGCCAGCCTCGGGGAGAGCGAGCGCGCCGTCGCGCTGCTGCGCGAGGCCACCTCATCGGGCTTCTGGGCGTGGGGCCGGCTGCACCGCCTGCACTTCTTCGAGCCGCTCTGGCACCGCGAGGACTATCGCGATCTCATGAAAGAGCTGGGGCTCCCCCTGACCGAGTTCCGCGAGAAGGTGACCTCCCCCACGGCGGGGTGAGAGCGCCGCAGTTCAGGGAGTTCGTGGCGCCCGGCTACCCCGGAACGAGCCGATGATCAACGCGAGGCCCACGATGATCGGGAAGATCGGCCACATGTCGCTCATGTCGGGGATGATGCCGAGCTGATCCAGCAGGAAGAAGACCCCCACCCCGAACACGATCAATCCGCCGACGAGCATCCCTCGTCGATCGTCCGCGGAGTGTCGACCCTGGTTCTGGGATTGCTGTTCCATCGGAATCCTCCCGGGTGACGAACGCCCGCATCGCGAGCGTCCCATGATACGCGATGTTGCGGCTTTCGTTCCGCCCCCCCACGGGGCCCCCCTGGGGAGGGGGCCCTGTGGGAGGGGCCCTGGAGGCTTTCCGCGGGAGACAGTCTCTGGTAGGATGCCTGACGGTTTGGGAGGAAACGCCACACGCGGTGTGCCCTCATCCGATGTCCGGACGCCGGCGCATCGCCCTCATTTGGGGAGGGTTCCGGTTGTGAAATATCACCGGGCTCGAGTGTTCATCGTGTGCTTGGTGGTCGCCGTCGTGACATCAGCGATGGCAGCTCCCAACGATCGTCCAGGTCACAGGGCGCAGGGGAGCTTCGATCTGGAGAGGGCGCGCGGGGAGCGCCAGCAGCTCCACGATCGTCTCGTGCTGGACATGCCGGCCGGCGCGCGCGAGGACCGCGTCATCATCCAGGTCTCCGAGTTGGAGAAGGCCGATATCGCCGTCTCGGAGCCGCGGCTCCGCATCGGGATCGTCAAGAGCGCCGGCGCCGAGATCCGTTTCGACGGCGATGTGGCCGGCGCCCGTGGGAGTCACGGCACCCGCAGCGTGGGTCGCTCCGGGAGGAGCGGCGGGGACTCCGTCTGGGCCACGACGATCGAGGCCCCTGGCGCCAGCGCGCTTCGCCTGCACTTCGAGGACGTCGCTCTCGCGCCGTCGGCCGAGCTCTACCTGCACACCGAGCGCGGCGAAGCATTCGGTCCCTACACCGGACGCGGTCTGCTGGGAACCGGCGAGTTCTGGTCGCACACGATCGCGGGGGACGTCGTGACCGTGCAAGTCCACATGCCCAATGACGGCCGATCGTCGCTCCGGATCGCGGAGATCGGGTACGTGGACCTCACCAAGGTCAAGGGGTTTCCAGCACCGGACCCGGAGACCGGCGAACAGCTGTGCTCGTTCAACGCGAACTGCACCGAGAACGCCAACTGCACTTCGATTCCCGCGGCAATCCAGAACGCACGTGACGCCATGGCCCACATGGAGTTCGTCGAGGGGCAATTCCTGTACTATTGCAGCGGCGGGCTGCTGGCCGACACGGACGCTGGGAGTCAGACCCCCTACTTTCTGACTGCCAATCACTGTCTCAGTACCAACAACGTGGCGTCGAGCCTGCAGGCGTTCTTCCAGTATGACGTGCCGTGTAACGGCACCTGTCCGACCCTGTACTTCTACAACCAGACGCCGCCGCCGTACCCCCGGACAGTCGGGGCAACGGTCAAGGCGACTGGCTCTGCCGGTGATTTCACCCTGCTTCAGCTGTCGCAGGCCGCGCCTGCTGGAAGCTTCTTCGCCGGCTGGAACAACACTGCCGTCGCGAACAGCAACGGCGTTGCCTTGTATCGGATCAGTCATCCGGGCGGGGCACCACAGGCGTATTCCACGCATGTGGTCGACACGAGCAAGCCAACCTGCACCGGATGGCCGCGCGGTCAGCGGATCTACAGCCGCGACACGCTCGGTGCCACCGAGGGTGGCAGCAGCGGGTCACCGGTGATGAACAGCTCCGGCCAGGTGGTAGGTCAGTTGTCAGGGTGCTGTGGGTTCAACTGCAGCGATGAGTGCAACGTGACCCAGAACGCCACCGTCGATGGAGCGCTCGCGTACTACTGGAGCTCGGTGGCCCCGTTCCTGGATCCTGCCGGTGGCTGTACGCCATCGGCCGAGATCTGCACCGACGGAGTGGACAACGACTGCGACGGCTTCACGGACTGTGCGGACTCGAACTGCAGTGCCAGTCCGGCCTGCACCGGAGGGTGCACGCTCCTTCCGTCAGGGGCAACCTGCACCGCCAACTCGCAGTGCTGCAGCAACTCCTGCAAGGGGAAGCCCGGCAGGAAGACCTGCAGATAGCGGCTCGCTGATTCGAGCGATTCATTAGAGACAGAGGCCCCGTGCGGAGCGACGCTCCGCACGGGGCCGTTTTTCTGCGACCCGCGGTCATCATGGTGTCGCGGATCGCGGCGCCGGGCGCCGGATAGAGTCCCCAGCCCGCCCCTGCGGGTCAGGGAGCGGTGATCCGCGTTACGAGCGTGTAGGTGGCGAAGAGATCCTTCTCGGGATCCATCGGCTGCTCCCCCTTGTCCCACCCCAGCGCGCGCGCCATGGTGCGCACAGCAGGGCTGTCGTCCACGTCGAACGCCAGGACGCGAAGCCCCGCGCCTTCCCACAGCTCACGCGCGAAGGGGCACCGCCCGTCCGCCCACGGAATGTAAGGCTTGTCGGCCGGATTCTGCGGCGGGTGGAGGTTGTAGATCATCGCGAAGCCCCCCGGCTTCAGGATCCTCGCGACATGCTTCACGAAGGCCGCATCGTCAACTCCGAGATGCACGAGACGCTTCGGATCGACGGGCTGCGCGGGATGGATATACCCGTTCTTCAGCACGTTCTTGGAGAGGAAGAGGTCGTATCCTTCCCCGATTTCCTTCACGACCCCCGCTTCGGCCGGGAACTGTCCGTGGACCAGGCGGACGGCGCCTTGCTTCCCCGCGGCTCCTTTCACTCCCGGCATTGGTCCCTGATCCCCCGGCTGGGAGTAAAGAGCGCGCAGCATCGGGTCCACCTCGACCCCCGCCACATCGGCGCCGAGCGCGGCCATCAGCTTCAGGTGCCCTATCGTGCCGTAGCCGAAGTCGAGGACTTTCTTCCCTGCGATGTCCGTCAGCCCCGCGCCCGCGAGAAGATCCAGCGGTCGCGCGTAGGCGAGCGGCGTGCCGTAGCGTGTCGTGTAGTAGAAGGCACCGTCCAGCTCGATCGATTCGAGCGCCGCGCGCGCGCTCGCTTCGAGCTTCTCGGCCTCGGACGTCGTGTAGTAGCGCGTCTTGTCCTTGTCGCGCAGGAACGTGCGTGTCGGGATGGGAGACAGCAGCGCCACGGCGTCGAGGAAGCTCCCGGCAAGAGGCGTCTTGATGAAGCCCCTCAGACCCGCGGCCTCCGCGCGCATTTCCTCGATGACCACCTCGCCCGCGGGCCTGGTCTCCGCAGCGGGCTTGGCCTCCTCGGCCCCCGGCGCTTCCCCGACGCCGATGAGAGTGAATCCGGCGATCACAGCCGCCCCGACCATGCGTCTTCCGTTCATCTCCGTCTCCCCATGATGAGCCGGTCCAACCGGATCTTACCCGAAGACGGAGCATCAGTTTCATGTCGGGGGGAGTCCGCGCGGCGCGATGGCGCGGGAAACTGCTATCTTGACGGCTCTCTAGCAGCCCTGCGTCGGGTTGACACGATCCGTGACGTGACCGGCGGTGCGAAATCCAGGATGAGGACCCCATTCCAGCACGCACAGTTTCTGCAGGCGTCGGTGGCGCTCCACGGCATCGCGGTCGGCCTCTGGCTTCTGCAGCCCCAAGCCTGGCCCTGGATTATCGGGGGAATTGCAGCGGATCACCTGGCCCTGGTTCTCGGGGGGGTATTGCCACGCAGCACGCTCCTCGGACCGAACCTGCGTAAGCTCCCCAGGACATCTCACCACGATCGGTCAATAGCCCTGACGTTCGACGACGGTCCGGACCCTCATGTCACGCCATTGGTTCTGGCCCGCCTGGACGAGTATCAGGCGAAGGCGACCTTTTTCTGCGTGGCCGAACGTGCCAAGGCGGCACCTGGCCTGATCGCAGAGATCGTCCGGAGGGGACACGGCGTGGAGAATCACACCTACAGCCATCCAAACGGGTTCTTCTTCCTGGGGCCTCGGGGGCTGGCTTCAGAGATTGACCGAGCCCAGAGCGAGTTGGCCCGACAGGCCGGCTCGCAGCCGACCTGGTTCCGGGCTCCCGCCGGGGTACGGAGTCCGTTGCTCAACCCTTTCCTCGCGGCCAGGAGCCTTGGTCTTGCGAGCTGGACGCGCAGGGGGTTCGATACCGTGACCCGCGATCCTGTGGCCGTGGCCAAGCGACTCTGCCATCGACTGTCGGCGGGTGACATTCTGGTCATGCACGATTGCGGGTCGGCTCTCGACCGCACAAGACGACCCGTCGTCCTGGAATCCCTCCCTCGCGTCCTGGACGAGATGGTACAGGCGGGACTGAAGTCCGTTGCTCTTCCTTGTCGGGGGAATGAAGCCGATCGTGGCTGAAGCCGCATCGTCAAGGGAATACGCGGTGATCGGCAGGCTCACCCGGCCCTGAGGTAGAATCGGGTTACCGGGTTACAGTAAGGGCACGTCCCGTCGGACGCACGGACACTGGAGCGATGTCGGAAACCCTGGCAATTCGGTTGAGAATCAAGCATCTCCTGGTGGAAACGCTCCACCTGGAGGGGAGCGACCCCTCGAAGATCGTCGATGACGCGCCGCTGTTCGGCGAAGGTCTGGGGCTCGACTCCGTGGACGCCCTGGAGCTCGTGGTCGCTCTCGAAAAGGAGTTCGGGGTCCGGATCCAGAACCACGAGGTCGGAAGAGAGGCGTTCGCCTCGGTCAGCGCTCTGGCGACCTTCATCGATGGCCGCCTCGCCGCCGCGGGAAACCCGGATGCCGGGAGCTGATCCCGATCCCGGTGCGTCCCGCGCCGTCGCGGTCACCGGTCTCGGCGCGGTCAGCCCGTTGGGCTGGAACCTGGCGTCGTTGTGGGAGGGCCTGCGCTCCGGCAGGACCGCCGTCGGTCCATTCGACCGCTTCCACCACTCCGGCCACCGCACCCACATCGCAGCCCAGGTCGATCTGACCGCGGAGCCGGAGCGGCCGCAAAACAAGACGCGGATGACGGTCAACGACCGGTTCGCCGTGGCCGCGGCCCGCGAGGCCGTGGCGCGGTCCGAGATCGACCTCGGTGGCTGCAGGGGGCGCACCGGCGTCTACTTCGGAAGCAGCACCGGCGGGATGCTCGAGTCCGAGACCTACCTCGAAGCCCTCCTCGCGGCCGTGGCCCGGGGGAGGCCGCCCACGTCGAGCCTCCTCGCCTCGCAGCAAAACAACGGCCCCGGCGATGCGGTGGCCCGCGACCTGGGGATCGGCGGACCCGTGCAGACCATCTCCGCCGCGTGCGCGTCGGGCGCCATGGCGATCGGCGACGCCATCGTCGCCGTCCGCCGCGGGGAGGTGGATGTCGCGATCGCCGGAGGCTCCGACTCGCTCTGCCGGCTGACCTACGCGGGATTCAACGCGCTGCGCGCGGTGGACGAACGTCCCTGCCGGCCGTTCCGCGCGGACCGCGCCGGCCTGTCGCTCGGCGAGGGAGCGGCCGCGGTCATCCTGGAGCCCCTCGAGCGGGCCCTGGCGCGCGGCGCGCGGCCGCTCGCCCTCGCCGCCGGGGAGGCGGCGACCTGCGATGCGCACCACATGACATCACCCCACCCCGAGGGGCTCGGCGCCGCGGAGGCGATCCGCGGGGCGCTCGCGGGAGCGCGGCTCGATCCCTCCGAGATCGATTTCGTCAACGCCCACGGCACCGGCACGCTGCTGAACGACGCGGCGGAGTGCGCGGCTTTCGCCGCGGTGTTCGGCGACCGGGCGCCGGATCTTCCGGTGACCTCCACCAAGTCGCTCGTCGGACACCTGCTTGGATCGGCGGGGGCGCTGGAAGCGGTGGCGACGATCCTCTGCCTGCTCCATGGGGAGGTCCACCCGATGCCGGACGACGGCACCTCCGATCCGGGAATCAAGCTGCGGCTGGTTCTGGGGCGCCCGTTGCGCCTCGCGCGGGCGCGGCACGCGCTCTCCACGAGCCTGGCGTTCGGCGGCGCCAATGCCGCGCTCGTGTTCACACGCCACGGAGATCGGGACCCTGCGCGCTGAGACGGTAGTCACGGGACTCGGGACGATCGGTCCCTGCGGACACGGGCGCGAGGCGCTGGCGGCGGCTCTCGCGGCGGGCAAGCCCGTGGTCGTCGAGGTGGATCGCGGCGCCGGTCTGCACCGCGAGGGCGGAGCGCGGCTCGCCGCGCTCGTCAAAGAGCGCGACGTGTCGCGCTGGGTTCCTGCCGCGGCCGCCCGCCGGATGAGCTTCCCGTCGAAGCTGGCCGTGGCCGCGGCGCGCATGGCCCTGGCCGAGGCCGGCATCGGCGCCACGGAGGCCGGCGGCCCGCGCGTCGGCGTCTATCTTTCCACCACGTATGGCCCGGGACTCTTCACGGAACAGCTCCTGCGGCAGATCCTCCTCGAGGGGGCCGAGGCGGCGCAGCCTTACTACTTTTCGGAGTGCGTCGCCAACGCCTCCGCCGCGCAGCTCGCCATCGCGATCGGCGCCCGCGGCCCCAACGTGACACTGACGCAGCGCGAGTCAGGGCCGCTACTCGCCGTCGCGCGCGGGGCCCAGGCGGTGCGCGAAGGGCGTGTGGATCTCGCGCTCGCTGGCGCCGTCGAGGAGATCACCCCGCTGCTGCATGCGCTGCTCGACCGTTTCGGCGCGCTGGCCCGGAAGGAGGGCGCGCTCGCGGAAATGCCTCGACCTTTCGACCGGCGACGCGACGGCTTCCTCGCGGGGGAGGGGGCGACCCTCCTCGTCCTCGAGCGCGAGGACGCGGCGCGGGCGCGCGGCGCGCGGGCTCTTGCGCGGGTGGCGTGGAGCGGCGCCGCGTTCGACGCGACCGCGACCGCCTCCGACTGGGGCGATGGACACGCGCCGCTCGCCGCGGCCCTGCGCGCGGGGCTCGACGAAGTGCCGGACGGAGCTGCCGGGGTCGGCGCTGTCGTCTCCGGCGCTTCGGGGGCCCGTCGGGGCGACCGCATCGAGGCGCGCGTCCTGCGCGCGGCCTGGGGCGAGGCCCGGCTGCCTCCCGTCCTGGTGCCCAAGGCTGTCACCGGCGAGTACGGGGGCGGGATCCTCGCGCCGGGGTTGCTCGCTCTGGAGGGAGCGCAATTCGGTCCCACGCCGGGATTCGGGGAGCCCGATCCCGCGGCCGGTGTCACGCCCCACCGTGGCGGAGCGCGGCCGATCCCGTCGCGCGTTCTGCTGACCGGGCTGGCGTCCGGCGGGGCGGCCGCGTGGCTTGTCCTGGAGCGGGCGTCGTGAGCGGGGCGCTGCGGGTGGCGCTGGTCACGGGTGGGAGCCGCGGCATCGGTCGAGCGATCGTGCGCACGCTGGTCGCTCAGGGCTGGACGGTCGCCTTCACATGGCGCGAGCGGGAGGACGAGGCGCGGAGCCTTGCAGGGGAGCTCGGCGACGCGGCGCGTCCCTTCCGGCTGGATCTCCTGGATCGAGCGCGTCCGGGGAGTCTCGTCGTCGAGGTCGAGGAGCAGGTCGGAGCGATCGCCGGTCTCGTGAACAACGCCGGGGTGCGGCGCGACGGGCTGCTCGCGGCGCTCCCCGACGAAGCCTGGGACGAGATGCTCGACGCCAACCTCGGCGGCGTGTTTCGCTGTTGCCGCGCCGCAATCCCGCGCATGGTTCGCCGGCGAGCTGGCTCGATCGTCAACGTGTCCTCGCTGACCGCGGTGCACGGCCTCGCCGGACAGACGGCGTATGGCGCGGCCAAGGCGGGTATCCTCGGCCTCACTCGCTCCCTGGCGCGGGAAATCGGATCGCGCGGGATCCGGGTCAACGCCGTGATCCCGGGCTTCGTGCCGACCGAAATGGTCGCGGACGTAACGCCCGAACAGGTTGCGGCGCTTCGCGCCGCCGAGGTGCTGCCGGGCGGCGTGACCGCAGCCTCCGTCGCCGACGCCGTGGCGTTCCTGTTGTCGGACCGCGCGGCCTGCGTCACCGGCCAGACCCTCGTCATCGACGCCGGCATGACGGCGTAGGAGCGTGCCCGATGTCGTCTGACGCCTCCAGCGGAGCACGCGGCGACCGCCTCGCCGAGCTGCTCCCCGCCGAGTTGATCCCGCTCTTCAACGAGCGCTTCGTCGGCTCGTGCACCATGTTCGAGGAATACGTCCACCGGCTCGCGCTTCGGGTTGTCTGCGACACCGGACTCGACGCCGCGGCGAGGGAGCCGGGGACGCCTGGCGAGATCGCGGCGCGTGCAGGCCTGGACCCGGCCCGAGCGCCGGTAGCAGTGGGCTGGCTCCTCGCCACGCTTGCGCTCACCGGGCGCGCGGCGCGCACCGACGACGGGCGCTTCCACATCCCGGCGGCGCTGCCGGACCTCGACCCCGAGGAGGTGACCCAGGCGCAGGAGCGCCACGATCCCACCGCCCTGGCGTCGTACAGGATGGCAGCCCTCGCGGCCTCTCTGTACCCGCCGGTGCTCCGCGGGACCGTGAGCGGCGAGGAGGCCCTGTTCGCGCCGGATCGGATCGGGGCATGGTTCGAGTACTTCTCCAACGACAACGTCATCTATGCGATCAGCAACCGCATCGGCGCGATCGCGGTCGAGCGCGCGCTGCACGGCGACGGGGGGTCGATGCTCGAGCTGGGTGGCGGACTGGGAAGCGGGACGGCCGCGGCCCTCGAGCGTTTTACGGAGACGGGCAGGCTCGGGGCGGTCCGGTCGTACCGTGTCACCGAGATCGCGCCGTCGTTCCTGCGCCGGGGCCAGAGAAGACTCGCGGGGCGGTTCCCCGACGTGCGGCTCTCCTTCGGGCGCCTCGACATGGACCGGCCGTTCGGCGAGGCGGAGGTCGAGGAAGGCACCTTCGCTCTCGTGTACGGCGTCAACACCCTGCACGTCGCGCACGACCTCGAGTTCACCCTCGCCGAAGTCCGGCGCGCTCTCGCGCCGGGGGGAGCCCTCGTTCTTTCCGAATGCGTCCGGCCGTTCCCCGGCCTGCCGGTCTACATCGAGTTCCTGTTCAACCTGCTCGAGTCGTTTCGCGCCCCGCGGCTCGTGGTGCCGTGGCGGCCCAACGGCGGATTCCTCACTCCCGAGCAGTGGGTTGCGGCTCTCAACGCCTGCGGCTTCCGCGATGTGGCGGTCTATCCCGACATCGCGCGGATCCGCGAGATCTGTCCCGCGTTCGTCGTGGCCGCGATCACGGCCGTGCGCGCGTGAAGCGGGAGAGCCCACAGGAACCTGCCGCGCTGCCGCTGGGCGGCGGCAAGCGGCGCTCCCTCGAGATTCCTTCGTCCGGACCTCTCTACGAGGGCCACTTCCCCGGGCGCCCGATCCTTCCCGGCGTGGGCCTCCTCGATCTGGCGCTGCGCTCGTTGTCCACCGGCGCCTCGCCGGCTCTTCGCGAAATCACGACCCTTCGACTGCGACGACCCGTCGCACCGGGAGACGTTCTGGAGCTCGACGTGCAGGCGTTCGCTCCCGATGGCCGCGTACGGTTCGAGGTGCGTCGCGCCGACGAGGTCGTGGCCAATGGCGTCGTCCTGCTCGGCGTGCCGTCGTCCGGGACGGACGCTGCGACGCCGCCCCGCGAGCCGCCACCCGCTGCCGGGCGCGCCACGCTCGCGCGCGGGCCGCGACCGGCATCCGGTGTCCCGGTCCTCGACGACCTCCTGCCGCACCGGCCGCCGATGCGCTTCGTCGAAGAGATCGTGACGGAGACGGACGGCGGCGTCGTGTGCGCGGTGCGGGTCCCCGAGCGGAGCGCGTTCGGCGCTGAGGGCTCCGCCCCGGCGCTCGTCGCGCTCGAGATGGCCGCGCAGTCCGCGGCCATCTTTGAGGCGCTGCACCGCTTCCGCGAGACCGGTGACACGGGCCCCCGGATCGGCTATCTGGTCGGGGCGCGCGACGTGCACTTCGCACGCGCCCGGCTGCCGGCCGGGGAGACTCTCTTCGCGGCGGTCCGACTCTCGGGGATCGCCCTGCCGCTCTGCACGTACGCCTTTGACGTCAGGCTGGGGAGCGATGTCGTGGCGTCGGGAACCGTGAGCACGTGGCTCACGGCCACAGACGCCTGAAGCAGAACCACTGATGCGGCTCGCGGCGGATGGCCCACTCGATCTCGGCCGCGACCCGTCGCATGGTCGCCGCCAGATCCGCGGCGCGATCGTCGGTTCGCGGAGCACGGATGGGCGGCCGGAATGTCGCCCGGTAACGCCGGCGTCCCTCACGAAAGACGAAGACGGGCAGGATCGGCACATCGGCGGTTCGGGCGAGGGCGGCCGGACCCGGCGGCAGCGGGAACGGCCTTCCGAACAGCGTCGCGTCGATCGACTTCCCGCCCGCCCGCGGACGGTCTCCCTGAACGGCGACGATGTCTCCGCGCCGGAGCGCGTCGAGCAACGCGATGCCTTGCAGCGGGTCGTCGCTCTGGAAGTGCATCGTGTACCGGGCCTGCGTGAACCCGTCCAGGACGTTCTCGAGAAACGCCTGAGCTTTCGCGTCGGTCTCGGGCTCGCGGACGAGGTGAACGCGGCGGCGCTCGCTCTGTGAGGGCACCATGGACCCAACCTCGAAGTTCCCCAGGTGCGCCGTCACGAGCATCAGGCCCCCGTCCACTCGCGCGACCTCGTTCCAGTGCTCGATCGCCTCCGTCTCCATGTGGAACGGCCGGTCCGTGATCAACCGTTCGTAGCGTTCGTTCAGGCACCACCCGAATGACCACATCGTCCGATAGATCCGGCGCTGGCGCTCCCACCACCCACAGGGCCCGAGAACTGCCTCGAGGTTCGACGCGATGGCCGCGCGGATCTTCCGGAGGCAGATGAAGAAACACAGATTGAAGATCGCAGCGGGAATCCACAGGAAGGGCGAAGGAACCGCCTTGATTATCAAGCGATGGAAGCGGTACCAGAAGATACCCGTCACGTGGAAAGGGCCGAGGAACCGCCAGGACGATCCGCGCTCCGGCGCGTGGGGTGGTCTCGCCGCGGCGGGAGCGGTGCGGGGCTCAGTCATGGGCGGAGTGTCAGACTTCGGGCGCTTCCTGAGGGGGGTGAGGGACGCAGGACCGCGCGGTCTGGCGATCGGAGGGTGCCAGACTCCGGGAGACCACCTTGCTGACGCGGCTCGTCTCGAAGTAGCTCCTGAGGGTCGCCAGAAGGGGCACCCCCGTGAGGCAGATCGGCACGAAGCCCGCAGCCGCCAGGTAGGTGATCGGCGTCATCCGGCGCCGTTCTTCGGGATTGCCGAGATGTCGATAGTACTGGCCGACGATCCCGTACATCTGCCCCACCAGGCCCGCCAGGCCAATCTCGCGCCCGGCCACGACGCACTTCCCCTCCGCCAGGGAGGCGAGCCAGGCCTTCTTGTCGTCGCCGGGAGCCAGGGTCACGTAGGCACCGATGGGCCCAAGCCCGTGCGCGTCACTGCCCCCGACTCCGAAGCGGGTAAGCCCCATACGCCGGCCATAGTCCAGAATATCGGCAACAGCACGGTTCTGAACCGAGGGCAACGTGCCGTTTCCCATCTCGACGTGGGTGAACAGCTCGAGGACGTTCTCCACGAAACGCATCGGCTTCTCCTGCATGCGATAGCTCTGGAACGGATGATTGAGGAAGTGAACCAGCTTCCGCGAGCGCAGGTACGGGACGAGCTCGTAGATGTTCCCCTTCACCCGATTCAGGTCTTCGTGGATCGCCTCGTCGACGCCGAGGACGTTCACATGGACCCACTGCCCCGTCTGGGGAAAGTAGGTCTCGACCTCCTCGCCGATGATGACGGTCGGCTCGAGATCGGGGCGGCGGGACAGGAGGTCGAGGGCGCCTTCGATGGTGTCGTGGTCGGTGATGGCGACATAGTCACAGCCGATCTCCCGGCAGCGCTCGTAGACGCGCAGGGGGTCGTTGTAGGAGTCGCGCGCACGCAGGATCTTCAGATGCCGGAAGTTCGAGAAGATGGTATGGACGTGGAGGTCAACCGTGCGAAGCAGAGGCTCAGTCACTCGCTATCCTCCAGGGCCGCCAGGTCGCGGCAAGAGGTGGATTCTATCACTCCACGATTGGCTAGAATGAACCCCGATGATCGGGAATGCCGCCAGTCAGGATGCCGCCGAAATCAACCGGCGCTTTTACGACGCGCTGTGGGCCGACACCTACCTGATCCAGCCCGAGCGCTTCAACACCTGGCCGCTGGTCTGCGAGCTGAACGCCTCCTGTCCGCGCCGTCTGGAGATCGGGCCGGGCCTGCGGCCGCGCCTGCCCCTCACCGGCACCCATTTCATCGAGATCAGCCGTGCCGCGCTGTCCCGGCTGATACAGCATGGTGGGATTGCCGCGCAGGCCAACGCCGAGGCCCTGCCGTTTCCCGATGCAACCTTCGATCTGATCATGGCGATGGACATCATCGAGCATGTGGACGACGACGAGGTGGTGTTCCGCGAGCTGGCGCGAGTGCTCCGGCCCGGCGGGACGCTGGTGATGTCCTCGCCGCTGCACCCGGATAGCTGGACCGGCTTTGACGACGTGGTCGGGCACCTTCGCCGCTATGACCCCGAAGACCTGCTGGCGCGGCTGGCCCGCCACGGCCTGACGTTGGAACGCAGCGCGATCTACGGCATGCAGCCGCGCAGCCAGATGCTGAGCCGCATGGGAGCGTGGTGGCTCACGAGGCGAAGGGAGCAGGCAATGCGTTGGTACAACCGCGTGTTCATGCCGCTCGGACTGTTTTTCGCGAGCCGCTTACGGCTGGTGCCGGGAATGATCGACACCACCCGCGTGGACGAGGTGCTCCTGGTTTGCCGAAGGCAGCACGGGCCAGGGCCGGCCGGGCACTGACGCCGAAACGCCCACACGGAACATCGTGCTGCTTCCCGATGTCTCCTTCGCGCCCCCGTATCATTTCACCGAGAATGTCACCGGCCTAGGACCTCGGCGTTCCCTTGATCGTCCTCGCCTCGGGCATCGTCATCCATGCGTTGTTCACGGGTCGCCTGCCTCTGGTGGCCGTCTGGGTCGAGGGCTTCATCCTGCAGGGGATCGTTCGAGCGAGTCTCGGTGTGACGCCTCTCATCGTTCCGCTGATGCCGATGACCAGCGCCGCGTTCATCATCTTCACTCTCTACATGATTCCCGACCCGGCCACCACGCCGCCCAAACCGGGGCGGCAGGCGTTGTTCGGCTTCTAGGTGGCGCTCGTCTACGGGATCCTGCAGGCGCTGCACATCGTCTTCGGGCTCCTCTACGCGCTGCTGATCGTGTGCGCCATCCGCGGCCTGTCGCTGCACGCTGCCGCTTTGTGGCCCAGGTTCCGTGAGGTATCCGTGAGTGCGGCACCAGAGGCCGAACGCGCCCAGATATGCGCGGATTGACGTTCAGAGAATGCGCTTTGGATTGTCCTCGTGCCGCGGTAGGATGCTCTCCGAGATCGCCCAATGACCGACCGGCAGAACGAACCCACACTTCGCGACCCGCTCCCCCTTAGGCACGTGGATCCATACGCGGCCGCGCCTCCCCACGTCAGGAATTACCGGATCATCCGGCGTATCGGTGAGGGAGGCATGGGTGAAGTCTACGATGCGGAACAGCTCGAACCCGTGCGCCGCCATGTGGCGCTGAAGGTGATCAAGGCGGGGATGGACAGCAGTCAGGTCATCGCTCGCTTCGAATCGGAGCGCCAGGCGCTCGCTCTGATGGATCACCCCAACATCGCGCGGGTGTTCGATGCCGGAGCCACGGATGCGGGCTCCCCCTTTTTCGCCATGGAGTTCGTGAAGGGAATTCCTATCACCGCCTACTGCGACACCCACCGTCTGGACCTGCGCCAGCGTCTCCTCCTTTTCATCACCGTCTGCCATGGCATACAACACGCCCACCAGAAGGGGATCATCCACCGGGACATCAAGCCTTCGAACGTCCTGGTCGCGATCCAGGACGGAGGCCCGACGCCGAAGATCATCGATTTCGGTGTGGCCAAGGCGACGGCGCAGCGTCTGACCGAACGCACGCTGTTCACGGAGCTTGGACAAGTCGTCGGCACACTCGAGTACATGAGTCCCGAGCAGGCGGAAATGTCCGGCCTGGACGTCGACACGCGCACGGATGTCTATTCGCTGGGCGTCCTGCTCTATGTGTTGCTGACCGGTTCGCTGCCGTTCGATCCAAGGGATGCCCGGACTCACGGATTCGATGACATCCGAAAGAGGATCCGAGATGCCGAGCCGCAACGCCCAAGCACGAAGGCCGGTACCGCCGGGGAATCGGCCCTCACCGCTGCCGAGCACCGCCGAACGAACATGCAGGGGTTGCGACGAGCGCTGCGCGGCGACCTCGACTGGATAGCCATGAAGGCGCTCGAGAAGGATCGAATGCGGCGCTACGCATCGCCCAACGATCTCGCGCAGGACATCGAGCATCATCTCACCGATCTCCCCGTGTCCGCCGGCCCTCCGAGCAGGACCTATTTGGTGGGAAAGTTCATTCGGAGACACAAAGTCGGAGTGGCTGCGTGCTTTCTCGTTTTTGTGGCGCTCCTCTCCGGGCTCGCCTTCGCAACCTACGGCCTGATTCGTGCCCGGCAGGCGGAAGCCGATGCGCGTAGCGAGGCGGCAAGAGCAGAAAGCCTCTCGAGTTTTCTCGTCGATCTGTTCGAGGTCGTGGACCCGGGCGAGGCACGAGGGAACAGCATCACGGCCCGCGAGATCCTGGATGATGCCGCCGAAAGGATCGAACGGGAGATGCAGGGCCAGCCCCTCGTGCAGGCGGGCCTCATGGGAACGATCGGCAAGGTCTATCAGAACCTGGGCCTCTACGACCAGGCCGAGCCGCTGCTGCAACGGTCATTCGAGACGCACCGCCGGTTGCTCGGCCAGGATGCCCCGGTCACGCTCAGGATCCACTCGAACGTGGCCGACAACCTGCTCAGTCGCGGAGACCTCGAGCGCGCCGCGCCAGAGTATCTCGAAGTGCTGCGTCGCAAACGCCTCGTGCTGGGGGACATGCACCCTGAAACGCTCCACGCGGTCAATGACATGGGCACGCTGCTCCAGGAGCAGGGCAACTTCGAGGAGGCTCTCCGCTACAGGCAGGAGGCGCTCGAGGGGCGCCGCCGCGAGCTCGGGAAAGACCACCCAGAGACGCTGGTCTCCAACAACGACATGGGCTCGGTGCTCCAGGCCCTCGGCCGCTTTCAGGAGGCCGAGACGTACTACCGCGAGGCGCTGGAAGGCCATCGCAGAGTTCACGGCGATGATCATCCCGAGACTCTCATTTCCATGGGCAACATGGGATTCCTGCTCCAGGCCATGGGACGGCTGAAAGAGGCCGAGACATTTTGCCGCCAGGCGCTCGAAGGACAACGTCGCGTTCATGGGGAAGACTATCCCGGCACTCTCATCGCCCTCGACAATCTCGCCAGCCTGCTCCTCGCGAAGGGACAACTGGAGGAAGCGGTGATGTACCAGAAAGAGGCTCTTGCGGGAAACCGCCGCGTGCTGGGCAACGATCACCCGACGACCCTGACATCTCTCAACAACGTTGGATTCGCCCTCCAAACGCAGGGGAACCTCGTGGAGGCCGAGCCCTACTACCGCGAGTCCTACGAGAGCAATCGGCGTGTTCGTGGCGACGAACATCCCCTCACGCTGAACTCGATGGCCAACCTGGGAGACTTGTATACGAGCCTGCGACGCTATCGCGAGGCCGAGGCACTGCTCGCAGGAGCCGTCGCTGGAGTCAGGCATTCTCTACCCCGTGACAATGTCACCGCCGGACTGATCCTCAGAAAGCATGGGAGGTGCCTGACGTCCCTGCGCCGGTACAACGAAGCGGAGGCTTCTTTGCTGGAGGCCCACTCGATCCTCGAGGGGATTGCCGGCCCACAGCATCCGCAGACGGCGAAGGTCCTCGTCAATCTCATCGAGCTCTACGACGCCTGGGGTCAAGCTGACAAGGCGGACTCATGGCGCGCGAAGGCTGGTAGGCCCTAGGCGGGTCGATCCTCTCTCGCGAGCAGAACGCTGTCGGCTTATCCGTGGATCGACGTCCTCCCCTTCCACCAGATGGGCAGGCACAAATGGGAGAAGCTCGGGCTCGAGTACACTCTCAAGGACGTTGCGCCTCCTTCGCACGAGGCGGTCGAGCGCGCTCTGGCGGTGTTCCGGGCGCAGGGGTTGAAGGCGTACTGAGAAGAGGCCCCCCTAGACCGATAAGCCAGCCTGCCGCAGGAGTGCCTCGAAGCGCGGATGGGATCAAGCTTCACGAGCACGAGTCATGGAGTCGCAATGCGGGAGTGGCCGGGTCGTCCGATTCTCCTGTCGAGCGCGGTGGCTGCGCTCCTCTTGATGGGAACGCCCGCGCATGCCGAACCGACGCCGTCCGAGTTCGCCACGTATCGTTATTACTGGTTCATCGGGTTGGGGCCTTCCTTCCCCGACGAGGACATCGGCCTGCTCGAGGATGGCAGCGGCTCAGCAGCCTTCTCGATCGGATTCGGACATCAGATCGTCGGTGTCCTGATGGGAGAGATCGAGTTCGGCGTCATGGGGAGCGAATACGATGTGCCTTCCTCCATCCTGGAGGACGACCCGACGCTCAGCAACATCTGGCTTTCCTACTCACTCCTGGGGCGATTCAATTTCGGACGCTTCGAGCCATTCATCGGTATCGGAGCGGGACAAGGGCAGGCCCACCTCGAGGTCGTGGAGGATCCGATCGAGGGGCCAAAGATTGAAATAGCCGACGACCGCGGCCTCGTCTTGCACTACCGCGCGGGATTCGACCTGGCGCTCAAGCCAAGACATCGTCTCGGGCTGGAAGTGCGACGAACCGATTGCGAGGCCGATCTGGGCGACCTCACCGGGGGCGAAGCCCAGATAGGCGGCGTCGCCGCCCTTGTTTCCTATCGCTACACGTTCGGACAAAGAAAGTCGCCGACAACGGGCACTCCCTAGATCCCGGTGATAGGACTCGGAAGACCAACAAAGACTCGGGGGTGAACAGATGACAACCAGGCGTGCAGCGGCTGTTCTGGCATTGATCGCGGTGTTCCTCGTCGTTCCGGCCCTGGCGAAAGAGAGGAAGATCGAGGACTACTCCGCGACGATCGCTGAGTTCCAGAAGATCCCGGATGTCGCCGCGTTGTTCGGCAACGCGCACGGATACGCGGTCTTCCCGACGATCGGCAAGGGGGGTCTGGGGATCGGCGGCTCTCATGGCAAGGGGCAGGTGTACGTCGGGGGGAAGGTCGTCGGCTTCACGTCGACGACCGACATCTCGGTCGGGCTCCAGGCCGGCGGCCAGGCCTACAGCCAGATCATCTTCTTCGAGAACGCCGACGCCCTGAACAGGTTCACCACCGGCAAGTTCGAGTTCGCCGCTTCAGCTTCGGCCATCGCAGTGCAGTCCACGGCCGGTGCGAGCGCCGGCACGGAGGGGACCGGCGCCAGCGCCAGCTCCTCGAAGACCGCCGACAAGGCTACGGCCAACGCCAGGTACCAGGACGGCATCGTGGTGTTCACGATGGCCAAGGGGGGCCTGATGTTCGCCGCGACCATCGCGGGGCAGAAGTACACCTACCACCCGGTCGCCCCGGCCAAGAAGAAGTAGCTCACGGCGAGATCCGGACCGGGCCAAGGTGCTGGTCCAGCCAGTCCGAACATCCCCAGCACCGTGGCTGTGCCGGAGAGGCGCTCGAGGCGGCCGTCGAGTCCCACGCCGGGTGGCGCAGGTCGATCTCGCAGACCGTCATCGACCAGCCGGACGGCCCTAGCAGCCAGCGCCTCAACAGCTCCGGCCGCGTGTGCGCCCCGTGTCAGGTATTTCCTGACATATGGAAGTGTCTTTTCCTTCGAAAGTCAGGGGTCTCCCGATTTCATGCCGGAGTCATCTCACGAATACTCCGTCCCACGACCGGAACACCATCTGACCGGTGGTCCGGACACGAACTCAGGCGAAGTCGAGGTGCCCTCGTGCCGAGCAGACGGGTGCTGCTGGTGGATGAGAACGACGACTTTCTCGATGGACTGGCTTCCCTGATGGCGAAGCTGCCCGGGATGGAAGTCGTCGGCCGTGCCCATCTGGGGAACGAGGCAGTGGAGCGGGCGAGAAGCCTGTCGTCCGACGACCTGGTCCTGATGGATGTTTCGCTGAGGGACATGAGCGGGTTCCAAGCCGTGGACCTGATCAAGGCCCGGCCCCGGGCGCCGAAGGTGCTGCTCATGACCTTCCACGAGAGCCGTGCCGCCGCCACCGCCGCCTTCGCGTCGGGAGCGGACGGCTGCCTTTCCAAGTCGAGCATGGCCGAGCGGCTGTTGCAGGTGATCGAACGGCTGGCCGGGCCGACGGGCGAGGAAGACGGTGCGGCAGACGCGACCGCTCGAGGGAATGTCGGAATGGCAGGAACGAATGGCAAGCAGCCTTTACAGAGGACAGAGGAGGAAGAACGATGAGTCGAATACTGAAAGGACACCTGCCGGCAATCCTGCTGGCACTGAGTGTGCTTGCCCTGGCCGGTCAAGAGGCCCGGGCGCTCACGGAGGTGAGCTCGAGCCTCGTGGATCTGCTGCGCAACTCCACGTCGATCCTCAAGGGGACGGTGACGGGGGTGACCGACGGCGTGGACGAAATGGGGCTTCCTTATACCGAGATCACCGTGGAGATCAGCCGCACCCTGCGCGGCCAGGAGCAGGGGAGCTACAGCTTCAGGCAGTTCGGACTCCTCGAGCCGCGCCTGTCGGAGGACGGGACGAGGAAGATGCTCGCGGCGCCCAGCGGGTTCCCGAAGTACGCCGAGGGGGATGAGGTTTTCCTCTTTCTCTCCAGGCCCGCGTCACTGACCGGCCTGCGCTCCACCGTCGGGCTGGGGGCGGGCAGATTTTCCTTCGGACCGGGCCGGATCGAGAACGACCTGGCGAACCAGGGGCTGTTCCAGGACGTGAGCATCGATCCGGGACTGTCGACCACCAACGATGTCCGCATGATGGAGACCGAGATCGGTGCCGTCAATCCCTCCACGTTCGAGTCGTTCGTGGAGCGCGCGATCACGGAGCGCTGGGTCGAAAACTGCCGGCTCTGGAACACCAGCGAGGGGAAGACCTGCGTCAGAGGCCGGCGGACGGCCGGTCCCGTCGAGCGAATCGGCGGCGAGAACTAAGGAGGAGGAGCGAACCATGACGAAGCACATCAGGAGCTTTCTCGGCGTCGTGCTCCTTCTGGGAGTCGCCGCCACCTCCGCCTGGGCGGGGGGACCCAACTACACCTACGATTACGAGAACCGGATTCCGTACGCCTGGAATCTGGAGAACCAGCCCAACGGCGCGGTGCCGGTCTACACCGATCTGGGGAACTTCAAGAATTCGGGCCCGCTGATCACCAACGAGCGCGCCGATGAGCTCACGGTGAACGGGTGGAACCAGTGGAACAACGTTCCCACATCCACCTTCCAGGCGCAGGTCGTGGGTGACTTCACCGCCCTCAACCTTCCCAACATCGACAGGACCAACGTGGCGCAGGTGATCGGCATGAACGCCTGGAACGGGGGAGGCGTCCACGTCATCTACGACACGGACGGACAGATTTTCTCCTCCGTCCTCGGATTGGCCGGCGTCCTGGGAGTTGCCCAGATCGAGTGGGTGGAGGCCGACGGACCGGAGATCCTCGAGGCTTACGTCATCCTGAACGGCTCGCAGGTGCGCAGCACCGACCCCAACGCCGTGGCATTTTCGGGGGTATTCACTCACGAGTTCGGGCACGCAGTGAACCTCGCCCATTCCCAGGCCAATGGCGCCATGAACGGTTTCTTTGATCCGACCCGGCCGCGCGGCTGCGGGGCACCCTGGTCCACCGGACCTCTGGTGACACAGATCGAGACCATGTACCCGTTCCTCGGGATCACCCTCACCAGCACAGGACCCCACATGGCCACGGTAGATCGGATCGACGACATCGCCGCCATCTCGAACCTCTATCCCGAGGCGGGCTGGCCGGAGAGCCATGGCACGATCCGGGGCAGGGTCCTCCTGGCCGATGAGGAAACGGAGATCACGGCGGTCAACGTGATCGCGCGCAACATCGCCGATCCGTTCAACGACTTCTCGTCCTATCTGTCCGGCCAGGTCAGCAAGGGGCAGGTCGGCCCGGACGGCTCGTTCGAGCTCAACGGCCTGACTCCCGGGGCGCAGTACGTGCTGCATGTCGACAATCTGGTCCAGGGCGGATTCAACATCCCGCGCCTGATTGTGCTCCCCGGCCCCGAGGAGTACTACAACGGCATCGGCGAGAGCGGCGACGGTGAGGAAGACGACCGCTGCGCGTGGACGACCGTCACGGCGGCGGCGGGCGCGCCGGTCACTGCCGACATTGCGTTCAACAAGGTCAAGGGGGCGCCGGTCATCACGATGCTGTACTTGGCCCCGGCCGTCCCCACGGACATGACCCCCGACGGCCGTGTGATCGTCGGCGCCTCTGGGGCTCAGGTCTTCCGCTGGACAGAAACCGACGGGCCGGTCCTGCTGGGCGGTGAGATGAACGCCGGATCGCCGGCCATCTCCGACGACGGGACGCGGATCGCGGGCACCGTACGGGGTCCGGACAACAACCTCACCTGGGCTCTGCACGAGAACGGTGCGTGGACGGTCCTGCCGAAGCGTGTGGACTCCACGGCGCCGTGCACCGGTACCTGGGGAGCTCCCTTCGACATCTCCGGCGACGGCGCGACCATCGTCGGTGGGACCTGGAGCACCTGCGCCTCGGCCGGCTTCCGCGCCACGATCTGGACTGCGGCGACAGGGACCGTGGCGCTGCCGAAGTCACCCGACTCCCTGAACCGGGCGTCGCGCGCCAACACGGTGAACTACGACGGCACGTGCATCGGCGGGTGGGACGACCACAGCACGGGGTTCCGCCGGGGCGCGTACTGGATGAACGGAGTCCAGACGGTGTTCCAGCCGAATCCCAATGTCGGGACCGCCGTGGGTGAAGCGCTCAAGTCGAACAACTCCGGCGGGATCCTCACGGGAGTCAACGGTCCTCCGACTCAGGGGGGCTGGCGCTACTTCACCTCCTCCAACACGATGGAGGTCCTGAGCGTCAACAACGGCCCCAACGATCGCCAGGGGGGAGCCTACGCCATGAGTGAGGACGCAAGCATCGTCCACGGATGGAACCAGCTCATCAGCGGGCGGCAGCCAACCATCTGGACCGCCGCGCTCGGGTGGTACGACTTCAACACCTTCCTCAATGCCCAGGGAACCTACACCGAAGGGATTGGCATCCTCAACGCCACGGCCTCGTCCGCGGACGGCCATCGGGTGGCAGGCAGTGCCCAATCCGTGTTCGGCAACGTGGGCTGGATCATGGACACCCCCAAGTCGGTGCTCTGCCACAGGCCCCCGGGTCAGGTTGACGAGAAGACCACGACCATCGATGTGGAATTCCCGGAGGGGTTGGGGGACCACCTGAACCACGGCGACACACTGGGGCTCTGCCAGCACGGCGGCGTCTGATCCTGAACGACTGATCCTGTAGAGAGAAGCCCGGGCCTGCCCGCCCGGGCTTTTTTTCGTTCGCAATGGCCGGCCCTTCATGACAGAGGAACCAACGCGATATACTGCGGCCCTCGTGAAACAGCTGGCCGTGACGGGCATCCTTTCTTTGATGGCCATGCTGGCGGTGTCTCCCGCCTCGGGCGCAAAATCGCGCGATCCTCACTTCGAGCGCGTCGGCTCGGAGAGCGGGCCTCCCTTCTCCGTCATCACCGCGCTGCACCAGGATCGGGTGGGATTCATCTGGATCGGATCGCGCAACGGCCTGGCGCTCTTCGACGGACACGCCTGGACCTCCTTCGAGCACGACCCTTCCGATCCATCATCGATCTCCGACGATCAGATCCGCGTCATCCACGAGGATGAGCGCGGCCATCTCTGGGTGGGGACCAACACCGGAGGGCTCAACCGTCTTGACCGCGCGGCGCGCACATTCCAGCGGTTCCGGCACGAATCGGCCAACCCGCAATCGCTGAGCCACGACAGCGTCTACGCGATCGCCGACGCCGGCGAAGGGAAGCTCTGGGTCGGGACCCAGCGCGGGCTGAACCTCTTCGATCCGCAGACGGGAGTCTTCGAGCGATTCCTTGCCGACGCGGCGGCCGCCGGCGGCCTGAGCAACAACTATGTCAGCGCCCTGCTGGTCGACCGCAGCCATCGCCTGTGGGTGGGCACCGTGGGGGGTGGGCTCAACCGCTATGACGCGGCGCGAAAGACCTTCGATGTCTGGCGTCCTGATCCCGCGAACCCGGACTCGCTGGGAGACGCTTCCGTGTTCGCCCTCCTGGAAGACGCTTCGGGAAGCCTGTGGGTCGGCACCAACGCCGGGCTCGATCGGATGGATCCGCAGACATCGTCCTTCCGCCATTACCACATGGGCTCGGCCCGCGCTGGCCGTCCCATCGTCTCGTCACTGGCGGCTGGCCCAGGCGGCGCGATCTGGGCCGGGACCTTCGGCTCGGGACTGCACGAGGTGGACCCTCGCACTGAAACCATCCGGGTCTTCCAGCAGGAGCCGGGACGCCCGGGGAGCATACCCGCCAATCGCGTGCTGAGCCTGCTGGCCGATCGGGCCGGGGCGCTCTGGGTGGGAACGTGGGGCGGTGGCCTGAGCCGCATCTCCGGCTCCGCGCTCGCGCTCGCCTCGGGAACGGATGATATCCCCGAGCCGGAAGGGCTCGAAGACCGCGACGTCACCGGGATGGCGCGCGACGAGGACGGCGGCCTGTGGGTGGGGATGCGCAGCGGCACCCTGTTGCGCCGTAATCCGGGCACCGGATCGTGGCGGAGCTATCCGCTGGAAGGCCCAGGCTCCATCCTGCGCATCCTCCCCGTGCGCGATCAGGAGGTCTGGGTGGGAACGAGCCGGGGGCTCATCCGCCTCGATCCGCGAACCGGCCGGTTCACCTGGTTCCTTCACGATCTCGCCGACCCGGCCAGCCTGGGATCGGGCTTCGTCCCGGCGCTCCTCATGGATCGCACGGGCCGCCTGTGGGCGGGGACCGGAGAGGGGGGGCTCAACGAGATGAGCCCCGATGGCCGCGTGCTGCGCCGCTTCGTCAACTCGTCGTCGGACCCGGAGAGCCTGAGCGATGACTACGTCACAGCCATCCACGAGGATCGCTCCGGCATCCTGTGGGTGGGGACCCGCTCGGGCGGCGTGAACGCGCTCGACCGGAAGACCGGTCGTTTCGTGCGCCACCAGCCCAATCCCCGTGATCCACACGCACTGAGCCACCACAACGTCACGGCGATCCACGAGGATGCCGCTGGCCGGCTCTGGATCGCCACGAGTGGCGGGGGGCTCAATCTCGCCGAACGATCGGAGAGCGGGGCCCGCTTCACCCGCTTTACCGCGGCCGACGGGCTGGTGAACAACAACGTCATGGCCATCCTCGAGGATGACGACGGGAGCCTGTGGCTGAGCACGAAGCGAGGGCTGGCGCGGTTCGATCCTCGAACTGGCGTGTTCACCAACTACTTCGTCGAGGACGGCCTGCCGTCCTCGGAGTTCGAGTTCGGCGCCGCCGTGAGGACCGAAGGCAGCCTGCTGTTCGGATCGGTCACCTGGGTTGCGGCGGTGCCGTCGGGAACCCGCCTCCCCGACGCGGCGCCGTCTCCGACGGTGATCACCAGCGTGCGCGGCCAGTCTGACCACCTGCGCGAAGCCGCGCCGCCGTGGTCGCTCGACCGGCTCGAGATCCCCTGGGGGACGTGGTTCTCCATCGAGATGGCGGTGCTCGACTTCAACACCCAGCACAATCACGCGCACGCCTACCGTCTGCGCCAGAACGGCGAGGATTTCATCGAGCTGGGCGCCAACCGCACGATCACATTCGCGGATCTCGCCCCTGGCAGGTACGAGTTCACCGCCCGGGGACGGAACTGCCAGGGGGTGTGGACGCAGACGAACCCGCCGCTGCGCATCGACATCGTCCCGCCTTTCTGGATGACGACGTGGTTCCGCATCGTGTCGATCGCGCTGTTCGTGGCGGTCATGGTCATCGCGCACCGCGTGCGTCTGTCGTCGCTCGAGAGGCGCAACCGCGAGCTGGTCAGCCTTCACGAGCAGCGCGAGCGGGCCAGGCGCGAGCTGGAGCTCGCTTACGCACGTCTCCAGAGCCTGGCCCGCAGGCTCGAGGCGGCCAAAGAGGAGGAGCGCAGGAAGATTGCCCGCGAGCTGCACGACGACCTCGGTCCGGCGCTCACCGCGGTCGTCATCAATCTACAGTTGCTCGGCCAGGAGCAGGGCAGCGGCCAGGCGCGGCGTCTGGAGGACTCCATCGATCTGATCGACCGCATGATGCAGCAGATCCGGGACCTTTCCCTGAATCTGCGCCCGCCACTGATGGACGAAATGGGCTTGGTGGGAGCCCTGAAGGGCTACCTCGAGACCCAGGCGGAGAGGACCGGTCTGGAGATCGTCGTCGTCGGGGACACAGCCGTTGAAGGGCTTTCTCCCGAGATGGAGATCACGGCGTTTCGCGTGGCCCAGGAAGCGGTCACCAACGCCATACGGCACGCGGCTCCCCACCGCATCGAAGTCCGCGTGCGCGCGCACTCCAACGGATTGGAGATTTCGGTCTCCGACGACGGCAAGGGGTTCGACGCCAAGGCGGCGCAGGAGGCGCCAGCCACGGGCAAGATGCTCGGCCTGCTGGGCATGCAGGAGCGGGCGAAGATGCTCGGTGGACGGGTACGCATCGATTCGTCGCCAGGCAAGGGAACACGCGTGCAGGTGCACATCCCCCTGAAGGTGATGGCATGAAACCGATCCGCCTGTTGCTTGCCGACGATCACACGCTGGTGCGCGCCGGGATCCGATCGCTGCTGGAGTCACAGCCGGACGTACAGGTGGTGGCCGAGTCGGGAGACGGCCGCGAGGCACTGGAGCTCATTGTGAAGCACACTCCCGACGTGGCGCTGCTGGACATCGGCATGCCGGGACTCAACGGCCTGGAGGTCGCCCGCCGCGCAGCGAAGGAGTCGCCGCGCACCCGCGTCATCATCCTGTCCATGTATGCGGACCGCACCTACCTGAAGCAGGCGCTCGCTGCAGGCGTGGCAGGCTACTTGCTCAAGGGAGCTGCGGTCGCCGAGCTCCCGCTGGCCCTGCAGTCGGTGATGCGCGGCGAGACCTACCTCACCCCGCGGATCTCACGAGAGGTGGTCCAGGGTTTCCTCCGCGAGAGCCAGGCCGAAGACCCCGGGCCGCTTGAGGGGCTCACCAAGCGCCAGCGGGAGATCCTGCAGCTCATCGCCGAAGGGCGCTCCACCAAGGAGATCGCCCGGATCCTCAATGTGAGCGTCAAGACGGTCGAGACCCACCGGATGCGGATGATGGATCGTCTGGGCATCCACGACGTACCGGGGCTGGTGCGCTTTGCCATCCGGGCCGGCATCGTCTCTTCGACCGAGTAGAAGCAGACCGGTGTGGCGGGTGGGACGGCCGCACCCCTCGACCCGGGAGGGACCGGGACTTACAGCCTTTCCCCAGCGCGCCGCACCCTCCGAAGCCCGTTCCCGACGCTTTCTTCGTGCCCGGCACTGCAATGCAGGTGGCTGAGAGCGGAGTCGCTCTCGACATCACATGGTACCGCAGGGTGGAAGCGGCCCAAGCTGCAGCGATACCCTAGGCGGGAAGCCCGACCTGCCTCAGGAGTTCCTTGAAGCGGGGGTGCGCGCGCAGGGGGTCGAAGGCCGGGTCCACGCCGATGTAGCAGAGCTGGGAGCCCCGTTCGGCCAGCGATCTGTCCAGCCAATCGAGCGCCGCCTCGACGTTGCCCAGGCCGGTGTGCGCGATCGCGACCGCGTAGGGCATCACGTAGCGCTGCGACGTTCCGGCCTCCATGCGCTCCACGATGCTCATCGCCTCTTCCCTTTCGCCCGCGAGCGCCAGCACGTACGCGAGCAGCGCCTCCGGCATGAACGTGGAAGGCTCGGCCGCGACCGCGGCGCGGCAGGCGGCGATCCCCTCGACGAACCTCCCCAGGCACGCGTAGGCCCGGCCCAGCCAGAGGCGGGCGATCCAGAAATCGGGCGCAAGGTCGAGCGCCTTGAGGAACTGCGGGACGGCGCTGGCGTACTCGCGCTGATAAAGCAGCACCCAGCCGCGGGCCGTCGTGATGATCCGCGACAACGGATCGAGGGCCTCGGCCTTCTCCAGCTCGGCGATGGCCTCCCTCCTGCGCCCCATGGCATTCTGCAGGATGGCGTGAAAGTGATGCCCCGTGGCGTATCCGGCGTTCAATTCCAGCGAAGTCCGGTAGGCGTGCTCGGCTCCTGCGAAATCCCGGTCGTAGTGCTGCAGCACGTAGCCCATGGAGCAGTGCGCCTCTGCGAGATCCTTCTCGAGCTCCAACGCCCGCGCCGCCGCGGCCTTCGCCTTGCCGAAGGACTCAACGGGGGGCATGGCGCCGTAGAACCCCAGCACGCTGTAGCAGTCGGCCAGTCCGGAGTGCGCCAGCGCATACGTCGGGTCGGCCTCGATCGCCTTCTGGAAGAACTCGATCCCCTGTCGCATCCCCTGCTCGTTGCGCTTGTTCCACGCGAAGCGCCCGCGCAGATAAGCCTCGTAGGCGGCGGGTTCCACGCGCCGCGCCTTCGTGAGCGTGGCCTTCTCCCGCGGCGTCAGCTTGACCTTGATCTCCTGGGCGATGGCGCGCGCCACCTCGGACTGGAGATCCAGCACGTTGGCCAGCGGGCGATCGTAGGTCTCCACCCAGAGATGCTCGTCCGTCGCGGCGAGGACGAGCTGCGCCGTGATCCTCACCTGATCCCCCGAGCGCAGGATCGACCCCTCCACGACGGCGTCCACGTTCAGCTCGCGGGCGATCTCCGGCACGGGCTTGTGGACTCCCTTGTAGGCCATCGCGGAGGTGCGCGAGATCACCCGCAGCGTCCCGATCCTGGCGAGCCCCGTGATGAGGGCTTCGGTCATCCCGTCCGCGAAGAAATCCTGCGAGGCGTCGCCGGAGAGATTCTCCAGCGGCAGCACCGCGAGGGACTTGATCGACCGCGCGCTCTTCGCGCGGCGGCGGGGGGCGGGGGCCGTCGACGCGGAGGATTGAAGCGCCTCCAGCGCCGCTTTCACCTCGCCGGCGCTCTGATAGCGCCGGGCCGGCTCCTTGACGAGGCAGCGCTCGATCACGGTGCGCAGGCCGGGGTTCACGCGCGAGGAGAGCGCCTCCGGATCTTCCCGCAGGATCGCCGCGCTCGCCTCGAAGCCGGTCTTCCCCCGGAAGGGATGCCGCGCGGAGCACATCTCGTACATCACGACGCCGAGCGCCCACAGATCTCCGCGCGCATCGGCGGGGTCGCCGCGAAGCACTTCAGGAGGCATGTACTCCAGCGTGCCGACCGCGACGCCCGGCCCGGTCAACGGCCCCTTCGCATGCGTGATCGCCGACTCGGCGCTCGTCTCGACGGTCCGCTTCGCCAGCCCGAAGTCGAGCACCTTGGCCCTCCCCTCCGGCGTGACGACGACGTTGCCGCTCTTGAGATCCCGGTGCACCACTCCGCGCTCGTGCGCGTGCGCGAGGGCGCCGGCGATCTGGGTGGCGTAACGCACGAGGGCCGGCAGCGGCAGCCCCTCCTCCCCGATGACAGCGCCGAGGGGTTTCCCCTCGATGAACTCCATCACGATGTAGGGACGGTCGCCTTCTTCGTTGACCTCATGAATCACGCAGATGCTGGGATGGTTCAGGGAAGACGCGAGGCGCGCCTCCCGGAGCAGCCGCTCTTTCGCGCCGGCGTCGTCGGCTCCCCTGCCGATGAGCTTGATGGCGACGGTGCGTTCGAGCCGCTCGTCCCAGGCGCGATAGACCTGTCCCATGCCGCCCTCGCCGATCTTCTCGATGATGCGGTAGTGGGAGATGTGCTCGCCAGGCGTCAGTGTCATGAGGCCACGGAGGATACCACCCTGCCGCATCGCTGCGGCCGGCGCCGCAACGCTTTGTGGCGGACCCGGATGCCGGTAGTATTGTCACGTCGCGCCGAGGAGATCACATGCATTCTCCCATGCCCCAGTTGGCTCGCAAAGTTGCGCTCCCCGTCTGCCTGCTGCTGCCGCTGCTTCCGGCGCACGCCGCGGCGACCCGCACGACCGACGGCGAGAAACCCCGCGTGGCGATCGTTCTTCCGCACACCTACCGCCAGGAGGACTTCCCTCTCGGAACCAAACACTTCCAGCTTGACACCAACGTGCGCATGGAGGACATCGAAAGAACCTGGTGGTCGCTCGACGGCGTCCGGAGCGAGCACGAAGGAGTCTCCGCGGAGTTCACGTTCCAGACAGCGTCGGCTCACGTGGTGGAAGCGTGCGTCATGACCAACAGGGTCAACCACTGTGCCCGGCAGAGGCTTGGTCCGCCGGACGAGACCGTACAGACGAGGCTCAGGCCGATCACCGTGTGGGTGAGCAAGCTGGGGCGACCGGACGAACCCGTCACCGGTCTAGGGGCGGATGACTTCAGCCTGACCTATCACCATGAGAACCTCGACGACAGGATCGAGAGCGTTTCCGAGAACTCCGCCCGGGATAGGGTGGGAATCTGTCTTGCCTATCTGTTCGACATGAGTGGAAGCATGATCCACGCGGAAGGGCAGTCGGGGTTGCTCGTGGTGCGGGAGGATGGCTCCTACTCGCTGGCGCCGGCCCTCAAGGCGCGATTCGACGCCTTCGTGGAGGTCATGAAGGGAACATCCGAGCCGGGGGTCGCGAGACCGGACAAGGACATGATCATCGGGGCGGTCTTCGCGCTCGGGTTGATCAGCATCGGCCCTATTCCAGCCTCCGAGGCCGAAACACTCCCCGGCAGGATCGAAAAGGCCCTGGTGCGTGAGTATCAGACCTCACCAAGCCAGGCGCTGTGGTGGGGGACCGCCCTCAGAGAGAACGTCGCCATGACGGCAACGCTCCTGAACCAGGCCGCGTCGTGCCGCGACAGGAAGAAGGCCATCGCCGTGGACAGCGATCTTCTGCAATCCTCATTCGGGGCCAAGGTCGATCTGAACGATAGGACCCTGGAATCGGTCAGGAAGGATTACGCGGAGTACGACAGCGACCGGCTCGTCTCCATCTTGATCCGCAAAGAAGCCCTCACCGTCCCCATCTACGCGTTCGTGCCGCATCGCGCCCAGGAACCAGGGGAAAACGTGTTGCGTGATTCGTTTCTCCAGGAGGTCGTGGAGCCGTCGGGCGGCGAGTCCTACTACACCACATCGGGTTCGCCTGCTGAGGCCAAAGCGAGGCTGCAGACGCTCTTCGGCCACCTGCTCAGGCACATCGCCGCCAGCTACGACCTGTTCTGGGACCCCGAGGGGATCGAGGACCCCGATGAAGTCATCGTCCGAACGAAGACTGCCGAGACCCTGGTCACTATCCACATGCCCACCGCTCCCAGAAGCGACACGACGTTCGCCCGGAAGGTCCTCCTCGACCGGGCCGGCCGATTCGACCAGGCTTGGTCCACGCAATACGACCGAAGGAAGAAAATGGCCGCAGCGATGTTCATCAGGAAGAGGATCGAGGAGGGCAAGGGGTCGCCGGCATCACGAAACGTCATCCGGAAGGCCCTCGCAAAGGAGCGAGATCTTCAGCCTCCCAGCGTGCCGCTGGTCGAGGAGCTCGAGCTGGCGCTGTGCGCCATCGCGGAAGAGGACATCAAGTACGACGCCGACGCGGGGACCATCCTCGAGGCGGCCCGCGATCTGGAGCAGGTCGAGACGGTGGCGCAGGAGCGGCTCCTCGCGATCGCCGCGTCGGTTCCGCCCGAGATCAGGAGCCGGCTATGCAAGTCCGCTCCCCCGCAGGGACGCGAAGGCAACGCCGTCCGCTCGAGCCTCTGCGCGGAGGATGAGAGAGCAGGAGGCGACGCGCAATGAAGAGAGTGAGAGTCAGGCACCAGAAGGCATGGAAGCCGCTCACGAGGAGGGAGCTTCACGCGCGGTTCTTCGGGAAGTGATAGTACGGCCCCAGATCCCGGACACGCTCACCCGGCGTACGTGGACTGTGTGACGGGTATGCCCATGTATAATCGGCCGCGATGACTTCGACGACCCTTGTCGCGGGCCGGATGTTCTCCCAGTACCGCCTCGACCAGCAGATCGGCGCGGGGGGCATGGGCGTCGTATGGAAGGCGGAGGACACGGTGCTCCGCCGCACCGTCGCCATCAAATTTCTTCCCGCAACCCTGATGCAGGACGAGGAGTCCCGCGAGATGTTCCTCAACGAGGCGCGCCTCGCCTCGAGCCTCAGCGAGTCGGGTATCGCCCAGGTCTACGAGTTCGGCCATGAGGCGGAGTTCGGCTTCCTGGTCATGGAGTACGTCGATGGACAGCCGCTCACTCGCCGCCTCGAGGGCCGCCCGCTCGCGCCTCTCCAGGTGGCTCGCCTCGGATATCAGGTGGCACACGCCCTGGCGAAGGCTCACGGCCGGGGGCTCATTCACCGGGATCTGAAGCCGGCGAACATTCTCGTCACCGAAGCCGGTGAGGTGAAGGTCATCGACTTCGGCCTCGCAACCCTGATCGCGAAGTCCATCCCGTCGGACAAGCACGAGGCTACGACGATGGTGCGCCTCTCGACAGCGTCCGGGGCGGATGCCGAGCCGGAGACCACACAGACGGTTTCCGGGACCCCGTCGTACATGTCGCCCGAGCAAGTCCGCGGGGAGATGCTGGACGCCCGCAGCGATATCTTCTCGCTCGGGATCGTGCTCTATCAGATGACCACGGGGACGCTCCCCTTCCGTGGCGAGACGGCCCTCGAGCTGATGCGCGAGGTCCAGAGGGCGCAGCCCCGCCCGGCGCACGATCTGGTCCCGAGCGTGCCGCAGGATCTCGACCGGATCATCCGCAAGGCCCTTTCCCCCTCCGTGGACGATCGCTACCAGACGATGGACGACGTGGCCGTGGATCTGAGACAGCTCGGCCGGGAGATCGAATCGGGGTCCTCCCCTTCTTTCGAAGCGCTCCGGGGCGGAGCGGCCGTCCCGAACACAAGGACCCGCATGGCGTCCCCGAAGGGGATGAGGAGATGGAAACTCGCCGCGGCGGCGTTGGTGGCGGCGGCGATCCTCGCAGCCGCCTACCTGCGCATCGGACCGCAGCAGACCGGCGAGTCTCTCGCGACAGGGCATCCCCCGGCCACGACGGACCGCAAGAGGATCGTCGTCCTGCCGTTCAAGAATCTGGGATCGGCCGAGGACGAATACTTCGCCTCAGGGATCAGCGAGGAGATCACGACCCGGCTCGCCGCGGTGAGCGGGCTGGGAGTGATCTCACGGAAGAGCGCGATTCACTACACAAACAGCGACAAGACCATCGCGGAGATCGGCGACGAATTGAGAGTCGGCTACGTCCTGGAAGGGACGGTCCGATGGGCGCGCGGCTCGGGGGGCGCGAGCCGCGTGCGCATCACGCCGCAGCTCATCCGCGTCGACGACGACACCCACATCTGGGCCGACACCTACGACCGGACGATCGAGGACATCTTCGAAGTCCAGTCAGAGATCGCCGGCCGTGTCATCGACCAGCTCGGCGTGACCTTGCTGGCGTCGGAACGACAAGCCATCGGCTCCAGGCCGACTGCGAATCTGGAAGCCTATCAGGCTTACCTGCGCGGGATCGACTACGCCGCTCGGGCGGACAAATCCGAAGAGAGTCTCGCTCTGACCGTTCAGTCGTTCGAGAGAGCCGTGGCTCTCGACCCAGGCTTCGCGCTGGCCTGGGCAAGACTGTCCGAGAGCCAAGGGGAACTTTACCACCGCGCCTACGACAAATCCGAAGATCGAAGGGAGAAGACCAAGGCAGCGCTGGACCGCGCCGTCGATCTCGCCCCGGACATCCCTGAAGTTCATCGAGCCGCGGGTCTGTACGTCTATCGGGTCCACCGCGACTACGATCGGGCGCTCACGGAGTACGCGCTCGCCGGGAGAGGACTCCCGAACGACGCGGAGCTGCTGGCTCTTCGGGCTTTCATCCACAGGCGTCAGGGCCGATGGACGGAGACGATCGCCCTGATGGAGAAGGCCGTCGAGCTGAACCCACGGCACACAGCAAACATCAACGATCTATGCAATACGTATCTTGTCGTCAGGAGGTACGAGGATGCGATTCACTGCTACGACCTCGCGGTCGGCATGGCGCCGGACGAGATCGATCCCTATTTGTCCAAGTCGGAAGCGTACCTTCAGTGGCGGGGCACGACCGGGGAGGCACGAGCGATCCTGGAGTCGATTCCTCCTAATTCAGATGAGCGCGTTCAGATTATCTGGTTCTATCAGGAGATATACGAGAGGAAATACGAAGCCGCCGTACAGCGCCTGACCTTGTTTCCGTCAAGAACGATCATGAATGACCCCAAGGAACTCTACCTGGGCCTGGCGTACGCACTGCTCGGCCGGCACGAACTGGCCCGGGAGGCGTTCGACGTGGCGAGGATCAACCTGGAGGAGCAGGTCCGGGAATCTCCGGAGGCCGAATGGATCCACCAGAGCCTCGGCCTGGCCTATGCCGGGCTCGGCCTCAAGAACGAGGCGATCCGGGAGGCAACCCGAGCCGTCGAGATCGTGCCAATGCTGAAGGACGCGTATAGCGGCCCCGTGCAACTGATGCTGCTCGCCGAAATCTACACAATGGTCGGCGAGCACGACGCGGCCCTCGATCAGATCGAGTACCTCCTGTCGATCCCGTCGTTCATCTCCGTTCCCATGCTGCGACTCGACCCGGCTTGGGATCCGCTCAGGGACCACCCGCGTTTCCGTCGGCTCGTGGAACAGCCCGCATCATCGAGCCCCCGAAGCTGAGTCGCCGGCGTCATGCTGCGATTTCGAGATATCTGAAGTCTACCAGGGGGTCGATGCGGCATCGCTCGCTTCGCGAGCGGGAGGAGCCGAGATCTCGATGGGAACGCTGGCGGTAGCGATTTCCGAGCCGTCCTCGGAGAGCACGCGCACATGATAGATGTAGCTCCCCGCCGCGGGCTGCCAGCGATCGATGCGGTCCGTGATGCGTGAGCACTGACCCGCAGGCGCGGGTTCGATCTCCGGGAACTTCAGGATCGGCGTTTCCGCCGCCGCGATGAAGCGAAGCACCCTCCCCGCATCCGTCTGAGCCGCCGGACCGCAGAGCCACGTGGACACCTCCAGAAGCTCGTGCGGCGACGCATCGGAATGACCCACCGGGATCGAAGCCTCAATTACGGTGCTTCCCCGCGACGTCTTGTTCTTCCCGGCCTCCTCGAGCAGAGGCAACGTGGAGACGATCTGCGGGCGTTCCGGTCTCATCAGCACGGGTCCGACCAGCGCGCTGCGGTCAGGGCGTGGCAGCACGATCGTGGCTTCGGCTCCGCCGAAGACGTTCGCCGTCGTGTCGCGAACGAAGGTGGCCAGGCGATACTCTCCGTGACGGAGATGCTCGAACATCCGCTCGTGCACGACCCATATCGACGTCGGATTCCCCGGCGTCCTGCGAATCGCAGAGACGCCAAGCATCTCCCAGTTCTCGCCTCCACCGATGCGTGCCAGCGCAGCCCCCACCTCCCACGTCCCCCCTTGATGATCCTTGCCCGACGGGAGCATGCTCAGGGAGCCCAGATCGAAGCCAACCTGCACGCGCGCCGACCATCCGCCTTCCGCCGCGCCGATCGGGATGATGCCCGCGACCACCGGCAGATCGTCCGCCGCCGAGGGGTTCATCAGGACGGCCCGTGCCGAGCGCAGCCAACGATCGATGGCGGGGAGCGACTGCGTGATGAACGTCTGCGGGAGAGCCCGTCCACGGACCAGGACCGTCACCCGGTGCAGCTTGCGGGATTCGGCGGCGGGTGGCTGCAGGCCGAGCCTGTAGACGCAGGCGCACCGGTCGCGCGCCTCCTCCATCATGGGTGAGATGACCCCTGGCAGCTTGTTGTAGAGACCCCCGGTCGCCTCCGCGAGCCTGATTCCCAGGCCCATCGACTCACTGGAGTGGATCGCCGCATTGATCACGACACGGGACATCGTGGCTTCCGCGATGACGTCATCGAGTCTTCGCTCGTGATCGTCGCCCGGCTTGCCATACAACGATCCCGGATAAATGGTTCCATTCTGCATGAACAGGATGAGCTGCTTGCGTCCCGGCACGCTCTCCAGACCGGCCAGGAATTGGCGCAGCGACTCCAGGGAACGTCTTCCGAAGTGATACTCCTCCGCCACGTGGGATACGCAGAAGGGATGCTCCCGGTTTGGTACCAACGGATGACCATCAAGGCAATCCTTCTGCCGGCTCCAGAGAAACGAAGGGAAGGGATCGACGAAGGCCCGGTCGACGGCGGTCGTTTCCAACGCCGCGCGCAGCGCCGCGCGATCCGTGGTGAACGGAGCGATCACGCGCAGGCCCATGGTTGTCGCGTGCCCAACGATCATCACATGGTCGCCGGGCTTCATCACCTCCTCGACCCATTGCCCTGCCGCCTTTATCGAGGCGTCCCGTCCGTTGGTCTGGAGCTGGATCAAGTCGAGATAGAGGATGAACTGCGCCGGCTCCTCCGGAGCGGGGGCGGGCACTGTAGAGGACAAATCGCCGGAGGCGACACCGCGCGTGGAAGTGATGCCGGTACCGGGTGCGGTACCAGCGGGCAGGTCTTCCGTCGCCGCAGGATCGCCGCAGGCGCACAAGTCGTCGACGCTCTCGACGGGCCAGTCCTTTCCGTCCAGGCGTACTCTGAAATCCTTTCGAGAGAGACCACGCACGGCGTGTCCGTCGCGATCGGTGACCACGACGTCGAGGAGCATCAACGTGACGGTCGTCGTCTCCACGGCGCGCGGTCGCAGAGGTTCCTGCGCCGGGACGAGCCCGCAGGAAACAAGGATGATCGCGCCGGCGACGCGCCACCTGCGATGACGCCTGTGGCATCTGTTCATCGGCGCACTATACGCCCATCCGCGGAAAGGCAGAACACCGGGATCGCGGGTATGGCAGATCCTGCCCGTTGGCCGTACATTGCCGGTGGCCGTCGGACGCAGGGGCCGATGCAGGATCCGGGGAACATGCGTGTCGTTGGAATCTCACTCGTTCTGCTCCTGGGGACGGTCCCCGCTATGGCCGCGGCGGTCCGCCTGGAACCCGATCGCGACGCGACCCTGATCGAGGACCCCGAGGGCGTGCTGGCCAACGGCGCGGGCCCCGCCCTGTTCGCGGGGCTCACGTCACAGGGCTCGGTGCGCCGTGCCCTCCTGCACTTCGACGTGGCAGCCGCCCTCCCCGAACGCGCCGTCATCGAGAGGGTCGTGCTGACGTTGTTCATGGCGCCGAGCAATTCCGAGATCCGCACGCTGCGCCTCCACCGGGTGCTGGCCGACTGGGGCGAGGGGCCTTCGTACGGCGAAGGAGGAGGCGGGGCCGATGCCGAGCCGGGTGACGTCACCTGGCTCCACACCTTCTACGACGCGGAGGAGTGGGTGCGCGCGGGAGGTCAGCTCCTCGGACGAGCCAGCGCTGCCGCCGATGTCTCGGGCTCCGGTTTCTACGCGTGGAGGAGCAGCCCGCAGATGGAGGCCGACGTCAGGCTGTGGGCCGCGTCGCCCGCGCTCAATTTCGGCTGGGCGCTCCTGGGCGACGAGACCGCGCCCCAGTCCTCGAAGAACTTCGCCAGCAGGGAGCACCCGAACGCGATGCTGCGGCCCGCCCTCGAGATCACCTACCGCGCTCCCGGCGACCAGCCCTACGCACCTTCCACCAAGGGTTCGACTCTCAGGGACAGGCTCCCGTGATCCGCTCGGCCCCCGGCGCTCCGTTCATCCATGCGGTCCCGTACGTCCCGGTCCCGCACATGTGCCGGCCCCGCACCAAGTACCAGTAGATCTGGCCCGCTCCCGGGACGGTGGCGTCCGGGATCGAGGTGGTCGTGACGCTCGCCTGACAGATCTCGCCGGCGCCGGCGCCGACCGGAAGCTCTCCCGCCACTCCGCGCGCGGCATCGTAGAGCATTCCGGGCGGAGCGCCCGGAATCGGATCCCAGCTCAAGGTAATCCCGTCGGCAGCGAACCCCAGCGCGGTGACCTCGCCGGGAGGCGCCACCGCCGTCCCGGGGACACAGGTTTCCGCCTGACACTGGTCGGCCATGGTGCACGCGTCACCGTCGTCGCAGGGTAATCCCGCCGTCACGAGGTCGCAGGAGATGGTGCAGCATGAGGAGAGCGTGCCGTTGGCCGCTCCGTCGTCGCACGCTTCCGTCGGGTCGAGCGCCGCGTCGCCGCATGACACCGTCTGGAACTGGCGCATCATCTCGTGGTCCTCGTGCTCCAGGATGTGGCAGTGGTACGGATACTTCCCCTTGTAGCCTTCGAACCGCGCGATGATCCGCGCGATCTCGTTGGGCCCGACCATCACCGTGTCCTTCCAGCCGTCCTCCTCGGCCGGCGGTGGCTGCGGATTGCCGCCGGGGATGATCTGGCCGTTCGGGTCCTTGGTGAACGTGTCGCGGTCGAGCACCTGGAAGCCGACCAGGTGCATGTGCATCGGATGCGACACGCCAGAGTCGTTCACGAACCGCCAGATCTCGGTGGTGCCCAGCTCCGGGTACTCGGTGATGTCATCCCAGCCCAGGCCGTTGATCTCCCACGTGGACCGTCCGCACCCGTCGAGGCCCGACTTCTTCAACCGGAAGTCGCGCGTCTGCACTGCGCCGCCGGGATCCAGCCGCTCGATGGTCCGCAGCGTGGCGGGGAGAGGATCGGTGTCGCCGGCGGTGCTCGTGACGCGGAACTTCATCACCTGCGTCAGGTCGACCGCGCCGTTGGGGAACGGCGCCCCGGCGCTGTTCTCGAGCAGGATCTCGGTGCCGGCCGCGTAGCCGGCGAAGTCCACCACGACGTCGTAGCGCTCCCCCGGCCCGAGAGTGAGCATCCCGACCCCGGGGACGGGAGCTTCGAGAAGACCCTGATCGGTGCCGATCACGGT
>Ga0137432_1000154_pt1 | contig 49248 bp, 35 predicted proteins | sample EasRivERMZT820_2_FD_102337 | JGI IMG/M metagenome (GOLD analysis project Ga0137432, IMG submission 102337) | Soil microbial communities from meander-bound floodplain in the East River, Colorado, USA - East River MetaG ERMZT820_2 | ecosystem: Environmental > Terrestrial > Soil > Floodplain ... | reverse complement strand
GTGCCCGAATGCGCCGAGCGCAGCGAGCCCCCCGTTCAACTTTTGGTTTGGGGCGAGCGTGTCCCGTCCATCGAGCCTTTTTCCCCTCCGCCCTCTCGACCCGCCCCCGCCCGTCGCGCGTTCTCGCACGAAGCCCTGCTCCCCGCGGCCTCTTCACCCGCGTCCTCGACGTCCGCTCCAGCTTGCCCGCCGGCCGCGCTCCCCGTAGGATGCCGCGCCCTTTTCGCTGGATGGAGGTTGCGCCGTGCCCCGGATCTGCGAGTTCTGCGGCAAGAAGACCCAGGTGGGCAACAAGGTCTCGCGGCGCGGCCTCCCGAAGAAGGACGGCGGCATCGGTCTCAAGACGACCGGCATCCGCCGCCGCACCTTCAAGCCGAACCTGCAGAAGGTCCACGCGATCGTCGAAGGCAAGGCGCGCCGCATCCGCGTCTGCACCTCCTGCCTCAAGGCGGGGCGCGTGATCAAGCAGATGAAGCGGCAGATCCCGGCGGCGGCGCCGGCCGCTACGGCCTGACCGGTCCCGACGCGCGCCGCGCGCAGACGCGCTGCGCCAGGTCGGGCCGGTTGCTGATGATCCCGCGCACTCCCCGCGCGATCAGCGACCGCATCTCCGCCGCGTCGTCGACCGTGTAGCACCAGAGCTCCTTGCCGGCGGCGCGCAACACCGCGGCCGTGCGCGCCGTCGCGGCGAACTTCGAAGTCACGACGAGCGAGCCGCGCGCGCGCGCGAAGCGGCGCAGCGTCGCGCCGGCGAGCGGCGCGTGCCGGATCGGGGCGACGCGTACGCCGGGCAGCGCGCGGCGCGCGACGGCGACGAGGTGGGGCGAGAAGGAGATCACCGCGACGGTCGCCGGCGCGCCGGCGCGCGCGCTCCGGATCACACGCGCCGCCGCGAGCGCGAGGCGCGTCTCGGCGGCCGGCGTGCGCTGCCGCTTGAGCTCGACCACCGGCATCACGTCCCGCGGCAGGAGCGCGAGCCAGCGCGCGAGCGTCACGATGCGCGCCGGATCGCCGCGCCGGCCCGCGACCGCGACGCGCTTCGTGACGAGCGAGCGCGTGACGACCGCGTCGACGCGCGCCGCCTCGCCGCACAGCCGCCGCAGGTTCGCGTCGTGGAAGACGATCGGCACGCCGTCGCGCGAGAGCTGCACGTCGCACTCGACGGCGCGCGCCCCCTGGCGCAGCGCGAGCCGGACGGCCGCCTCCGTGTTCTCGGGCGCGTAGGCCGACGCGCCGCGGTGCGCGATGGCGAACGGGACGGGGCGCGCTGGCGAACGGGACGGGGCGCGCGGCGGGCGGCGGCTCATCCGCCGCGCTTCTTCGCGAGCTTCACGGTGTACGTGCCGTCCGCGTCAGGCTTCGCGTCGGGCGCGGCGAACGGCTCGCACCGGCCGTCGTCGACCGAGACGATCCAGGGCGGGGGAGGCAGCCGCGCGAAGCGCGCGATCCCTTCGGGGCCGGTCGTCGCGTCGATCGTCGTCGTCTGCGCGGTCGGCGCCGTCGGCGTGTCGGAGGCGGCGACTCCGGCCTGCGGGGTGCGCTTCGTCGGGACGAGCACGCCGACGCGCGCTCCCGCGACCGCCTTCCCGTCGGGATCGAACACCTTCACGGCGAGCGCGTGCGTCGGCACGCAGCGCAGCTCGAAAGGGACCGCCGTTCCGGCCCGCGCCGTCGGGACCGGCGCGGCGTTGAAGCTGAGCGAGGTCCCCGCGCGCGCCTCGACCGACCACGCGAAGGTGGCGCGCTCCGGGATGCCGCGGAAGGTCGTCAGACCGTTGCGCGCGGTGAGGCGCAGGCGCGGCGCCTTCTCGTCGAGCACGAGCTCGACCTGCGCGCCCGCGAGCGGCTGCCCCGAGGCGTCGACGACGCGTACCACGAGCTCCCGTGCATCGGCGGGGGGCGCGGGGTCGCACTTCGCGTCGCCGCCGGGTCCGTCGGACGTTCCCGCTGGCGGGGTCGCGATCGGGAACAGGTCGAGCTCGATCGGATCGGTCGCGCCGCCGTGCGTCGCGTCGACGAGCGTTTCACCGAGCGTGCGCTCGCCATCGGCGGCCGTCGCCTGCACGCGCCAGCGCCCCGGCGGGAGGCCGTCGAGGCGGAAGGCGCCGCGCGCGTCGGCGCGGCCGGTCGCGCGGCGCGGGAGCTCCGGCGCGGCCGCCTCGCCGCCCGGCGCCGCGGCGGCATCGACGCGCTCCGCGACGACCTCGGCGCCGCCGAGACCTTCGTAGTTCGCGTCGACGGCCGTCCCCGAGATCGTCGCGAGCGGCACGAGGTCGATGCGGCCGATCTCGGTCGTCGCCCCGGCCGCGATCCGCGTCGCGCGGCGCGCCGCGACGTAGCCCGGCGCGCCGACCTCGAGCGTGAAGTCGCGCTCGGCCGGCACACTCTTCAGCTCGAAGCGGAGCGGCCGCTCCGCGTCGGCCGGCGCGAGCCAGTGGTCGGAGACGCCGTCGAGGCCGGAGAGCTCGATCGTCGTCCCTTCGACCGCCCGCCCGGTGCGCGCGTCGGCGACCTCGCCGGCGACGCCGCCGCTGCGCCGCGGCGCGGCGTGGACGGTGTTCTTCTTGGGAAGCTCCGGCTCGTGGAAGAAGCCGAGCAGCCAGAGCATCACGAGCAGCAGCCCGGCTCCGCCGGCGACGGTGAGGAAGAGGCCCGTCCTTTCCTCGTTGCGGATCATGGCGCGGCAGTCTACGCCGCGCGCGGTTGACTCATCGCTGCAGGATCACGACCGCGCCGTCGCGCGTGAATGCGAGCCAGCCGAGCGGCGTCGCGATCGGCGCGCCGACCGCGGCGTTCGAAGGCAGGTGGAGGCGCAGGCGCGCCTCGTCGCCCTCGGGGTCGAAGGCGCAGAGCACGCCCTTCTCGCTGCCGACGAAGAGCAGCCCGTCCATCACGACCGGCGTCGAGGTCGGCGTGGGGGTGGCCTCGACGATGCGCACGATCCGCTGCGCGGCGAGGTCGACGACGGCGATGCCGCGCCGCACGACGACGTCGGCGCGCGGCCACGCGACGCGCGGCGGGTCGGCGGGGAGGTCGTCGAGGTCGATCGAGGCGCGCGCCGCGAGCGTCTTCGCGTCGAAGACGAGCAGCTTGCCCGTCGAGGAGGTCGCGACGACGACCGTCCCGTCGGTCGCGAGCGCGCCGACCAGGTCGGCGCCGACGTCGCGCACGCTCTCGAGGACGCGCGCCGCCGGGTCGACCACCGCGAGCGCGCCGCCCGCGAGCGGGACGAGCAGGCGGTCGGCGGCGAGGACCGGCGCGCCGACCACGCGGCGGCCGTTCAACGCCACCTCGAAGGTCGGCGTCCCGTCGGCGAGGGAGAGCGCCACCACGCGCCCGTTGTCGGTCGTGACGAGGACCTGGTCGCCGGCCACGAAGAGCGGGCTGCGCGTCTCCTCGTTCACGTCGCGCGTCCAGACCGCGGCGAGCTCGGCGCCGCGCGCGTCGACGCGCCACACCTTGCCCTCGAACACGGCGGCGACGAAGCCGTCCTTCACCGCGACCGGCGGGACGAGCGAGCCGGAGATCGAGCCGGTGCGCAGGCTCTTCACCACCGGCGCCTTCTTCACCGCGCCGGCCGCGCCGAACTCGATCGCGTAGAGCACGCCGTCGCGGCTCGCCGCGCAGAGGCGGCCTTCGTGCCAGAGCGGCGCGGCGACCAGGCGCGTCTGCAGGTTCACCTCGGCGACGCGCGCGCGCTCGAGCTCGACCGGCTGCTCGGCGCCGGCGGTCGGGTCGATGGTGACGTCGGCCGACGCGTAGTGGTCGAGCGTCGCGTGGACGGTCGGCTTGGAGCCGAGCGGCACGCGCAGCACGAGCGGCGCGCGGCCCTCCTCCTTGCCGTCGACGACGATGCGCGCGCCGGGCGGCACCGACTTGAGCAGCACCGGGATGCCGAGCGTGGACGGGATCTGCAGGTCACCGTACTCGTGCGCGGCGGCGAGCGCCTTGTCGTGCGCGGGCACGTACTCCTTGCGCTGGAGGTGCTCCTCGATCTCCTGGATGCAGGCGGCGGCGGCGTCGAGGCGCTGCAGCCGTTTCTCGAGCACGGCGCGCAGCTCCCCCTGGCCGTATTCGTCGCGCACCTTGCGCAGGAGCTCGCGCGAGCGCTCGATGTTGCCCGCCTCCGCCATCCGGACCGCCTCGAGGTAGTCGATCGAGATCTGCTGCAGCGCGGAGAGGCGGGCGTTGCGCAGGCGCAGCGACTCGAGCGCCGGCTTCACGCGCGCCAGCAGCAGGTCGAACGAGTCGACCGCGCTCAGCACCTCGAGCATCCAGTCGCGCGGCGGGGTCTTGAGCTTCTGCGCCGACTCGAACGCGACGGTGCGGACGTTGGGGAGGAGGGCGATCAGCTCGACCGGGAACGCCTCGGTCATCCGCTTGTAGGCGGCCGGGACGTCCTCGTCGCGCTCGGGCTCGTGGTAGGCGCGCGCGACCTCCTTGGCCTTCGCGATGTGGTCGAGGAAGGTCTGCTTGATCATCAGCATGCGCGCGTTCACGCGCTCGACCATGTAGGGCTCGAGGTCGGTCTGCAGCAGGCGCGCGCAGTCGGCGAACGCGACGTCGAAGCCGAGGCGGGCCGCCTGGTCCTGGATCGCGGCGAGCTTCTTGTTGAAGGCCTCGTCCTTCTCGCCGCGAATGGCGCGCGTCGCCTCGGTGACGCGCTGGTCGATCTCGTCGAGCAGCGTCATCGCGGGCTGGACCACCTCGGGCCGCGTCGTGCCGTTCAGCACCTCGGTGATCGTCGCGCGCGCCCGCTCGAGGTCGCCCGAGGCGAGCAGGTCGCGCGCGGTGGAGATGCGCGCCAGCCCGACCGACCGCTGGCGCCAGCGCACGCCGACCACGCCGGCCAGCGCGAGCAGCCCGATCCCGACGGTGATCACGAGGCCGGTGCGCAGCAGCCGGTCGGCGCGCGTGCGGCGCGCGCGGGCCAGCGCGCGCTTGACGTCCTTGCGGCCGGGGTCGATCGAGAGGATGCGCTTGTAGATCGTCGCGAGCTCGATGGCGCTCCCGGCGCGCTTGAGGCGGGTGACCTCCTGCTCGAGCACCTCGATCGCCTTCTCCTTGAGGCGGGCGCGCAGGCAGAGGTCGGAGTACTTGCGGCGGGCGTCGAAGTCGGCGGGCGCGAGCTCGAGCACGCGCTCCATCGCCTTGAGCGCGCCCTCGTTCGCGCCGGCGTCGGCCAGCACGTCGGCGAGGTCGCGGACGTGGCGGAGCTCCGCCTCGCCGTCGCCGAGGTCGCGCAGCACCGCGACCAGCGGCTCGAGGACGGCCGACGCGCTCGGCCACTCGCGCAGCGCCGCCTCGAGCTGGTGGCGCGCCTCGTCGAACCGGCTCGCCGCGCGCGCCTCCTGGGCGATGCGCAGGCGCGTCTTGGCGGCCGACTTCGAGTCGCCGGCCAGGCGGTACATCTCGGCGACTTCGTTCGTGAAGCCCGCCGGATGGTCGCTCGCGGTGAGCCGGTGCAGCAGCTTGAGCGCGCGCGCCTTCGAGCCGCCGGCGAGCAGGTGCTGCGCGGCGTTGTAGAGTTCGTCGGGACGGCACGCGCGCGCGGCGCGGGCCTCGAGCAGGCGGACCAGCGCCTTGGCGACGGTGAAGGGCGACGCGAGCAGCGCGTCGGCGACGTCGCGCACGTCGTGGCGGCCGTCGAGTCGCTTGAGCACGGTGGCGAGCTGCTCGTCGTCGGACGAGAAGCGCGCCGGATTGCCGACCGCGACGTAGACGTCGTCGAGCGACGGGACCTGCTTCTGGATCTGGCCCCACTCGTCGAGGCGGCGCGCGGCCTCCATCACGACGTGGTCGACCGGCAGCGGGCGCACCTTCGACGGCGAGCGGTCGGCCACCGTGTCGGGCTGGCCCTCGCTGAACTCGAAGAGGCCGCCCTCGGTGCGGAAGAGCTCGTAGATCTCTTCCTCGACCTGCAAGGACAGGATGCTGTCGAGCTGCTCCTGGGTGACGCGGCCCCTCTCGATCAGGACCTCGCCGAGGAACTTCTTCGACTTCGCCTGCTCGCGCAGCGCCTCGGTGATGTCCTTGTCCGCGCAGAGCCCGGCCGAGACCAGGATCTCGCCGAGACGGCGGCGGCCGGCGACGGCCGGGTCGAGGAGCGTGACGCCCTCGTGCGAGAAGTGGACGCGGTGCGTGCGACCTCGCGACGAGAGGGTGAGCACGCCCTCCTGCCGGTTCTGCGCCAGCGTCTGGAACAGGTCCGCGAGCTGGACGTTCTTGAGGTCGCCCTTGAATGCCATTCGTTCGCGCGCGTCCCCGGATGCGACTCGGCGGATTCCCGCGCCCCCGTCCTTGGGCGACGCTCCGATCCCAGGCGAGATCGACGTGGAACTTCACCGTGCTTGAGGAGGGAGGGGCGTCGCTCCTCCGGCGGGACGTCCTTTCCTTTCCGGCGGTCCCGCAGCGCCCCGGGCGCCCTTGTCGCGGTCGGTGGCGACGCATTGGCACCCGTGCGTAGAATCGGCACTTCCCCCTCCGGGACAGGACAGGTCGACGTGGACCCCGGGGGCGGAACGTCCGATCTGTCGCAGGGGAGCCCGACATGCCGTCCGAGCAGGTGGTGAAGGCCGAGCGTCGCGATCCGGTCCCGGCGACCGCCGCGCCGCGTCCGCCGGCGACCCGGAGCACGACCTCGGTGGTCCTGATCGAGGACGACGCGACGCTGCGCGACTCGCTCGCGGAGTACCTGACGTCGAAGGGCTACGCGGTCGCGACCGCCGCGCGCGGCGAGGAGGGCATCGCCGCCGTCGACTCGGAGACGGAGGTCGTCATCACCGACTACAAGCTGCCGGGCCAGTCGGGGCTCGACGTGCTGCGCGAGGTCCGGCGCAAGAACCCGACGACCGAGGTGATCATCATCACCGGCTACGGCTCGATCGACTCGGCCGTCGAGGCGATGAAGGAGGGCGCGTACCACTACGTCACGAAGCCGGTGAACCCGACCGTGCTCGTGCGCATCCTCGGCGACCTCACGCACCGCCGCCAGCTCGAGTCGGAGGTCGCGCTGCTCCGCCAGCAGCTCGACGAGCAGTACGGCTTCGAGAACCTGATCGGCCGCTCGGCCGGGATGCGGCGCGTCTTCGACGTGATCCGGCAGGTCGCGCCGACGCGCACGACGGTCCTGATCAACGGCGAGAGCGGCACCGGCAAGGAGCTGGTGGCGCGGGCGATCCACCAGAACAGCCCGCGCAAGAGCGCCCGCTTCGTCGCCATCAACTGCGCCGCGCTGCCGGCGACGCTGCTCGAGAGCGAGCTCTTCGGCCACGAGAAGGGCGCCTACACCGGAGCGACGCAGCGCCGCCAGGGGCTGATCCAGGCGGCGAGCGGCGGCACGCTCTTCATCGACGAGGTGGCCGAGCTCGAGCCGTCGCTGCAGGTGAAGCTGCTGCGCGTGCTCGAGTCGCGGCTGGTGATGCCGCTCGGCTCGAATCGCGAGGAGCCCGTCGACATCCGCATCCTCGCTGCGACCCACCAGGACCTCGACAAGCGCGTGCAGGAGGGACGCTTCCGCGAGGACTTCCTCTACCGCCTGAAGGTCGTGAGCCTTCAGCTGCCGCCGCTGCGCGACCGCCGTGAGGACATCCCGCTGCTCGCGCGCTCGTTCCTCGAGCAGGCGGTGCGCGAGAACGAGCTCACGGCGCGCCGCTTCACGCCCGAGGTGCTCTCCCGCCTCTCGGCGTACCACTGGCCGGGCAACGTCCGCGAGCTGCGCAACGTGATCGAGAGCGCGGCCGTCCTCTCCGTCGACGAGTCGATCGGCATCGAGGACCTGCCGCCGCCGCTGGTCGAGCGGCCGCAGGCGGGGGTGGGCGGCCTCTTCCACGTCGGCATGACCATGGAGGAGCTCGAACGGCAGGCGATCCTCGCCACGCTCAAGTCGACCGGCGGCAATCGCACGCGTGCGGCCGAGCAGCTCGGCATCAGCCTGCGGACGCTCCAGCGAAAGCTGAAGGAATACCAGGTCGAGCCGTGATCTCCCGGGTGGGTGGGCCGGCGCCGGATCGCCTCCCTTGCGCCCGGGGAGCGGCCCCCCTACACTCCCGCGTTTCCCTGCGGGCTCGAAGCGGCCGTGCGCCGGCCCGCCGTCGCCCGCGCGATCCCCGTATCGCCCCGAGGATCTCCCACCCGCATGGACCTGAAGAGCATCGAGTCTGCGAAGCGGATGGTCGGCGGGTCGTTCCGCCTCTCCGTGCTCCTCCAGAAGCGGATCATCGAGCTCGTCCGAGGGGCGCCTCCGGTGATCGAGAGTCCGGAGAAGGAGCGCGGGCCGATCGAGGTCGCGCTCCGCGAGATCCTGGAGGGGAAGATCTCCCTCGAGATGATCCCCTCCGACGACTTCGAGAAGCTCGTCGAGCAGGCGCGCCAGGAGAAGGAGGCGCGCGGCGGCCGGGAGCAGGACGGCATCGGCATGATGGGGGCGCCGATCAAGCCGCCGTCGCCGCTCGACCTCGGTCCCGAGCTCGGATCGAAGGGCTGATCGCAGGACCGGTCCCGTTCGTTCACGGGCGCCCTCGAGTGCGTCCGTTGCTGCCGTGGCTCAGTGGTAGAGCACGTCCTTGGTAAGGACGAGGCCGTGGGTTCAATCCCCACCGGCAGCTCCATTCGCCGCGCGCAATGTCCGGGGCGGCCGGACCGCACCGAGGGACCCCTCGGAGCCGGAACCAACTTCCGGGGAAGGGCGCCGTACGAGCACCGCTTTACCGGAGCGGCTCAGGTACCATTCCGCGGCCTGACGACTAGGGAATGTCGGGCCCGAGAACTTCCGAGGGGCGTCCCACGCCTCCGAAGTCGCCTCCCTGCGAGGGACCTCCCGTTGAATCCACGCCGGATCGCCGCGCGCTTCGCCGCCGCGTCCTTCATGGGGTGCCTCTTCGCGACGCCGTCCCAGGGGCAGGAGGCGCTCGCGCTCAAGCGGCGGATCACCGGCGAGAAGCTGAGCTTCATCGTGCGGGGCGCGGGACCGGGCGAACAGGTCTTCCTCCATTTCGACACGCGCGAAAACACCGAGGCGCCGACGCCCGAGGACCTTCAGAACTTCCGCTTCGCCGACGGCGGCGGCACGGCGCACTTCGACTACCCGATCGAGGACTTCGCGGCGGCCGGCCGTCTCTACGTGCGCGCGTTCGCCGGCTCGCGCGATCGCGCCGGCGTGATCCGCTCGAACGTCGTCCCGCTGCGCGACGTCGCCGCGCTCTACCTGCTCGTCGCCGATGCCGACCAGCGCGCGCGCGTGCTCTGCTACGACCCGCTCCTGCGCACGCTCGAAACGCGTCTCGCGCAGGTCGACCGCGATTCGGTGCTCGCCATCGCCGGCTCGGCTCCGTTCGCGGCGCATGACGGCGACCTCGTGCGCGGCGACGCCGAGGCGACCAGCGTGCTGCACGTCGGCGAGGGGCTCGTCGACCTCGTCGCGTCGGCCGACCAGTCGTTGCTGTTCGCGCTCACGCGCGAGGAGGTCGGGGCGGGGCGGGCGTTGCTGCGGCTGCGCCTGATCGAGGCGGATGCCTCGGCGCGCGAGATCGCGAATCTCGAAGTCGGGAACCTCGAGATCGCGCGCGGCGGGCAGCTCGTCTCGGCCTGGCTCGTCTCGGACGCCAACGACTCGCACCGCGTGCTGATCGCCGAGCGCCAAGGCGCGATCCGCGAAGTCGTGCTCGGCGCCGAGCCGGGGCGCGGCCTCACGATCCTCCCGCTCTCGCCCCTCGTCCGTGAAGAAATGCTCGACGTCCGCATGCTCGGCGACGCGCTCGTCGTCGTCACGCGGCCGGGCACCGGCGGGCGCCGCGCGACGACGAGCCGCATGGTGGTCTTCGACCTGAACGACCGCGTCGCGCCGATCGAGGTCGCGCTCGACGCCGTCGCGAACGAGTTCGTGCTGGTCGAGCGGCAGGGCGTCCCGACTGCGTTCGTCTCGCTCGAATCGGGCGACGTCGCGGTCGTCCCGCTCGACGGCGGCGTCGAGCGCCCCGCCGCGCTCAAGATCCCTGGGCTGCGGCGCATCAAGCTCGGCCCCGACGGCGGCATCTACGGACTGCAGTCGGAGCGGCCGGCCGGCGACGCCGTCGCGATCCGCATCGATCCGACGTCGCTCACCTCGACGCTCCTCGCGATCCCCGGCCTCTCGGGCGGCGCCGCGCACTTCGGCGTCTTCGGCGACGCGCGCCGGCCGTGGCTCTACGCGGTGCAGCAGCGCGACCCGGCCGGCCCCTTCGAGCTGCTCTGCGCCGAGCTCGACCCGGTCGAGGGGCGCGTGGTCGGCGTCGCGCCGCCGGTCGTCCTCGACGGCGTCGTGAAGCGCGTCGCCGGCCGCTGACCGTCCTCGGGGTCTTCCCGCACCGCGCCGTCGCTAGCATCGCCGCGTCGAGGGAGGGCCTCCCGAGGCGTGTCGCACGCAGTGTCGCCTCGCTCCGACGACGGCGTCCTGTCGGTCGCGGAGCGCTGGTTCGTGCGCGGCCGGTTCGTCGCGACGGCGGCGACCGGTGCGCTCGGCATCGCCGCCGCCCTCGGCGCGGCCGCGGTGCCCGCGGCGCCGCTCCTGCTGCTCGCGCTCGTCTTCGCCGCGAACACGCTCGCGTTCGCGCTCCTCTCCCGCCACGTCGACCCGATGCGCGCTCCGCCGTCGCTGCGGCTCGCCGGCGCGATCGCCGTCGACCTCGCCGCCGCGTTCGCGGCCGCGCCGTACGCCGGCGCGCTCGGTCCGGCGCTGCGGCTCGCCGCCGCGCTGCTCGCCGGCGCGGCGCTGGCGACCTTCGTCGGCGCCGGCGTGGCGCGGCGCGCGGCGGCGGCGGGTGCGGCGTCGGCCGCGGCGGTCGAGCCGTGGCTCGTCGCGCTCGCCGAGTCGGTCGTCGGCGGCGTCCGCGAGCCGCTCGGCATCGTGCGCGCGCGCGCCGAGGTGCTGCGCCTCGCCATCGTCGAGCAGCCGGCGCTGCACGAGCTCGCGCACGACTTCGACGTCCTGCTCGAGCGCGTCGCCGAGGCGCAGCGCGCGCTCCTCTCCGTCTTCGCGCTCGCGCCCGACCGCTCGGCGCGCGGCCGCGTCGAGCTGCCCGCCGTCGCCGCCGACGCGGTGCGCGCCCACCCCCTCGCAGCGCGCGTCGCCGTGGTCGGCGCGCGGCCGCCCGCCCCCTTCACCGCGAGCCACGACGCCGCCGCCTTCGTGCTGCGCGGCATGCTCGACGTCGCCGGCGCGCTGGCCCACGCGCGCGGCGGGATCCGCCTGCGGCTGCGCGCGCAGCGCGACGGCGCCGCCGTCACGCTCCGCTTTCCGCTCGCGTCGGCCGCGCACCTGCGCGAGCTCGACGAAGGGCGCGTCGACGGGTGCGCGCAGGACGTCGCCGCCGGGCTCGCGCTCCTCCTCGGCCGCCGCGTCGCGCTGCGGATGGGGGGCGAGCTGCGCCTGCGCGCGCGCGGCCGTCAGGGCGAGCTCGCGCTCGCGCTGCCGGGCGATCCACCGGCGCCCGCCGACGCCCCCGGCGATAGACTCGCCCGGATCCCCGCCGCCGCGGAGCGGCCCCCCCCGGAAGCCGAGCGATGCCGGAGCGCGTCGAGACCAGCGCCATCGTGATCCAGCGCTTCGCCTTCGGCGAATCGAGCCAGGTCGTCCACCTCCTCTGCGAGCGCCTCGGCCGCGTGGTCGCGCTGGCCAAGGGGGCGTGGCGAGCGAAGAACTCCTTCGACGGGCCGCTCGACCTGCTCGTGCGCGGGCCGACGGTCCTCTCCCTCGTGGAGGGGCGCGAGCTCGGCCTGCTGGTGCGACGCCGCGTCGAGACCAACTACCCGAAGCTGCGCCGCGACCTCGCGCGCTTCCGCGTCGCGAGCGCCCTGCTCGCGCGCGTCGTCCGCTTCGAGCTCCCGGGCCACGGCGCGGGCGAGACGTTCCACCTCTTCGACCGCGCGCTGCAGGCGGCCGAGACGGTCGAGCGCGAGCGGCTCGAGCTGCTGCTGCTCTCCTTCGACCTGCGCTTCGCGCGGCTGCACGGAATCGAGCCGGTGGTGCGCGTGTGCGTCCGCTGCGGCTCGCCGCGCGCGCTCGCGCGCTTCGTCGCCGCCGACGGCGGCGCCGTCTGCGTCGCGTGCCGGCGCACCGCCGACGAGGGGAGCCCGCTCGACGCCGCGGCCGGAGCGCTGCTCCTCGCGCTCGGCGAGCAGCCGCTCCAGCGCGTCGCCACGCCGTCGCTCGCGGCGCAGCGGCGCGCGCGCCGGCTGCTCGACGACCACTTCGCGTGGCACGGCGAGGGGGCGGGAGCGCGCGCCGACGCGCGCGGCGCGCCGCCGCGACGGAGGAGCCCGACCCGTGGCTGAGCCCCGCTGCCTGGCGCTCGCCGCCGCGCTGCTGCTCGCCGCCTGCTGTGGCTCGGGCCAGGACGTCGACGAGCTCGCGGAGAACCGCCTGCTCGAGGAGTCGCGCGCCTCGCTCGCCGCGGGCGACGTCGACCGCGCCGTCGAATGCGCCGAGGCGTTGATCGAGCGGTCGACCGACTCGGGGCGCAAGCAGGAGGCGCTCTACCTCGCCGGCGAGGCGCACTACGCCGACGCGGACTGGGTGAAGGCGTTCCGCCACTACCAGACGCTGCTGCACGACTACCCCTACTCGCAGTTCGTGCCGAAGATCGAGGAGCACGTCTACGCGATCGGCGTCGAGTACCTGTCGCGCTCGCCGTGGCCGGTCTTCCACGACCTCTTCTCGGGCCGCGAGCGCGGCGCCGAGGTGATGCGCGAGTTCGCGTCGAGCTACCCGAACAGCTCGAAGGCCGACGACGCGCTCGCCGCGCTCGCCGCGTACCGCTACGAGCGCAAGGAGTTCGAGGACGCGGTCGTCTTCTACCAGCAGCTCGCGCGCAGCTACCCCGAATCGGAATGGGCCGACCTCGCCGCCTACCGCCGCGCCGAGTGCTGGCGGCTCGACACGCGCGGCGGCGGTTACGAGGCGCGCACGCTGCTGCGCGCCGCCACCGAGTACCGGCGCTACCTCTCCGAGCGGCCCAACGGCGCACGCGTGAAGGACGCGCGCGCCGAGATCGCGTGGGTCGACGAGCAGATCGCGCTCAGCGAGCTCGAGATCGCGCACCTCTACCTGCAGCGCGACCAGGAGACGGGCGCGCGCATCCACTTCGCCAACGTCGCGCTCGCCTATCCCGGCACGAAGGCGGCCGACGAGGCGCGCGCCGAGATCGCGAAGCACCCGCTCTGGGACCTCTCGCTCAACTCGCTCGACACGCTGAAGCTCGGCGCGAACGAGTCGGGCGACTGGATGATCGACCGGTTCGGCACCGAGAAGGGCTATCGATGAAAAGCGCGGCGCCGATCGCGCTCACGCTCGCGTGGCTCGCTGCCGCGTGCGGCTACTCGACCGGGTCGCTCGGCCGCCACGAGTCGCAGCAGGTCTGCGTCCCGATGTTCCAGAACCAGACCTTCTGGCGCGACTTCGAGGTCGGCCTCACGCGCGAGGTCGAGAAGGAGCTCGCCGCCCGGCCGGGAATCTCCATCGCGCCGCGAGAGCGTGCCGATATCGTCCTCGAGGGCACGATCGTCGACTTCGAGCAGCACGTCCTGACCGAGAGCAAGACGGACGCGGTGAGCGAGTCGTCGACGGTGACGCGCGTCCGGATCGACGTGAAGGACGCGCGGACGGGCGATCTGGTCCGGACCTTCACGGTGCGCTATCGGGCGGCCTTCGTGCCGGCGAACGGCGAGACGGTGCAGACGGCGGCGAACACGTCGTTCGTCAACCTGGCGCGCCGGATCGCCGACGGCCTGGAGGGTGACTTTCCACGCGCCTCCGCGGAGGCGCGTGGCGCGGCGCGCGGCGAGGCGCCGGTGCCGCCCGGCGGGCCGCACTGACAGCGCGACCCGCACCGCGTCCGCCCCGACGCCCCCGCGGACGCGAGCGGACCGTCGAACGAGGGAACCATGAACGAAACGCGCGACGACTCGAACGGGAAGAAGGGCGCCAACGGCAAGCGGCCGCGCCGCGGCGGGCTGCCCTCGGTGGTCATGTTCCTCGGCGTCCTGTTCGCCGGCGTCCTGCTCTACCAGACCTTCACCAACGCGCTCGCGAAGCCGCTCGACTACGACGAGTTCCTCGGCCACCTCTACGCCGGCGACGTCAAGACGGCGAAGCAGCTGGGCGAGCGCGCCCTCGAGGGCGAGTACATCACGGCCGGCGCCGACAACCTGCCGCGCACCGAGCACTACAAGGTCGATCTTCCCCCGGACGAGATGCGGACCTTCGCGCCCGAGCTGCGCGACCTGCTGAACCGTCCGCCGTCGCGGCTCGACGAGGCGAGGCTGCTCGAGAAGCTCGCCAGCCCGAACGTGCGCGCGAGCAAGGCGTGGATCGTCCCGTCGGTCGACCCGCAGCACGGCGACCGGCTGGTGGTCGACTACTACGAAGGCAACGAGCCGCTGGCGCGCTGCCTGATCGAGCCGGTCAAGGGCGCGACCGTCAACATCCCGGCGATCCAGAAGGCGCTCGACGCCGCCGGCGTGAAGATCGAGCGGCGCGGCGTGCGGCCCGGCGGCTTCCGCTACGAGCCCGAGAACACCTTCCTGATGACGCTGCTCATCAACCTCGTGCCATGGCTGCTGATCTTCGGCGTGCTCTGGTTCTTCATCTTCCGGCAGATGCGCTCGCCGGGCGGCGCCGGCGGCGTGCTCTCGTTCGGACGCGCGCGCGCCACGCTGATCGGCAAGGAGCGCACCGGCGTCACCTTCGACGACGTGGCCGGCATCGACGAGGCGAAGGACGAGGTGAAGGAGATCGTCGAGTTCCTGAAGGACCCGGCGCGCTTCTCCCGGATCGGCGCCCGGATCCCGCGCGGAGTGCTGCTGGTCGGCGCGCCCGGCACCGGCAAGACGCTGCTCGCCAAGGCGATCGCGGGCGAGGCGAACGTCCCGTTCTTCTCGATCAGCGGCTCCGACTTCGTCGAGATGTTCGTCGGCGTCGGGGCCTCGCGCGTGCGCGACCTCTTCCGCCAGGCGCGCGAGAAGACGCCCTGCCTCATCTTCCTCGACGAGATCGACGCGGTGGGGCGCCGGCGCGGCAGCGGGCTCGGCGGCGGCCACGACGAGCGCGAGCAGACGCTGAACGCGATCCTGGTCGAGATGGACGGCTTCGAGACCGACGAGGGGATCATCCTCGTCGCCGCGACCAACCGGCCCGACGTGCTCGACCCCGCGCTCCTGCGGCCGGGCCGCTTCGACCGCCAGATCGTGATCGACCTCCCCGACGTGAAGGGCCGCGAGGCGATCCTGAAGGTGCATGTCCGTCACGTCCCGATCGACAGCGACGTCGACCTGTCGGTCGTCGCGCGCTCGTCGCCGGGCTTCAGCGGCGCCGAGCTCGCGTCTCTGGTCAACGAAGCTGCACTACGCGCGACCCTCCTGGGTCGGGACCGCGTCAACCTCGCCGACTTCGAGGAGGCGCGCGACCGCGTCCGCTTCGGCCGCGAGAAGACCGGCCGCAACCAGGACGAGAAGGAGCGCAAGAAGACCGCCTACCACGAGGCGGGCCACGCGCTCGTCGGCCACCTCCACAAGGGCGTCGAGCCGCTGCACAAGGTGACGATCGTGCCGCGCGGCATGTCGCTCGGCGCGACCTTCATCCTGCCGGAGAAGGACCGCTACACGCGCGGCAAGAACCAGATGCTCGGCGAGATCTGCTTCGCGTTCGGCGGGCGGATCGCCGAGGAGCTCTTCTGCGGCGACATCAGCTCGGGCGCCTACGACGACATCAAGAAGGCGACCGAGGTCGCCCGCAACATGGTCACGCTGTTCGGCATGAGCGAGAAGCTCGGCCTGGTCAACTACGCCGAGCAGGACGCCGTCTTCCTCGGCGGCGAGATCGTCCGCAACAAGAACTACAGCGAGGAGACGGCGAAGCTCATCGACGCCGAGGTGCGGCACATCCTCGACGACTGCTACCAGCAGGCCAAGGCGACCGTCATCGAGCACAAGGACGCGCTCGAGCGCATCGCGGCGGCGCTGCTCAAGTTCGAGACGATCCACGCCGAGGAGGTCGCCGCGCTGCTCGAGGGCGCGACGCCCGACGAGGCGCGCGCCCGCTTCGACCGCAGCCATCCGCTGCCGCCGCCCAAGCCCAAGCCGCCGCGCGCCGACGCGGGCGCCGACGCGCGCGCGCGCACGCTGCCGCGGCCGGAAGAGGGGCTGCCGCCGGCCGGAGAGCCCGCAGTGCCATGAACGACGCGCCCGCGTACGCGCGAGCGGGGCTGCGTCTGCCGCCGTGCGTGGTCGCGTTCGAATCGCTCGGGCCGAGGCTCGGTGGCGCCCGGCTCGCTCTGCGCCTCGGCGGCTGGCCTGGACACGTGCAGTTTTCCAAGCGCGCGTTCTTCCTCCTCGTCGTCGCCGACCCGAGCAGCGCGCCCCCGCTCCTCGCGAACTTCAGGGTCGCGGGCGGGCGCCCGAGTGATTTCGTTCCCAGCTTCGACGTGATCGAGATCCAGCTCGCCAAGGACCACCCGCCCCGGTTCCAAGCGATGTATGAGGCGATGAGCGAATCGTGGCGGGCCGTCTGGGCGGATCACCTTTGGCGCATCAAGGGCGGTTCGCTCCAGCTCACCTGGACGGCGCCGAAGGTCGTCGGCGTGCTCAACGTCACGCCCGACTCGTTCTCCGACGGCGGCCGTTGGATCGACGTCGCCGCCGCGGTCGAACACGGCGAGGCGCTCGCGCGCGCCGGCGCGGCGGCGGTCGACGTCGGCGGCGAGTCGACGCGGCCGGGCGCCGAGCGCGTCCCCGCGTCGCTCCAGATCGAGCGCATCCTGCCGGTGATCGAGCGCCTCGTCGCCCGGATCTCCGTCCCGATCGTCGTCGACACCACGTCCGCGGAGGTCGCGCGCGCCGCCCTCGCCGCCGGCGCCGCCGCCGTGAACGACACGAGCGCGCTCGCCGACGACCCCGCCCTCGCGACGGTCGTCGCGGAGGCCGGCGCCGGCCTGATCCTCATGCACCGGCGGGGCGCGCCTGCGACCATGCAGGAGGCGCCGGCCTACGAGTGCTGCATCGCCGAGGTCGCCGAGTCGCTCTTCACGGCGGCGTCCGCGGCTCGGCGCGCCGGCATCGGCGCCGACCAGATCGTCCTCGACCCGGGCATCGGCTTCGGCAAGCGCCCGCAGGACAATCTCGACCTGATCGGTGGACTGTTGGCGTTGAAGAGCCTCGGCTTCCCGGTCATGCTCGGCGCCTCGCGCAAGAGCTTCCTCGGGACGCTGACCGGCCGGGGCGCGCAGGAGCGTGACGGCGCGACGCTCGCGACGACCGCGGCCGCGTGCGAAGCGGGCTGCGAGCTGATCCGCGTGCACGACGTGGCCGGCTCGGTCGACGTCCTGCGCGTCCTCACGGCGCTGGGTGGACGGTTGGGATTCGGAGACTCGGCCGGAGCGGGAGCGTCGCCGCCGTGAACGACCTGCGCGATCTTCTGCGCAACCTGCTCGGGGTCGGGCCGCTGTTCGAGCTGCTCGTGCTCTGGATCGGGATCTACGTGGTGCTGCGCTTCATGCGCGGCTCGCTCGGGCTCGGCATCCTGCGCGGCCTGCTCATCGCCGGCTTCACGCTCTACCTCGCGGCGCAGATCCTGTTCGGGCGCATCGGCCTCTCGCTGCCGCACCTGCAGCTGCTCTCGCCGTCGCTCACGATCCTGGTCGTCTCGCTCGTGATCCTGTTCCAGCCCGAGCTGCGGCGCGCCTTCACGCGTCTCGGCGAGAACCCGGCCTTCGGCCGCCTCGCGCCGCGCTCCGCCACGCTCGGCCGCATCATCTCGGAGGCGGCGGAGCGCATGAGCCGCCGCAAGGTCGGCGCGCTGGTCGCGATCGAGCGCTCGACCGGGCTCTCCACCTTCATGGAGGGCTCGGTCCACCTCAACTGCGAGCTGCAGCCGCAGCTGCTCGAGAGCATCTTCCAGCAGGGCGGCCCGCTGCACGACGGCGCCGTGCTGATCCGCGACGGCCGCATCGCGGCGGCCGGCTGCCTCCTGCCGCTGAGCGAGAACCCCGACATCGGCAGCGACTACGGCACGCGCCACCGCGCCGCGGTCGGCGTCACCGAGGACACCGACGCGATCGCGATCGTCGTCTCGGAGGAGACCGGCAACATCGCGGTCGCGGTGCGCGGCGAATTGCAGCGGGTGCGCACGCCCCGCGACCTCGCCCGCATGATCGACGAGGCCCTCGCCAGCCCGCCGGGCGAGGCGGAGGCCGAGTCGTGAGGCCGCAGCGCGTCGCCCGCTGGCTCCTCGGCCTCGTCACGCACGACGTGGGACGCAAGGCGCTCGCGCTCCTCTTCGCGCTCGTCCTGTTCGAGGTGCTCGACAAGCAGGTGCAGACCGACGACACGCTGAGCATCCCGATCCGGTACGTCGACGAGTCCGAGCTCGAAGGGGAGAAGGACCGCGAGGCCGGCTCGTTCCTGCTGGTGGTCCAGCGCGCCGGCGGCGGCAAGCCGCTGATCGTCGCCAATGCGGACAAGCCGCCCAGCGCGACGCTGCAGATCCATGCCGCGCGCGACGCGATCGAGCGCGCGAAGGCGCGCCGCCACCTCTTCGTGTGGCGGCTCGGCAAGGAGGGGCCGCTCACGCCGGCGGCGGAGGACTTCGAGGGGGCCGAGTCGCTCGTCGCGGAGCTCGGCCCCGGCGCGCGCGTCGAGCTCTCGCCGCGCCTGCGCTTCAACGTCGAAGCCGAGGAGGCGCTCGACCTCACGCTCGAGCCGGGCGACGTCGACTTCGTCGGCCCGCTCGCGCCGGGCTACGACCAGAAGTCGCCGCGCGTGACGTTCAAGCCGCGCGAAGTGCGCCTGGTCGGGCCGCACAACTCGATCGAGTCGGTGAAGCTGCGCCGCTCCGAGCTCTTCGAGAAGTTCACGCTCGAAGGCCGCTCGCCGAGCAGCACGCAGCCGCTGCGCCTCAAAGCCGAATGGAGCAGCACGCTGCGCCTGCTCGACGCGAAGGGCGGCGCGCTCGACGCGGTCTCGGTGACCGCCGACTTCGCGCGCCGCATGGTCGCGCTGCCGGGCGTCGACGGCCGCTTCGAGCTGTTGGTGCAGGTGATCCAGAACGACGACCGGATGCGCCAGGTGGGCGAGGGGAGGAGCTCGCGCGACGGCTGGCGCCTCGAGCTCGCCAAGGCGGTGAACGGCGAGCTGCGCGTCGCGCTCCAGATCTACGTGCCCGACACGCAGGTGAGCGGCGCCGGCGTCGACAAGCTCAAGGTCGAGCTCGCCAAGCAGAACGTCGAGCTCGAGGTGCGCGCGCACGAGGCGATCGTCGACCGGACGACGCTGCCGGTGCACATCGTCCGCTTCAAGGACTTCCCCGACGGGCTCGACGTGGCGTTCGCCGACGGACAGCGCGACGTCCAGGTCGAGGTGAGTTGGAAGCGACCGGAGGGGCCGGCGCGCGGGCCCGACGACAAGGAGAAGAAGGGCGGCGGCAATGACCCCTGAGCCGCTCTTCGGGACGGACGGCGTGCGCGGCCGGGCGGGCGAGGGGCCGCTCGCGCCCGAGAGCGTCGCGCGGCTCGGCGTCGCGCTCGGCGAATGGCTCGAGGCGCACGGCGACGCCGGCAAGCCGGCGCTGATCGGCGGCGACACGCGCGCGAGCCGCGAGGAGATCACGCGCGCGCTCGCCGGCGGCCTCGCGCGCCGCAACATCCGCGCGTTCGACCTCGGCGTGCTGCCGACCGCGGCGCTCGCGCTCCTGATCGACGACTACGGCGCGAGCTGCGCCGCCGTGATCTCCGCCTCGCACAATCCCGCCGCCGACAACGGCATCAAGATCTTCACCGGCCACGGCGCGAAGTTCGGCGACGCCGAGGCGCGCTTCGTCGAGGAGCGCTGGCGCGCCTGCCCGCCGCTCGAGGGCGGCGCTCCGGCCGCGATCGAACGGCGCGCCGACGGCGCGGAGCGCTACGTCGACCACCTGCTCGCGGCCGCCGGCCGGCCCGACCTGCGCGGGCTCTCGGTCGCGCTCGACCTCGCGCACGGCGCCGCGCACGCGGTCGGGCCGGCGCTCTTCCGCAAGGCGGGGGCGCAGGTGACCGTCACGGGCGACCGCCCCGACGGCCGCAACATCAACGACGGCTTCGGCTCGCTCCACCCCGAACGCGTCGCCGCGCTCGTGAAGGAGTCGGGCGCGCAGTTCGGGCTCGCCGTCGACGGCGACGCCGACCGGAGCCTCTTTTCCGACGAAGGCGGCCGCGTCCTCGACGGCGACGCGACGCTGGCGCTGCTGGCGGCCGACCTCCTCGAGCGCGGCAAGCTCGACCCCCGCACGGTCGTCGGCACGGTCATGTCGAACTTCGGCCTCGAGGCGTTCCTGCAGGCGCGCGGGATCGCGCTGCTGCGCACGCCGGTGGGGGACCGCCACGTCTCGGCGGCGCTCAAGGAGAAGGGGCTCGTCCTGGGCGGCGAGCCGTCGGGCCACGTGATCTTCGGCGCCGACCTCGACTACCTCGGCGACGGGCTCTACACGGCGCTGCGCGTCGCGGAGCTGCTGCGCCGGCGCGCGATCCCCCTCTCCCGGGCGGCGGAGGGCTTCGCGCCGGCCCCGCAGATCCTGCGCGCCGTCCGGGTCCATGCCCGCCCTCCCCTGGGGACGATCCCCGGATTCAAGGAAATCCTTTCCTCGTCCGAAGAGAGGCTCGGTCGATCGGGGCGCATCGTCGTCCGCTACTCGGGCACCGAACCGGTGCTCCGGGTGATGGTGGAAGGGACCGACGCGAGCCTGGTCGCCGCGCTGGCGCAGTCGCTCGCGAGCCATCTCGAGCAGGCGATCGGCGCTCGGTGAGCCGTCCCGGACCGGCGGTCCTCGTCGGAAGCGGCGGCTCGAAAGTGGAGAGCCCCGTGGGTCGCATCGCCGTCGGCCTCTCGATCGAGACCTCGTCGGACGTGGGCACCGTCGCGCTCGACGACGCCGATTCACCGCGCACCGTGCGCTTTACCGAGGGGCTGGCCCACGGCAAACTCCTGCTTCCCTCGATCGAGAGCCTGCTGAAAACGGCTGGGCTTCGCCGGCCCGACTACGTGGCGGTTGGGATCGGGCCTGGCTCGTACACGGGACTTCGGATCGGGGTGACCGTCGCGCGCACGCTGGCGTGGACGTGGGAAGTGCCGCTGCTGGGGATCGGCTCGATGACGGCGCTCGCGCTGGAATCGGGCTGGCAGGCCCGGCCGGTCGTGACCCTCGTCGACGCGAAGCAGGGCGAAGTGTACGCGGCGGTCTATCGCTGGCAGGGAGGGTTGCCGCGAGTGGTCCAGGGGCCGGTCATCGGCGCGCCGGACGAGATCCGTCCGGAGCTGCCGCCGGAGGCGGTCTGGATCGGCGACGGCTGCCGGATGCTGGGCGTGACGCCGTCGATCCCCGACGCGCGCACGCAGGCGTCCGGCATCCTGAGGCTCGCGCGCGAGCGCTTCCTGCGGGGCGAACGCGACCGGATCCCGACCGTCCTTCCCGTGTACCTGCGTCCGTCCGAAGCGGAACGGAGGCTCGAAGCCCGCTCGTGAATGCACCGCAGAGTGGTTGGCCGCACCGCGTCTGGGCCGACATCCGACTCGATCACCTGCGCGACAACGTCGCGCTGCTGCGGAACCGTCTCGCGCCGACCACCCGCCTGATGGCGGTCGTGAAGGCCGACGCGTACGGCCACGGAGCCGTCGCGATCGCGCGCGAGCTGCAGTCGATCGGCGTCGACGCGTTCGGCGTGGGCGACTCGGGCGAGGCGTTCGAGTTGCGCGAGGCCGGCGTGCGCGGCACGATCCTGATCCTCGGCGCGATCGTCGACGGCGAGCAGGAACGCGTCGTCGCGCACGACCTCTCGGTCTGCATCCATTCGGAGTCGCGCATCGACCGCCTCGAGCGCGAGGCGCGCCGCCAGGGGCGCCGCTGCCGCGTCCACCTGAAGGTCGACACCGGCATGGGGCGCCTCGGCGTCCTGCCGTCGCGCGCGCTCGCGCTCGCGCGCCGCATCGCGCGTTCGCGCGACCTCGAGCTCGAGGGGGTCGCGACCCACTTCGCCGGCACGTCGGCACGCGCTGACGCCGCGAACCGGCGCCAGCTCGACGCCTTCCTGCGCGTCCGCGCGGCGATCACGCGCGAGCGACTCGGCGCGCCGCTCTACCACGCGTCGTCGTCGTCGGTCCTCTTCTCGAGCCTCGACGCCGAGCTCGACATGGTGAGGCCGGGGCTCGCGCTCTACGGCGTGCGGCCGGCCGACGCCGGAGCGGACGCGGAGAAGCTGAAGCCGGTGCTCTCGCTCCACACGCAGGTGATCTTCCTGAAGGACGTCCCGGCCGGCACCACGATCGGCTACGACCGCCTGTTCGCCGCGCCGAAGAAGACCCGGATCGCGACTTTGCCGGTCGGTTACAACGACGGACTGCCCTGGTCGCTCGCGGGCGCCGGTCGCGTGCTGGTGCGCGGCACGCCTGCCCCCATCGTGGGTCGGGTGTCGATGGACTACACGATGCTCGACGTCGGCCACGTGCGCGGGCTCAAGGTGGGGGATCCGGTGACGCTGATCGGGAGGGACGGGGAGGCCGCGGTCGCGGCCGACGAATTGGCGCGCGCCGCCGGGACGATCCCGTACGCGATCTTCTGCGCGCTCGGTCGGCGCGTCGCCCGCGTCTACCATTCCGCGCGCCGCAGCCCCGGACGCCCGCTCGCCGCCCACGCCTGACGCTCGTCCTGCCGGCTCGGAGGTCCCACGCTCCTGGATTCGACGGCGACGCAGGCACCCGAAAAAAAGCAGCGCCGGCGCAGCCGCGCCCGGCGGCTCCTGGTCGTGGTCGCGGCGCTCCTCGCGCTGGCCGCGACGCTGCGCGTCCTGCGCGTCCCCGAGCGGGTCGTCGCGAGCGTCGCCGGCCGCGCGCTCGGCGCCGACGTGACCATCGGCCGGCTCGAGCTCTCCTGGCCGCTCGCGCTCGTGCTGCACGACGTCGCCGCCGTGCTCCCGCCGGCGCCGGCGCCGTTCCTCGCCGTGCCGCGCCTCGCGCTCCAGCTCGGGCTGGCGCCGCCGCGCCTCGTCGCGATCGTCGCCGCCGACGTGCGCCTCGTCGTGCGCGAGCGGCCGGACGGCGCCTTCGAGCTCCCCGCGTCGTCGGCGAGCCGCGCCTCCACGGACGCGCTGCCGCGCGTGCGGGTGACCGCCGCGCACGTCGAGCTCGAAGGCAGCGGCCCGCTGCACGAGAAGCTCGCCGGCGTCGTCGGCGAGAAGGTCGCGCGCGCCCTCGAGGTGCGCAACCTCGTGGTCGCGCCGCAGCCCGAGGGCCGCTTCGACGCGAGCGCCGAGGTCGTCGCGGGCGGGCTCTCTCCCGTGCGCGTGCGCGGGCGCGGGAGCCCCGCCGGCCTCGAGCGGCTCGACGTCCGCGTCGACGACGCGCTCGCGCTCGATCTCGACGCGCTGCGCGACGCCGTCGCGACCGGGCTCGCCGACCTGCTGCGGAGCAACGAAGTGAAGGGGCGCGCGTCGGGCGAGGTGCGCGTGACGTTCGGCGCGTCCGCCCGCGTCGAGGCCGACGTCGATCTGCAGGACGTCGCGTTCCGCTCGCCGGTGTTCCCCGTGACCTTGTCGGATCTGCGCGGCCGGGTCGAGCTGCGCGGCGACGAGCTCCGCATTCCCGGGCTCTCCGGTCGCCACGGGGAGGGCGCGGTGCGCATCTCGGGCGAGGTGCGCGACCTCGCGCGCCGCGCCGCCGCCCACCTCGTCGTGCGCGTCGACTCGGCGGTCGCCGACGACGAGCTCCACGCCGCCCTGCAGGACGACCGCATCGGCAAGGTCGTCGACGACGCGCTGCGGCCCGAGGGGCGCTACTCGGTCACGGCGACAATCGACGCGCTGGCGGGGGAGACGCCCCACCTCGCGCTCGACCTCGAGCTCGAGGACAACGCGCTCCTCTTCGAGGGCTTCCTCTCCGACGACGGCCGCCGCCACGGCCTGCCGGTGCGCGTCGAGTCGATCCGCGGCCGGATCGCCATCGGCATGGAGGAGTCCTCCTGGGAGCGCGTCACCGGTTTCACGCGCGGCGGCGCGCGCGTCGAGTCCTCGGCGAAGATCGTCCTCGACCGCGTCACCGGCACGGTCTCCGCGTTCGACGCGCGGGTCGACGAGGAGCTCATCGCCGCCGCCGTGAAGGAGCTCGGGCCGGAGGTCCGCGAGGTCGTCGACCTGCTCCGCCTGCGCGGGACGTTCGACGCCGTCGCGCGCTTCGACGTGCAGGACGAGCTCGAGCTCCAGATCGAGGCGCACCCCAAGGCGCTCACGGTCGAGCCGCAGCCCTTCCCCTATGCGCTCGTCTGCGACGGCGGCACGCTCGTCTTCGAGAAGGACCGCCTGCGCTTCGACGACGTGCGCGGCGGCGCCGGCGAGACCAACCTGCGGCTCCGGGGCTTCCTCGGCATCGTCGGCGACGCACCGCCGCTCGAGCTCGCCCTCGAGGCGCACGACGTCGCGCTCGACGCGAAGCTGCTCGCCGCGCTGCGCACGCTGCCCGACCCGCGCCTCGCGCAGGTCTTCGAGCAGCTCAAGCCCTCGGGCCGCGTCGACCTCCAGGTGCACTGGAAGCGGGCCGCGGCGGGCGCCCCGACCGAGCTCACGATCGAGGTCGCGCCGACCGACGTGCGCCTCGAGGGGCTCGGCGGGAAGCTCGTCATGACCGGCCTGCGCGGCGTCGTCGCGATCCACCACGTCGGCGACGGGCCGTGGGAACTGACGGCGTCGGGCACCGGCCTCTCCGCGCGCGCTCTCGGCGGCGGCGTCTCGCTCTCCGGCCGCATGACCGAGGGCGGGACGGCCGGCGCCGACGAGGCGCCCGCGTCGCTGCGCCTGGTCGGCCGGCGCCTGCGCATCGACGCCGAGGCGATCGCGGCCGCGCGGGCGCTCGCGCCCGACGTCGCCGAGCTCTTCTCGACCTACAAGCTGCGCGGCCGCGCCTCGGTCGACTGCGAGATCACGCGCCGCGCCGGCGCGATCGAGGCGCACGTCGACGTCGTCCCCGACGTCGCGCCGGTCGGCGCGACGACGACGGAGGGCGCCGACGCGGTCGCCGAGGGGCTCTGCGCCAATTCCCCGTGGATCGCGCTCCCGCTGCAGTGGACCAGCGGCGCGCTGCACGCCGACCTCGGCGCCGGCACCTTCCAGTTCGACCGCCTCGAAGGCCGCCTCGGCGGCGCGGCGATGCGCGCGAGCGGCGGCCTGTTCAAGGTCGACGAGGACGGCATCGACGTCGAGGTGGCGCTGTTCGCCGACGGCCTCACCTTCGCCGAGACCACCGAGCTCGTGCTCGGCCCCGTGCTCGGGCCGGAGAAGAGGACGGCGCTCGCCCCGTGGAGCCCGCTCGGCCGCACGCGCGTCGACGCCTACCGCGTGAGCTTCCACGTGCCGCGCGGCGCCGAGTTCGTCGACCGCCTCGACGTCGCCGGGACGGTCGACCTCGACGGCTGGACGCTCTACACGGGCGGCGCGCTGCGCGACCTGTCGGGGCGCGTCGCGATCTCGTCGCTGCACTACGAGCAGCACGGCCACGGCATCGACGACGTGCGCGCCGACGGGCGCCTCGAGGGGATCACGGTCGACCTCGGCGGGCTGCGCTTCTCCAACGTGACGAGCGACCTCCTGCTCGCCGACGGCCGCCTCACCGTGCCGTGGCTCGCCGGCGAGTTCGCGGGCGGCCGCCTGATGCGCGACCGCAACCGCCTCGGCATCGAGCTCAAGGGCGAGCTCCCGATCGACGGGCAGCTCGAGATCCTGTCGGCCGACGTGAGCCGGCTGCTCGGCGAGGAGACGCCGCGCATGCGGGGGCTCGCCGGCCGCGTCGACGCCGCGCTGCGCTTCCACTGCCGCGGCCGCTCGCTGCTGCGCGGCCACGGCCTGCCGAGCCTCGAGGCGGCCGGCCGCGTCGAGGTGCGCGACGCCAAGCTCTGGACCATCCCGCTCTTCGACAAGCTCTACTCGTCGGCCGTCCTCCCGCTCACCGGGTCGAGCCGCGAGGACTTCGACCTGGCCGACGGCGGCGGGTCGGGCAAGCCCGAGCCGCCGAAGTGGCAGCGCGGCCGCTTCGACTTCGCGCTGCAGGGCGTCTACGTCCGCCTCTCCGACGTCGAGTTCGAAGGGGAGCCGCTGGTGCTGCGCGGCGACGGGACGCTCGGCCCCGAGCAGCTCGAGATGCACTTCCACCCCGAGGTGAAGACCGGCACCGGCTGGCTGCGCGGACTGCCGATCGTCGGCCCGGTGATCGGCTTCGTGCTCTCCTCGATCGAGCACGAGCTCGGCGCGTTCCGCTTCGGCGGTCCGTACGGGAACCCGAAGGTCACGTGGGATCCCGTCACGTTCTCGACGTCCTCCGACGAGGCGCCGCGCTCGGAGCGTCCGCGCACCGTCGCCGAGCCGCCGCGGCCCAAGCCGGCCCGCTTCTGACGCGCACGCCCGCGGCTCTCGCACGCGCCGCGCACCGGTCCTTTGAACGCGTTCTTAATGCGGGGTCGGGCTACGTTCCCGCCGAGTCCCGAGGCAGCCGTCGCGCCCGCGACGGCGCGGAGGTCCCGGCATGGACGCCCTCCTCTTGTTGATCGCCGTGCTCTTCTTCGCCGCGTGCGAGTGGTTCGTCGCGCGGCTCAGCGACCGGCTGTGAGAGGCCTGCGATGAACGGCCTCTACGTCCTCGGCGCGCTCGTGGCGGTCGGGCTCTTCGTCTACCTCGGCGTCGCCCTCCTCAAGCCGGAGCGATTCGAGTGAACGGCTGGGGATGGCTCCAGATCGCGCTCTACGTCGTCGTCCTGATCGCGCTGGCGAAGCCGCTCGGCGGCTTCATGGCGCGCGTCTTCGAGGGGCGTCCGTGCGGACTCGACCGCGTCCTCGGGCCGCTCGAGCGCGGCATCTACCGGGTCTGCGGCGTCGACGCGGCGCGCGAGACCGGCTGGAAGGAATACGCGGGCGCGATGCTCGCGTTCAACCTCCTCTCGCTCCTGGTCGTCCACGCGATCCAGCGCCTGCAGGGGGTGCTGCCGTTCAATCCCGAACACCTCGGCGCCGTCTCGCCCGATTCGTCGTTCAACACCGCCGTCAGCTTCGCCACCAACACCAACTGGCAGGGCTACGGCGGCGAGACGACCATGAGTTACTTCACGCAGATGGTCGCGCTCACCGTCCAGAACTTCGTGTCGGCGGCGACCGGCATCGCGATCCTGGTCGCGCTGATCCGCGGCTTCGCGCGGAAGAGCGCGCAGGTCGTCGGCAACTTCTGGGTCGACCTGGTCCGCTCGACCCTCTACGTCCTGCTGCCGCTCTCGCTCGTCCTCGCGGTCGCGCTGGTCGGCCAGGGCGTCGTGCAGACGTTCGATCCGTACGCCCGCGCGCAGCTGCTGCAGCCGCTGAAGGACGCCGACGGCAAGCCGATCGTCGAGCAGACGATCGCGCTCGGGCCGGCGGCGAGCCAGGTCGCGATCAAGCAGCTCGGCACCAACGGCGGCGGCTTCTTCAACGTCAACTCGGCCCACCCCCTCGAGAATCCGACGCCGACGTCGAACTTCCTCGAGCTGCTCTCGATCCTCCTGATCCCGGCGGCGCTCTGCTTCACCTTCGGGCGCATGGTCCGCGCTCCGCGCCAGGGGCGGGCGCTCCTCGCGGCGATGGTGGTGATCTTCGTGCCGCTCGTCGTCTGCTGCGCCGTGGCCGAGCAGTCGGGCAACCCGCTCTTCGCGCGCCTCGGCGCCGACGCGCGCGCCGGCGCGCTGCAGTGCGGCGGGAACATGGAGGGCAAGGAGGTCCGCTTCGGCATCGCCAACTCGGCGCTCTGGGCGAGCGCGACCACGGCGGCGTCGAACGGCTCGGTCAACGCGATGCACGACTCGTTCACGCCGCTCGGCGGGCTCGTCCCGATGGTCCTGATGCAGCTCGGCGAGGTCGTCTTCGGCGGCGTCGGCTCGGGCCTTTACGGGATGCTCGCCTTCGCGATCGTCGCCGTCTTCGTCGCCGGCCTCATGGTCGGCCGCACGCCGGAATACCTCGGCAAGAAGATCGAGGCGTTCGAGATGAAGATGGCGTCGCTCGCCATCCTCGGGCCGTGCTTCGCGGTGCTGATCGGGACGGCGGTCGCAGTAGTAGCGGCGGCCGGCAAGGTGGGAGTCGCCAACCCCGGCGCGCACGGCTTCAGCGAGATCCTCTACGCCTTCAGCTCGGCCGGCAACAACAACGGCAGCGCCTTCGCCGGACTCTCCGCGAACACGCCGTTCTGGAACCTCGCGCTCGCCGTCGCGATGTTGATCGCGCGCTACGTCCCGGCCGTCACGATGCTCGCGATCGCCGGCTCGGTCGGCCGGAAGAACGTCGTGCCGGAGGGGCCCGGCACGCTGCCGACGCACGGTCCGCTCTTCGTCACGCTGCTGGTCGGCGTCGTACTGCTGGTGGGCGCGCTCACGTTCGTGCCCGGCCTGGCCCTCGGCCCGATCGTCGAGCACCTCCAGATGGCGCGTCGGTAGGACGCGCCCCCATGACCCCGCCCACCCGGTCCGATCGCCGCCGCGCCCGTCTCTTCGACGGCGCGCTGGTCCGTCGCGCCGCCGTCGATTCGATCAAGAAGCTCGATCCGCGCGAGCAGGTCCGCAACCCGGTGATGTTCGTCGTGCTCGTCGGCGCGCTCTTCACCAGCGGCCTCTTCGTCCAGGCGCTGGTCGGGACGGGCGAGGCGCCGCCGTCGTTCATCCTCGCCGTCTCCCTCTGGCTGTGGGTCACCGTCCTCTTCGCCAACTTCGCCGAGGCGATGGCGGAGGGGCGCGGCAAGGCGCAGGCGGAGTCGCTGCGCCGGGCGCGCCGCGACGTCGCCGCGAAGAAGCTCAAGGCGGGGACGCGCGCGTCGGGTTTCGACACGGTCAGCGCGCCGGCGCTCCGCAAGGGCGACGTCGTCCTGGTCGAGGCGGGCGACGTCGTCCCGTGCGACGGCGAGGTGGTCGAGGGGATCGCGTCGGTGGACGAGAGCGCGATCACCGGCGAGAGCGCCCCCGTGATCCGCGAGAGCGGCGGCGACCGCAGCGCCGTCACCGGCGGCACGCGCGTCCTCTCCGACTGGCTGGTCGTGAAGGTGTCGACCAATCCCGGCGACGCCTTCCTCGACCGCATGATCGCGCTGGTCGAGGGTGCCAAGCGCAAGAAGACGCCCAACGAGATCGCGCTCGACATCCTGCTCGCGGCGCTGACGATCGTCTTCCTGCTCGCGACGGTCACCCTCCTCCCGTTCTCGCTCTTCGCGGTGGGGGCGGCCGGCCACGCGGCGAACGCCGCGGTCCATGCCGAGCCGGTGACCATCACCGTGCTGGTCGCGCTGCTCGTCTGCCTGATCCCGACGACGATCGGCGGGCTGCTCTCCGCGATCGGCATCGCCGGCATGGACCGCATGATCCGCGCGAACGTGATCGCGACCTCGGGACGCGCGGTCGAGGCGGCCGGCGACGTGAACGTGCTGCTGCTCGACAAGACCGGCACGATCACGCTCGGCAACCGGCAGGCGACCGAGTTCGTGCCCGCCGACGGCGTCTCGCAGGCGGCGCTCGCCGATGCGGCGCAGCTCGCCTCGCTCGCCGACGAGACGCCGGAGGGGCGCAGCATCGTCGTGCTCGCCAAGGAGAAGCACGGCCTGCGCGAGCGGCGCATCCAGGAGCTCGGCGCGACCTTCGTCCCGTTCATGGCGCAGACGCGCATGAGCGGCGTCGACCTCCACGGCCGCAAGATCCGCAAGGGTTCCGTCGACGCGATCGAGCGCTTCGTCGCCGGGCAGAACGGCTCGCTGCCGGCGGTCGTCCGCGCGGCGGTCGACCGCATCGCGAAGTCGGGCGGCACGCCGCTCGTCGTCGCCGAGGGCGGAAAGGCGCTCGGCGTGGTCCATCTGAAGGACGTGGTGAAGGGCGGCATCAAGGAGCGCTTCGGCGAGCTGCGCGGCATGGGGATCAAGACGGTGATGATCACCGGCGACAATCCCGTGACCGCGGCGTCGATCGCGGCCGAGGCGGGCGTCGACGACTTCCTGGCGCTCGCGACGCCGGAGAAGAAGCTCGCGCTGATCCGCGAGTACCAGACCGGCGGCCGCCTGGTCGCGATGACCGGCGACGGCACCAACGACGCGCCGGCGCTCGCGCAGGCCGACGTCGCCGTCGCCATGAACACCGGCACGCAGGCGGCGCGCGAGGCCGGGAACATGGTCGACCTCGACAGCAATCCGACCAAGCTGATCGAGATCGTCGAGATCGGCAAGCAGATGCTGATGACGCGCGGCACCCTGACGACCTTCAGCATCGCCAACGACGTCGCCAAGTACTTCGCGATCATCCCGGCGGCGTTCGCGACGACCTATCCCGAGATGAAGATCCTGAACGTGATGGGGCTCGCGACGCCGCAGAGCGCGATCCTCTCGGCGGTCATCTTCAACGCGCTCATCATCGTCTTCCTGATCCCGCTCGCGCTGCGCGGCGTGAAGTACCGGCCGCTCGGCGCCGCGCGCATCCTGCGGCGGAACCTGCTGATCTACGGGCTCGGCGGCCTGATCGTCCCCTTCGTCGGCATCAAGATCGTCGACCTCGCGATGGTCGCGCTGCACCTGACGTGATCGGGAGGGATCCATGCTCCGCCAACTGCGACCCGCGTTCCTGATGCTCCTCGCGCTCACGCTCGTGACCGGCGGCCTCTATCCCGCGCTGGTCACGGGAATCGCGCGGCTGGCCTTCGCGAAGCAGGCCGGCGGCAGCCTGATCGTGCGCGACGGCGTCGTGGCCGGCTCGGAGCTGATCGGCCAGCGCTTCGACGATCCCGCCCTCTTCTGGGGCCGGCCGTCGGCGACGACTCCGGCGTGCAACGCAGGCGCTTCTTCGGGCTCGAACCTCGGTCCGCTCCATCCGGCGCTCGAGGACGCCGTGAAGCAGCGCATCGCGGCGCTGCGCGCCTCCGATCCGGGTCAGTCCGCGCCGATCCCGGTCGACCTCGTGACGACGTCGGGCAGCGGCCTCGACCCGCACGTCTCGCCGGCGGCCGCGCTCTGGCAGGTTTCGCGGGTCGCGCGCGTGCGCGGACTCGACGAGGCGAAGGTGAAGGCGCTGGTCGAGAAGCACGTCGAGGGGCGCGACCTCGGGATCCTGGGCGAGCCGCGCGTGAACGTGCTCGCGCTCAATCTCGCACTGCTGGAGATCGACCGATGAAGCGGATCGCGTCGTCCCACCTCTTTGTCGCGGTCGGACTCCTCGGCGCGAGCGCCGTCGCGTCCGCCCAGTCCGAGGGGGCGCCGGAGTCGGAGCGGCGCGCGCTGCCGCCGCCGTTCGCGTCGCCGCCACTGCCGAGCGGCGAGTACCAGGGCTACCCGCTGGTCGGCGTGCCGCCCGCTCCCGTCGATTCGCCCTTCATGAGCTGGCTGCACGGCACCTCGTTCGGCGACCTGCTCGAGCGCAACCGCATCCAGGCGTACGGCTGGCTCAACGCCTCGATGAACGTGAGCCAGGCGCACGACTCGAACGCGCCCACCTCGTACTGGATCGCGGCCAACCGGCCGATGTTGAACCAGGCGCTGCTGCGCGTCGAGCGGCAGGTCGACTCGGCGCAGACCGACCACGTCGACTGGGGCTTCCGCTCGACGCTGCTCTACGGCTCCGACTACCGCTTCATGACGGCGGGCGGCTGGTTCAGCGACCAGCTGCTCCGGCACAACAACCTCTACGGATTCGACGCGACCGAGCAGTATCTCGACGTCTACACGCCCGACTTCGGCGAGGGGACGATCGTCCGCGTCGGCCGCTGGATCGCCTGTCCCGACATCGAGACGCAGTTTGCGCCCGACAACTTCATGGGCACGCACTCGCTCCTCTTCACGTTCGACACCTACACGCAGACCGGGCTGATGGTCACGACGATGCTCGACAAGCAATGGTCGGTGCAGGCCGGCATCCATGCCGGCACCGACATGGCGCCATGGTACGAGGGCGCGGTGCCGACCGGGATGGCGGGCGTGCGCTGGGTGTCCCTCGACAACGGCGACTCCGTGTACCTGGTCCTCAATGCGATCAACAACGCGAAGTTCCAGCGCTTCACGGTGGACGGCCAGCCGGCGGGCCACGACAACTACAACTACCTGGTCGGCACCTGGCAGCACAAGATCGACGAGACCTTGCAGACGCGCACCGAGTCCTACTTCATGTGGCAGCGCGACGCCGTGGTCGGCGGCACGCCGAGCCTCGGGCCGACGCGCTACTACGGCGGCGGCGGCGGACTCGGCGCCGACATCCCCGGCACGACGCTCACGTACGGCGCGGTGAACTACACGGTCCTGCAGACCTCGGACCGGGACTACGTCACGCTGCGCAACGAGGTGTGGCGCGACGAGGACGGCGCGCGCTCCGGCTTCGCCGGCACCTACACGAGCCACGCGATCGGCCTGACCCACAACTTCTCGCCCTGGTTCCAGGTGCGTCCGGAGGTCGGGTACTACCGCAACTGGAACCGGCCCGCGTTTGACCTCGGGCGCCGGCGCGGCATCGTGCTCGCCGGGTTCGACGTCACCCTGCGATTCTGAGCGAGGGGCCGTGGCGGAGCACGACGAAACGACGCGTCCCGCTCCCGAGCGGCTGCTCGCGGAGGCGAACGCGGCGGAGCCGGGGGCGCAGCGCGGCCGGCTCAAGATCCTGGTCGGCGCCGCGCCGGGCGTCGGCAAGACCTACAAGATGCTCGAGATGGCGCGCGCCCGCATGGTGGAGGGCGTCGACGTCGTCGCGGGCGTGGTGCTCACGCACGGCCGGGCCGAGACCGAGGCGCTGCGACGCGGCATCCCCGAGCTCCCGCACGTGTCGCGCGAACACCGCGGGATCGCCCTCGAGGAGTTCGACCTCGACGCCGCACTCGCGCGCCATCCCGCGCTGCTCCTCCTCGACGAGCTCGCCCACAGCAACGCGCCCGGCTCGCGCCACCTGAAGCGCTGGCAGGACGTCCAGGAGCTGCTCGAGGCCGGCATCGACGTCTGCACCACGCTCAACGTCCAGCACGTCGAGAGCGTGCACGACGTGGTCGAGCGGCTGACCGGCGTGCCGGTGCGCGAGCGCGTGCCCGACGAATTCATCGACGGCGCCGACGAGGTCGAGCTGGTCGACCTGCCGATCGACGAGCTGCTCGAGCGGCTGCGCGCCGGCAAGGTCTACCTGGGCGACCAGGCGGCGCGCGCCGAGCAGAACTTCTTCAAGCCCGCCACGCTCTCGGGCCTGCGCGAGCTCTCGCTGCGCCTCGTCGCCGACCGCGTGCGCGCGAAGTCGCCGGCGACGGCGCGCGCGGCGACCGGCCGCCTGCTGGTGGCCGTGAGCCCGAGCCCCTTCTCGGCGCGCCTGCTGCGGTCGGCACGCCGCCTGGCCGAGAGCCTCAACGTCGAGTGGCTCGCGCTGCACGTGGTCGCCTCCGAGGGGCTCGTCCTCTCCGACGCCGAGCGGCGCCGCCTCGGCAACCACCTGCGCCTCGCCGAGCAGCTCGGCGCCGAGGTCCACACGGGGACCGGCCGCGACGCCGTCGGCGAACTGCTCACGTTCGCGCGGCGCCACGACGTCCGGCACGTCGTCGTCGGCAAGCCGCTCGCGCGCGGTTTCTTGGGCCGGCCGGGATCGAGTTTCGTCGCCGAGCTGGTGCGCCGCAGTGGGGAGATCGACGTCTTCGTGGTGAACGGCGAGGAGCCGGTCGAGGAGTCCGAGCCGGGTCCTACCGCCGAACGCACCGACGGCGTCGGCTACCTGCTCGCGCTCGCCGCGGTCGGCGTCGCGACCGCGCTCGCCTGCGTCGCGCGCGACCACCTCGCGCCGGTCAACCTGAGCATGATCTACCTGCTCACGGTGGTCGGCGTGTCGCTGCGCGGCCGGCGCGGGCCGACGCTCGCCGCCTCGCTCATCGGCGTCGCGGCCTTCGACTTCTTCTGCGTCCCGCCCTACCTGTCGTTCACGGTCGGCGACTCGGAGTACGTGCTGACCTTCGTCGCGATGCTGCTGGTCGGGCTCGTGGTCAGCCTGCAGAGCGCGCGGCTGCGCGCGCTCGTCGACGCGACGCTGCGGCGCGCGGAGTCGTCGGCGGCGCTCCATCGCCTGAGCGGCGACCTGGCGGCGACGCGCGGCAGCGCGCCGATCGTCGCGGCGGCGCGCCGCCGCTGCCGCGACATCCTGGGCGTGCCCGTCCGCGTGCTGCTCCCTCGCCCGGACGGCGGGGACGAACTCGACGAGGCGGCTCCCGAGGCGGACGGCGCCCCGCTCTCCTCGGACGAGCTCGCCGTCGCGCGCTGGGTGTTCGAGCACGGCGAGCCGGCGGGCGCGGGCACGCACACGCTGCCCGGCGCGCACGGCCTCCACGTGCCGCTCGCGGGCGCGCGCGGGCGCGTCGGCGTGCTCGTCTGCGAGGGCTACGTCGCGGCGCGCTTCCACGACCCGGACGAGCGGCGCCTGGTCGAATCGCTCGCCCGTCTGATCGGGCTGGCACTCGAGGGCGAGCGGCTGGGCGAAGAGGCGCAGGAGGCGGCCGTCGCGATCCGCTCCGAGCAGCTGAAGAGCGCGCTGCTCTCCTCCGTCTCGCACGACCTGCGCACGCCGCTGCAGGTGATCACCGGCGCCGCGACGGCGCTCGCCGAGTCGCAGGCGCTGCTCGACCCGATGACGCGCGCCGAGCTCGCGAACGGCATCGCCGAGGAGGCGGAGAACCTGAACCGCGTCGTCACCAACCTGCTCGACGTGTCGCGCCTGGAGAGCGGGAGCGTGAAGCTCGACACCCTGCCGCACTCGGTCGAGGACCTGTTCGGGACGGCGCTGCAGGCGATGGAGCGCCGCCTCGCCGGCCATCCGACCACGTCGCAGGTCAGCCCCGACTGCCCGCCCGTCTCGGTCGACCCGGTCGTGTTCCAGTCCGCGCTCGTGAACCTGCTCGACAACGCCGTGAAGTACACGCCGGCCGGCAGCCCGATCGAGCTGCTCGCGCGGCGCGGCCCGCCGGCGGCGGCGGACAGCGCGGGCGCGCCGCGGCCCGCGCCGCACGGGACGGTCGAGATCGTCGTCGCCGACCGCGGGCCCGGCCTCGCTCCGGGCGAGACGGAGCGCGTCTTCGAGAAGTTCGTGCGCGGGGCCGCGCACGGCGCGCGGCGCGGCGTCGGGCTCGGGCTCACGATCGCGCGCCGCATCGTCGAGGCGCACGGCGGTACGATCCGCGCCCGCGCGCGCGCCGGCGGCGGCGCGGAGTTCGTGATCACGCTGCCGGCCGCGCCCCCGGAGCCGGAGCGCTAACGGACGACGCGGCGACGCGCCGCGCTTCCGAAGTCACGATGGTCGACCCGAAGACGAAGATCCTCGTCGTCGAGGACGAGCCGCCGATCCGCAGCTTCCTGCGCACCACGCTCGCGGCGCACGGGTTCGCCGTCGTCGAGGCGGGGACGGCGCGCGAGGCGGCGGTGCTCGCCGCGTCGCACCACCCCGACGTGCTGCTGATCGACCTCGGCCTGCCCGACCGCGACGGGATCGAACTGATCCGCAGCCTGCGTGAATGGTGCCGCGCCCCGATCCTGATCGTCTCCGCGCGCGGTCGCGAAGAGGAGAAGGTGAAGGGGCTCGACGCCGGCGCCGACGACTACCTCACCAAGCCGTTCGGCGTCCCCGAGCTGCTCGCGCGCGTCCGCGCCTCGCTGCGCCGCGAGCAGATCGCGGCGACGCACGGCGACGGCCTCCACCTGCATTGCGGCGACCTCTCGATGGACACGGCCGAGCACCGCGCGCGGCTCGCCGGCGCCGAGCTCAAGCTCACGCCCATCGAGTGGAAGCTGCTCGCGGTCCTGATGCGCCACGCCGGCCGGCTGGTCACGCACGACTTCCTGCTGCGCGAGGTGTGGGGGCCGACGGTCACCGAGGACGCCAACTACCTGCGCGTCTACATCCACCACCTGCGCCGCAAGATCGAGCGCGACCCGGCCCACCCGGCCCGCCTGATCACCGAGCTCGGCGTCGGCTACCGCCTCCTCGCGGAGTGACCCGCTGCGCCGCGCGACCTTGCGCGCGACCGCGCGACCCACTGAGAGTTGCGCCGCGAGCGGGTAGTGTCGATCGACCACGTTTGCGGGGGGCCCCTTGATCCACGTCGTGATCCTCGCCGGCGGCTCGGGCACGCGCTTCTGGCCCAAGAGCCGCGGCTCGCTGCCCAAGCAGTTCCTGAGCTTCGGCGGCCGCGAGCCGCTGCTGGTCGAGACGGCCGAGCGCATGCGCCTCGTCGCGCCGCCCGAGCGGACGTGGGTCGTCACGGCGGAGGCGCACGTGAAGCGCGTGCGCAAGCTCCTGCCCGGGCTGCCGGCCGAGCAGGTGGTGGGGGAGCCGGCGGCGCGCGACACGGCGCCGGCCGTGGCGCTCGCGGCGCTGCGCATCGCGCGGCGCGAGCCCGACGCCACGCTGCTCGTCTGCCCGGCGGACCACCGCATCGAGCCGGCGGCGCGCCTCGCCGCCGCGATCCGCGCCGCCGAAGAGGTCGTGACGCGGGAACCTCATCGGATCGTCGTCTTCGGGATCGCGCCGACCGAGCCGTCCACCGGCTACGGCTACGTCGAGTTCGGCGCCCCGCTCGGGACGTTCCAGTCGCTCGCCGCGCACGACGTGAAGGCGTTCCACGAGAAGCCCGACGCGGCGCGCGCGCGCGAATACGTCGCCGGCGGCCGCCACTGGTGGAACGCGGGGATCGCCTGCCTGCGCGCGACGGCGCTGCGCGAGGAGATCGCGCTCCAGATGCCGGCGCTCGCGGCGGGCCTCGCGGAGCTCGAGAAGTGCGCCGACGAGCGGCGCTTCGCCGCCGAGCTCGCGCGCCTCTTCCCGACCTTCGAGAAGCGCTCGCTCGACCACGGCGTGCTGGAGCGGGCGCGCGCGCGCGGCGTGATCCGCCTCGACCTCTCCTGGGACGACGTCGGCTCGTTCCCGGCGCTGGCGCGCACGCGCACGCCCGACGCGAACGGCAACGTCGTGTTGGGCGACGCGATCGCGCTCGATGCGTCGCGCAACATCGTCGACGCGGGCGACGGGCTGGTCGCGCTGATCGGCGTCGACGACGTGATCGTCGTGCACACCGGCGACGTCACGCTGGTCTGCCGGCGCGACCGCGCCGAGGAGATCAAGCGGGCGATCGAACAGGCGCGCGCGCGCAAGCTCGACCGCTTCCTCTGAGAGCCGAGCCCGGCAGGGGGGCTCAGTCCTTGGCCGGCTCCTTCGGCGCGACGTCCTTCGGGGCGGCGTCGTCGAAGAGGCGCAGCGCGCCCTCGACCTCGGCCTCGTCGAGCAGCGTCCGGCGCGCGGTCGGGCGCCTCTGCGCCGAAGAGTCGACCTTGACCGGCACCGCGTCGCCCTTCCAGATCTCGTGGTGGCCGAAGAGCGAGTCGATGCCGCCCGGATCGCCCGGCGGCAGAGGAGGATCGGGGACGGCGGCAGGCGCAGGGGCCGGCACGGCCGCGGCCGCCGGAACGGCGGCGGCCGCCGGAGCGGCGACGGGCGCCGGAGCGGCGACGGGCGCCGCGGCCGGAGTCGGAGCCGGAGCCGGAGCCGAGGCGGCAGTCGGGACGGCCGTGCGCGCAGCGGCGTCGGCCGCCCCTTGCGGTCGCAGCGCGGGGGTCGACGGCATCGCGAAGGCCGCGGTGACCGGCGGTTGCGGTCGCAGTGCGGGGGTCGTCGGCATCGCGACGGCGGCCGTGGCGGGCGTCTGCGGCCGCAGCGCCGGTGCCGTCGGCATCGCGACGGCCGCAGTGGCCGGCGGTGCCGTCGCGCCCGGCTTCGCGGCCGGCGCCGCGCGCTTCGGCGCGTGCGACTCGGAGAAGATGCGCGAGAGCATCGAATCGAATTTGCCGTGGAAGTCGTCGGCCGGCGGAGTGGTCGGGACGACGGGCGCTTCGTCCTGGATCGGCAGGTCGACGACGATGCGCGCGCCGCCGCCCTCGAGCGTCTCGATCTGCAGGTCGCCCTGGTGGTCGCGCACGATCGCGACCGCGACCGGGAGGTCGATCGAGCGCTCGCGCGCGAGCGTCGCGATCTCGACGTTGTGGTCGAGCAGACGCTGCGCGATCTCCTCCAGGCCGGCGCAACCGGGGAAGTCGACGTGGACGCGCAGCCGGCCGGTGTCGGCGAGGGTGCGCACGCGCACCTCGTGGGGGCCGTGCTCGCTCGCGAGGACGCCGCGCACGAAGCCGAGCACGCTGAGGAAGACCTGGCGCAGGCGCGCCGGGTCGGCGACGGTGAACGGGATGCCGGAGTGCGGCTCGAACTTGCAGGTGATGTCGCGCGCCCGCATCGACTCGGCCTGCAGCGCGACGGCGGTCTCGACGAGGTCGTTCACGTCGACGACCGTGTACTGGCGCCGCCACGACTGCGTGAACTCGACCACCTGGCGCATGCGGTTGCGGAGCGTGCCGATCTCGCGGCGCAGGCCCTCGCGCGCGCCGTGCAGCGTGGCGGGGTCGGGCCGGCCGGTCGCGATGATGTCGGTGAAGCCGGCGATCGCGGTGAGCGGCCCGGCCATGCCGTGCGCGAGGCTGCGCGCGACGCGCGACATGGTGGCGACGGCGTCGATCTCGGCCAGCTCGCCCTGGTGCTGGTCGAGCAGCTTGCGGGCGCGGTTGAGCTCCTCGTTGCGGCGCGCGACCACCTGGAACTTGCGCAGGTTGCGCAGCACGCCGGCCGCGAAGCCGACGAAGACCTCGAGCAGCGCGTGGCGGTCGCCCTCGCCAACCTCGCCCGCGTCCGCCAGCGGCGCGATCGAGAGCTGCGGGTTGCAGAGCATCATCACGCCGGCCGGCTTGCCGTCGACGACGAGCGGCGCCGCGACGATCCGCTCGGGGCAGTCGGGCGGACGCATCATCGAGATGCCGAGCGCGGCGAGGTCGGTCCCCTCCTCGACCTCGATCACGGACTGCGCCGCCACGACGCGCCGCGCGATCTCGTCCTCGAAGGCGAGGTGGAGCGGGTCGGGGGCCTGCGCGGAGGAGGGGAAGACCGCCTCGCGCTCGAGCGGGCGGCCGTCGGCCCGGATGCGCCACATCACGCCGCGCGTCGCCGCCAGCGCGTCGATGACGCACTGGAGGATCTTGGGCAGCGAGGAGGTCGACTCCTCGTCGAGCTCGAGCTCGCCCGACGCCTGCAGGACGCTGCGCGCCTGCGCGAGGCTCGCCTCGAGGCGCGACGAGCGGTCGCGTCCGGCGACGACCGCGTGCACGAGGTTCTCGACCTGGCACGACTTGCGCCACAGGTAGGCGACGAAGAGGAAGACGAGCACGAGCAGCTCGGCCACCAGCGTCTGCGCCGGGAAGTTCGGGCCGAAGCGAAGAACGACGGCGTGCTGGACGGAGGGCCAGAGCATCGCGAAGCCGGCCGCGAGCACGAAGATCACCAGCGAGCCGACCACGCGGATCTCGCGGTTGGGGGCGTGCACCAGGCGGTCGAGTCGTTTCGGTGCGCTCATCACGGAGCATCCTCGTCCGACAGGCCGATCGAGAAGCAGTTGCGGCCGCGGCGCTTCGATTCGTAGAGGGCGCGGTCGCAGCGTCCGATCGCGGCCTCGGAGTCGTCGCGCGGGCTCACCGCGCAGACGCCGATCGAGATGGTGGGCGGGCGGCCGCGCCACTGGGTGACGTGCTCGCGCCCGAACTTCTCGACGTCGGCGCGCAGCCGCTCGGCGAGCACGACGGCGTTCTCGACCGGCGTGTCGGGCAGCACGACCATGAACTCCTCGCCGCCGAAGCGGCCGACCACGTCGGTCGAGCGCGCGGCCTGCGTGACGATGCGCGCGAGCACGCGCAGCACGTCGTCGCCGGCGAGGTGGCCGCAGGTGTCGTTGAACGCCTTGAAGTTGTCGACGTCGATCAGCAGCAGGGATAGCGGCGAACCGTTGCGGCGCGTGCGGCGGATCTCCTTCTCGAGCAGGCGCATCGCCAGGCGGCGGTTGTAGATGCCGGTCAGGAAGTCGTGCTCGGCCTCCTCGCGGTAGGCGTCGATGCGCTGCACGTAGCCGTCGGAGGCGAGCGCGAAGCCGACCGCGTCGACGCGCACCTGCAGGGCGAGGCGCCCGCGCAGCCGCAGCCGCCCGCCGTCGTCGACGAGCAGGAGCAGCGGCGCCGCCTCGCCGCCGCAGCGCGGGGCGAAGGCGAGGAGCGAGCGCGGGCCGGCGTCGGCGCGCACGCGCACCGCGTCGAGCAGGCGCGCGCCCGGCCGGCCCGGCCGGATGCGCCGCCCGGCGCGCGCCGTGTTCGCGCGCAGCCGCGCCGCCTCCGCGATCGGGAGGGAGAGGTGCTCGCCGCCCCCGGACGGACCGTGCGCCGCCGCGACGATGCTGGAGCTCCCCTCGTGCCGCAGCAGGACCCACGCGCGCGCGGCGCCGGTCGAGCGCAGCACGGCATCGACGAGGCGATGCGCTGCCGACGGCGCGTCGACGCACGCGCCGGCGTCGCGCGCGGCGAGGGCCGCCGCGACGAGCGCGTCGCTTCCGTCCACGTCCGAAGGTCCGCGCCGCGCCGGAGCGCGTGCGGTCAGCTCGAGGGTGCGCGCCATTTTTTCCGTGAGGGCTCCGCGCGAGGTTCCGGAAGAGTGATCGGCACGCGGGGCCCCCCGAGTCGCGCGAACCTTTTTCCGGGGTGCCGACCTATCATGGGTCGGTTGCCGAGCGCGCAACGCCCCGACGCATGACCCGAACCCCCGTCGACCTCCTGATCGTCCACGCCGACGAGATCGCGACGCCCGCGGGCCCGGGGCCGCGGCGCGGTCGCCAGATGGACGAGCTGCGCGTCGTTGCGGATGGCGCGCTCGCCGTGCGCGACGGGCGCATCGTCGCGCTCGGCCCCACCGCGGAACTCGAGGCGAGCTTCGCGGCGGAGCGCACGCACGACGCGCGCGGCTGCTTCGTCGTGCCCGGCTTCGTCGACGCCCACACCCATCCCGTCTTCGTCGGGACGCGCGAGCACGAGTTCGACCTGCGCCTGCGCGGCGTCGGTTACGAGGAGATCACGCGGCGCGGCGGCGGGATCTTCCGCTCCGTCGCCGACCTGCGCGCCGCCGACGACGCGACGCTCGCGGCGAGCGTGCGCGGCCACCTGCGCCGCTTCCTCGCGGCGGGGACGACGACCGTCGAGTGCAAGAGCGGCTACGGGCTCACCTGGCACGACGAGCACCGCTCGCTCGAGCTGCTGCGCCGCGAGGCCGACGCGCCGGAGCTGCGGCCGCTGCGCGTCGTGCCGACGTTCCTCGGGGCGCACCAGTGCCCGAAGGAGTTCCGCGACCGGCGCGGCGACTACGTGCGCGCGCTCACGCGCGAGATGATCCCGGCCGTCGCGCGCGGCGGCCTCGCCCGCTTCTGCGACGTCTTCTGCGACGAGGGCGCCTTCGACGTCGCGGAGTCGCGCGAGGTGCTCGCGGCGGCGCGCGACCACGGGCTCGGGCTGCGTGTGCACGCCGACGAGCTCGCGCCGTCGGGCGGCGCGCGGCTCGCCGCCGAACTCGGCGCGGCCAGCGCCGACCACCTCGTGCACGTCGACGACGCGGGGCTCGCGGCGATGGCCGCGGCCGGCGTCGCGCCGGTCCTGCTGCCGGGGACGGTTTTCTCGCTCGGCCTCAGGCGGGCGCCGCCGGCGCGGGCGATGGTCGAGCGCGGGCTCGCGGTCGCGATCGCGAGCGACTTCAATCCGGGAACCTCCTGCCTCTGGTCGCCGCTCCTCGTGATCGCGCTCGCCTGCCAGGTGCTGCGTCTCACGATCGCCGAGGCGCTCACGGCGGCGACGGCGAACGCCGCCGCGTCGCTCGGGCTCGGCGCGGAGTGCGGCGCGCTCCTGCCGGGGATGAGCGCCGACGCCGTCCTGATCCGGGGCGGCAGTCACCACCTGCTGGGCTACCGCGTAAGCGAGGGGCCGATCGAGCGGGTGCTCGCGCGCGGCAAGATGGTCGAGCCGCGCGCGCTCGCGCCCTGAACGCCCCGCACGAGGACCCCCCACGGAATGGACGCCGACCCGCTGCGTGAGATCGTCGAGTGCGTGCCCAACTTCAGCGAGGGGCGCCAGCCGGAGGTGGTCGACGCGATCGTCGCCGCCGCGACGGGCGCCGGCGCCGTCAAGGTGCTCGACCGCGAGATGGACGCGAACCACCACCGCGCCGTGGTCACCTTCGCCGGCCCGATCCGCGAGGTCGAGCGCGCCGCCTTCGCCGCCGTCGCCGCCGCGCGCGAGCGCATCGACCTGAACCGCCACCAGGGCGAGCACCCGCGCATGGGGGCGACCGACGTGCTGCCGTTCGTGCCGGTGCGCGGCGTTTCGATGGAGGCGTGCGTCGCGCTCGCGCGGCGCGTCGGCCGACGCATCGGCGAGGAGCTCGCGATCCCGGTCTTCTTCTACGAGGAGGCGGCGACGCGTCCGGAGCGGCGCAACCTCGCCGACGTGCGCGCCGGCGAGTTCGAGGGGCTGCGCGAGAAGATCGGGACCGACCCGGCGCGCGCGCCCGACTTCGGCCCGCCGCACATCCACCCGACCGCCGGGGCGACCGCGGTGGGGGCGCGCTTCTTCCTGGTCGCCTACAACGTGAACCTCGCCTGCGACGACGTGAAGCTCGCGAAGGCCATCGCGAAGAAGATCCGCGAGCGCGACGGCGGGCTCAAGTGCGTGAAGGCGCTGGGCTTCTTCCTCGAGGACCGCAAGCTCGCGCAGGTCTCGATGAACCTCACCAACTACCAGGTGACCTCGATCGAGCGCGTCTACGCCGAGATCGAGGGACTCGCGCGCGCGGCCGGCGTCGAGATCCGGGAGAGCGAGCTGGTCGGGCTCGCGCCGCGGGCGGCGCTGCCCGACGGCGTGCCGGCGCGCGTGAAGCTCAACGGGTTCGACCCGAAGAAGCAGATCCTGGAGGAGCTCCTGTGAGCGGGGCGGCGCGGATGCGCGCGCTGCTCGCGACGATCACGCTGGGCGCGCTCGCGGCCCCGGCGCGGCCGCAGTCGGCGAGCCTCGCGCCCGGCGACAAGCTGTGCGGCGTCTGCAAGACGACCGGGCGCGTGCCCTACGAGGTCCCGAAGGTCGTGCTCGAGCTCGAGAAGGGCTGCCTCGAGTGCAGCGAGGTCTCCGACAACAAGGCGATCAACTGGGGGCTCGACTTCGCGCCGTGCCCGAAGTGCCTCTGCCCGTCGCTGCACGGCAAGGCGAAGGCGGAGTGGGACGCGAAGGTGGCGGCGCGGCGCGACTGGCTCAAGGCGCAGCGCGAGATCGACGCCTTCCTGAACGACCCGAAGGACCTCCGCCTGATGCACGTCAAGACGGAGCACTTCGACCTCGCCTGGTCGATCCCGAAGATCAAGATCGGGAACGTGGTCCTCGACCAGCACCACGCGACCCACCTCTACGCGCAGCGGCTCGAGGAGGCGTACCAGACCTTCCTCGACCAGTTCGGCTTCAAGCACGAGGCCGAGCAGAACGGCGTGCGCCACCAGGTGATGGTCTTCGAGCAGCTCCGCCACGCCAACAAGGCCGAGCCGAAGTACACCGGCATGGGCGGCCAGGGGACGACCAACGGCGTGAAGCTGGTGGGGGTGAAGTCGGTCTTCGTCACCCACTGGAACAAGACGGTCAACCCCGACGACGAGGCGTTCCACGAGTACCTCGTGCACAACGTCTGCCACCTCTTCCTCGCCTCGAACTACAACATGTTCTGGCTGGCGCGGAAGCACGGCTGGATCGACGAGGGGCTGTCCCACTACTTCACCGACAAGCGCTTCGGGCAGGTGCGCACCCACTGCTACCAGGAGCAGGACGAGGCGAAGCAGTGGATCCTCGGTGCGTGGCGGCCGGAGGTGCGCAAGCGCGTCGCCGTCGACAAGATCCCCGCCTTCGCCGAGGTGGTGGTGAAGCACGCCGAGGCGCTCACCGCCGAGGAGCACATGTTCGTCTGGTCGTGGGTGCAGTACCTGGACGACGCCTTCGACCACGCGAAGTTCGTGCAGCTGGTGCGCGGCCTCAAGGAGCAGCGACCGCTGCGCGACGTCCTGCAGGAGGCGTACGGCGTCTCGATGTTCCAGCTCCTCGAGAACTGGAAGAAGTACGTGCTCGAGACCTACCCGCCGCGCTGAGCGCGGCGTCGACCCGGGTCGTCGAGAACTACCCGCAGAAGTGGCCGGTTTCCCCGGGCGGGCCCGGGGTGCGCGGCGTCCGCGACTGCGCTCCGGACGTCGGGCGCCGATAGGTGCCACTAGAGGGAACGGCACACCTCGTTCTCGACAGTGGAAGGGGCACCGCATCGGTCGGTAGGGGAATGGTCCGAGGGGGCGGGCGGTCGGAGCGGCCTTGGCAGGGGCGTCCGGTGCCGCCGCCCGCCCTCGCTTCGCGCGCCGCGGTCACGAACGCGGAGAGACATTCGACGAGGGGCGGTCCCGGGCGACCTCGTGTCCTTCCTGGCTGGATCCCACCAAAGCTCTCTCAGGCAGGCCTTCGCACGTTCCGGTTCTCGATCGCTTCGGTCCGAGGACCGCCCCGTTCTCCGCCTCCCGCGTCCGCGCGTTTCGCCGGCGCGCCGCCGAACTGCTCGGCGAGCCGGAACTTCTGCACCTTCCCGCTCGCCGTCATCGGGAAGGCGTCGACCACGAAGATGCGCGCCGGCACCTTCACGCCGGAGACGCGCTCGCGCAGGAAGTCGCGCAGCGCCGCCTCGTCCGCCGCGGCGCCCTCCTTCAGCAGGACCGCGGCGCGCACGTCCTCGCCGAGCCGCTCGTCGGGGACGCCGAAGACGGCAGCGTCGCGCACCGACGGGTGGCGCCGCAGCGCCTCCTCGACCTCGGCCGGATAGACGTTCTCCCCGCCGCGGATCACCATCTCCTTCAGGCGGCCGACGATGCGGAGGTAATCGTCCGCGCCGTGGACGGCGAGGTCGCCGGTGCGCAGCCAGCCGTCGGGCAGGAGCACCTGCGCGGTCGCCTCGGGCTGCTCGAAGTAGCCCTTCATCACGCAGTGGCCGCGCACCCACAGCTCGCCGCGCTCGCCGCGCGCGACCTCGCGCAGCTTCGCGGGATCGACGACGCGCACCTCGGTCTCCGCCATCGGCTTCCCGACCGTCGTCGCGCGCCGCTCGATCGTGTCGTCGGGGTCGTTGATCGAGACGCCGGGCGAGCACTCGGTGAGCCCGTAGGCGGCGACCATCTGGGGCAGGTGGAGTTCGTCGACGAGGCGGCGCACCAGCTGCTCGGGACAGGGCGCTCCGCCCATGATCCCGGTGCGCAGCGAGGCGAGGTTCCGGGGGCGGCGCTCCTGCTCCTCGACCAGCATGCGGAAGTGGGTCGGCACGCCGTAGAGGATGGCGCAGCGCTCCGCCTCGACGAGGTCGAGCGCCGCCGCGGCGTCGAAGCGGTCGATGCCGCAGAGCGTCACCGCCGACGCGAACGCGCCGAGCGTCCCGACCACGCAGCCGAAGCAGTGGAAGAGCGGGAGCGTCAGCGCGAGCCGCTCGCCCGGCCGGTAGTCGAGCTTGGTGCCGATGCCCCAGGCGTTGTTCACGAGGTTGCGATGGCTCAGCATCACGCCCTTGGGGAAGCCGGTCGTGCCCGACGTGTACTGCATGTTGATGACGTCGTCGGGAGCGAGCGCCGCCTCGCCGCGGCGCAGCGCCGCGGCGTCGACGCGCGCGCCGGCCGCGAGGAACGCGGGCCAGGCGAGCGCCGGCGCCGCGACGGGCGCCGCGCCGGCGCGCGCGAGCTCGACCTCGAAGCGCAGCTCGGGCAGGCGGGCGCGCACCTGCGCGAGTGCCGCGGCGCGCGGGTTGGCGTCGCCGCCGGCGTCGCGCACCACGCCGCACGAGCGCGACTGGCGCAGCAGGTACTCGATCTCCGGCGGCTTGAGCGCCGTGTTGGCGGTGACGAGCACCGCTCCGAGGCGGGCGAGCGCGAGCTGGACGACGATCCATTCGGGCGAGTTCTCGGCCCAGAGCGTGACGCGGTCGCCGCGGCCGACGCCCGCCGCCGCGAAGGCGCGCGCCGCTTCGAGCGACTCCTGGTCGAGCTGCGCGAAGGTCCGGCGGTGCGCGCGCGACGGCCAGGCGAGCGCTTCGGCGTCGGGGAACGCCGCCACGAGCCGCGCCAGGAGCTCGGGGATCGTGCAGTCGCGCGGACGTCGGAAGGAGCTCGCGCCCATCGTCCCCTCCGTTGCCGACCGCCGGCCGCGCTCCGGCTCACGCGCGCGCGGCGAAGACCTCCTCGAGCGAGAGGTCGCTCGCCAGCACGTCGTCGAGGCGGTCGACCAGCAGGCTCGACCACGTCTCGAAGCGGTCGCGCTCGCGGCGGCAGAGCTCGATCAGCTCGGCGCGCGGCACGAAGCGGCCGCTCATGAGCTCGGTCTCCCGGATCTTCACCTCGGCGCGGCGCGCGTCGGCCACGGCGACCAGCCCGAAGTGGACGGCGCCGACGTCGGTTGCGTCGTCGTTCAGGAAGCCGGCCGCGCGCAGCTCGACCGGGCCGGCGACGTCGAGCTCCTCGGCGAGCTCGCGGCGCAGCCCCTCGAGCAGCACGTCACCCGGCCGCTCGTCGTCGCGGTCGACGGGATTGACGTGGCCGCCGACGCCGATCGAGAGCTTGCCGTGCAGGCGCGCCTCGCCCTGCCGCTTGGTGCGCTCGAGCAGGAGGAGGGAGTCCCCCCGCGTCACCACCACGTAGGGGATGATCTGCTTCCAGGAGGAGTCCTGCTCGGCCTTGCGCCGCTCGACGAAGAAGGCGTGGCGGCGGATGCGCGCGAGGCGGTCGGCGGCGGCGGCGCGGTCGCGCGCCGCGGCGACGAAGCCCTGCGGGAAGGACAGGTCGAACAGCCGGGCGCGCTCGACGACGAGGACGAATTCCATGCGGGCGGGGTCCCGATGGGGCGGAAGGCGGGGGAGTCTACCGCCACCGCGCGCTCACGCGCTCGAACTCTGCGGCGCGCGCTCCGGGATCGGTTCTCAGGACTTCGTGCGCTCGACCGCGGGCGCCTCGCGCCAGCCGACGCCCTCCTCGACGACGATCGTCTTGTCGAGCGGGACGTCGGTGAAGCGGTCGGTCTTGCCGGTGGTCGGCCAGTGGACCTCGAGCTCGACGAGGCGCTTGGCCTGGCCGAGCCCCATCTCCTCCTGGAGGCTGTTGCCGCCGAAGCTCGAGTTGCAGCCGACGAAGGCGAAGACGTTGCGCGCGCCGGCCGGCTCCTCGATGTTCGCGCGGATGCGGACGCCGTGGCCGAAGCGGTTGGTCTGGTGGCCGACGATGCGGACGGTCAGCCAGTGGTTGCCGTGGCCGGGGTTCTCGAAGAGGGCGGTGGCGAAGGCGTCGTCCTTCACCGCGCCGCCGAGCTCCTCGATCATGTCCTGGTCGCCGTCGCCGTCGAGGTCGGCGAACGAGACGCCGTGCCCCTTCTGCAGGTTGCCGGTCCCGGTCGCCGTCGTGACGTCCTGGAAGCGCCGGCCGCCGTCGTTGCGGAACATCAGGTTGGGCCAGAGCGAGTTGTAGTCGGGGTCGCCGGTCGCGAGGTAGAGGTCGGGGTAGCCGTCGTTGTCGATGTCGCCGAAGTTGCAGCCCATCGGGAAGCACGGACGGTCGAGGCGGACGGCGCGCGTGACGTCGGTGAAGCGGCCCTTCCCGTCGCCCTGGTAGAGGCGCATCGTGTCGCTGCCGGTCGTGCCGTTGCGGTAGTAGGCGGTGATCTCGGCCTGGCGCGTGACGCCGCGGTAGTTCGCGACCCAGATGTCGAGGTTGCCGTCGTTGTTGTAGTCGAAGAACCACGACGCGAACGAGTCGAACGGCGAGTAGACGTTGAGCGGGATCGCGACGTCGGTGAAGGTCCCGTCGCGGTTGTTGTGGTACAGCCGGTTGGGGCCGTAGAGGTTCGAGACGTAGAGGTCGGGGAAGCCGTCGTTGTCGTAGTCGCCGAACGCGCAGCCCTTGCAGAACAGGTCGTTCGTGACGCCCGCCTTGGCGGTCACGTCCTCGTAGGTCCCGTCGCCGCGGTTCTTCCAGAGGTGGCAGGGGAACTCGAAGCCGTTCGCGGTCTGCTGCGCCTCGTATCCGCAGAAGATGTCGAGGTCGCCGTCGTTGTCGATGTCGGCGACCGCGGCCGTCTGGCTCGGGGCCGAGACCTCGATGCCCGCCTCCTGCGTGCGGTCGACGAAGGTGCCGTCGTCCTGCTGGATCACCAGCGAGTTGGGCATGCGGCCGAAGCCGCCGAGCCACGCGCCGCGCATCACCAGCAGGTCGAGGCGGCCGTCGTTGTTCGCGTCGAAGTGGATGAACTGCAGCCCGCCGATCTGGCCCTTCAGCCCGACCTTCTCGGCGACGTCCTCGAAGGTGCCGTCCGGCTTCTGCCGGAACATGCGCAGCGGCTCCCAGACGTCCATCGAGCTGAGCACGACGTCGAGCCGGCCGTCGCCGTCGAAGTCGTCGATGACCGAGCCGCCGGCCCGCGCGAACATCTTGATGCCCTTCTTGGCGGCGACGTCGTACATGCGCGGCATGTCGTGTTCCGACGCGAGCGCGCGCGGGTCGATGCGGTAGAGCAGCGGCACGCCGTCGGGCCAGGTGCCGAGCGTCATGTGCGCGAGGTTGAGCAGCCAGATCGAGGGGAGGTCGTTCGCCTCCATCGTCTTCAGGATCTCGAGGTAGACCTCGGCCGCCTTCTCCCCGCCGCGCTTGTCGACGTGGATCGCGCCGTCCTTCAGCGGGAAGATGCAGCTGTCCTGGTTGTGGCGGCGCGCGCAGTTGGTGCGCTCGCCCATGCGCATGTACGAGATGCCGAGCTTGCGCATCGCGGTCAGCTTCGCCTCGCGGTCGCCGATCTGCTCCGCGATCGCGCGGCAGCGCTCGAACATCTCGATCGCGCCGTCGACGTTGCCGTCGTCGAGGCGCACCGTGCCGAGCGAGTAGCAGAACTGGATCATCTGCCTCGGCGGCGTGTTGAGCGGCAGCTTGAGGTAGCGCGCTTCGAGCTCGCGCAGCGTCCCGTCGCCGAGGAACGGCGCGCGCGACTCGGTCGTCTGCTTGGCGACGTCGCGCAGGAGTTTCGACTTGCGGTCCTGCGGCAGCTTCGCGGGGTCGGTCTCGCGCGGAGTCGGCGTGCAGCAGCCGTCACCCTCCATCGCCGCGCCCGGTTTCTTGTCGTCGGGCTTCGCGGTGGTCGCGACCGGGGCTTGGGCGAGGAACAGCAGGGACGCGAGGGCGAAGGAAGGGAGGGGAAGCATCACGATGGGGCCTCGGTGGGGGTGAGGAGTCGGGCCGAG
>Ga0137432_1000153_pt1 | contig 49292 bp, 36 predicted proteins | sample EasRivERMZT820_2_FD_102337 | JGI IMG/M metagenome (GOLD analysis project Ga0137432, IMG submission 102337) | Soil microbial communities from meander-bound floodplain in the East River, Colorado, USA - East River MetaG ERMZT820_2 | ecosystem: Environmental > Terrestrial > Soil > Floodplain ... | reverse complement strand
GGCGGGGGCGGGTCGAGAGGGCGGAGGGGAAAAAGGCTCGATGGACGGGACACGCTCGCCCCAAACCAAAAGTTGAACGGGGGGCTCGCTGCGCTCGGCGCATTCGGGCACGACTCGCAGCAGATCCGTGGTCGACCGCCTCACGCAGCGAGCCACCGGTCAACGTTCATTGTTGCGAGCGTGTCCCGTCCCTCGACCTTTTTCCCCTCCGCCCTTTCATCACCGTTGCAGACCGTCGCGCGACGACAGGGGGCTGCTCCCCGCGGCCCCTTCGCACGGTCCTCGCACGACGTCCTGACATCGTTGCTGCGCCACGGGAGATGTTCGGCGCGCGACTCGTCGTGAGGCGACTTCACGCGGAACGGTGAATGACGGCGAACGGTATCGGGCTTCGTGCGCCTCGGGACTCGACCGCGCTTCATCGAGTCGGGGCCGTTCGCGTGCCGAGGCGGCGGGCTCCCTCGTAGTCCAACATCGCTCGTGCCAGGCCGATGCCCGACCACGGTGCGTCGTCATTTGGAAGCGAGGAAGGTGAGACGCGCGGCCTTTCGTTCAGGAGCGTACCGAGGTTCCGAGCGTCCAGCTGCGACCCGACTGCGATCGTGCGCGCGCCGAGAATCTCCCGTGGCGCAGCAACGACGTCGGACGTCGTTCGAGGACGTGGCGAATCGGTCGCGGGGAGCAGGTTTCCCGTCGTCGCGCGACGGTCTCGAACGATGCCGAAGGGCGGAGGGGAAAAAGGTCGAGGGACGGGACCGCGTGCGTTCGGCCATAGACCACGGATCTGCTGCGAGTCGGGCCCGAGACCGCCGAACGTCGAGCGAGCCCCCCGTTCAACTTTTGGTTGGGGCGAGCGTGTCCCGTCCATCGAGCCTTTTTCTCCTCCGCCCTCTCGACCCGCCCCCGCCCGTCGCGCGTTCGACCCGCCCTCGCTCCCCGCGGCGTCTTCACCCCCGTTCTCGACGTCCGCTCCAGTTTCAAGCCGCGGCCGCGGCCTCTTCACCCGCGTCCTTGACGTCCGCTCCTCCCTTCCCTCGCCACCCTACGACGACCGCCCCGCCGGGCCGAACGCCCCGCCGTAGAGCATCCACCAGACGACGACGCCGGTGACGCTCACGTAGAGCCAGATCGGGAGGGTGATCCGCGCGAGGCGCTTGTGGCGGGCGATGTCGCCGCGCAGGCCGCGGCGCAGCGTGACGATCGCGAGCGGGACGACCACGACGGCGAGCACCGTGTGCGAGAGCAGGATCGCGAGGTAGACGGCGCGCGCGGCGCCTTCGCCCGGGAAGGGCGTGTGGTGGCCGTGCACGAGCGCCTTGTGCGTGAGGTAGGTGCACAGGAAGAGCGCCGACGTCGAGAACGCCGCGACCATGCAGCGCTTGTGGAACGTGATGCGCTTGCGCCGGATCGCGCACCAGCCGGTCGTGAGCAGCAGCGCCGCCGTCCCGTTCAGCGCCGCGTTGATCGCCGGCAGGTCGTCGACGCCGATCACTTCGCGGCGTCCCGCGGCTGTTGCTTCAGCAGCGCGCGCACCGTCTCGACCACGTCGCGCACCGGCTCGTGCCCCGGCTCCACGACGCTCTTCGTGTCGTGCATCATTCGCAGGCGGCCGTGGCGGTCGACCACGAAGAAGCGCGTCGAATGCGGCACCTGGCCGTCCGGGAGCTTCTCCCCCACCGGCGAGAGGAAGCTCTCCTGCACCAGCTTGAAGATCGCCGTCTTCTCGCCGGTGAGCCAGTGCCAGCGCGGCGAGAGGCCGCCGCGCGCCGCCGCGAAGTTGCGCAGCACGTCGGGGGTGTCGGTCTCGGGGTCGACGGTGATCGTCACGAACTCGACGTCGGGCTCGCCGCGCAGGTCCTGCACGAGGGTGCGCAGCGACTGCGTCATCGGGATGCATGGGCCCGAGCAGCTGGTGAAGACGAAGTCGGCGACCCAGATCTTGCCGAGCAGCTGCGCGCGCCCGAACGCGCGGCCGTCGGTGTCGAAGAGCGTGAAGTCGGCGATCTCGCCGAAGTCCGCGAGGACGCCGGAGCGCGGACGATTGGGGTCGTCGTCGGCGCGCGCCGCATCGACGTCGCGGCGGTCGACCATGCGCTTCACGGCGACGCCGGCGAGGAGCGCGACCGCGAGGCCGAGCGCGATGGGCGCCGCGAGGGATTTGCGCCGCGGTTCGGAGTCGTTCACGGGCGTCGCTTCACCAGTCGGAAGAGTCCGAAGCCGAGCACGAGCACGGCGACGGAGACGAGCACGACCTCGAAGGTGAGGACTCTCGGGTTGCCGGAGAGCACCCCCGGCGGATGGTCGGGATCGCGAAGCACGCGCTCGTAGAAGACGACGTAGCCGACGGTCGCGAGCACGAGGAGCCCGACGAATGCGACCAGCAACAGGAGCACGCGCCGGTTGCGGGCGCGCAACCGCGCGGGGTCGTTTCCGGGGTTCGTCGCGGGCTCGGTCATCACGGGATCCATCGCCTCACCAGCCGAGCGCGATCAGCGAGAGGAGGCTGGGCAGGTAGACGAGCGACGCGAGCAGCACGCGCCGCGCGCTCGCGTCGGCGGGCGCGCGCAGGAACTGGAACGACGGCCACAGGAAGAGCCCGCCGAGCAGGACCGCTCCCACGAAGTAGACCGGGCCGGCGATCCCGAAGCGGACCGGCAGCAGCGAGACGACGCAGAGCGCGACCGCGTGCAGGCACATCTGCCGCGCCGTCATCGCCCCCTGCGGGTCGCGCGCCGGCAGCATGACGAGGCCGCCCTGCTCGTAGTCGCGCCGGTAGAGCCACGCGATCGCCAGGAAGTGCGGCAGCTGCCAGAGGTAGAGGATCGCGAAGAGGGCGAACGCCCCCGCGCCGAGCTCGCCGCGCGCGGCCGTCCAGCCGAGCACCGGCGGCAGCGCGCCCGGGATGGCGCCGACGAAGGTGTTGAGCGTCGTGACGCGCTTCAGCGGCGTGTAGACGCCGAGGTAGCTCGCGAAGGCGAAGAGGGCGAGCGCCGCGGTGAGCGGGCGGCTCTTGGTCGAGAGCAAGAGGAGACTCACGGCCGCAAGCGCGATCCCGAGCGTCGTCGCCGTGCCGGGCGCGACGCGGCCCGCCGGGATCGGGCGGTTCATCGTGCGCGGCATGCGGGCGTCGACGTCGCGCTCCATCACCTGGTTCAGGATCCCGGCCGCGGCCGTGATGCCGGCGATGCCGGCCAGCGAGAACGCGAGCGCCACGCCGTCGACGTGCGGGTTGGCGGCGAGGAAGCCGGCGAGCGCGGCGACGGTGCCGGCCGCGACGATGCGCGGCTTGGTGAGCTCGAGCCAGTCGCGCCAGGTCGCGGTCACGTCTGCGCCTCCACGGCTGCGCCTGGCGCGTCCGGCGCGAGCGCGCGCCAGGACCGCAGCACGAGCAGCACCGCGCCGCCGAGGAGCGTCGCGCCGACCACGACGTGCGTCGTCGTCACGTTGGGATTGGTGCGCGTCGCGAAAGTGAGGAGGCCGAGGCCGACCTGCACGACGACCAGGAGGGCGAGCGCCGCGGCGACGCGCGTGAGCCGCCGCTCGCCGGCGCGCCGCCGCGCGACGTGGAGCGCCGCGCCGACCAGCGCGAGCGCGACGAGCAGTGCGAAGCTCCCGTGCGCGAGGATCGCGGCGGAGAGGCCGCCGCTCACCGGCGGCGGCGCGAACGGCGGGACGAGGTCGGCGAAGCGCGGCGGGAAGGCCTCGTCCGGCATCTCCTTCTTCCAGCAGTGGCGCACGACGGCGCCGAGCAGGAGCTGGACGAAGACCGACCCGGCGGCGAGCAGCGCGACGCGCTTCAGCGCGCCCGCCCCCGCGTCGGCGCGCGGCACCGTCGCGCGCCACTCCCGCGAGAGCAGGTAGGCCGTCGCGATCGAGAGGCAGAAGAAGCTCTGCGCGATCATCCCGTGCACGATCGAGACGGCGGGCGGCAGGAAGTACTTCACCGTGATCCCGCCGAGCCCGCCCTGCACGCAGACCAGCACGAAGAGCAGGACGGCGAGGCGCCGCACGAGCGGCCGCTCGGCCGTGCGGACCAGCCAGACCGCTTCGATCGTCGTGAGCAGCCCGACGAAGGCGGCGACCATGCGGTGGCCGTGCTCGTAGAAGATGTTCCCGACCAGCGGAACTGCGAACGGATTGATCCAGCCGTACGAGGTCGGCCAGTCGGGCACCGAGAGCCCGGCGTCGTGGCTCGTGACCGACGCGCCGGCGACGATCAGCAGCCAGGTGCAGAGGACCTGGAAGCAGGCGAAGCGGTGGCGCCACGCGCGGTGCTCCGCCGCGACGCGCTCCGGCGCGCGGCCCTCGGCGCGGGTCGCGACGGTCGCTGCGGATGCGGCGGCGGACGGATTCACGAACTTCTCGATTCGGATGCTTCAGGCCGCCGCGTCGAAACGCGGCGGTTTTGATGTTTCAGCCCGCCGCGTCCAGGACGCGGCGGTTTGGATTTTTGGTCCGCCGCGTCGAGACGCGGCGGTTCAGTGCGCCGGCGCCGGCGCGGGCGCCGTTCCGCCGGACGAGGTCGGCCCGCCGCCCTTCGGCATCGGGATCCACTGCGGCGCGTAGTCCTCGGCCATCGCCGGGTGCGAGAACTCGTAGGGCCCGTGGTAGACGGTCGGCACCGAGCCCGGCCAGTTGCCGTGGCCCGGCGGCGTCGGCGTCGACCACTCGAGCGAGTTGGCGTGCCACGGGTTGTCGCTCGTGACCCGCTTCCCCTTCCAGATGTTCCAGAGCAGGTTGAACAGGAAGATGAACTGGGAGAAGCCGAGCAGGATCGCGCACCACGTCATGAAGACGTTCATGGACTCGTAGGGCTTGAGGAACTCGTAGGAGCGGAAGCTCGCGTAGCGGCGCGGGTAGCCGCCGAGCCCGATGATGTGCATCGGGAAGAACACGCCGTTCATGAAGATGAACGTGAGCCAGAAGTGGATCTGGCCCCAGAAGTCGCTCATGAAGCGGCCGAACATCTTCGGGTACCAGTGGTAGATCCCGGCGAAGATGCCCATGACCGAGCCGGTGAACAGCACGTAGTGGATGTGCGCGACGATGAAGTAGGTGTCGTGGATGAAGATGTCGAACGGCGCGCAGGCCATGTAGATGCCCGACAGCCCGCCGATGACGAACATCGACACGAAACCGAGCGCGAAGAGCAACGCGGGGGAGAAGGTGATCTGTCCTCCCCACAGGGTGCCGAGCCAGTTGAACACCTTCACCGCGCTCGGCAGCGCGATCATGATGGTCGACATCATGAAGGTGGTGCCGAGCACCGGGTTCATGCCCGACTGGAACATGTGGTGGCCCCACACCACGAAGCCCAGGCCGGCGATCGCCGAGATGGCGTAGACCATCGGCCGGTAGCCGAAGATCGGTTTCCTCGACCACACCGCGATGACGTCGCTGCAGATGCCCATCGCGGGCAGGATCATGATGTAGACGGCGGGGTGCGAGTAGAACCAGAAGATGTGCTGCCAGAGGATCACCTGGCCGCCGCCCGCGTTCTGCAGCGCGCGCTCGGTGAAGATCAAGCCCGAGGGCAGGAAGAAGCTCGTGCCCATGTGGCGGTCGAAGAGCAGCATCGCCATCGCCGAGGAGAGCACCGGCGTCGCGAAGAGCTGCAGGATCGCCGTGATGAACGCGGACCAGGTCGTGAGCGGCATGCGGAAGAGCGTCATGCCGGGCGAGCGCAGGTTGATGATCGTCGTGATGTAGTTCATCGATCCCATGATCGACGACGTGCCGACCAGGATGACGCCGATGCACCAGAGCGTCTGGCCGATGCCCGATGAAGGCGCGGCGCTCGCGACGTCGCTCAGCGGCGGGTAGGCGGTCCAGCCCGCCCCCGCCGCCAGCCCTTGCGGATCGGCGAAGAAGCTCCCGAGCAGGACGAGCGCGCCGCCGAGCCAGGTCCAGAACGACAGCCCGTTCAGGAACGGGAAGGCCATGTCCTTGGCGCCGATCTGCAGCGGGATCACGAAGTTGCCGAAGAAGCCGGTCAGCATCGGGATGATGACCAGGAAGATCATCACCGACGCGTGCATGGTGAAGGCGATCGGGTACCAGGCGTCCGGCATCTGGCCGCCGTTGTCGTCGAAGATGCCGGCCTCGTGCTCGTCTTCGTCCGGAGTGGTCGGGTCGTCGGGCGTGCCCCACAGCAGGTGGCCGAGGACCGGGATCGGCTTGTCGACGTTGACGGTCGCCGGGTCGATGCCCTTCGCGACGTACTCCTGCTTCTGCGCGTCGGTCATGGTCGCGCCGGTCGGGTAGGCGACCTGCCACCGCACCATCAGCGCGAGCAGCCCGCCCACCATCAGCGTGAACAGGCAGCTGAACATGTACTGCAGGCCGATCACCTTGTGGTCGGTCGAGAAGACGTACTTGCGCAGCCACGGCAGCTCGTGGTGGTGGGCGCCGTGCGTCGCGTCGTGCGCGGTCGCGCCGTGCGCCGGTGCCGCGTGCGTGTCGCTCATCGAATCACTCTCCCGAATCGGACGGGGCGCGTCTCGGCGGCCGTCACTTGCCAGTCTTGACCTTCCGGGCCATCTCCGACTCCGCCCGCACCCACTCGTCGAACTTCGCCCGCGGCAGGACCTTCATCACCATCCGCATCGTGTAGTGGTTCATGCCGCACAGCTCGGCGCACGCGACCTCGAAGTGCTGGTCGTCGTCGAGCGCCATCGGCGCGTTCTCGTACCAGTACTTGCCGTCGTCTCCGGGACCGGTGACCTTGTTGCAGTCGAACCAGACGTTCCCGACGAAGCCCGGCACCGCGTCCTGCTTCACCCGCAGCACCGGGATGAAGAGGCTGTGGATCACGTCCTGCGACGTGAGCTTGACGTTCACGTTCTCCTGGTGCGCCTCGTCGGTCTCGACCGGGATGACCAGCGTGTTGTCCTTGGCGTAGTCGTCGTCGGTGTCGAACTGTCCGTCGGCGCCGGGGTAGTACACGTGCCACGCGAACTGCTGCGCCGTGATCTTGAGCGTCGTCTTGAACTCGTCCGCGCGCGGGTACTTCGAGCTGGTCGGGTTCTTCGCCCACGCCCACGCGTCGTTGCTGGCCACGCCGATGATCACGAAGATGATCGTCGGGATGATCGTCCAGGCCACCTCGAGCTTGTGGCTGCCGTGCGTGTAGACCGCCTTGCGGCCCGGGTTCCTGCGGTACTTGATGCAGAACCAGACCATGACGCCCTCGACGGCGACGAAGGTCACCATCGTGAGCCAGAAGATCCAGAGGAAGAGGTTGTCGATGCTGTCGCCGAAGCTCGAGTGCTGCGGCGGGAGCCACCAGTACCAGGTTTCCAGCGGTGCATCGGTGAGGAGAGCGAGGGGCATCTTGTTGGCCTCCGCGGCCGGTTCGTCGTGTCAGCAGGAGCGCGGGCGCGCCGCGCCGGCCGGGATCACTTGAGCTTGAGCGTGAAGTCCGCGGTGGTCGCCTTGCCGGTCTCGACCTTCACCTTCACCGTCTGGTCGGCGCCGGCGAGCTTCATGCTCTCGTGGTGGAGCTTCAGCTCGTACTCGCCCGGCGGGACGTTCTTGATGGTGTAGGTGCCGTCGGCCGCGCTCGTCGCGAAGAACGGGTGCGTCTTCACGCCCATCCACGCGCCCATCCAGGGGTGCACGTCGCACTTGAACTTGAGCATCCCCTCCTCGGGGACGAAGACCTTCGACACGACGCTCGGCTTCACCATCGCGAAGTTGGACTCGTCGTTCGCTTCCTGGCGGCCGATCCAGTGCACGTTGTGGCTGGTCGGGTCGGAGCTCTTGATGTTGAGCGTCTGGCCGGCCTGGATCCCCATCACGTGCGGTTGGTAGCGGCAGCCTTTCTGGTCGATCAGCGCCGCCTCGGTCGGCACCTCGTAGCTGTCCTTCACGTCGAGGAAGAGGAAGGCGTACTCGACCTTGCCGTCGTTGACGACGAGGTCCTCCTTGTAGTTCTGCTCGCCCGCCGCCGTCTTCATGCACTCGGCGTTGCCCGACATGTCGATCGGCTCGCGCGGCGGCGCGGTGCCCTCGAACTTGATCACGCCGCTGATCGTCCCGGCGGTGGCCGGGTCGACCTTCTTCAGGGTCACGGCGCCGCCGCCCGTCGCGCCGGCCTTGCTGCCCGGGTCGCGCATCCGCTTGCGGTTGGGCGACTCGTCGCTGCTGCAGGCCGCGACGATCGCGAGCGCCGTGATTCCCGCCGCCAGCGTCCACATGGCCCGGTTCGAAAGCCCCGGGATCTGCTTCGTCTTCATCGCGTGCTCTCCTTCTTCAGTCGGTCTCGTTCGGGGGGGATCGGCGCTGCGCCCGGCGCAGCTCACTTGGTCTTCACGGTCGACGCGATCTTCTCGTAGTCGGCCCGGAAGTCGTCGGAATAGAGGTAGTCGCGCAAGAGCTGCATCTCGCGGTTCGCGTCGCCGATCTGCTCGTCGATGCTTCCGCGGACGCCCTTCTCGAGCGGCCAGAAGTTCGGCATGCGCGTCCTGGGCTGGTAGTTGCCCGGCCCCTCGAACCAGTGGATCACCCACTTCGGCGCGAGGCGCGCACGCACGTGCGTGAGGTCGGGGGCGAGATCCGCTTCGGTCTTGCCGACCATCACCTTCCCGCCCGGCAGGTGGCACTCGATGCACTTGCCGACGTCCCGGAAGAGGCGGCGCGCGTGCTCGAGGTCGGGGCCCGCGAGCGGGCCGGGCATCGTGAGGTAGGGGAAGTCGGTCTCGTAGAGGAACTTGCCGCCGAGCCGCTTGTACTGGCGCGCCACCAGCGCCGCGTGGAGCTGGCGCTTGTCGCGGTCGGCCGTCGCCATCGTCTTCTTGTCGTAGCCGGGGAATTCGGCGGCGAACTTCTCGGTGATCGAGTCCCACAGCTTGTGGTCCTCGGCGGTCTGGAACATCTCCTCGTGCGCGAAGTAGGCGGCGATGTCGTTCAGCTGCTGCTGCGTGAATTCGAACGACGGCATGCGCGCCTTCATCCACGGCCGCAGCAGCGCCTTCGCGCCGCGCCCGCCTCCCTGGACCGGGTCGGCGAGGAAGCGGAACAGCCAGTCGGGCTGCGTGCGCGCGCCCTGGCCGTCGAGGATCGGCGGGTAGTACGCGGCGCCCTCCTCGGTGTCGCCCTCGAAGTGGCGGATCTCCCCGCCCTCGCCGTTGATGAGGTGGCAGCCGATGCAGTTCTTCTCGCGCACGAGCCGGCGGCCGCGCTCGACCGCCTGCTGCGCGGGCGTGAGCGTGTGCTGGATCGAGGAGGCCGTGTTGTCCTTCACGAGCGACAGCACGTAGGTCATCACCGCCTCGCGGTCGGCGGAGTTGAGGTCGGGGTCGTTCGACCCGAGGCCGGGGCCGGCGAGCAGCGAGAACTGCGGCATCTTGAGCTTCTCGAACGGCTTCTTGTCCTTGCCGCGGTCGTAGAAGCGCGTGTTCGAGAGCTTCTGCGTCAGCCAGCTCTCGCGGTTGAACCGGTTGACCTCGGTCTTCTTCCAGTCCATCTCGAAGGTGCCGAAGTCGAGGCGGTCGGCGTGCTTGCTGCCCCAGCCGTTGAGCTCGGTGCCGATGGGCTTGGCGTCCTCGAGGCCCGGGATGTCGTGGCAGCCGAAGCAGCCGTAGTGGTTCAGCAGGAACTCGCCCGACTTGCGCCGCTTCTCGTAGCCCGACATCTCCGCGATCTTCGCGTCCGCCTCCTCCTCGGTGGTCCGCTCGGTCAGCTTCTCGCGCAGGATCTGGTCGTATTGCGCGTCGCCGTCGGGCTTGGCGAAGGTCGCCGCGTCGAACAGCGCGTTCTTCTTCGTCATCAGGTAGGCGACGACGTCGGCCGCCTCGCCGTCGGTGAGGCGCAGGCTCGGCATGTTGGTGTCGGCCCACAGCCGCTTGGGGTCGCGGATCCAGGTGTAGAGCCAGTCGGGCGTCACCTTGGAGCCGATGCCAGAGAGGTCGGGGCCGTGGCGCAGGTCGCCGACGTCCTTGTTCTTGAACTCGTCGACGTTGTGGCAGCCCATGCAGCCCTTGCCGCCGAAGTCGCCGCCGACGATGGCGCGGCCGCGCTCGACGTCGCCGTTGCCCGGGTACTTGTCGAGCTCCTGCGGCGTGTTGAGCGAGAAGAGGTAGGCGACGATCGCCGTTACCTCCGCCTCGGCGCGCCCCGGCTCCATGGCGCGGTTCTCGAGGTGGAAGAAGGCCGGCATGCGCGTGGTCGGGCGGAAGTTCGCCGGGTGATCGACCCACTTGAGGGTCCAGTCGAGGTCGGCGAGCTTGCTCACGAGGTGGCCGAGCGGCGGGCCGACGCGGCGCGCGCCCTCGAGCGGCGCCATCTTGTGGCAGCCGGAGCAGCCGAGCTTCGCGGCGAGGTCGCGGCCGCGGTTCCACTTCGCCGCGCCGGGGATGTGGACCTCGCTCTTGTGGCACTTGTAGCAGCTCGCGTCGATGAACTCCGACGAGAGCATCGGGACGTCCCACTCGTGCACGGGATGCCAGTGGCGCTCGCCCTCCCAGACGTCGCGCTCCGCCGCGTCGGTCGGGGTGTGGAACGTCGTGGCGAAGTCGAGGCGCTGGTTGGCGCCGCCGTGGCAGCCGCTGCAGCCGAAGCGCTCCTGCCCGTGCGGCGAGAGCGAGGTGCAGAAGATCTCCGGCTTGCTGTGCGAGCGGAACTCGGGCTCGAGCCACGCGGTGGTCGGGTCGTCGCGGACGTGCGAATTGCCCGGCGGGTAGTCCTTGTTGCGGTCGGTCGCGAGGTGACACGTGATGCACATGTCGACCTTCGGGATCTTGAGGAAGTTCAGGTCGTCGAAGATCTCGTTGACGACGATCTTCCTGGGCTGGACCGTCGGCGCCATGAAGTTGACGAGGATGAAGTTGCGGAACTTGTTGAACGCGCGGTCCGGGTCGACCGAGTCGGCGCGCTTCGCGATGCGCTCGAACTCGCGCAGCTTCGCCTCGCGCTGCGCCTTCACGTTGCCGGCGAGCGCCTCGAACGCGGCGAGCTCGGCGTGGGCGGCGTTCATCTCCGCCTCGGCCTTCTTCGCCTCCTCGTCGGCCTCGAGGAACGTCCGCTTGTACTCGTCGAACTCCGCGAAGCGCTCGCGCAGCTCTTCGTCGTAGATCTTGGAGGCGTCGAACGGGTCGGCGTAGGCGTGCGCCGCGGGAGTCCCCTCGGGCGGATGCTGCGCGTGGTGCTCCCTCTCGTAGGCCTCTTCCTCGTAGTGGAAGCGGTCGGCCTCGTAGTTCGCCTTGGCCGCCTTCATGTCGGCGTTCTTCTTGTTGAAGTCGAGCTCGGTCTCGCGCGTCTTGTGGACCAGCTCCTCGTGGCGCTCCTCGTCGGCGGAGAGCGAGAGCTTCAGGCGCTCGATCTCCGCTTCCATGCGGTCGGCCGCGGCGTCGCCGCCCGCCGCCTCGTACACGGCGGCGCCCTGCTCGATCGCGGTCTCGCGCTCGAGCTCCATGAAGTCGCGCTGGCTGCCCTTCCACTCGCGGAAGTGGTCCTTGTAGACCGAGAGCAGGTAGGCCCAGGTGAGCAGGGCGACGGAGACGAGGAACCAGCGGTTCATCGCCTTCATCCGGTAGAAGGTCGCACTCGCGTCCTTCGGCGTTTCTTCAGCCACCGCGTCGCTCCTGCCGCTTCCGGTCCGGTCCCGGTCCGCCCACCGTCAGATGTTCAGGAAGAGTTCCTGGATGTTGACGATGTACTGCATGTTCATGGTCCAGCGCAGCATCATCTTCACGGGCATCGCGACCATGATCAGGAACATGATCATCATGGTCAGGTACCGCGGCACGCCCATCTGCGCGACCATCTTCCGACAGATCGTCTTCGCGAGCACCATCGGCGTGATCGCGAGGTAGCCGACGCACAGCAGGATCCCCGGCATCTCGCGCGTGAGCCAGAAGGTCGGCTTGCTCGTGTTCAGCCAACTCTCCCAGAACAGCTGGCTGAACTGCACGTTCACGGTCGGCTCGACCATGTGGGGGTTCCACGGCTGGAAGGGGCCGAAGAACGCCTGGTTCGGGCCGCGCAGGAACGTCATCAGGATGATCATCGAGACCCACAGCACGATGAAGCCGAAGAAGAACGACGTGATCGCGAAGGGGCGCTCGTTGAAGGTGTAGTACCCGTTGCCCTTCGGGTTGGTGTCGACGTAGGGCACGGCCATCAGACCCGCGATGATCAGGCCGGGCAGGATCACGCCGGCGAGCCACGGGTCGAAGTAGACCAGCATCTCCTGCAGGCCGAGGAAGTACCAAGGCGCCTTCGACGGGTTCGGCGTCTTGTTCGGGTTGCTCGCCTCCTCGAGCGGCGCCTTCAGGTAGACGGCCCACACCACGAGGATGGCCGACCCGATCAGCATGCAGATGAATTCGCTGTAGACGAGGTCGGGCCAGACGAGGACCTTCTTCGGGTTCTCGACCGCCTCCTCGGGCAGCTCGCCCTTCGCGATGCGCCGGTCGTTGCGCACGGCGCGGTAGAGGCCGAGCCACGAGAAGAACCCGACCAGGAAGAGCATGAAGACGATCGGGACGTTGTCGGGCTTGGAGATGTTCGCCTTGAAGCCGTCGTCGGTGCACGCCCAGATGAAGAAGATCACCGCGGCGGCCAGGATCCCGAGCGCCGCCTTCGGCGCCGTCACCACCTCGCGCCACTTGAGCATCGCGAAGACCGCGATGCTGAAGAGGATGAAGAAGAGGCTCGGCTTCGCGAGCAGGTTGAAGAAGTCCTTCACGCCGGTCCCCCGTTCGTCCGAGCGTCGCGCGCCATCCCGACGACCGCGTAATTCGAGGGCGTAGTCACAACGGCCCCGAGATCCCGCCGTCCTTGCGGATGCGCCAGAAGTGGACGGCCATCAGGATCGTCGCGACCAGCGGGATGAAGATGCAGTGCAGCACGTAGAAGCGCAGCAGCGTCGCCTCGCCGACGAAGCGCCCGCCGAGCAGCGCGAAGCGCGCGTCGTCGCCCGAGTGCACCAGCTTCACGTCGTCGATCGAGAGCAGCGACGCGAGCGGCCCCTCGTAGCCGGCGATCGGCGTCGCGCGCGCCATGTTCGAGCCGACGGTGATGGCCCAGATGGCGAGCTGGTCTTACGGCAGTAGGTAGCCGGTGAACGAGAGCAGCAGCGTGAGGACCAGCAGGATGACGCCGACGTTCCAGTTGAACTCGCGCGGCGGCTTGTACGAGCCCGTCATGAAGACGCGGAACATGTGCAGCCAGACGGTGATCACCATCGCGTGCGCGGCCCAGCGATGGATCTCGCGCATGATCCCCATCGGGACGTGCTCGCCGAGCGCGATGATGTCGCGGTAGGCGTACTCGCCGGTCGGCCGGTAATAGAACATCAGCAGCACGCCGGTGATCGTCTCGACCAGGAAGAGGAAGAACGTCAGCCCGCCCATGCACCACGTGAAGGAGAGGCGCAGGCCGCTGGTGCGCACGTTGACCGGGTGCAGGTGGAGGAAGACGTTCGAGAGCACCGTGAGCGAGCGGTTGCGGACGGTGTTCGGGTAGCCGTGGCGGAAGATCGAGCGCCAGATCTGCGAGTCGCGAACCTGGTCCATCATCCCCGGCCGCGGGACATAGACCTTCTGCGGCGGAGCGATCCGCGTCTCGTCCTTCTTCAGCGGCGCCTTCGTGACCGCCGCCGCAGGCGGCGGTGTCGGCTTGGGTGCGCCGCCAGGCGCCGGCTGCGGAGGTGTCGGGTCGGCCATCGAGGCCCTCCTTGGGTTCGCTCGTTCGTCGTCGCTGCGGCGAGGTCCGTGCGACGTTCAATCGCGGGCGCGTCCGGTCACACGTACAGGAACGACTCCGGATTCGCCCACTCGCCCTTCTCGCCCTGGAACTTCGCGCTCTTGTCCACCAGCACCTGTCCGTCGTCGGCGAGTCCGATGCGGTAGCGCTCGAGCGGCCGCGGCGCGGGACCTTCGAAGTTGATCCCGGTCTTGCGGAAGCCCGAGCCGTGGCACGGGCACTTGAACTTCTGCTCCGCCTCGAGCCAGTTCGGCGTGCAGCCCAGGTGCGTGCAGGTGGTCGACAGCGCGTAGAGGCCGAGCTCGTTGCGGACGACCCACGTGCCGAAGCCTTCCTTGAAGCGCTCGTCGACGCGACCCGGCGCGAACTCGGTGGGCAGCCCCGCCTTGAACTGGAGCGGCGGCTCGTACGTCACGTTCGGGAAGAGGAAGCGGACGACGTAGAAGAGCGTGGCGACCAGCGATGAGACCGCGAACAACAGCCACGCGAAGGCGAGCATCCAGTCGCGCCGCCCGAGCTCCTTGGGCTCCCAGATGAGCTGGACCTTCGGGCGCGGCTTGAGCGGCGCCGCAGCGCCCGCGGCGGGAGCCGCGGGAGCGCCCGGAGCCGCGGGCTTGGCCGCAGCCGGCGCAGCGGGAGCAGCCGGAGCAGCGGGTGCCGCGGCCGCAGGCTTCGCCGGAGACGCCGGGGGAGGGGTGCCGCCGGGCGGCGAGGCCTTCTCCGGAGTGTCAGCCATCTCGCGCTCTCCCGCTTCGATCCGTCCGGCCGGCCTGCGAGAGGTGCGAAACGGCGAAGCGCGTACCCGCTTCCCTTGCCCGGTCCGAACTCGAAGCGGCGGAGGATACTGCGCTCGTTTCGCCCCCGCAACGAGGGGAGAGGCGTTGCGAAAAGCTCCGCTCCTCGCGTCTTTCTCCGCGGCGGCTCGAAGTCACCCTTCGAGCTTGTGCAGCAGCCCCTTCGCGCGCTCCTGGATGCCGGGATGGACGTCGCGGGTCGCGACTTCGAGCGCCGAGCGGAGCGCCGGCGCGGGCCCCGAAGCGTGCGGGAGGGCGCCGACCTCGACGAGGTGGTCGATGGCGATCAGCGCCGACAAGATGACCCTCGCCGCCGGATCGTCCCGGCTGATCGTGTAGTGGCCGTCGTCCGGGAACTGGAGCTTGCGCTCCTTCAGCCAGGCGCGGTCGAGCATCACCTCCAGGGTGGTGAGCCCCGCCGCCGAGTCGACCTTGGCGAGGCTCAGCGCGGCGTTCATCCGGACCCACGCCTCGGCGTCGCCGTGCAGCCGGGTGAGGGCGTCGACCACGGCCGGCGATGGCGCCTTGCCGGCCACCTTGCGCTTGCGCCCCCAGTCGCCGAGCGCCGACGCGCACGCCTGTCTCACCTTCCCGTCGGGATCGCTGGCCGCCGCGAGCAGCACCGGCTCGGCTGCGTCGATGCCGAGACTTCCGAGGGTACCCAGGTAGAAAATGAGCTCTCCGGTGATCTTCTCGCCGAGCTCGCCGTCGCGCCCGTTTTGCTGCTTCAGCAGCGTGTCGAGGTGCGCCACCGCGTCGATGACGATCGGCCCGGCCTCGACGTCGCCGATCCGCCCCCACAGCAGTGCGAGGTAGCGGCGCAGCCGGGTGTCCTCGGGGCCGGCGTTCTGGAAGACGGCCCGCAGCAGGGCGCGCAGCTTGGGGTCGGCGAGCTTCTCCGGCTCGCTCACGGCGATGTCGCTCAGATGGGCGGCCGCCTGCCACCGCTCGTTCACGCCGCCCGACTGCAGCTCCTGGATCAGGTCGACGGTCGTCTTCTCGTGGTTCACGACGCGCCCGACGACCAGGAAGATCGCGACGATGACCGCGACGATCAGCAGCGGGACGACGAACAGCGGGACCAGCATCTTCGGTCCGGCCGCCCCGCCGCCCGGGGCGCCGAGCCGCTCGAACTCGATCCCGCCGAGCGGGTCGCCGCCGGGCCCCCCGGCCCCCTCGCCGTGGCCGTTCCCCGGGATGGACGCCTTCTCCTCGCTCACGCTCCCGCTCCGCAGACTTCCGAGTCGGTCCCCGTCGCGAAGTAGGACAAGATACCGGATCCTCGCGTCGGGAACCCGTCGATGAACAAAGCGCAGCGCCACCAGAAGATCCTCGAACTCGTCCGTTCGGGCGGCGTGCTGAACCAGGAGCAGTTGCGGGAGGTCCTGAAGCACCAAGGTGTCGAGGTGAACCAGTCGACGCTCTCGCGCGACATCCGGGAGCTCGAGCTGGTGAAGGGGGCGCGCGGCTACCAGCTGCCGACGCCCGACGCCGCCACGGTGCCGCGCACCGCGCGCAAGATCGAGAGCGCGCTCCCGGCCTACCTGCAGCAGGCGATCCCGGCGCAGAACCTGGTCGTGCTGAAGACCGGGCCAGGCCACGCGCCCGCGCTCGCCGTCGCGCTCGACCGCGTGTCGGTGGACGGGGTGGTCGGCTCGATCGCGGGCGACGACACGATCCTGCTCGTCACGCCCGACGCCGACACGGCGCGCCGCGTCGCCGACCGCCTGCTCTCGATCGCGCGCGCGCCGGCATGATGCGCCGCCCGATCCTCCGCAGGAGGCCCGCATGACCCTTTGGGGCGAGCTGCACAAGACGCCACCCGACGCGCACTTCGCGACGTTCTCGAGCTCCTTCTCCTACGACCGCCGCCTCCTCCCCTACGACGTCGAGGGGAGCCGCGGCTGGGCGCGCGAGCTCGCGCGCATCGGGATCCTCTCCGCCAAGGAGTTGAAGGCGATCGAGCGCGGCCTGAAGGAGATCCTGGAGAAAGCGCGTCATGAACCGCTCTGGCTCGACGAGCAGCCCGAGGAGGACGTGCACAGCTTCGTCGAGGCGCGCCTGAACGCGCGGATCGGTGAGGCAGCGCTGCGCCTCCACACCGGCCGCAGCCGCAACGACCAGGTGGCGACCGACCTGCGCCTCTACGCGAAGGACGCCGCCGCGCAGCTCGACGCCGCCGCGCGCGCGTTGGCCGAGGAGCTGGTCACCTTCGGCGAGAAGAACGTCGCGACGATCCTGCCGGGCTACACGCATCTGCGCCGCGCGCAGCCGGTGCTGCTCGCCCACTGGGCGCTCGCCTACGTCGAGATGCTCGCGCGCGACCGCGAGCGGCTCGCTCAGGCGCGCGCGCGCTCCGACGTCCTGCCGCTCGGCAGCGGGGCGCTCGCCGGCACCGCCTACCCGGTCGACCGCGCCCGGCTCGCCCGCGAGCTCGGCTTCGCGCGCGCGTCCGACAACAGCCTCGACGCCACCTCCGACCGCGACTTCGTGGTCGACCTCCTCTCCGCCGCCGCGCTCCTCGCGGTCCACCTCTCGCGCCTGTGCGAGGATCTCGTCATCTATTCGTCGAGCGAGTTCGGCTTCCTCGAGATCGGCGACGACGTCTCGACCGGCTCGAGCCTGATGCCGCAGAAGCGCAATCCCGACGCGCTCGAATTGGTGCGAGGGAAGTCGGGTCGCGTGCTCGGCGCGCTCGGCGGCTTCCTCGCGACGCTCAAGGGCCTGCCGCTCGCCTACAACCGCGACCTGCAGGAGGACAAGGAGGCGCTGTTCGGGACCGTCGACACGGTGCTCGCCTGCCTCACGGTGATGGCGACCTGCGTGCGCGGCTTGAAGGTCGACGCGGCGCGCTGCCGCGCGGCGGCCGAGGGCGGCTTCTCCAACGCGACCGACCTCGCCGACTACCTCGTGCGCAAGGGCGTCCCGTTCCGAAGCGCGCACCGGATCGTCTCGCGCGCCGTGCGCGAATGCCTCGACGGCGGCTTCACGCTCGAGACCTTCCCGCTCGAGAGCTACCGCAAGATCAGCGACGCCTTCGAGCAGGACCTCTACGCTGCGCTCCCGCTCGAGGCGATCCTCGCCGCGCGCGACGTGCGCGGGGGGACGTCGAAGCGCGCCGTGAAGGCCGCGCTCGCCCGCGCCCGCGCCGCGCACCGGACCTCCCGGGCGCGCGCCCGGTAGCTGCCCTCCCCGGGGAGGCCGCTTCCCGGCCTTCCTCATTAATGGGCCCCGATCTGGGCCCCATTCACGGGCCCGGAGCCGGGGCGGGGTTTCCGCAGGGGCGTGACGCGGCCATGACATGCGCTGCGCGTCGAAATGCGATCACCCTCCCGGAACGAACTCCGGGAGCCGGGTGATGAGACCGATCGCCGTCGTCGGAATCGATTTCCGTCGCGTCGCGCAAGCGGAGCTCGAGCGCGCCCACGCGCGCGCGGGCGGCGCGGCGGCGCTCGCCGGAGCGCTGCGCGCGGCGCTGCGCGAGATCGACGAGCTCGAGCTCGTCGCGCTCGTGACCTGCAACCGCATCGAGGTCTACGCCGCCGCCGCGCGCGAGCTCTCCTCCGACGAGCTCGCCCACGCCTTCGGCATCGCGCTCGGCGCGCCGGCATTCGCGCGCTCCGGCTCCGACGCCGAGCGCCACCTGCTGCGCGTCGCCTGCTCGCTCGAGTCGGCGTGCGTCGGCGAGGAGCAGATCCTCGGGCAGGTGCGCGGCGCGTTCGCGGAGGCGCGCGCCGCCGGGACGGCGGGCCCGCGCCTCGCCGCGCTCTTCGACCTCGCGTTGCGCGTCGGCAAGCGCGTGCGGCGCGAGACCGAGCTGGCCCGCCTCGGCACCGACCTCGCGCGGCTCTCCATGCTGCACGTGAAACCGGCGCTGCGCGGCGGCGCGGAGCGGCCGCTCGCGCTGCTCGGCACCGGCGCGATGGCGCGCGCGGTGATGGCGGCGCGCCCCAAGGACGGCCGCGACGGCTGGTGCGTGGTCGGCCGCGACCGCGCCCGCACCGCCGCCTTCGCGCGGGAGTTCGGCGCAGTGCCGGTCGCGCTCGAGGAGTTCCTCGCCGATGCCACGCCGCTGCGCGCGCTGATCGCCGCGACGACCCTGCGCGAGCCGTTGATCGACGGCGCCTTCGTGCGCCGCCGGCTCGGACCCGACGCGCCGGTCGTCGACCTCGGCATGCCAGGCAACGTCGCACCCGAGGTGCGCGGCTGCGCGCGCCTCGCCGACCTCACCGACCTGCGCGCGCTCGCCGAGACGAACGCGGCGCGCCTCGCGACGACCGTCGCACAGATCGAGCAGTGGATCGACGACGGCCTCGCGCGCCGCACGCGGCGCGCGCGCACGGCTGAGGAGTCGCTCCCGTGATCCGCATCGGCACGCGCGGCAGCGATCTCGCGCTGCGCCAGACCCGGATGGTCGCGCAGCTCCTCGAGCGCCACGGCCACAAGACCGAGCTCGTCGTGATCCAGACGAGCGGCGACGCGACCGACCGCCCGTTCAAGGAGCTCGAGGGCAAGGCGTTCTTCACCAAGGAGCTCGACGACGCGCTGCTCACGCGGGCCGTCGACCTCGCGATCCATTCGCTGAAGGACCTTCCGACCGACGATCCGCCGGGACTCGCGACGACGAGCGTGCTGCCGCGCGCCGACCCGCGCGACCGCCTGCTGCTGCGCGTCGCGCCCGTGCACGGTCCGCCGAAGCGCGGTGCGCCGCTCTTGCGCGCCGGAATGCGCGTCGGGACGAGCTCGACGCGGCGCGCGGCGCAACTGAAGGAGGCGTTCCCCGGCGTCATCACGGTCGATCTCCGAGGCAATGTCCCGACGCGCGTGACGAAGCTCCGGCGCGGCGACTACGACGCGATCGTGCTCGCCGCCGCGGGGCTCGACCGGCTCGGCCTCGACCTTTTCGGGCTCTCGGTGCACGCGCTCGACGCGCCGGAGTTCTTGCCGGCGCCCGGCCAGGGGGTCCTCGCGGCGCGCTATCGCGCCGACGATCCGACGCTGCCCGACGCGCTGCGCCCGCTGATCGACGTCGCCGCCGCCGAGTGCTCGCGCGCCGAGCGGCTCGTGCTCGCGAAGCTCGACGGCGGATGCAGCCTCCCGCTCGGGGCGCTCGCACGGCGCCGCGGCGACGTGATCGAGCTCCAAGCCTCCCTCGAGCGCGACGGCAACCTCGCGCATGTTCACGTGCGCGGCCGGACGGCGGGCGAGGCGGCCGACGCGGCGGTGCGCGCGCTCACCGGAGCGCCGACGATTCTCGTGACGCGCCCGTCGGGGCTCGACGACGAGCTCTCCGCCGCCCTCGCCGACGCCGGCTTCCGCGTCGCGTCGCAGCCGGCGATCCGCTTCGCCGACCTGGCCGAGGATGCGGCGCGCCGCGCGCTCCTCGCCGCGGCCGGCAGCTTCGACGTCGTCGCCTTCACGAGCCGCGCGGCGGTGCGCGCCTTCGCCCGCGCGCTCGCCACGCTTCCCGCGCCGCCGTCGCTGCGCACGATCGCGGCGGTCGGCGCCGCCACGGCACGCGCCCTCGAAGCGCACGGTTTCGCCGCCGGCTTCGTCGGCGACGGCAGCGGCGCCGAGCCGCTCGCGCGCGCGCTCGCGGCCGCCCTGCCGCCGCGCGCCCGCATCCTCCACCCCGGCCCGCTCGAGCCCGAGCCGGCGTTCGCGCGTGCGCTCGCGAACGGCGGCTTCACCGTCGCCGAGCTGCCGCTCTACGCGACGGTCGCCGTCGCCGACGACCCGCCGCTGCCGGCCGGTCCGGTGGTCGCCCTGCTCGCGAGCCCCTCGGCAGCACGCGCATTCCTCGCTCGCGAACGCGTCCGCGCGCGTCTCGACCGCGGCGACGAATCGCTCCTCTTCCTCGCAGGCGGCGCGACCACCGCGGCCGAGCTCGAACGGCTCGGCGCGCGCGTCGCCGCCGTCGCGCGCACCCCCGGCGCGGCCGACGTCGTCGCCGCGCTCACCACCTCCCGCTTCCAGGAGTCGCACCCATGAGGAACCTCGCCCCGGACGACGTCGTGCGGATGCGCCGGCTGCGCGCGAGCGCGCCGCTGCGCGAGGCGCTCGCGGAGACGCGCGTCCGTCCGACCCAGCTGATCCAGCCCCACTTCGTGGTCGGCGGCGCGCGCGTGCGCACGCCGGTCGACTCGCTCCCCGGCATCGATCGCGTCTCCGTCGACGAGCTCGTGAAGGACGTCGCGCACGACCGCGAGCTCGGCTTGAAGCTCCACCTGCTCTTCGGCGTCCCCGACAAGAAGGACGCGACCGGCTCGGCGGCGAGCGACCCGGAGGGCCCGGTCGCGCGCGCGCTGCGCGAGCTGCGCCAGACGTTCGCCACCGACGTCGTCCTCTTCACCGACGTCTGCCTGTGCGGCTACACGTCGCACGGCCACTGCGGCGTCGTGCACGAGGGCAGGATCCTGAACGACCCGAGCGTCGAGCTCCTGACCGGGATGGCCCTCGCGCACGCGCGCGCAGGTGCCGATTTCGTGGCGCCGTCGGACATGATGGACGGCCGCGTCGCGGCGATGCGGCGCGCGCTCGACGCCGAGGGCAAGGGCGAGGTCGGGATCCTCTCCTACTCGGCGAAGTTCGCGTCGGCCTACTACGGGCCGTTCCGCGAGGCGGCCGGCAGCAAGCCGGCCTTCGGCGACCGGCGGACCTACCAGATGGACCTGCGCAACGGACGCGAAGCGGTGCGCGAGATCGTCGCCGACGAGCTCGAGGGGGCCGACATGGTCATGGTGAAGCCGGCGCTCGCCTACCTCGACGTGGTGGCGCGCGCGCGCGACGCGACGCGCCTCCCCATCGTCGCGTACAACGTGAGCGGCGAGTACTCGATGGTGAAGGCGGCCGCCGAGCGCGGCTGGGTCGACGAGGCGGCGGTCGTGCGCGAGAACCTGACCGCGATCGCGCGCGCCGGCGCCGACCTGATCATCACCTACCACGGGCGCTCCGCGCTGGAAGGGAAGTGGCTGTCGTGACCGACGCTGCGACGCTGCTCGCACGAGCGCGGAAGGTCCTGCCCGGCGGCGTGAGCTCGCCGGTCCGCTCGTTCCGCTCGGTCGAGCAGGAGCCGCTGCTCGCGGCGCGCGCGAGCGGCGCGTACGTTTTCGACGTCGAAGGGCGCCGCTACGTCGACTTCGTCCAGTCGTGGGGCGCCATGATCGCCGGCCACGCCCACCCGACGATCGTCGCGGCGATCACCGAGGCAGCCGGCCGCGGCACGAGCTTCGGGCTCACGTCGCCCGGCGAGGTCGAGCTGGCCGAGGCGCTCCTCGCGCTCCACCCCCACTGCGAGCGCGTCCGCTTCGTGAGCTCCGGCACCGAAGCGGTGATGACCGCGGTCCGCCTCGCGCGCGGCGCGACCGGGCGCGCGCTCGTGCTGCGCTTCGACGGCGGCTACCACGGCCACTCCGACTCGATGCTGGTGAAGGCCGGTTCCGGGCTGCACGAGCATTCGAACGCGTCATCCGCCGGCGTCCCGCCCGGCCTCGTCGCCGACACCGCGATCGTGCCGCTCGATGACCTGCCTGCCGTCGAGGCGCTGGTCGCCACTCGTGGGAAAGAGCTCGCCGCGATCCTGGTCGAGCCGGTCCCCGCGAATTCCGGCCTCCTGCTCCACGCCGACGGCTTCCTCGCCGAGCTGCGCCGCCTCGCCACGTCGTGCGGCGCTCTCTTGGTCTTCGACGAAGTGATCACCGGCCTGCGCATCGCTCCCGGCGGCGCGCGCGAGAGGTTCGGTGTGACGCCCGACCTCCACACGCTCGGGAAGATCGTCGGCGGCGGGCTGCCGGTCGGCGCGGTGATCGCCCCCGCGCGCCTCATGGACCAGCTCGCGCCGCTCGGCCCCGTCTATCAGGCGGGCACGCTCTCGGGAAATCCGCTCGCCATGGCGGCGGGACTCGCGAGCGTGCGCCTCGCCGCCGACCCGGCGGTGCGCGCCTCCCTCGAGAAAAACGCCGACGGGCTGCAGCGCGCGCTCGACCCGATCTGCGCGCGCGCCCCGTTCCCGCTGCGCTTCCACTCGTTCGGGAACATGGGCTGGCTCCTGCCCCAAGCGGGCCCGCTGCCGCGCCGGCCCGACCAGGTCGCGCCCGAGGCGAAGCGCCGCTTCAACCTCCTCCACGGGAAGCTGCGCGCGCACGGCGTCCTGCTCGCGCCGTCGCTCTTCGAGGTCGGCTTCATGTCGAGCGCGCACGACGCCTCCGTCATCGCCGAGACGGCGCAAGCGCTCGAGCGCGCCCTCTCCGAGCTGCGCGACGTGCGATGACGACGTTCGCCGACGCACCCGTGGACAAGGAGCGGCGCCGCTTCCAGCGCGCGCGCTTCGTCCTGTCGTGCGTCGTGACCGTGACGCTGCTGCAGATCGGCTGGTGGATGTTCTTCCAGGTGCGCGCGAGCGGCCGCGAGTTCGACCACGAGGTCCAGCTCGGCCACGACGTCGCGACCGCCGACGCGGTGCGCTGGCGGCGCGTCCGCATGACGCTCGCCGAGGGCGGCTTCCTGCTCGCCGTCGTGACCGGCGGCCTCGTCTCGATCTGGTGGCTCATGCGGCGCGAGCTGCGCCGCGAGTACGAGCACAACCAGCTGCTCGCCGCCATGAGCCACGACTTCCGCTCGCCGCTCACGGCGATCCGCCTGCTCGCGCAGTCCTTCGAGATGAACCGCGTCCCCGAGAACGAGCGCGACCGCGCCGCGCGGACGCTGCTCGCGAATGTCCAGCGGCTCGAGGACCTCGTCGAGAACGTCCTGATCGCCGCGCGCCTCCACGCCGGCCGCCTCGCGCCGCGCCGCGAGCCGCTCGACCTCGCCGTCGAGGTCGAGCGCTGCCTCGACCAGCGCGCGGCGCTCCTCGCGCAGCGCGGCGCCGACGTCGCGACGACGCTGCCGCGCGGCGTGCGCGTGCTCGTCGACCCGAGCCTCCTCCAGTCGATCCTCGGCAACCTCGTCGACAACGCGCTGAAGTTCGCCGATGGGACGCCGCGCATCGCGCTCTCGCTGGCGCGCGAGGCGGGGCCGGGCGGCACCGCGCGCGCCGTCCTGCGCGTGCGCGACCAGGGCGTCGGCTTCCCGCCCGAGGAGGCGCCGCTCCTCTTCGACCGCTTCCACCGCGGCGGCGCCGAGCAGGACGTGAGCCGCCCCGGGCTGGGCCTCGGCCTCTTCCTCGTACGCGAGTTCGCGCGGCTGCACGGCGGCGACGCGACCGCGACCAGCGGCGGGCCGGGCCGCGGCTCGGAGTTCGTCGTCACGCTGCCGCTCGCCGACGCCGCGCCGGCGCCGGCCGCCGCGCCCGTCGGAGCGCCGGCATGACCACCGCCTGGTCGCCGCGCATCCTGCTCGTGGAAGACGAGCCCGACATCGCCGGCGCGATCCGGATGAACCTCGAGGCCGAGGGGAGCGAGGTGACCGTCGTCGGCGACGGCGAGCGCGCGCTCGCGCTGGCGCAGGCGGGCGGCTTCGACCTCGTCGTCCTCGACGTGATGCTGCCCAAGCTCGACGGCGTCACGGTCTGCCGCGAGCTGCGGCGCGTCGACCCGCTGACGCCGATCCTCTTCCTCTCGGCGCTCGGCGCGACCGACGACCGGGTGCGCGGGCTCGCGGCGGGCGGCGACGACTACCTGCCGAAGCCCTTCGACCTGCGCGAGCTCCTGCTGCGCACGCAGGCGCTGCTCAAGCGGCGCGAGCAGGCGGCGCAGCCCGTCTACGGCCGCCACCAGATCCGCCTCGGCGAGACGACCGTCAACCTGCTGAGCGGCGAGGTCGCCGGGCCCGGCGCGAGCAGCGTGCTCTCGGGCAAGGAGCTCGAGATCCTGCGCTACCTGAGCGAGAAGCGCGGCCAGGTCGTGCGGCGCGTCGACATCCTCGACCGCGTCTGGGGCCGCGAAGAGGACCCGACCGAGCGGACCATCGACAACTTCATCCTGCGGCTGCGCCGGGTCATCGAGACCGATCCGGCGCAGCCGCGCTTCCTGCACACCCATCGCGGGAGGGGCTACCGGCTGTCGCTCACGCCGGCGCCCGCACCCGACGACGCGGAGAGAGAGCCGTGATGCCGAACCGCGGACCTGGTCGCTCGGACGCGCCGCTCCTGCTGCGTGCGCTCGCCGGCGAGCCGGTCGACCATCCCCCCATCTGGCTCTTCAGGCAGGCCGGCCGCTACCTGCCCGAGTACCGCGAGCTGCGCAGCAAGCACAGCTTCGGCGAAATGGTGCGCGACGCCGGCGTCGCGTGCGAGGCGACGCTGCAGCCGATGCGCCGCTTCCCGCTCGACGCGGCGATCGTCTTTTCGGACCTGCTCGTGCCGCTCGAGGGGCTCGGCCACGCGATCCACTACGGCGACCACGGGCCCGAGGTCGCCGACGGGCCCACCTCCGCCAAGGAAGCGACGTCGCTGGCGCGCTTCGAGTCGAACGAGGCGGTCGAGGTGCCGGGACGCACGCTCGCGCTGCTCACGCGCGAGCTGCCGCCGAAGATCGCGCGCATCGGATTCGCGGGCGCGCCGTGGACGCTCGGGCTCTACCTGCTCGAAGGGAAGGGCTCGAAGGGGTTCGAGAAGGCGCGTGCGCGCGCCCTCACCGACGAGGCGAACTTCCAGCGCCTGATGGAGATCCTCGCCGACGCGGTCGCCTCCTACTGCAAGCTCCAAGTGGCGGGCGGCGCGCAGGTGATCCAGATCTTCGACTCGTGGGCCGGGCTGGCGGCGCCGTCGTTCTGGCGCCGCCTCGTCCTGCCGGCCGCAAAGTCGATGGTCGCGCAGATCCAGTCGGCGGGCGTGCCGGTCGTCTGGTTCCTGCGCGGCTCGGCGCGCCACGCCCACGTCGCGCTCGAGACGGGCGCCGACGGCGTCTCGGTCGACTTCTCGATCGACCTGGCGAACTTCGCGCGCACCGTCGGCGGCGACGTCGCGGTGCAGGGAAACCTCGACCCGGCTCTCTTGCTCGCCTCGCCCGAGGTCGCCGCCGCCCACGCGCGCACGCTCAAGCACGCGCTGGCCGGACGGCCGCGCTGGATCTTCAACCTCGGCCACGGCATCACGCCGGAAGCGCGTGTCGAGAGCGTCGCCGCCGTCGTCGAGGAGGTCGTGCACGGACCGGCGGCGCCCGACACGACGCCGGAGCCCTCGGAGTCTCTGTCGTGAACCGCGCGAGCGCGCCTTCGACCGCCGCCGCGCAGTCGCTGCTCGACAAGTACGGCCGCAACGGCCCGCGCTACACGAGCTATCCGCCCGCGCCGCTCTGGCACGAGCGGGTCGGCGCCGCCGAGCTCGCCGCGCAACTCGGCCGCCTCGGCGCCGGGACGGTCGCGGGCGGCGAGACGCGCGCCGCCGACTTCGACAGCGACGCCGAGCTCTACGTCCACATCCCGTTCTGCGCGCGGCTCTGCACCTTCTGCGGCTGCCACACCTTCATCACGACCAAGCAGTCGCCGGTCGACCTCTTCCTCGCGACGATCGAGAAGGAGGCCGACGGGATCGCGCGCGCGGCCGGCCGGAGGCTCTCGATCGGCGGGCTGCACCTGGGCGGCGGCACGCCGACCCACCTGACGGTCGAGGAGCTCGCGCGCCTGCTCGATTCGCTCGAAGCGCGCTTCGACTTCGCGCGCTGTCGCGAGAAGAGCCTCGAAGTCCATCCCCACGTGACGAGCCACGCGCAGATCGACCTCCTCGCCGCGCGCGGCTTCGACCGCGTGAGCCTCGGCGTGCAGGACCTGACGCCCGAGGTCCAGAAGGCGATCCACCGCTTCCAGACGCACGAGGAGACGGCGGCGCTCGTCGATCATGCGCGTTCACGTGGCTTCCGCAGCATCAACGTCGATCTGATCTACGGGCTGCCGCTGCAGACCCTCGAAGGGTTCGCGCGCACGGTCGCGCAGGTGGTCGCGATGGGCGTCGATCGCCTCGCCGTCTACGGCTACGCGCACGTGCCGTGGCTCAAGAGGCAGCAGGGGTCGTTTCGCGAAGACACGCTGCCCGGTCCCGAGCTGCGCCGCGAGCTCTACCTGCAGGCGGTCGCGGGTCTCGAATCCGCGGGCTACCGCTCGATCGGCCTCGACCACTTCGCGCGGCCGAGCGACGAGCTCTTCACGGCGCAGCACGACGGGACGCTGACGCGGACGTTCATGGGGTACACGGTGCGCCACGCGCCGGCGCTGCTCGGGCTCGGGCCGTCGGCGATCGGAGAGATCGGCCGCCTCTACGCGCAGAACGAAACGGGGCTCGAGAAGTGGTCCGCCGCCGTCGACCAGGTCGGCCTCGCCGCCCAACGCGGCTTCGAGCTCTCCGAGGAGGACGACTTGCGCCGCACGGTGATCCGCGCCGTCCTCTGCCACCTGAAGGTCGACGCGCCTTTGCTCGGCGCGCGCTTCGGCGTCGACTTCGCGGCCCACTTCGCCCCCGAGCTCGAGCGGCTGCGCGAGATGGCGGCCGACGGCCTCCTCGAGCTCTCGGGCGGCGGCTCGTTCGCCTTGACCGAATGCGGGCGCTACCTTTCGCGCAACGTGGCGATGGCGTTCGACGCGCACCTGGACGATGCACCGACGAGGCCGCAGTATTCCCGTACGGTGTAGCTCGATGGGTGCGACCGGCGTTCTCCTGCTCAACCTCGGCGGCCCCGATCGGCCCGCGAGCGTGCGGCCGTTCCTGCGCGAGCTCTTCTCCGACCCGGAGGTGCTCGCGATCCCGGGCGGCGCGCCGGTCCGCAACGCGCTGGCGTGGTGGATCGCGAAGCGCCGGGAGAAGCAGGTCGTCCAGAACTACCTCGAGGTCGGCTGGTCGCCGCTGCTGCAGCGCACGCTCGCGCAGCAGCACGCGCTCGAAGCGCGGCTGAACGAGCGCGCCGGCGCGACGACCGAGACACCCGCCTTCCTGGTCCGCACCGCGATGCGCTACTGGCATCCGCGCGCGACGCCGGCGCTCGACGAACTGCTCGCGGCGGGGATCTCCTCGCTCGTCCTGCTGCCGCTCTATCCGCAGTACTCGCGCGCGACGACGGCGTCGAGCCTCGGCGAGCTGCGCCAGATCCTGGCGCGGCGCGCGCCGGAGCTGCCGGTGCGCGAGGTCACGAGCTACGCGACCGACACCGCCTACGTCGCGGCGCTCGCGCGCTGCGTCGAGGAGGGGCTCGCGGAGGCGCGCGCCGAGCGCGGCGAGCATGGCGAGCCGGTGCTGCTCTTCTCGGCGCACGGCCTGCCGCTGCGGCTGATCGAGAACGGCGATCCTTACGAGATCGAGGTGCGCGCGACGAAGGCCGCGGTGCTGAAGCGCCTGGCCTGGACGGGCGAGGTCCGGCTCTCGTTCCAGAGCCGTGCCGGTCCGGTGAAGTGGCTCGAGCCGTCGACCGAGGCGACCCTCGCCGAGCTCGCGCGTGCGGGCTTCCAGTCGATCGTGGTCGTCCCGATCAGCTTCGTCTCCGACCACATCGAGACGGTGCACGAGATCGACGTCCTGCTCCGCCGTCATGCGCGGGCTCAGGGCGTGAAGGTCTTCGTGCGGACGCCCGCGCTCGACGCGCGGCCCGACTTCATCGACGCGCTCGCCGCGCTGACCGAGGAGTGCACGCGCCGGTTGGGTGCCGCCAACGGCAATCTCGCCCGTGCCGCCCGAGCGCGCTGAACTGGCGGACCTCGCGGACCTCGCGATCGTCGGCGGCGGTCTGGCCGGACTCTTCGCCGCGTGGCGCGCGCGGCGGCGGACCGCGCAGGGGCGCGCCCCGGTCGTGCGCGTGCTCGAAGCGGCCGCGGCGCCCGGCGGCGTGGTCGCGACGATCGACGAGGCGGGATTCCGTTTCGAGCGCGCGGCGTCGTCGATCCGCGGCGCGGCGCTCGAGCTGCTCGCGGCGTTGAAGGAGCTCGGGCTCGGCGGCGAGCTCGTCGCGGCGGCCCCGTGCGCGGCGAAGCGCTGGGTCGCGTTCCGGGGCCGGCTCGAGCCGACGCCGGCGGGGCCGCTCTCGTTCGTGACGACGCCGCTGCTCTCCGCGGGCGGGAAGCTGCGTCTCGCGTGCGAGCCGTTCGTCGGCGAGCCCGCCGCGCGGCCCGACGAGACGCTCGCGAGCTTCGTCGCGCGGCGCTTCGGCGCGGGGCTAATCGACCCGCTCTTCGACGCGGTCGTGACCGGCATCTTCGCAGGGGATGTTCGCAAGCTCGAAGCGGCGAGCGCGCTGCCGCGCATGGTCGAGCTCTCCGCGCAGCACGGCTCGGTGGTCCGCGGCTTCATGGCGGCCGCACGCGCGCGCAAGCGCGAGGGGATCTCGACGCGCGGGCTCTTCGCGCTGCGCGGCGGCATGGGGTCGCTGGTCGCGGCGCTCGCGCGCTCGCTCGGCGACTCGGTCACGTGCGATGCACGTGTCGTCGCGCTGCGCCGGATCGATGCAGGCGACGCGCGCTGGGAGCTCGAGGATTCGCGCGGCCGCCTTGTGCGCGCGAAAGAAGTCGTCCTCGCGACGCCCTCGTGGGCCGCCGCGCCGCTGCTCGCACCCCTCGCGCCCGACCTCGTGCGCGAGCTCGCCGCGATCGAGACCGCCAACGTCGCCGTCGTCGCGCTCGGCGTCGCGCGCACCCAGGTCGGCGCCGACGTCGACGGCTTGGGCTTCCTCGTCCCGCGCTCGGAGGAGTCGCCGCTGCTCGGCGTCCTCTTCGAAAGCTCCCTCTTCCCCGACCGCGCGCCCGCCGGGCGCGTGCTGCTGCGCTGCATGGTCGGCGGCGAACGGCTCGTGTTGCCCGACGACGAGAACGCCGTGGCCGACCTCGCCTGGCGCGAGGCCGCGCGCTACCTCCGGCTCACCGGCGCCCCCGAGCTGCGCCGCGTCTTCGTCCACAAACCGGGGATCCCGCAGTATCGGCCCGGCCACGCGCGGAGGCTGGCGCGCATCGACGAGGCGCTCGCGACGGAGCCGCGCCTCTCCGGCCTCGCACTCGCCGGCTGGAGCTACCGCGGCATCGCGGTGAACGACGCGGTGCGGGGCGGACCGAATCCACGCGCCGAGACCAGCATTCGCGCCAGGTGATCCGTCACGGCCGCCTCCGCGAAGAAGCGCGGCGCCCAAGGCCTTCCATGGATGAAGCCGACGTGGCCGCCGTGCTCGGAGATGGCGGGGATGAGCGCGGGGTTCGCGGCGATGGCCGCCGTCGGGACGGCGCTGGCCGGCAGGAAGGGATCGTCCAGCGCGTGGACGACGAGCGTGGGCACGCGCACGCCGCCGATCCACGGGGCGCAGCTCGCGCGCCGGTAGTAGTCGTGGACGTCCTTGAAGCCGTACAGCGGAGAGGTCGCCGCGTCGTCGAATTCGAAGAAGGTCCTCGCCGCGAGCGCACGTTGCACGTCGATCCTCCCTCGGAGCAGTTCGCGCTTGGCGGCGACCTTCGCGCGTAAAGACGGGAGGAGATGGCGCAGGTAGAGGCGGCTCGCGCTCGCCTCCATGAAGCGGGCGCCGGCTTCGATGTCGAACGGGACGGACACGACCGCGGCCGCATCGAGCAGGCCCGTCGCCCGCTCGCCCGCCTCCCCGAGCCATCGCAAGAGAATGTTGCCGCCGATCGAGAAGCCGACGGCGGCGAGCGGACGGCGGGGATGGCGCGCGGCGAGTTGCAGGATCACGAACTCGACGTCGTCGGTCTCCCCGGCGTGATAGAGGCGCGGGCCGCGGTTCAGCTCGCCGCTGCACGAGCGGAAGTTGAGTCCGACGCTCGCGAGGCCGGCCGCCGCGAGCTCGCGGGCGAGCACCTTGACGTAACCCGAATTCGTCGAGCCCTCGAGCCCGTGCAGCAGCAGGACGAGCGGAACATGCGCCGCGTTCGCGTGGGCCGCGCTCGCGCGCGACGCGGCGTCGCCGCTCTCGAACCAGTCGAGGTCGAGGAAGTCGCCGTCGGTCGTCGGGATCCGCTCGCGGCGCCGGTGCACGTCCCGGTGCGCATTGACTCGGGCGCGCAGCGCGAGTCCGGCAACGGTCTGCGCGTGGCCGCCAACCAGCCATCGTGGAGCGACGAAGCGCGACCCGACCCGTTTCATCTCGGAGCTCCGGCGAACGACAAGCCGGCACGTGGTCCAGCGACGCCCCGAACGGGACGTCGCCGGTGCACACGCATGCGATCTCTCGCGCGTCGATTCTTCAATGTTCGACCCGGAACGATGAAGGGGACTTCACCTATTTCCCGGCCGCCGGCAGCGCGTGTTCCGCCGGCATCACCCCCTTCTTCGCCTTGCCGAAGCCGAAGAAGGTCGGCGCGTAGTCGCCGACGAGGGAGACGTCGCTCTTCGGGTCGATCTTCTCTTCGAGGTGGAGCGCCCAGTAGGCGGCGTTCACGAAGGCGCGGCGCAGGTCGGCGCTCTGGAGGTCGACGGCGGCGCCGATGGTCGAGCCGACGACGCGCTGCGCGCCGTGATCGGTCGCGCGCTCGCGACACCACATCAGAGGCATCATCGGAGCGTTCGGACCGCCCTCGACGGGCGGGTCGGCCGGCTTCATGCCTTGCAGGACCTGGCCGCGCAGCAACACGACGTCGCCCGGCAGCAGGTGCGTGATCGCGTAGACGTCGGTCGGGCCCCAGACGTCCTTCACGCCGCGCAGGATCGGATGGTCTTGGTGCGCCGGGTCGGCGACGCCACGCGTGCTCTGCGAGCCGTGTGATCCGTGGTGGGCGACCCAGGTGTCGCCGAGCACCTGCTGGCCGAAGCCGCCGGGCCACTCCGGGCTGTCGAAGGAGTACTTCGCATAGGGGCTCTTCTTGTCGCGCTGGTACTGGAAGGCGTGCGTCGCGGTCCGGATGCCGATCAGCGGCTTGCCCGACTCGACGTAGTCGACGAAGTGCTTCATGTCGGCGTCGGGCAGCTCGCGGAATCTCCAGAAGACGATCGCGAGGTCGGCGTCGTCGAGGGCGGCGAGCCCCGGCACGTGCATCTGCTGGTCGGGATCGATGGCGCCGCTCTTCGGGTCGATCGAGAAGAGGACGGTGCAGCGAAAGCCGTGGCGCACCGCGAGGATCTTCGCCAGCATCGGCAGCGCCTCTTCGCTGCGGTACTCCTCGTCGCCCGCGAGCAGGACGATCTTCTTTCCGCTGCCCGGCTTCGGCGTGTCGGCGCTCCCCTTCGCGCCTTCGTAGGTGACGCCGGCCTGCTCCTGCGCGCGCCACGCGATGAGCGGCGCCGCGCCCGCGATCGCGCAGGCCAAGAGGGTGCGTGCGAGCGGCGGCATCGGCGGCTCCGGATGCAGGAAAGGAACGGGACGCGGCGGCGCAGCGCGCATCCTTGCAAGGCCCCCGTCGGAACGCGAGCCTCTAGGGCTTCCGGCGCGTGTCGCGCGGGTCGAGGTCGATCATGCCGCAAGTCTTCGCGTTGCTCCCCTTGGTGCTCCGAGCGTCGACCGCGTTCGTCGCGCCGCAGGCTGCGCCCGCGCCGACTCCTGCGCCCGCGGCAACATTCCAGTTCGTGAAAGGCGACCGTGTCTGCCTGATCGGCAGCGCGCTGGCGGAACGGCTGCAGCACGATGGCTGGTTCGAGACGCTACTGCAGGAGCGCCGGCCCGAGCTCGAGCTGACCGTCCGGAACCTCGGCTACTCCGGCGATGAGATCAGCACCCGACTGCGGGTCGAAGGAAGCGAGACGTGGGACGAGCAGCTCACGCGTTGCGGCGCGACGGTGATCCTCGCGTTCTTCGGGTCGAACTCCCGCGCCGACCTCGACGATCTCCCCGCCTTCTTGGAGAGGATGGCCACCCGCCGCTACGACGGAGTCCATGCGCCCTGGGTGGTGGTGTGCAGTCCGATTCCGTTCGAAGACCTTCACGATCCACTGCTGCCCGACAGCTCGAAGCGGAATGAGGATCTGCGCTTCGTCGTGAAGTCCATGGCCCGTGTCGCGGGCGAACACAACGTCCCGTTCGTCGACCTCTTTACACCGATGCTGGCGAGGTACGCGGGGGCGGGTGCGAAGCACCCGCTCACGCTGGACGGTATGCACCTCACCGAAGAGGGCAACCGCATCCTCGCCGCGAACCTCGTGCACGCGCTCGCCGACACGAACGCCCCCGCCGCGCAGCGGCTCTCGCCTGCACAGCGCGACGCGCTGCGCGCCGCGGTCCTCGAGAAGGACCTCTTCTGGTTCAACCGCTACCAGACGACCGACGGATACAACGTCTACGGCGGCCGCTCGTCCCTCGCCTACACCGACAGCCAGACCAACTTCGAGGTGCTGCAGCGCGAGCTCGAGATCCTCGACGCGCTCTGCAAGAACCGCGACCGGCGCATCCATTCGCTCGCGAACGGCAAGGACGTCCCGGTCGACGACTCGAACGTCCCGCCGAAGATCGCGGTCAAGACCAACTACAAGGGCTCCCGCCCCGACGGCACCTTCGACTTCACCGGCGGAGAAGCCGCGATCGCGAAGATGACCGTCGCGAAGGGGATGAAGATCGAGCTCTTCGCCGACGAGCAGCGCTTCCCCGAGCTCGCCAAGCCCGTGCAGATGTCCTTCGACCCGGCCGGCCGCCTCTGGGTCGCCGCGTGGCCGACCTATCCGCACTGGGAGCCGCAGACTCCCATGCGCGACAAGCTCCTCGTGCTGGAAGACAAGGACGGCGACGGCCGCGCCGACACCTGCACCGCGTTCGCCGACGACCTGCGCAATCCCACCGGCTTCGAGTTCTGGAACGGCGGCGTGATCGTCGCGCAGGCGCCCGAGCTCTGGTTCCTGAAGGACACGGACGGCGACGGCAGGTGGGACCTGCGCGAGCGGTTGCTGCAGGGGCTCTCGACCGCCGACACGCACCACACCGCGAACAGCTTCGTCTTCGGCCCCGACGGCGCGCTCTACTTCCAGGAGGGGACGTTCCACCAGTCGCAGATCGAGACGATCTACGGGGTCGAGCGCAACCACGACGCCTGCGTCTGGCGCTTCGAGCCGCGCACGTGGCGCGTCGAACGCCACATCGCCTACGACTTCGCCAACCCCCACGGCCACGTCTTCGACCGCTGGGGCCAGGAGTTCGTGACCGATGGCACCGGCAACGAGAACTACTACGCGCTGCCCTTCAGCGGCCGCGTGATCTACCCGCAGAAGCACTCGCCCTACTTCCGCTTCTTCGACCAGCGCAGCCGGCCGTGCGGCGGGACCGAGATCCTGTCGAGCCGCGCGTTCCCGCCCGAAACGCAGGGCGACCTCTTGCTCTGCAATGTCATCGGGTTCCAGGGGATCTTCCGCTACCACATCGAGGACGCCGGATCGGGCTTCGGCGCGAAGGAGGTCGAGCCGCTCGTCTTCAGCAGCGACCCGAGCTTCCGTCCGGTCGCCGCGCAGGTCGGGCCCGACGGCGCCGTGTATCTCCTCGACTGGTACAACCCGATCATCGGCCACATGCAGCACCACCTGCGGGACCCCAACCGCGACCACGACCACGGCCGCATCTACCGCATCACCTGCATCGACCGGCCCACGCTGAAGCCGAAGGCGATCGCCGGCCAGCCCATTCGCGAGCTGCTCGAAGTCCTGAAGGAGCCCGAGGACCGCGTCCGCTACCGCGCGCGCCTCGAGCTGTCGGGCCGTCCGTCCGCGGAGGTGATCGCGGCGGCGCAGGCGTGGGAGAAGCAGCTCGACCCGAAGGAACCGGAATACGAGCACCACCGCCTCGAAGCGCTCTGGCTGCAGCAGCAGCACGGGTCGCTCGACGTCGTCCTGTTGAACGCGCTGCTCGAGTCGGCCGACCGGCGCGTGCGCGCGGCGGCGGTGCAGTCGCTCCGCAGCGCGCACCGCGAGCTCACCACCGCACTCGAGAAGCTGCGCGAAGCGGCGCGCGACGACGATCCGCGCGTGCGGCTCGAGGCGGTCGTCGCGGCGAGCGACTTCGACGACGTCGCGGCGGCCCGCGTCGCGCTCGAAGTCCTGCGCAAGCCGACCGATCGCTTCCTCGACTACGCGTTCCAGGAGACGATGCGAACGCTCGAGCCGCATTGGAGGAAGGCGCTCGCCGTGGGCGTCCTCGACGTGCGCGACAATCCTGCCGCGGCCGCGTTCCTGGTCGCCCGCGCGAACGACGCCGAGCTCGCGAAGCTGCCGCGCATCGAGTCGGTCCTCTCCGCGCTGATCGCCCGTCACGCCACGACCGACGAGCCGCGTAGAGCGGCGCTCGCCGAGCTCGCCGCGCTGCGCAAGAGCAGCGTCGCCGCGGAGCTCGTCCGCGCGATGCGCGAGGTCGACGCGGCTCGCGGCGACGCCGCGGGCCATGCGCGCCACGTCGAGCAGGCGCTCGGGACGCTGTTGCTCGAGACCGTCGCGAAAGAGAAGGGCTCGATCGATCGGGACGGACTCGTCGCGCTCGCCGACGCCGCGCGCCAACCCGAGACCGCGGCCTTCGCGCGCGCGGCGTGCATCGTGCTCGACGGCGGCGCGGAGAAGAGCTGGCAGGAGACGCTGTCCGATCCGAAGCGGCAGGTCGCCGTGCTCGGCGCGCTCGAGCGGCTGTCCGGTCCGCTCTCCGACGCCGACGTCGAGCGCGTGCGCCGCCTCGCGCGCGAGGGGGCGCGCCTCCCTCCGGGTCCGGGAGCGACCGGCGCAAACGCGCCGACCGGCTTCCTCGTCTCGTACTACCCGGTCCGCCTGCGCACCGCCGCGCGCGAGGGGTTCGCCGCGCGCGTGCCGGCGGAGCGGCGGGTCGTCGACCACGTCGGCGTCGACTTTCCGAGCCTGATCACGACCGATGCCTTCGCGCTGCGCTTCGAGGCGCGGCTCAAGATCGAGCAGGCGGGCGACTACACGTTCGCGCTCGCCTCCGACGACGGCTCGTGCCTCTACCTCGACCAGCAGCTCGTCGTCGACAACGACTCGGACCACGTCATGGCCGAGAAGAGCGGCGGCTGCCATCTCGCAGCCGGACTCCACTCCCTGGAGCTCTGCTACTTCGACCAGGCCGGCGGCCAGGGACTGCGGCTCGAATGGAGCGGCCCCGATCGCGCGCGCGGCCCGCTGACGGCCGACGTGGTCGAAGCGGTCGCCGACGATCCGCTCCGCGCCGCCGCGATCCGCGTGCTCGCGGCGCGCCCGGTCCCCACTTCCACGAAGATCGCCGACGCGATCGTGCTGCTGCGCGAAGGCGCGTTCCCGAGCGAGGCGGTCGCGCTCGCCGCGTCGGTCCCGCCGGACGGATGGAACGCTCGCGATGCCGCAGCCGCGGGCGACGCCGTGCTCGCCTTCGCGCGCGCGCTCCCGCCCGAGCAGCGCACGCGCGCCGACGTGCTCGCCGCGCTCGACTTCGCCGGGAAGCTCGCGACCCGGCTGCCGGCCGACGCCGCGCGCGCGCGCCACGACGAGATCGCCGCGCTGCGCGGCTCGACGATCCTGATCCGGACCGTGCCGCACCAGATGCTCTACGACCGGCGCTCGTTCGCCGTCGTCGCGGGCCGCCCCGTCGCGATCGTCTTCCAGAACGACGACCTGATGCCCCATAACCTCGTCGTCACCGCGCCCGGCGCGCTCGAAGCGGTCGGCACGGCGGCCGAGGCGCTCGCGCTCGACCCGGGCGCGCAGGCGAAGAGCTTCGTGCCCGAGCTGCCGGCCGTGCTGCAGCAGCTGAAGCTCCTGATGCCCGGCGAGTCGGCGACGCTGCGTTTCGTCGCGCCGGCCGCGGTCGGCGACTACCCGTACGTCTGCACGTTCCCCGGCCACTGGCGCGTGATGAACGGCGTGATGCACGTCGTCGCGAACGAGCAGGAGGTCGCGAAGGCGGAGCCGGCCGCGCCCGGTCCCGTGCAGGTCGCCGGCTCGGCGACGCCGGCTGCGCCGGCTGCGGACGCGCGCGCGTTCGTCCGGATGTGGACGGTCGACGACTTGAAGTCGGCGTTCCCGAGCGGCTGGGAGCGCGCCCGATCGCTCGCGCGCGGTCACGAGGTCTTCGTGACGGCGGGCTGCGTCAAGTGCCACGGCTTCCGCGGCGAAGGCGTGAAGAGCGCGCCCGAGCTCGGCGAGATCACGAAGAAGTACCGCGACCTGGAGCTGCTGCGCCAGATCGTCGAGCCGTCGGTCGCACTCCTCGAGGGCTACGAGAACCGCGTCTTCGAGCTCCTGAACGGCGACAGCGCGGTCGGCCGCGTCGTCGGCGAGAGCCCGGAAGGCTGGCGCATCGCCGCGAATCTGCAGGAGCCGGACAAGACCGATCTCGTGCGGCGCGAAGACGTGAAGTCGCAGCGGCCGAGCAAGCTCTCCCCCATGCCGACCGGCCTGCTCGTCACGTTCACGCGCGACGAGATCCTCGACCTGATCGCGTTCCTGCAGACGCCCGCGCCCGAGCAGAACTAGCGGCGCGCCGTCACTCGAGGCGGCAGCTCGCGAGGCAGATCGCGAGCGGGGCGGCCCGGTTCGGATTGTGCCGCATCACGAGGTAGGGGACCTCGTCGCCGACGCCGAGTCCGTCGAGGAGCTTCTGCGACACGGAGCATTTGTGCGAGCCGGCGAGGTCGGAGACGCCGGTCACCTCGAAGACGACCTTGCACATCTTCCCCTTGCGGCTCGCACCGCCGACGCTCTCGATGCGTGCCGACGTCAGCTCGCCATCGCTGAGCAGCGCCCTCCGCCGCTGGTGGTGGAGGTACGTGAAGAAGATGAAGCCGAGGACGATCAGCCCGAGGCCGCCGCCCGCCCCGCCGACGAAGAGCCAATGCCGGTCGATCACGTCCTGCGTGACGCTCCCGACCTCCGTGTTCTCCGGATCCGCGGGGTCGAAGGTGATCCGGATCCGATGTCCGGGGACGGCCGCATCGTACGTTCTCGACGACACCGAGGCCTCGTCGCTGCAGACCTTTCCGTCGCACGTGAACGTGTAGCTCACGTGCCTCGTCCTCGATTTCCTGCCGCTGGTCCATTTCCGTTCGACGACGGCGTCGGTGACGACGCCGCGGTCGCGCAGCCGCTCGAGGCGGCCGGCCTCCCGCGTCGTCAGGATCGCGACCAGGACGGCGACCGCGACGTACGCCACGGCCCCCGCGATGAACCCGACGCGGACCTTCGTCCGGAAGACGGCGGCGCGCGGCGGCGACGACAGGACCGCGTCGATCCGGAGGCTCGTCGGTACGGGCAGGTCCGATGATGCGGCCCGATCAGCCATCTCCAGTCCCCTCCTTCACGAGCCATGGCACGAGCCACGGCACGACCGCGGCGACCAGGCGCGGGACCGCGCCGCCGAAGCGGTGGTCGACGCCCGCGAGTTCGACGAGCTTTACGCGGTCTCTGCGGTTCCCGTTCAACGGCCGCGTCTCGCCCGACTCGCAGGCGGCCTTCGCATCCTTCGCGTCTTCGAGCGGGACCATCTCGTCGGCGTCGCCGTGCACGAGCAGCCACGGCACGCGCACGCGCGCCGCCGCCGCGTCCAGCGAGCCGTGACGCGCCGCGTCGTCCGCGAGCGCGCGCGACCACGGGCAGCTCGCCTTGCCGAGCATCGGGTCGCCGGGGCGGAGTTTTCCGAAGTGGCGCTCGAAGAAGCGCGCGACGTGGAACATCCCCGCGAGCGAGACGAGCGCGCGCACGCGTTCATCACGCGCTGCGAGCAGGACTCCGACCGCGCCGCCCATGCTGTGGCCCGCATAGGCGACGTTCGTGAATCCGGCGGCGTGCAGCGCGTCGAGGACGCCCGCCGCGTCGTCGACCTCCTTCGTGGGCGTCGCCTCCTCGAAGCGCCCCTCCGACTTCCCGTTCCCCGAGAACGAGAAGCGCAACGCCGAGATCCCGGCGCGCGCGAGTGCGTCGCCGAGCTCGACGAGATAGGGCCGGTCCATGTTCGACGTCACGCCGTGCGCGAGGATCACGACCGCACGCGACGCGGCTGCATGGAACGCGAACTCGAGCCGCTCGCCGCGGCGGTTGCGCAGCTCCGCGAGCGGGCCGCGTTCCGCCGCGCTCATCGCTTCTCGATCAATCCGATCAGCCGGTCGACGGCTTCGGTGACGAAAGCGGGATCCTCGGCATGGAGGTCGCGCTCGACGATCTCGATCGTGCTCGGCGTGGACGCCTTGAGCTCGGCGAAGAAGACGGCGTCGCCGGCCGGGTCGTTGAGCGGACCGCCGGGCTTCGCGTAACTGCCGGTGCCGAGCTTCGGGATCATCAGCACGGCGTTGCCCTTCGTCGACGCGAGCCGCCGGCCGGCCTCCTGCGCGACGCTCTTCAATTCGTCGGCGTTCAGGCGCGGCGCGAGGACGACCGGGTTGTGCCAGACGTGGCGGTGGTCCTTCCAGCGGTCGGGCAGCGCGTGCGGCGTGGAGACGAGGATGCCGAGGTGCTCGGCGCCGCCGGGACAGAGCACCTGCGGCAGCCCGAGCTCGCCCGCGACGGTCATGCGGTCGGCGTCGCCGGCGCGCAAGCCCTTGAACAGCGCGTCGGAGATCTCCCCCATCGCGTAGTCGAAGACGGCGCCGATGATGCCCTGCCGCATCATGCGCTCCATCGCGCGCCCGCCGGTGCCGACGGCGTGGAAGACGATGACCTCGTAGCCGCGCTTCGCGAAGAGCTCCTGCGCGAGCAGCGTCCCCTGCGTCAGCACGCCGAGGTTCGACATCCCGATCAGGGGCTTCGCGCCCTTCTTCCTCTTCGTCGCCGCGAGCGCGACCTTCACCTGCGCCATGCCGTGCGCCGCGCCGGCCGCGTTGGCGAGCACCTTCCGCATGAAGGCGTTCAGCCCGAGGATGTCGCCGACGGAGAACATCATCGTGATGTCGGAGACGCCGACGTAGGCCGACGTGTCGCCCGACGCGACCGTCGAGACCATCACCTTCGGCACGCCGTACGGCAGCGCCCGCATCACCGCCGTGCAGGCCGCAGTCCCCTGCAGGCCGCCGAGCCCGATCACGCCGTGCACCTTCCCCGCCGCGATCCGCTTCAAGAGGATCTTCGTCGCGCCCGCCGACATGACCGGCGCCGCCGCCTCGCGCGTGGGATTCGCGGCGAGCTGCGCGAGCGGCGTCCCGCCGGCGCGCGCAACCTCCTTGCGCGAGACGTCGGCGCGCGCCGCCGGCTCGCCCAGCACGCCCATGTCGACCACGAGCGCCTTGCTGCCGAGCTCCTTCAGCTGCTTCCGGAGGAAGTGCGCCTCGGCGCCCTTGGTGTCGAGCGTGGCGAGGACGGCGATCGTCTTCTTCGGCATGGTCGGGATTCCTCGCGCGGGCCGCCTACTTGCGTGCCGCCCGTTTGCGCCCGTCGAAGCTCAGCGCCGCGAAGGTCTTCGCCGTCTCGAGCACCGCGCGCTCGATCGGCAGCCGTTCGGTCGAGCTGCCGGTCCAGAAGCCGTCGCAGCTCGTGTGGTCGAGGATGTACTGCGCGTCGGGCGGCGTCTCCATCGCCGCGCCGTGCGCGACGAGGATCAGGTCCCTCTTCAGCTTGCGCAGCTTCTGGTTGGCGGCCTCGGTGCGCTGCGCCGTCTGCTCGATCGTCTCGCCCGAATCGAAGCCGCGCCGCCCGCCCTTCGTCGTCCCGGCGTGGAAGCAGAAGATGTCGGGCTGCGCCTCCTCGACGATGGCGCAGCTGTCCTCCTCGTCGAAGGCGAGCCCGATCGAGACCATGTCCATCTCGCGCGCGAGCTTCAGCATCGCGATCTCGTTCGCGAGCGTGACGCCGGCCGATTCGAGCACGCGGCGGATGTTGCTGCCCTTGTCGACGTAGGAGATCGACGGCCCGATGTTCGACGCCGACATCACCCCCATCGCCTTGCACTCCTCGAGGACCATGCGCATGTCCTTCAGCGGATCGTTGGGATTGAGGCAGGCGCACACGAAGGCGTCGCCCTTCAGCGCCGGCATGACGTCCTCGCGCGTGTAGTTCAGCGTCTGGCGGTTGCTGTCGAGGATCGGCCAGAGCATCGACATCGTGCCCATGCCGTTCGCGCGCAGCCGCGCGCCCGAGAAGGTGTTCACGCAGTCGACGCCCGCGCTCTCGAGCAGCTGCGCGACCAGGCCGCTGCCGGCACTCGCGATGAAGATCGGCTTGCGGCCGCGCACCCTCGCGCGCAACTTCGCGAGGATCTTCGTGCGGGTCGTGCGAGGGACGATCATGTCGGGGCGCTCCAGGTGTCGGGGGGCAGGAAGCTACCGAAGAGCCCGACCCTCGTCAGAATCGTCTGAGTCACTTCGCCATTCCGCGGGATGAGAGGTACGCGGGGCTTCTCGTCGAGGCCCCTCTGCTCACGGACGGCGGGAGACGAGACCATGGCCGGAGCGCATGAAGGGGTGGCGTGGGACGAGCTTCTCGCACACGGGAGGTTCGTGCGGTCCCTCGCTCGCGCACTGGTCGATGACGCCTCGCTTGCCGACGACGTGGCGCAGGGAACCTGGCTCGCGGCGGCGTCCCATCCGCCGGCGGATCGGGAGCGGGTCGCGGGATGGTTGCGGCGCGTCGCGACCAACGTCGCGCTGAAGCTCCGGCGCAGCGAATCGCGACGGGCACGGCTCGAGCGCGTCGTGGCGGCGCGCGAGGCGTTGCCGCCGACCGATGCCGCGGCGGAGCGGCTCGAAACGCAGCGCGAAGTGATCGACGCCGTCCGCGGCCTCGACGAGAAGTATCGCACCATCATCGTGCTCCGCTTCTTCGAGGAGCTTTCGGCGCGCGAGATCGCGCGCCGACTCGAGATGCCGGTGGCGTCGGTGCGGACGCGCCTGCAGCGGGCGGTCGAGCTGCTGCGGGAGACGCTGACGGCGCGCAACGGCGGGGACGAGCAGCGGTGGCTCGCGGCGATCGTGCCGCTCGCGTGGCCGCATGCGGCGGTGGGCGCGGGGGCAGTCGCGTGGGCCGGCGGAGCGATTGCGGTCGCTGCGGCGCTCTTGATGATCGGGTCGATCGGCACGTGGTGGCGACACGGTCAGACAGATCCCGCCTCGGCGGCAGCGATCGCAACACCGCAGGATGCGTCCAGGAACACTGCGGCGGTGGCGTCTTCGTCGCAGCCTGTCGACCCCGCGCGGGGCGACATGGCCTCGAAGCCGTCGAGCGACGACACCGTGATCGACGGCCGCGTCGTCAACGCCATCGGAGAACCGCTCGGCGGCGTCGAGGTCGCCTGGCAAGTCGCGGGCGAGCGCTACGACCACGGCGACGATTGGCCGACGACTCCGACCAAGACGACCGATCGAAACGGCTGCTTCGCGTTTCACGGACTCGATCTCGCCTGGGGACTCGTGCGCGCGCGCAAGCCGGGCTTCGTCGCGACGTGGGAGCGGTGCCGGCTCGCGCCCGACGAACGTCGCAGTCGCGGGCTCACGCTCGTATTGCACGAGGCGCGGTCGATCCACGGAACGGTCGTCGACGAAAACGGACGGCCGGTCGCTGACGCATGGGTCCTCGGTTTCAACCTCTCTCGCATCGAATTCGATTGGCCTACGGCACGAAGCAACAGCGAAGGGGTCTTCACGCTGGAGGGACTGCCGCTGTCGGACGTCCATGTGAACGCGTTCGCGCCCGGATTCCGGCCCGACCATTCCGATCCGATCCCTCTCGGTGTCGATGCGGTCGCGTTGCGATTGCGAAGCGAGCCGCGGACGCGTCTCGAGCTGACGGTGGTCGATCCGGATGGGCGACCGGTCCGCGATGCCGTGAGCAAGTTCACCTATTCCGGCCCGCCTCCCTCGGCATCGTTCCGCTACAGGGCGCCGCCGGATTTCGAGCGCCGCGCGATTCCGGAGGACGGTCGGCTCGTTCGCGAGGATCTGCCGGCGGGCAAATACACCTTCCGAGCCGCGGCGAGCGGCCACGCATTCGACTACTCCGGGGTCGAAGTCGAGCTGCGGCCCGGCGAGACGGCGAGCGCGCGGATCGTCGCGTCCGCCGGCGGCGCAATGGCGCGGATCCACGGGCGGCTGCTCCGCGGCGACGGCACGCCGATCGGGAACGAGCGCATCGCTGTCGCGAGGCGAGACATCGACGCGCCGCAACTCGCGACGACCGACAGCGCGGGGTCGTTCGAAGTCGAAGCGCCGGCGGCCATCGGCAGCCGCGTCCTCTTCTGGTTGCCGGGTCCGTCGCTGGCGCTCGTGAAGCCGGACGGAATCGGGGGCATCGCGAGCGCCGCCGTCGATCCCGGTCTGGCAGTCGAGCTCGTTGCGGTGCCGGGCGCGCGAATGACCGGGCGAGTCGTCGATGAGGATGGCGAGCCGGTCGCCGGTGCGTCGCTTGAATTGAAAGGGGAATCCCGGGCCTCCCACAAGCATGTCGCAGCGACGAGCTCGGGACTCGACGGCCGCTTCGTCTTCGACGCGCTTGCGCCGCAACCAGCGCCGGTCGAGCTCGTCGCCGAGTGCGGCCCGATACATGCCACCGCAGCCGAGAAGTTCACGATCACCGCGGGCGACACGATCGAAGGCGTCACGCTGACCCTGCCGCGCGCCGCCTCCGTCGAAGGTCGAGTGGTGGATGCGAGCGGACGGTCGAAGGCAGGCGTCGTCGTCGGTGCGCTCCACGAAGAGGAGCGGCCCTTCGCGCTGACCGATGTGAACGGCCGCTTCCGACTCACCGGCCTCTCGGCCGGCGACCACGAACTGTGGGTCACGACCGCCGAAGAGCGCTTCCCGGCGCGATCGGCCCTCCCGATTCCGATCCGGCTCGGCGCGGGCGAACGGCGGACCGGCCTCGAAGTCCGCCTTCCCGCCGCCGGTCCCACCGCGGATTCGATCTCCGGCCGCGTCGTGCGAAGCGACGGCCGACTTGCGACGGATCGCAATCTCTCAGTCGTACTCACCGGTCCCGGTGGCAGCGCGAACTGCATCGGCGGCAGGAATCCGTTCGAATTCCGCGAACTGAAACCTGCCACTTTCGATCTGCGTGCTCGGGTCTTCGCAGACGAGCCCCTGACGTCGACGGAGCCGCGCTGGTTCCTGCTGTCCAAGGAGGTGGTCGTCAAGCCGGGCACAGCGAACGCGACGATCGTCCTTCCCGAGCTTCCCGACACCGGCGCGATTCACGTGGACTTCGCCGCGGGCGCGGAGAAGCGGGCACCATCCAAGATTTCGTGGATGGTCGATCCGTTGACGGAGATCGACCCGGAGGGGAGGTCGGGTTTCGGTCAGGAGGCGCTGCTCAAGGACGGCGAATTCGAGCTCCGCGGTTTTCCACCCGGCGACTTCAGGGTCAGTTTCGAATTCGAATCCGGCGAGTCGACCGAACGCACCGTCACGTTCCGCGGCAACGAGACCATCGACCTCGGAGTGATCGAGCTCGGCCGGTCGGCGCACTGCCGCGGCGTCGTCGTTGACGCGTCCGGAGCCGCGATCGAAGGCGTTCTTGTCTCGCCGCAGTCGGCCGTGAGACCGTGGCTCGGCACGTTCGAAGAGAACGTGCCCGATGCGAAGAACACGGAGACGAGCGTGACCGGAAGCGACGGCTGCTTCGACGTCGTTCTCGCGCGCGGATCGCTCCTCCTCTTCAAGCCGGGCTACGCGCCGCTCACTTGGATCAAGCCGCAACCCGAGGCGTCGAGCGACTTGCCGCTTCGCCTTACTTTGCTGCCGGCGGGCCACCTCCGCTTCGCGGACATTCCGCCCGACCTGTCGTCTCGAGATGTCGCCCTTCACGTGCGATGGCTCGCCGCGTCCGCAGGTCGCGCCGGCTACGAATCAAACGAAGTACAGCTCTCCACCCAACCATTCCGCGAGGACTTCGGAATCTTCAACCTGCCGGTCGGCGAATACGAAGTGTGGGTCTGGACGTCGGACAGCGCCGGCCAGAAGACGGGATCCGACACGAGACCTCCCATCGACGACCAACCCGGCCTCTCCCACCATTGGCAGGTGCGCATCGACGCCGGAGCGACGACGCGGATCGACGTCGCGAAGGGGTGGTGAGTCGGCGCACCGCGCTGCTTTTCTTCACTGACCCGCCGCATGCTTCGCGACGCGGATGCGGACGTTGCGGATCGCGAAGTCGCGGGGCGCTCCGGCCGGGCCGGGGGGGACGTCGAAGCCGAGCAGGCCGGAGGCGGCGCGCGCGGTGGCGTCGGGGTCGGTGAAGTCGGCGGTGACGCCGCCGTTGAGCTCGACGACGAGGCGGCCGGCGGCGGCGCGGACGAGGTAGTGGTTCCAGCCGTGCGGGTCGGCGAGGACGTGCCAGATCTCGAACTTCGGCTGCTGCAGGATGCCGCGACCCGCGTCGTCCGCGAGCGCGCCCCACTTCTCGGCGCCGGCGATCGCGCGCGTGCCGTGCAGCGCGCCGTTCGCGTCCTTCGTCGCCCGGAACGTCAATCCGCGTTCGAGCTCGGGCGCGGCGAGCTTGATCTCGTACTCGATCACGAAGTCGGACGCGGCGAGCGGCGCGCCGTCGGGCGCCTTCGCGACGAGCGGCGCGCTCGCGCCCGTCTCGTCTTCGAACAGGGGGATCCAGGTCGGTCCCGCCGCAGGCTCCGGCTCGACCGCCTTCCCTACGAGGACGTACGCGACGAGGTCGGCAATCTCCTCGAGCGAGAGCCCGTCGAGCAGCCCTTGCGGCATCAGCGACTTCGAGGCGACGCGGCGGCTCTCGACGTCGCTCGCGTCGAGCTCGCGCGGGAGACCGCTGCTTTCCACGAGGACCACGCGCTTCCCGTCGTCGAGCGTCGGGATGCCCTGCACGACGTCGCCGTTCTTCAGGAAGAAGTTGGTCGCGCGGTACTGGTCGGAGATGGTGCGCGACGGGTCGAAGATCGTCTCGAGCAGGTCGTGCACCTTGAAGCGGCCGGCGGCCGTGGTGAGGTCGGGGCCGACCGACTTGCCGAGCCCGGCGACCTGGTGGCAGCTCGCGCAGCCCTTCGCGAAGAGGCGCGCGCCCTCCTGTTCGGAGCGGACCGGCGACGCGCGCGTGCGCTCGACGAAGGTCGTCACGGCGTCGAGGTCGCGCGGCTCCTGGGCCGCCGCCGCCGGCAGCGCGCTCGCGACCGCCCGCTTCGCGGCGACCTCCGCGGCGAGCTCGGCGCGCTCGGCGTCGCCGAGCAGCGCGTCGACGTCGCTGCGCACGTAGCGCAGGTACCCCTCGAAGCTGTGGCCGCCGGACCACTCGGCGATCCCGTGGTCGAGCCAGCGCGCGAGTGCCGTCCGCGTCGGCGCGGTGAAGCCGTCCTTGCAGCAGCGCAGGCAGTAGGCGAGCCAGATCTGCTCGACGCGCGACGGCTCCTTCTGGAAGGCGGCGAAGAGTTTCGGCGTCGCCGCCGCATCGCCGAGGAAGGCGAGCAGCTGCGCGAGCTCGCGGTCGGCGTCGCGCGCGCCGGTCGGGAAGAGCTTCAGCAGGAGCGGCGAGAGCTCGGCCTGCACGGTCGCGAATTCGGCGGGCCGCTTCGCGAGCTCCTCGCCGTCACGACCCTGGAAGAGGAGCTCGAGCGCGCGCAGCGCGGTGACGAGCGTCGGGTCGATTGGACCCGGCGACACGGTCTTCGGCTTCGGATCCGCGGCCTTTTCACCCTCCGCAGCGACGAGGCGCACGGCCGCGGTCAGCCGCCGCTTCCACGCCGCCGGGTCGGAGCTCACGAGCCCGACGCGCGCGAGCGCGACCAGCGCTTCGGCACGCGCCAGCGGCGAGGCGAGTGCGAGCGCCTCGCTCTCGAATGTCGCCGGATCGCGCCGCTCGAGCGCGCGCGCCGCGAGGTAGCGCACCCAGCGGTCGGCATCGCCGAGCGCCGCGAGCAGCTCACGCGTCGGCGTGTTCTCGGTGAACTGCGGTGTCTTCGCCATCGGGACGTCCGGTGTTCCCGACGGCGGCGTCTGCACAGGATGGGTCGAGCCCGCCGGCTCCGCATACGAGAGCCGATAGACCCCACCCGCCGTCCCGCGCCCGCCGACCGAGAAGAGGACGCTGCCGTCGCGCGCGACGACCAGGTCGGAGACGGCGAGCGGCCGGCCGCTCAACAGCACGTCGACCTCCGCGGTGAACGTCGCGCCCACGCGCTTTGGATGGAACGCGAGGATCTGCCCCTGCGACCAGTCGCCCGCGAGGATCGCCCCACGGAAGTGCTCCGGGAACTGCGCGCCGTCGTAGCAGGCCATCCCGGTCGGCGAGCCGCGCCCCGTCTCGCACGCCGGCGGCAGCGAATCGGCGTACCACTCCGGCCACGTCGACGAGCCGGTGCGCCAGCCGTAGTCGCCGCCCGCCACCACGTGGACGAGGCGAACCGCTCGGTACCACGGCAGCCCAACGTCCCACTCCATGTCGGAGTCGAAGGTGAAGAGCGCGCCGCGGCGGTCGAAACAGAGGTCGTAGTGGTTGCGGAAGCCGGCGGCGAAGAGCTGCCACTCGCGCGTCTCGGGATTCATGCGCGCGACGACGCCGCCGGGCGCGCGGCACTGCGTCGCGTGGCCGCGCGGGTCGACGTAGCGCGGCAGCAGGTGGCCTTCGTACCGCAGCGGCGAGAGCGGCGACGCGGCGGCGATCGGCTCGGCGACGCTCGCGTGGTTGCCGATCGCGAGGTAGAGCCAGCCGTCGGCACCGCGCACGATCGCGTGCGGACCGTGCTCGCCCATCTCGCCGTCGAAGCGGCCGAGCAGCTCGGGCGCGCGCGACGCCTCGGGCACGCGATAGAGCCCGCAGCCCTGCGGCCCGTCGCCGGTCACGAAGAGCGCGTCGCCGTCCCGGAACATGCCCTGCGCGTTGTCGATCGCGCCGGTGTAGGTCTCGACCTTCCGGAATGCGCCGGCGCTCCCGCGCGCGGGATCGGGGTCGGAGAGTCGCATGATGCTGCGGCCCTCGGACGCGACGTAGACGCGCCCCTCCGGATCGAGCGCGATGCCGACCACCGAGCCCACGGAATCGGCGACGACGTCGACGCGGAAGCCGGGCAGCGGTTCGAAGCGGTCACTGAGCTGGGCGACTTCGAGGCGCCCCCACGGCGCCATGCCGTACGCGCCGACGTCGCGCGCCTTCGCCGACGGGAGCTCGCTCGGAAACTTCTCCGCGGTCTTCGCGAGGGCCGGCTCGCAGCCCTCGGCCGACCAGCTCCCGTCGCTCACGATCGTCTGCGCCGAGCCGTCGGGAAGCGTCACGTGCAGCGCGCAGAGGAAGGCCGCGGCCGAGCCGTCGTTCCAGCAGAACGCGTCGAGGCGGTTCACGCCGGCGCGCAGCTGCGGCGCGACGTCGAGCGTCGTCGGCTTCGACCAGTCGTCACCGTGGCCCGCTTCGTTTCCGTCGACGAAGAGGCGGAAGTGGTTGTCGGCGCTCACCCACGCCGTCGCCTTCGCCGGCGCCGCGGCGAGCGTGAACTCGACGGCGAGGTGGCAGGCGTCGTCGGGATGGCGCCCGTCGCCGGTCGGCGCGCTCCAGATCCAGCGCGCGCCGTCGAACGGCGAGGCGCCGCCCGCCGCCGCACCCGCCGCCGGCAGGCTCGGGAGCGCGAGCGCGAGCAGCGCGCCCAGCGAAGGCAGCGCGGAGCTTCGGATCGCGTGCACGCGCGCGCTCAGACGTCGCAGATGTCGATGGCCTGGCGCAGCGAGGTCATCGGATCGCGCACCGGGACGAACTCCTGCGAGACGAAGCCCTTGAAGCCGGTCTCCGCGATGGCGCGGCAGACCGCGGCGTAGTTCAGCTCCTGCGTGTCGTCGATCTCGTGCCGGCCCGGAACGCCGCCGGTGTGGTAGTGGCTGATCACGTCCTTGTGGTTCTGGATGGTGCGGATGACGTCGCCTTCCATGATCTGCGCGTGATAGATGTCGTAGAGGATCTGCACGCGGCTCGAGCCGACCTTCTGGACGATCTCGGCGCCGTAGCGCATGTTGTCGAAGGCGTAGTCGCCGTGGTCGACCTTGCTGTTCAGGTACTCGAGCGCGACCGTCACGCCGAGCTTCTCCGCCATCGGCGCGATGCGCTTCAAGCCCGCGGCGCACTGCGCGATGCCGTCCGCGTCGGACTGCCCGTTCGAGTTGCCCGAGAAGACGATCATGCTGGGGAAGCCGGCGGCCGCGATCTTCGGCAGCAGCTCCTCCGAGCGCTTCACCAGCGCGTCGTGGTGCTTCGCCTGGTTCCACCCCTCCGTGATCCCGCCCGGTCCGTTCGGCATCGCACAGGTGAGGCCGTACTTCTTCAGCGTCGGCCAGTCGTTCTCGCTCAGGATCTCGACCGACGCGATGCCCATCGCGGCGGCGTTCTTGCAGAGGTCGTCGAGCGTCATGCCGCCGTAGCACCAGCGGCAGACCGAGTGCTTGATGCGGCCCTTGCGGACGGTCGGCGCGGAGGGCGCGGCCGGTGCGCCGGGTTTCGGGGGCGCGTCTTGCGCGAGCGCTCCGCGCGGCAGCGCTCCCACCACCGAAGCGAGCGCGAACGAACGTCCGGCGATCTCGAGGAACTGGCGGCGATCCATCTTCTTCTCCGGAAGCCCGCGAGATTCCCGAGTCGCGGGGGGCCGGATCCTACTGCCGGAATCCTGTCATTCGGGTCGCGGGGCCGTTGTCGTCCTCCGTGGGGACCGGGGTGGCGGCGCGAGACGCGCAGGTTCGCGTACACCACGGATGGCGTACGGGCATACGATCCACGCTGGCCATCGAGAGGAGTGGCCCCGAGCGATGGACCGCTCCCCGTCCGGGATCGTCCGCTCCATCCGGCTCGCCCGCGAGGGGCGGCAGGAGGCGCTCAGCGATTTGTTGGAGACGCACCGGAACTACCTCCGCCTCCTCGCGGCCTCGTGCCTCCGCCGCGAGATGCAAGGAAAGGCCGACGCGTCGGACGTCGTCCAGGAGACCCTCCTCAAGGTGCACGAGAACTTCCGCCAGTTCCGCGGGACGACGGAGCTGGAGTGGATGGCGTGGCTCCGGAGGATCCTCGTGCGTCAGCTGGCCGACGTCCAAAAGGGATTCCAGCGTCAGCGGCGGCAGGTCTCCCGCGAGCAGTCGATCGAG